>Ga0207712_10003080_pt1 | contig 10643 bp, 9 predicted proteins | sample KBSS44metaG_FD_184402 | JGI IMG/M metagenome (GOLD analysis project Ga0207712, IMG submission 184402) | Switchgrass rhizosphere microbial communities from Kellogg Biological Station, Michigan, USA - KBS S4-4 metaG (SPAdes) (version 2) | ecosystem: Host-associated > Plants > Roots > Rhizosphere >... | reverse complement strand
GTGCAGGTGCTCGCCGACGACCACGGTTCTGTCATCCACCTCTTCGAGCGCGACTGCTCGGTGCAGCGCCGCCACCAGAAGCTGATCGAGGAGTCGCCCGCGCCGGCGGTGGACCCGGACCTGCGCGAGCAGATCGGCAAGATCGGGACCGACGCGGCGCGCGCCGTCGACTACCGCTCGGCTGGCACGATCGAGGGCCTGCTTCAGGACGGCGAGTACTTCTTCCTGGAGATGAACACGCGCGTGCAGGTCGAGCACTGCGTGACCGAGATGGTCACCGGCATCGACATCGTCCGCGAGCAGATCAAGATCGCCGCCGGCGAGCCGCTCGGCTACGCACAGGAGGACGTGGTCGTACGCGGGCACGCGATCGAGTGCCGCATCAATGCCGAGGACGCCTCCAAGAACTTCGCGCCTGCGCCCGGCCGAATCGGCTCCTACCGCGAGCCCTCGGGACCGTTCGTGCGCGTCGACTCGGGCGCCGAGGAGGGCTACGAGGTGCTGCCGCTCTACGACCCGATGATCGCGAAGCTGATCGTCTGGGACGTGGACCGCGCGGCGTCGACCAGGCGGATGATCCGGGCGCTCGGCGAGTACGAGATCGACGACCTCAAGACGCTCATACCCTTCCATCAGGCGCTGCTCGCCACCGAGCAATGGGCGAACGGCGAGACCTGCCGCGACCTGATCGAGGACCGCGAGTGGCTGAAGGCGCTCGCCTTCCCGGCCGCAGAGAAGGGCGCCGACGAGGGCGAGCCGGAGAAGGTGTCGCGCGACTACGCGGTCGAGGTGTCCGGCCGCCGCTTCGACGTGACCGTGATCGGAGAGGCGGTCACGCCGAACGGTGCGGGCCCCGCCGCGGGCGTCAAGAAGGCGCCGCGTCGTGAGCGCAAGAGCGGCGGTGGCGGCGGAGCGCCCGGCGAGCTGGTCTCGCCGCTCCAGGGCACCGTCCTGAAGGTGGCAGTGGAGAAGGGCGCAGAGGTCGACGAGGGCGCGCTCATCTGCGTGATCGAGGCGATGAAGATGGAGAACGAGATCACGGCTCCGAGCGCGGGCACCGTCGAGGAGCTGGGCGTGTCCGAGGGTGGTTCGGTCGCCACCGGCGACACGATTGCCATCATCAAGTGATGGCATTCGTACCGCCGGCCCGCCATCTCCTCAGAGCCAAGGACCTCGCGGACGCGCGCTTCTTCGAACAGCTCGACGTCGACGACATGGCGCGCGCGGCGGGGCTCTCGCGGGCGCACTTCAGTCGCGAGTTTCGGGCCGCATTCGGCGAATCGCCGCACAACTACCTGCTGACCCGCCGCATGGAGCGCGCCGCCGCGCTGCTGCGGAACACGGATCGCTCGGTGGCGGACGTCTGCCTGTCGGTGGGACTCCAGAGCGTCGGCTCCTTCACGACGAGCTTCAAGCGCACGTACGGAGCCACTCCGACGGCCTACCGCGCCGCCTATCCGCCGGCATCCCACAGCGCGCGAGTGCCGGCCTGCGTGGTGCGCTTCTTCGGGCGCCCGCAACACAGCACATTTGAAGAAGACACATCCCTCACCGGCGCGTAGCGTCTCTGTCATGTACAGAATCGCAAACGCACAGCTATGGGTTCATGACCAGGACGAGGCGCTCGCCTTCTACACCGAGAAGCTCGGCATGGAGGTTCGCTCGGACGTGACACTGCCGGAGCTCGGCGACTTCCGCTGGCTCACGGTGGGCCCGCCGGGCCAGGAGGACTTCTCCATCGTGCTGATGGCCATCCCGGGACAGCCGGTGATGGACGAGCAGACGGCCGGCGAGGTGAAGAACCTCATGTCGAAGGGCTTCGCAGGGACCGTGTTCCTCACGACCGACGACGTCCGTGGGGACTACGAGGAGCTGAAGGGCCGCGGCGTCGAGTTCACCGAGGCACCCGAGGAGCGCCCGTACGGCATCGACTCGGGCTTCCGCGACCCGTCCGGGAACGCCCTGCGGCTGACCGAGGTCAACGAGGCCGTGGTCAACCAGTCGTGACGCGCTAATCGCCGCCCGTGGGGACAGGCTTAAGCCTGTCCCCACAAGCCGGCTAGTCGCCCGGCACGATCACGAGCTTCGCGTCCGGGCCCTCCTGCTGGCGCTCCCAGGCGCGGTCGACCTCGGACAGCGGCACCCGCTCCAGGTCCACCTCGAGCTCCCCTCGCGCCGCCAGCTCCGTGAGCTTCCTGTAGGCGCCGCGCCTCACGGCGATAGGGACGCGGAAGAGCACGAAGCCGAGCAGCTCGAGCAGCGCCGAGCGCACGACCATCGCGGGAAGCTCCACCGCCGGCGCCGCCATGTGCCCCACCTGGATGTGACGGGCGTCGAGCGTCGCCGCCTTCATCGCGGCGACCGCGGGCTCGCCCCAGAGCGGGTCGACGATCACCTGCGCTCCACCCTTCGTAGCCTCCTTCAGCGCCGCCGCGAGATCCTCCTCGTCGAGATCGACGACCGCATCCGCGCCCCGCTCCCGCAGCCGCTCGAGCCGCTCGCCGCCGCGGGCCGCCGCCACGACGCGGCCCGCGCCGAGCAGCCTGGCGGCCTGCACCGCCACGTTGCCGACCGCGCCGGTCGCGCCCAGCACCAGCACGGTCTCGCCGGGCTCGAGGCCGGCCCGCCACTCGAGCGCGAGCCACGCGGCCAAACCGGAGTTTCCGAGCGCCGCGGCGACCTCGTCCTCCACGCCCTCCGGCACGTCGAGCAGCTCATCCGGGCTCACGAGCGTGCGCTCGGCCATCGTGCCGTACGGCTCGGCGGGCGCGTCGAAGAAGACGCGGCGGCCGTCGGCGAGGCGCCCCACACCGTCGCTGCCCACCACGGACGGAATCGGCGGCGGCCCGGTGTAGAAGCGACCCGATGACTTGAGGAGGTCGAGGTGGTTCACCCCCGCCGCCGCGACCTCCGCCACCACGTTCCCGTCGCCCTCGACCGGCTCCTCGAACTCGTCCAGCTCCGGCGGCTCCCCGTGCTCGTGAAGGACCGCGGCCTTCACCGCTAGCCCTTGGTTACGACCAGCTCGTGGGTCCCGGACGCCGGCGCCGTGGCGAGCACCTCGAGACCGCGGTTGGTGAGATCGGTGCGGTAGTCCACCGGGCTCCCGTCGAGGAGCACCGAGTCGACGGTCGAGCCGCGCGGAAGCGTGTGGCCGATGTCGAACCGGTCGACGGGCGCGTCGCCCACGTCGACCGTCGTGCGGTACGTGTCGCCGGCGCGCGACGCCTGGACCAGAGCGAGCGCACCGTCGCCCAGCTGGATCCGCCTGCCCGCGATCGGGGCGTCGGATGGGAGCTGCGGCACCACGGTGAGCCTCCCCCGGCCCAGGTCGGGGCGCACGCCGAGCTGCTGGTGCACCACCGGCCAGACCGTCCCGTAGTGGCCCCAGGCCTGCATGAACATGGCCCGGCAGGTCCAGCAGCGGTCGATGTTCGCGTCGCGCTCGCCGACGCCGTCGAAGTCCGGCGACGGCAGGATCTCGGGCAGCGCGCCGGGCTGCTCGTCGGGCGTTCCGCCCGTCCACGGCTCGCCGAACATCGGCTCGGTCTCAGCGCCGGTGTAGCGCTGCTGCTCGCCCGGCCCCAGCCGCCCGTAGTTGCCCTCGCCCACCGCCTGGATCGCAGTGTTCAGGCCGAAGATGGTCCGCTCACCGTTGCCCTCGGGGCCGCCCTCGCAGCCGGTGTGGAAGAGGCCGGGGTTGTAGGGCGGCGTGCCGCTGAAGCAATCCGTCTCGTGCCGGGCCAGCGAGCGCGTGCCGTGGTCGAAGCTCGCGAGGCCAGGAACCGAATCCTGATTGACCGTCAGCTCCGCCTCCATCGGCGTGACGGTGATCCAGTGCCGTTGCTGGATCTTCTCGCCTGACTCCCCTAGGGAGTCTGCGTGGAGACTCTCGCCGTCCATCCACCACTCGTCCTCGAAACGCTGTTGGAGGCCGCGGGCGCGGTTGCCGGCCCATGTGAGGGTGCCGTTGTCGCCCTTCGAGCGAGCCATGTCGGCGAGGTCGTACAGGCCGCGGATGTAGTACACGGCGTTGTCGAGCTTCTCGGGGCCCATGCCCTGGCGCTCGACGTTGCCGAGGCCCTCCGGCCAGCCGTCCCCGTCCTTGTCGAGCTTGCGGTTCACGTAGCGCATGTTGCGCTTCGCGAAGTCGTACATCTCGTCCCGGAAGCCGTTGTCGCCCGTCCAGCGCCAGATCAGCGCGACCGTGCTCGGGAACTTCGCGGTCTCGTCCGTGTTGCCGGGGTCCGCGTTCTGGCCGAACCACATCGAGCCGTCGGAGACGAACTCGTGCCCGACCTTGCCGGAGCGGTCGTTGACGATGTCGGACGCGTCGCGCAGCGCGCGCATGTGGTCCTCGATCGCGCCGAACTGGCCGAGCGCCACCATCGGGAAGGCGGTGTACTCGCCGTCGGTGGCAAACAACCACGGATAGTCGGGGAACCCCGCGCCGACCCAGCGCGCGCTCGGGAGCGTCCCGGCCGGCGCCGGATAGCTCTTGCCCTGGTTGACCCAGCGGATGTCCAGGTTCTCCGAACGCTGCGTCGAGTCGGCCAGGTTCTGCTTCGCCCAGTCGATGCCCATGGCGAGCCGCGGGTCGCCCGGCAACGACACCTCGGTCTGTGCGCCCAGGCTCTCACGCGCCTCGACCTTGTTGTCGAGCTCTGCCTGCGGGTCGTCAAGGGCCGCCGTGAGCTCGTCCTGAGCGGCGCTTAGGCCCTCGTCCGAGCCGGCGACTGCGACCCAGAGGGTCTGCGTCTCGCCGGCAGCGAGCGTCAGCTCGTAGCGGAGCTGGCCACCCTTGCCGCCGCCGAACGGGCCGTCGTCGCACTTGCTCGGCGGCTCCTCGGCGCTACAGACGTTGTCGCCCTGGTCGCCGCGGTGGGGGGCGTCGCCGGCAACGCCGCCGGTCGGCTCGCGGTTCGACGCCACGAGAGCCGCCCAGTCGTGGGTCTCGGCGTTCGCGTGCGGAAGCTTGCCCTGCTCGCGGAAGACGAGCGCATCGCCGTCGAACGCCGCGCTGTCCGCCAGGTTGTCGCTCGCGTTCGGGGAGATGCCGCCGAAGCCCCACGGATACGCGCCCAGGAGCTCGGAGTGCGCGTCGACCTTGACGGCCACCGTCCGCTCACTGGCGCCCGGGTTGCGGATGTGCAGGCCGAACAGGACCGCGCGGCCGCCGTCCGGAGCGAAGTCGGTGCGGTGGAGCTCGAGCCCGGCGGTCGTTGGAAGATCCATCTCGCTGTAGCCCCAGCCGCTTCGGAACTCGGTAGCGGGGCCGATCCACTCGTCGTTCACGCCGAACCACACGCCGTCGACCAGCTTCAGGGGCGGGGTCCACACCCCGCCCATCTCGCCGGTGATGTGCCAGCCGTTCGCGTAGAAGCGCCCGTCCTCGAATCCAACCGCGTACGCGCGCTCCGACGAGGCGATGTAGCGGCGGTCCTGGAGGCGGTTCGAGGTGCTGAGCTCAGGCGCGGCAGCTGCGACTGGAGCGACCACCAGAAGCACCGAGAGCAAGAGCAGGACCTTGCGCGCCACCGTCCTTGGCCTGCCCGGGCCCTGAAGGGCTTAAACGCGGGCGAGGTTCTCGGCGTGGATCCGCCGCTGCTCACGCGTGTCTCGGCCCTCGGGCAGCGCGGGCCTCTCCTCGCCACGCTCCAGCGCGTCGAGGTAGTCGACGTCCTCGTCGAGGATGCGGAGCGCTCCGTCGCGCGTCTGCGGCGCGCCGTGGCCCGGCACGATCGTCTCCGCCGCCTCCACCAGCGGCGCCAGCCGCGCGAGCGTCGAGCGGTAGTCGTCCAGGCCGGCCTCGACCATCGGGATCTCCACGTTCGACAGGTAGTCGCCCACGCACAGCACGCCGCACCAGCGCGCCATCACGGCCATGCCGTCGCGGGTGTGGCCCTCAGCGGGATGCAGCTCGAGCTCCTCGGGGCCGAGCTCGACGCTGCCCGGCACCGGCAGCACCTGGACCTGGCCGAGCGACAGCGGCGCGGGCCGCTCCACGTACAGCTCGGCGTCCTTGTCGCGCAGCTCGCGCTGCGCGGCGCCGGGCTCCTCGCGCAGCCGCAGCGCGCTGGGCTCGCCGACGCCGAGTGCCAGGCCCGGGAACGCGAGCCGCCCGAGCACGTGGTCGTAGTCCGCGTGCGTCGCGATCAGAGCGTCCGGCTCGAAGCCGGCGCCCGCGAGCACCCCCGGGAGCGCCTCCAGCTCGTCGGGGTAGTAGGGCGAGTCGACGAGCATCGCTTCCTCGCCCGCCCGTAGCGCGACGGCGTTGGTCTGCCACATCCTGCTTGTGATGACGAGGACGTCCGGGTGGGCCGAGACTGCTCTCAAGCGGCCTTGAGCAGCTTGCCGGCGTCGCGGAAGGTCTTCACCTCGGCGTCCGGCTTCTTGCGTCCGTCGAGGTCCTCCCCATGGCGGTTGACCCAGATCACGGGGATCTTCGACTTGAGGCACGGCTCCACGTCGGTCGGATAGCCCGACGCGATGTGCACCCAGTTCTTCTTCAGCCCCTCGATGCGGCGCGCGCACTCCTTGAAGTGGGCCGGGTCGGGCTTGTAGCTCCGCACCTGCTGTGCCGTCACGACGAGGTCGAAGTCGACGCGGAAGTGGCGGCGCGTGGCGCCGAGCAGCTTGTCGTCGATGTTCGACAGGATCCCGAGCTCGTACTTCTTCGAGAAGCGCTCGAGCTGGGCGTTCGTCTCGCGGAACGGCCCCCACGAGGGCACGCTGTTGGGCAGGAAGTTCGAGCGCGAGGGCTCGAGATCCCAGGTGAGCTCGCTGGCGACGCGCACCGCGGTGCGCCGGAGCACCTCCGCGTACAGCTCGTACGAGCCGCGCTGGATGTCGCGCTGGATGTCGACGAAGCGCGGGATCAGGACCTCGCGGTCGATCGTGAAGCCGTCGCGGTCGGCCTCCTTCTGGAATGCCTCGTACACCCCCGTTTCCCAGTCGATGAGGGTGCCGTAGCAATCGAACGTGACGAACTTGACGTCTTTCGGTAGAGCCATGAGAGAGTTTCGGTAGGGTCCTGCGTCCGGCGCCCCGCCCGCACCGGCTGATCGCGGCGGTTGATAGTACCTACCCTCGATGGACCTTCTCGAATACCAGGGCAAACAGCTCTTCGCGAAGCACGGTGTGCCCGTGCCGCAGGGCCGCCCCGCGACCACCGTGCCGCAGGCGGTCGAGGCCGCCGAGGCGCTCGGCTACCCGGTCGTGATCAAGGCGCAGGTCCAGATCGGCGGGCGCGGCAAGGCCGGCGGGATCAAGCTGGCGAAGGACCGCGCCGAGGCCGAGGAGAACGCCAAGGCGATCCTGGGGATGGACATCCGCGGCTTCACCGTGCGCGAGCTGTACGTGGAGAAGGCCTCGGAGATCGACGAGGAGTACTACGCGGCGATCGTCTTCGACCGCTCCGCCAAGAAGCCGATGGTGATGCTGAGCCGCGTGGGCGGGATGGACGTGGAGGAGGTCGCCGAGACCGACCCCGAGGCGATGCGGATGCTCCACGTGGACCCGCTGCTCGGCCTCCAGGACTTCCACGGGCGCCGGCTTGCCTTCGAGTCGGGCATCGCCGGGGACGTGGTCCGGCCGGTCGGCGCGATGCTGGCGAAGCTCTACGAGGTGTTCGTGAAGGAGGACGCCACGCTCGTCGAGGTGAACCCGCTCCTGATCACGAAGGGCCGCGAGGTCGTCGCACTCGACGCGAAGGTCACCGTCGACGACAACGCGCTCTTCCGGCACCCGGACGTGGCCGAGATGCGCGACCTGTCCGCCGAGGATCCGCAGGAGCGGATGGCGAAGGAGCGCGGGCTCACCTACGTGAAGCTCGACGGGAACGTCGGCATCCTCGGGAACGGCGCCGGGCTCGTGATGTCCACGCTGGACGTGGTGGCCCAGGCGGGCGGCAGGCCGGCGAACTTCCTCGACGCCGGCGGCGGCTCGAAGGCCGAGGCGATCACGAGCGCGGTCGAGGTGATCCTGTCCGACGACAAGGTGAGCGCGGTCCTGTTCAACATCTTCGGCGGCATCACGCGCTGCGACGAGGTCGCGCGCGGGCTGATCGAGGCCTTCGAGCAGATCAAGCCGGATGTGCCGTTCGTGGTGCGGCTCGACGGGACGAACGACAAGGAGGGGCGCGCGCTGCTCGCCGAGGCGAACCTCCCGCACGTCCACACGGAGGCGACCATGCTCGGCGCGGCGGAGAAGGTCGTCGAGCTGGCGGGCTAGTGGCCATCCTGATTGACAGCGATACGCGCCTGGTTGTCTCCGGCATAACCGGGCGCGAAGGAACCTTCCACAGCCTTCGTAACCGCGACTATGGGACCAATGTCGTCGCGGGCGTGACACCCGGCAAGGGTGGTCAGGATGTGGATGGAATCCCCGTCTTCAACACGTTCCACGAGGCGGTTGAGAAGACAGGCGCCAACGCGGCGATGGTGTTCGTGCCGCCGCGCTTCGCGGCCGATTCCATCCTCGAAGCCGAGGATGCCGGGATCCCGCTGATCATCACGATCACCGAAGGAATCCCGGCCCATGACGAACTGCGCGTCTACAACCACCTGCTGCGCGGTGGTTCAAGATTGATCGGGCCGAACTGCCCGGGCATCCTGTCGCCGGGCAAGGCGAACGTCGGGATCATCCCGGCGCAGTTCTTCAAGGAGGGCAACGTCGGACTGGTGTCGCGCTCCGGCACGCTGACCTACCAGATCGGCAACGAGCTGGCCCAGCGCGGCTTCGGCAACTCGTCGATCGTGGGAATCGGCGGCGACCCGGTGCCGGGCTCGAGCTTCATCGACATGCTCGAGCTGTTCGAGGCCGATCCGCAGACCGAGCTGATCGTCATGTGCGGCGAGATCGGCGGGAGCGCAGAGGAGGAGGCGGCCGACTACATCGAGGCGAGCGTCTCGAAGCCGGTGCTCGCGTACATCGCGGGCTTCACGGCGCCGCCCGGCAAGACGATGGGCCACGCGGGGGCGATCGTGTCGGGCTCGAAGGGCACGGCCGCAGCGAAGGCCGAGGCGCTGGAGGCCAAGGGGGTGCGTGTGGGGCGCAACCCGACGCAGGTGTCCGAGATCGCGGTCGAGATCCTCGGGACTCGCGTCTAGCGACAGCGGCTATCGTGAGGCGGCCGGTGGCTGAGCTCACCAACATCTCCCTCGCGCGCGGCGCCCCCTCGCTCGACATCATCGACGTCGACGGCCTGCGCGCCGCCGCGAAGGCCGCCTTCGAGCGCGACCCCGCGGGCACGTTCGCCTACGGCACCTCGGCCGGCTATCCGCGGCTCGTCGAGTGGATCGCGGGCAAGCACGACGTGCATCCAGACGGTGTCGTCGCCACCAACGGGTCCATGCAGGCCGACGCCTTCCTCTTCCAGCAGCTCGTGCAGCCGGGCGACGTCGTGGTGGTGGAGGCCCCGACGTACGACCGCACGCTGCTGTCCCTGCGGCAGCGGGGCGCCGAGATCCTCGCCATCCCGCTCGAGGCGGACGGCATCGACGTGGACGCCCTCGAGCTCGCGCTGAACGGCGGCGCGCGGCCGAAGCTCGCTCACATCATCCCCAACTTCCAGAACCCGGCCGGCTGCACGCTGTCACTCGAGAAGCGGCGCAAGCTGCTCGAGCTCGCGGCCGAGCACGGCTTCACGATCTTCGAGGACGACCCGTACGTGGAGCTTCGCTTCGAGGGCGAGTCGCTGCCGACGATGCTGTCCATGGACCAGGCGGGCCGGGTCGTGTACGCCTCCTCGTTCTCGAAGACCGTCTGCCCCGGGATCCGGGTGGGCTACCTGGTCGGCCCGTCCGACACGATCGCCGCCATCCGCACGCTGGCGACGAACACCTACATATCGCCGAACATGGTCGCCCAGGCGATCGTGGCCGAGTTCTGCAACTCCGGCGCGATCGAGCGCTCGATCGAGACCGTGAAGGAGGCGCTCCGCGAGCGCCGCGACGCGACGGCCGACGCGCTCGAGCGCCACATCCCGGACGCGCGCTTCGTGAAGCCGCAGGGCGGCTACTTCCTGTGGGTCGACCTGCCGGAGGGCAGCGACGTGGCCGCGCTCGCGTCCGCCGCCGCCGAGCGGGGCGTGGTCTTCATCAAGGGCACTGACTTCCTGCTCGAGGGCGGCGACAGCTCGCTTCGCATCGCCTATTCCGCGGTGCCGCCCGACCAGATCGAGGAGGGCATCGCGCGAGTGGCCGATGCCTATCGCGAGCTGGCCGGCGCCACTGCGTGAAGACGCTCGAGCTCCGGCGGCCGCGCGAAGTCGGGGACCTGTTCCGCGACGCCTGGGCCGTCTTCCGGAGCCACGCCGGGCTGTTCATCATGCTGTCGGCCGCCGTGGCGATCCCGGCCGGGCTCATCGTCGAGGGCATCGGGCAGGGGATGCTCACGAACTCCTACGACAGCTCGCCCTCGCCGCTCGACCAGCTCATCCCAGCGTTCGTCCGGCTCGTCGTGGTGGGCCCCATCATCACGGCGATCTGCATCTACGCCCTGCGGGAGGTCGCAGTGAGCCAGCCGCCCGCCGCCGGCCAGGTGCTCGTGGCCGGCTTCGAGGCCTTCACGCCGCTCTTCGCGGCGGTGCTGCTTGCGGCCGCGGGCGTTGTGCTGGGCCTCATCTGCTTCATCCTGCCCGG
>Ga0207712_10003079_pt1 | contig 10648 bp, 7 predicted proteins | sample KBSS44metaG_FD_184402 | JGI IMG/M metagenome (GOLD analysis project Ga0207712, IMG submission 184402) | Switchgrass rhizosphere microbial communities from Kellogg Biological Station, Michigan, USA - KBS S4-4 metaG (SPAdes) (version 2) | ecosystem: Host-associated > Plants > Roots > Rhizosphere >... | reverse complement strand
TCCAACGCCGACGCCGACTCCAAAGCCGACCCCGACGCCGAGAGCAACCCCAACCCCGACACCAACTCCAGAGGTTTGCACTATCACTACGAGTCCATCGACGCTGAGTCTGAGCTTATTAGGAACGGGTTCGATCAAGGTCACCCATAGCTCTTCGACGAGCATTAAGATTACCGCCACTTCAAGCAAGCCGTCTGATTTGCAGGTAAGTGGAGCTCAAACCGTCGACCCGGGAAGCTCGGCGACGTTCACGCTCAAATCAAAGAAACTGCTGGGAACCTATTCGGTAACGTTTAGCGCTCCCTGCGGTTCGAAAACAGTGCCAGTCTTAGTCGTTCTATAAAACGAGTGAACAAGGAACAGGAAAGCCCCAATGAAAATCCGAACTCCCAAAACAAAAACAGCAAACGGTGAGGGTGGTTTCACCCTCATCGAAACCAGCATCGCGATGGTCGTGATGATGGTCGCCGCCCTCGCCTGCTCCTCGCTGTTTGTCTTCTCAATACAGAACAACGTCGGCGGCAGCGAACGCGCTCTCTCAATGGCCGTGGCCCAGCAACAGCTCGAGCAGCTCAGAAGCGTTGATTACGAAGACTCGACGCTGAACGATCTCACGACAAACTTCAGCGTGACGACAGGCGGACGAACTTACAACGTGCAAAGAGAAGTGGTGACCGAAAAGAATTCCAATAACACATCAAAAGAGTTGAAGAGAATCACGGTTGCCGTCACGCCGCAGGCTGCTGGTCCAAACTGGACACGCACGCCCGTGGTGCTCGTCTCCTATCGCTCGACACTCGCCGCGGGAAGCTACAAGGTCAGTGACTAAACGGGTGGCCACAGAGGGCCACCCCTACAGTTGATGCAAGTAAATACAAGGCAAACACTCATGACAATGCGACGTTCAAATAATCAGGCCGGGTTTTCTTTGCTCGAAGTGCTCATCGCGATGGGAATCACCATCACGATCATGACCCTGGCCACTACCTTACTCGCCGCCAGCTTTCGCGTGCGCTCCCGCGAAGATCGCAAGTCTGACGCTGTCGCCGACGTGCAACGCGCGCTCAATATCATGACGCGCGAGATCGCCAACGGCGGCTTGAAACTCCCCGACGGACTTGCGGCTGTCTCGAAGAATGGCGTCGTCGCTAACGACAGCGACAACGAATCGCTGCGCATCGTCTCGAACCTGAATGGTATGCCTGATTCGGCCAACGGTTATTTCGAAGATGGCGACGTCGACGATACCGATGAGGATCTCAAGTTCCTGATGTACGTTGATTCAACTATCGGACAGCGCTACATCGTGCGTTACGAAAGAAACGGCAGCAACCAAACGACCGTACTTGCGAACCGCATCGATTCGCTAATCTTTCGTTACTACGACGAGAAAGTTACTTACGACACGACCGTCAGGACCGTCGATGGCGCTGAGATTTGCGACATAACGAATGTGAAGAATGCTGCCGGCGTCGATAAGAGCGAAGTCTCGCCAGGTGAAGCCAAGTACGTCGTGATCGCTGTTGGCGTGACGCTGCCGGCAGTTGGCAGTCCGAACACCGACGGTTATCAGCCCGCGTCACAAGTACAACTCACGTCAGACGTAGTCCTGCGCAACTCAATCGTTTACTGAAGGAGCTTTGATACAGCAATGAACCGCGATTCAAAAATGAATGCTAATAACCGCGCCGGCGAAAGAGGCGCCGCGCTCGTAACGATGTTGCTGGTGTCTGTGCTTCTACTCGGTGCGGGCGGCGCATTGATCATGACGACGATGATGTCGGCAAACAACTCGGTCGGTTCGACCGCGGAGATGCAGGCTTACTACGTCGCCGAATCGGGAATGCAGTCAGCCTTGAACGTGCTGCGTGGTAATACGAAACCATTGCTCGTTGACAGTGACCGGATGAGTTTTCGCACTGCGGTCATCCCGAGCATCTCGAACGGTGGCAACGGCGGCACGGCGCGTTTCGCCGGTTGGCTGCCTTACAACGATCCGTCAAATGCGACGAGCCTCGTGCCCGTGAGTGTCGGAGCGATCACTGGCGGTTACAGAGTTACTGTCGAGAACATGGATCCCAACAGTAATATCGTTGAGTTTCAAACTTCTGCAAAGATCGATCTCGGCGACGCAGGCAAGACTTATCAAAGGACGTTCGGCACCGTCGGTGGAACGGATGAAGTGACGATTAAATACGAAGGCCAGGGTGCAACAACGCTGACTCCCGATCCTTATACTTTCCCGCTAACAACCGATTCAGCGCTCGGCAGTTTCGTTATTGAAAGGCCCGCGACCAGCACCGACAACGACGTCACGATCCCGAAGACCGGCTTCGAAATCACGATCACGCAGTCTTTGCCGTGGCCGGCAACGACCATTCTCGAAGGCACGTTCGAAGGTGACGTTGACGCTGCGGCCACAACAGTCAAAGTCACATTCGATAAAGCTTATGTGAGAGCTGACGGAACGAAGTACGCGCTCAATCTGGAAGACGGCGCAACCGTGCTGGATCTTGAATACAACGTATCGCCAACCACCACGAGCATTCCTTCTAAAGTTACTTCTCCCGATCCGAAGCGGTTGTTGCTCAAGTCGTATGGCTTTGGGCCACAGGGCGCTGAAAAGCGTCTCGAGCTGATGATCAGCAGAGCGAATCTCGAGTTTGAGTCGCCCGCGGGGTTCACAGTCAAGGGTCCTGACGATTGTTCGGGTGTTTCATTCGACTCGGGAAGCAGCGGCGCCAAGTGGTATTCAGGTGTGGACCACGCTGGAGTGGAACCGCAGCGTCCGGCTTTTGCCGTTTCACCGTGCGACAAAGACTCCGTCGATGCGGGTATCGTGAAACACGACACGGTGGTCGATCCTGAGATCGGTATTTTGGGAGACGATGACACGACGCCCGGCACAGTCGAAACACCTTCGTTCCTCGACTCAGCCGACAAAGCGCGCGCCTATCTCAGCGGTTTGCAGGACAAAGCAAAGTCGCTTAACCGTTATTTCACTGGTCCTAAGACAATCGCCGACTCCACTACCAGTGGTAAGTTCACGTTTGTCGAGGGTGATTGCACGCTCACGAGCGGCTCTGGATTTCTGGTTGTGACGGGCACGTTGACGATGCGTGGCAACACCGATTTCAAAGGCATCATCATGGTGCTGGGCGAGGGCAAGTTGATCCGCAACGGTGGCGGCAATGGCGATATCTTCGGCGGCATCACGATCGCCGCGTTCAATCGTACGAGTGGAGGCTTCACCGCACCCACGTTCCATACGGACGGTGGCGGTAACTCAACCATTCAATACGACTCTTCCGCCTTGAACATGGGCGTCGGATCCGCCAACAACGTCTCCGGCATCCGTGAGTTCTAATAAATATTTAGCCGCGGATTAACGCGGATGACGCGGATCAGATCTGCGTTCATCCGCGTTCATCCGCGGCTAATTTCAATTTGTCGGCTGTGGCGCTTAGAAAGGTGTTGCGGAGGTTTTCGTCGTTAACGTTTGAGGCGATGAGGTTGATGATTTCGGTGGCGCGTGCAGAGGCTTCTTCCGCTCCCGCGATATCACCCATCTTCGACTTCAGTCGCGCGCGGCCCGCATGAACTCGCCACGCAACGAGTGGAGCCGGGTAATCACGCAGCTCAGCCAACGCGGCATCGAAATACTTCTCTGCGGCTTCCAGATCACCCGCCCTTACAGAAATTCTTGCCATTAAGTTGTGCGCAACCGCGATGTACTTGTGTACTTCGTGCTCGCTCGCGGTCGCCATCAGCCGATCAACATACTCGCGCGCCTTTCGAGATCGTTCAGACGCAGCCAGTGCTCGGCCATCGCGGCTTCAAGCCGGATGTTATAACGCCATCGAAACCACGCATCACGATCGAATATGTCTCTCGCGTCATGAAAAGCCACCGCAGTCTGCTCGTGCTCGCCGTCGCGCGTGTGATCGATACCACGATTGATCAGCGAGTTGGCTTCCGCTTCGAGCACGTGATGCCGCCGCGCAACTTCAATCCCGTCTTCGTTGTACTTGCGCGCCGACTCGAAGTCGTAAAGCTCGCGATAAATCCAGCCGATGCAGTTAGGGAAACGCGGATGCCAGAACAGATCGCCGTTGCGTTGCGCCTTCTTAAGCGCCTCGTTCAGCGTTTCGAGTGAAGCAGACATCTTGCCCTGGTTTCCCTGCGACAGCCCGAGGAAGAACATCGAACACAGCATCAAAAATCCGTCGCGCAATTCGGAGGCGAGTTTTAGCGCCTCTTTCGCTGCCGTGACCGCGGGCTCGTACTCAGACTGGAAGAAGTGCAAACACGCGCGCCACGTCAAACCACTCAGCAACCCAGGTTTGTGATTGAGCTTCTGCGAAGTCTCGACTACTTGATCGAGCAAGCCTCTTGCTTCTTTCAGCTCGCCATAACAGAGGTGTTTGAGTCCGATGAGAAACATCGTCTCAACGCGCAACTTCTCACTGCCCGCTCGTTCGGCAACTTCAAGCGCTTCGCTTGCACGCGCGACTGTCTCGTCGAGTCGATGTGAGAAGAAGAGCGACATCGTAAGAGCGTTGAGTGCTGTGGACTGTAACTCGAGCGAGTCGAGCACACGCGCCTGGTCGAGCATGTTCGCGAAATCTTTTGCGGCTTGAGTGAAGTCACTCAACGCGTGATTGACCGTGCCGCGTTTGTGATAAAGCGTCGAGAGGTGTTTGGGCTGCTCTTCTTCCGGCAGTTTCTGCGCGAGATTGAGCGCACGCGTGTAATGGCGTTCAGCTTCCGCGTAACCGTAAAGCTTGGCGGCGTGATCGCCGGCGTGAGTCAGGTACTCGACTGCGCGTGGAAAGTCACGGCCCTGCTCGAAGTGAAGGGCGAGCTGAGTCGCGATCTGCGGCGCACGTTTGCCGTAGTGACTCAGCAACTGTTCGCCCGCCTGCTGGTGCAACAACACACGTCGTTTGTTTACCAGATCGCCGTAGAGATAGTTTTGGTAAAGCGCGTGTGAGAAACGATAGCGCGTCGCGAGTGTTCCGTCCGGCAACTCTTCTTCGCCGAGTGTTTCAATCAGCCGGTGACTCTTACCGATGAGTGCCAGTGACTCTTCGAGATCGATCTCCTCGACGCCAAGTAGTTTTGCCGTAACACTCGAAAGAAATTCCGTGCCTTCCACACTCGCATACTGAAGCGCGCGCCGCTCTTCCGCTTCGAGCGCGTCGATCTTCCTGCTGATCATCGCGCGCACGCTCTCAGGCGCAGCGAGATCCATCTCCGAGAGTGGCCGCGCCAGCGACCAGCAACCGTTCGTCTTCGCCACATCGCCGCGCTCACCGAGATACTGCAGAAGGTTTGCGACAAAGAGCGGGTGTCCTTCAGTCTTCTCGTAAACGAGCGCCGCGAGATCGACTGGAAAATCGTTTGGCGAGAACGTCGCATCGACATACTCGGCGATGTGCTGGCGATTCCACGAGCGCAACGTCACTTCGTCGCACAAGTTGTGGACCTGCATCTCGGTTTTGAGATTCTTGAGCGGGTGACCAGTGCGTTCGACGTCTTCAGGCCGGTACGTTCCGGCAATCAGCAGGCGTTGCGTGCTGATGCGGTTCGAAAGGTGACGCAGCAGATCGATGCTCGACGGATCGGCCCAGTGCAAGTCTTCCAACAACAGCACCACGGGCGACGCAGACGCGAGCATGCTCAGCGCGTCGCCGAGCTCGCGCATCATTCGTTCCTTCGTCGCGCCGATGGTTTCCTGTTGTAGCTTCTCGAGCGATCCGCTCGACGCAAACGCAGTCGGCAATTCCATGCACCACGTCGGCGCGTAGGTGCGCATGATCGCTGCGATACGTTCGCGGCCTGATCGCTGAAGCAGCTCGCCCATCGCATCGAGAAACGGCAAGTAAGCTTCGCCGGTGCCGTATTGTTCGACGCAACGTCCTCGCGAGATCAGAATCCCGAGCTGCTGTTTTCTTGCGCGACGCAGAAATTCGTCAGAGAGCGAGGTCTTACCGATGCCGGGCTCCCCAGTTATAAACACGATGCGACCCGCGCCTTCGATCGCTTGCTTTAACAGCGCGTCGAGTTTCTCAATTTCTGATTCGCGGCCGACAAACGAAGGCGACGAGCGATCGATCAAATCCGGATCGTAAACAATCGGAATGCCTGACCACGTTCCGGTGATCGTCGATCTGAGATTGCGCAGCGCGTCAGCCATCTCACCTGCTGATGAATAGCGAAGTGTCTTTTCCTTGGCGAGTGCGCGCTCGATGATCATGTCGAACTCACGCGGCAGCTCAGGCCGGAGTTTGCTCGGCGGCTGCGGATCGATCGCGGCGATCGCGTGCATGATCGCGAGAACGCTTGGTCCACTGAACGCGCGTGTTCGCGTCGCGCACTCGTAAAGCAGGCTGCCGAGCGAGAAGATCTCTGAACGTGCGTCGAGGGGCTCACCGCGAGTCTGCTCGGGAGACATGTAAGCAGCGGTGCCGAGGACGATGCCGGGGCCGGTCAGGTTTGCGGCGAGTGTGAGTGCTTCACGATCGATATCGTCAGAGCTGAGACGCACCATCTTCGCGAGTCCGAAGTCGGTGACTTTGGCGACGCCTTTCGGAGTGATCAGAATATTTGCCGGCTTGATGTCGCGATGTATGAGCCCGATGGAGTGCGCGGTCTCGAGCGCCTCGGCTATTTGAATGCCGATATCCAGCAGTGACGGCAAAGGTAGTGCCCCGTTGTTGGCGAGGTGCGCAGTCAGCGTTTCACCCTCGACAAACTCCATGACGATGAAATCGATACCGTCGGCTTCTTCGATCGCGTGAATCGTGACGATGTTGGGATGATTGAGGACCGAGGCCGACTGGGCTTCCGAGAGCAGGCGACGCTTGGCGCTCTGGTCGCGAGTGGCGTCAGGGGTGAGCAGCTTGAGGGCGACGTTGCGGCCGAGTTTCGTGTCTTCCGCACGATAGACCTGGCCCATTCCGCCTTCACCTATCTTGTCGATGATGCGGTAGTGCAGCAGTCGTTCTGGTTCGACAGAACTCATGGGGGCTCCGGGGATCATAGAGTTAACACCTGAAACGCGTAAAGTCGCGGGGAAAAGGCGCAAAAGTTTTTCTTGTAAATCCTGTAAATCCTGTCATCCTGTAAAAAACTATGCGTACTCCAATGTTTATCGCCATCGCGCTACTACTCACTCTCCAATCCGCGAGCGCCGTCCGACAAAATGGATCGAAAGTCGCTTTAAGTGACTGCCAACTCGGCGCCCAGATCAAAGCAAAGTGCGGCACGTATGAAGTCTACGAAAACCGCGCCACCAAAAAGGGCCGGAAGATCTCTCTAAAGATCGTTCTCATCCCCGCCACTGGTGACAAACGCGAACCGGAGCCTCTCGTTTACTTCGCTGGTGGACCAGGCGGCTCAGCCACCGAAGACGGTCCCGGGCTCGCACAAGCGTTTCCACAGATACTCGCCCATCGCGACCTGCTCTTCGTCGATCAGCGCGGCACTGGCGGCTCGCATCCACTCGATTGCAAGTTTTACGACGCGTCTGATCTTCAAAGTTATCTCGGTTATTTCTTCCCGCTCGACGACGTCCGCAAGTGCCGCGAACAACTCGAGACCAATTCCGATCTGAAACTCTACACAACCACGATCGCCGCGGATGATATGGATGAAGTCCGTGCGGCGCTTGGTTACGAGCGACTCAATCTTTTCGGCGGCTCTTACGGCACGCGTGCGGCGCTAACTTACCTGAAGCGACATCCGCAACACGTGCGCGCCGCAGTGCTCCAGGGCATCTCGCCGACGGACCACTTCATGCCCAGCGATTTTCCGCAGCAGACGGAGCGCGCGCTTCAGGGAGTTCTCTCGGAGTGTCTCGCCGACAAGGTTTGCAGTGAGGCTTTTCCGAATATCAAAGAGGAAGCGAAATCAGTTCTCGCCCAGTTGATCAAAGGGCCAGTCGAAGTAGAGATTCAAAAACCGAGGTCGGACGATCGCGTCAAAGTAAAACTCTCTCGCGACCTCGCGGCGGAAGCGATTCGCTACATGCTTTACTCACCGGTGCCGGCCAGTCGTGTTCCACTCATTCTGCACCTCGCGTCGCAGGGTAACTACGTTCCGTTGGCCCAGACCGCAATTCGTTATCGGATGAATCTCGTGGGCAGCGGCAGCAACGGCATGTATCTCTCGGTCACTTGCGCCGAAGACTTGCCGTGGATCAAACCGGGCGAGGGTGAACGAATGGCGGCGAATACGTTTCTCGGTGATTACCGTCTGAGCCAGCAACGCGAAGCCTGCACGTTCTGGCCACGCGCGGAGATCGAGCGCGATTACGTGCAGCCCGTTAAATCAGACGTACCGGTTTTGATTTTGACTGGTCAGTGGGATCCGGTAACGCCACCGTCGAATGCTGAACGCGCAGCGAAGACTTTGACGAACAGTCTTAACATCGTCGTGCCGAGCGGCGCGCACGGACTCGACGGGCTCGAAGGCATGGACTGCATCGATAACCTGATCGTGAAGTTCATCGAGCGCGGCGCAAGCAAAGGTCTCGACACGTCGTGCGTGAAGGGTATGCACCGGAAGGGATTTGCACTGAAGGCTCAATGAGGTGCCAGAGTTGTCAGAGCGCACTACCCGACGACGCGCAATTCTGCGCCAGTTGCGGTCTGCCGACATCACGCCATCCGAGCGACGCTACAACCCAGATCGGTCTGCAACAGCAAACAAACGCTGATTCTCCGCGAGTGACAGACGAGCAGGTCGATCGTCGCATCGGTCTGATCCTGGATTCCAAGTACAAACTGATCGAAAGCCTCGGTGAAGGCGGCATGGGCTCCGTCTTTCGCGCGGAACGTTTGCACATCGGCGACGAGGTCGCAGTGAAACTACTGCATCGCGATCTCGTCCGCGAGCAACACGCGCTCGAACGTTTCCGCCGCGAGGCTCGCACGGCAGCGCAGATTCGCCACCCAAACGTCGTCACCATTCACGATTTTAGCGATGGCGCTGGTGGGGCAGGCGAAGCATACATCGTGATGGAATTGGCGCCGGGTGCGTCACTCGGCAAACTGCTGCGTCGCGAGGGTCGTATGCCTGCAAAGCGCGCGGCGCACTTGATGCTGGACATCTGCAACGGTGTCGGCGTGGCCCATCGCCAGGGACTGCTGCATCGCGATCTAAAGCCTGACAATGTGATCGTTGTTCCGCCTGCTCATGAAGGCGAAGAAGAAACTGCGAAGGTAGTTGATTTTGGACTCGCCAAAGTTCGCGACGTTGCGGCAGCCAGTTCGTTGACCAAAACCGGCACGGTGCTCGGGACGCTGTATTACATGTCGCCGGAACAATGCAGCGGTGAGGAGCTCGACGCGCGCGCGGATGTTTACAGTCTCGGCGCGATGCTTTACGAGATGCTGGTCGGTAATCCACCTTTCCGCGCTAACAATATGGCCGGGCTGATCTCGAAACATCTTCACGAGCTGCCGCCGGCTTTTCCGGAGTTTCTCCAGGCGCCGCCGGCGATCCAGTCGGTCTGTCTGCGCGCGCTCGCCAAGGACCATAATCAACGCCAGCCCGACGCGCTCGCATTCGGCCGTGAGTTGAAGAAAGCTTTGGAAGCGCCGGTCCATTACCAGCCTTCGCCGCAGACGGTGAGACGGCGTTCGCCACTGAGATGGATTGCGGCGGCAGCAGCCGTGATGGTCGCGCTGGTCGTCATCGTCGGGGTTGGAATTGCGATTCAGTTTGGAGTGAGTCGCATCAGAGCGGGCCGTGAAAGCGCTGTCCAAATAGCCAACCAGAACACCGCTCCTCCGATCGTGACTTCATCGCTCGAGGATCTGCGAGGCACATGGGCGGGAACTTATGGCCCAATGGGTTCCGCGACAAAGCTCGTCATCAAGAATCAAAACGGCAAGGAGTTTGACGGCACGTTAGAACAGGGCACGACTCGCGTCGCTTTCAAAGGCGCTTACGACTCGCAATCACGCACGTTGACGATGACGCAAACCGAACTGTTGAGTGGAGAAGATTGGAGTCTTGGTGAAGACGTCGGAACGCTGTCGAGCGATGGAAAGAAGCTCAGTGGAACGGGCAAGGACGCGCTTGGCGGTTCGCTTGGGATGAGTTATCAGTTCTCATTCACCAGAAAATAAAGCCGCGGATTTACGCGGATAAACGCTGATCTGCGTTCATCCGCGTTCATCCGCGGCTAAGTTCTAGTTCAAAAGCTGCAGCCCGAGGATCTGTTCGAGGATCGTTCCGAGAATGCTGTAGCCTCCGTTCGAGTAGCGGCCGTATTGTGAGCGGCTGTAGTAACCGTCCTCATACCCGCGCCTGAAACCTTCACGGAAGTAATTTTGATACTCGTTCAGATCGACGTAGTAGGCGTCGTAGCCGTAGCTCGCGTCCTGGTAGCCATAAGCCTCTTCAGGATTAAAGCCATAGCCGTCCTGGCGGTCGGCCTGCCCGGCTTGGAAGCCTTCTCCATAACCATCATTGATCGCGCGCTGCAACTGTTCTGCGCCGTAACGATTGGTCTCGTAGTAGCTGCCGCCTCTGCGATAGCGATAGTTGTACGGACCGTAGTCGTTGTAACGCCACTGCTGCAATCGCAACTGATCGCGACGCAGTTGTTCGTAGTAGCGCTGCTGGTAACGTAGCT
>Ga0207712_10003077_pt1 | contig 10649 bp, 7 predicted proteins | sample KBSS44metaG_FD_184402 | JGI IMG/M metagenome (GOLD analysis project Ga0207712, IMG submission 184402) | Switchgrass rhizosphere microbial communities from Kellogg Biological Station, Michigan, USA - KBS S4-4 metaG (SPAdes) (version 2) | ecosystem: Host-associated > Plants > Roots > Rhizosphere >... | reverse complement strand
AGCATAATTATTTTACCTCGTACGCAAAAGAAAACCTTGATCCATTAAAACAACTATACTTAGAAGAATTAAATAGAAAAACAGGCAATGATGAAAAGCCCGATAAAAAAAATAACAAGGAAACAAGACCTGCTTTAGTATCGCAAAAAGATAAACCAAAAGAAAAGGGCATCACCGACGAAGAACAAAAAAAATTAGACGAAGCAAAAAAAAAGAAAGAGAAAGAATCACAATCCGAAAGAGCCGTATCAACCGTTTTCAGGATAGTGGCGCAAAGTCAGAATAACCTGAGCCAGATGGCTGATTCCAAATCCAACATCCTCATTTCAGTAAATGCGATCATTTTATCGATCATGATCAGCAGTGTTTTTGAAAAACTAAAAACCGATACATATCTCCAGGTGCCTTTTACTATTCTTGTAACAATTTGTGTAGTATCAATGGTATTCAGCATACTTGCCACCCGGCCAAATATTACTTCAGGAACATTTACCAAGGAAGATATAGCCAGTAAAAAAACCAACCTCCTGTTTTTTGGAAACTTTCATAAGATGGGCTACCCGGATTATGATTGGGCCATGACGGAATTGCTGGCTGATAAAAACTACCTGTATAGCAGTATGATCAAGGATACTTATTTCCTTGGTATAGTGCTTGCAAAGAAATATCGTTATCTGCGCATAGCTTATAATATATTCATGTATGGTCTTATAGTGGCAATGATCGCATTTACAATTGCATTTCTTATGCCCGGAGCCACTGAGATCTATACGCAATAGCTCATTTTATTTTGGAAGATGTGCAATTAATTCTACTTCCAGTTTTGCATCGGCCATAAATAATCTTGTTATTTGCGTCCAGGTGGCAGCAGGAAAGTCGCCTTTATAAAATACTTTTCTTGCATCATTATATTTTTTCATTGCTTCTATATCTGTAGTAAATAAATTTTCTTTAACCACATTTTGAAAAGTGGCGCCAAAACTTTTTAAAGATCTTTCTAATGCTGATACACTCTTGTAATCCCTTCAGGTGTTACATCCCTTGCTACAGCTCCGGAAATATAAAGCACATTGTCAACTTTCACTACTTGCACATAGCCGGCACTGGTATCTTGTTGCAACGCATTACCCCAATGCCATTTTTCTTTTTGTATAGTGTTGGCTTGCGCAGCAACATTTGTATTTACCAGGAAGGCAAAAATGATAAAATAAGCTATGGCATAAAATTTCTTTCTCATAAAAATTTATTTAATTAAAAATAAAAAATCCATCCGTGGTTACGAATGGATCCCGGTTAATTATAGTTAAAGCGTTTAAAAGTATTTTCTCAACTCTTCCACCAATTCTGTTTTTGTAATTGGTATACCCATGATCTTATTATACCCTTTTGCATCTACAAAATAAACATCACGAATAATTTTTATAAGCTGGCCATTATTGATCTCAGGAACTATTACTGTCTCATAATTCCTTACTATCTCTCCAAGATTTTTTGGGAATGGCCTCATATAACGAAGATGTGCGTGCGCAACAGATTTTCCTTCGTCCAACAATTCCGAAACTGCACTTTTTATAGCGCCAAAAGTAGAACCCCAACCCAACACAAGCACTTTTCCTTTTTCAGGGCCGTTATCAATTTTTTGCAAAGGAATATAATCAGCGATCTTATCAACTTTTGCCTGTCTTGTTTTTACCATGTGCTGGTGATTATCGGGATCATAGCTAACATTACCTGTACCATCTTCTTTCTCCAATCCTCCGATACGATGCTCAAGGCCTGGTGTGCCGGGTATTGCCCATGGACGAACAAGCTTTTCATTTCTTTTATATGGTAGTAATTGATCTTCGCCTTCATCCAATGAAGTTTTAAATTTCACTTCTATTGCAGGTAATTCTGCACTTTTTGGAAAACGCCATGGCTCGGCACCATTGGCAATATAACCATCACTTAAAAATATTACCGGCGTCATGTGTTGCACTGAAATTCTTGCTGCCTCATAGATTGCACTAAAACAATCACCGGGTGTGCTTGCAGAAACTATGGGCATTGGGCATTCACCATTTCTTCCATAATAAGCCTGCAGTAGATCTGATTGCTCTGTTTTAGTTGGCAAACCTGTAGATGGACCACCCCGTTGAATATTAATAACTATTAATGGTATCTCTAACATAACTGCTAATCCCATTGCTTCTGCTTTTAAAGCAATACCTGGTCCGCTTGATGTAGTTACACCAAGACTTCCTCCATAGGCTGCGCCAATAGCAGATGTGATCGCAGCGATTTCATCCTCCGCCTGGAAAGTTTTTACACCAAAATTTTTATACTTAGCAAGATCATGAAGGATATCAGATGCTGGTGTAATAGGGTATGAACCGAGAAATAACTGCAAACCACTTTTCTGTGAAGCGGCAATTAATCCTAACGTCAACGCCTGGTTCCCCATGATGGAGCGATACTCACCGACTTCCATCTTTGCTTTATCTACTTTATACGTTGTGGTAAAAGTTTCGGTAGTATCACCATAATTATAACCAGCCTGTAATGCTTTGATATTACTATTGAGTATCTCGTCTTTCTTTCCAAACTTTTCTTTCAGAAAACCGATAGTGCCGTCCATGCTCCGGTTATACATCCAGTAAAGAAAACCAAGTACAAACATATTTTTTGCTCTGTCCTTTTCTTTCATCCCCATCGTAATATCTTTCAATGCCTCACGGGTCATCTTGGTTACATCCATTTTTATCACTTCATAATTACCAAGACTTCCATCTTCCAGCGGGTTTATCCCTTCTTTATAATTTGCCAGGCGAAGATTCTTTGCATCAAAACCATCGGTGTTTGCAATGATCTTTCCCCCTTTCTTTAATTGCTTAAGATTCGTTTTCAATGCAGCAGCATTCATTGCTACCAGCACATCGCAAAGATCGCCGGGGGTAAAAACCGGGTTGCTTGAAAAGCGAAGTTGGAAACCACTAACGCCGGGCAAGGTTCCTTGGGGGGCACGAATCTCTGCCGGAAAATCGGGAAAAGTGGCAAGATCGATACCAAGCATGGCAGTATTATTGGTAAACTGAGAACCGGTAAGCTGCATACCATCGCCACTATCACCGGCAAATTTTATTACTACGTCGGAAAGAATTTCCTGTTTACGGGTCATGAAAAAAAATTTGGTCTGCGAAGTTAAGATAAGTTGAAATAGTACAAACTGATTTAGCAATTGTTTGAACCCTTTTTGAATATTAAACAAGAATTAGCAGCGTTAATATACCTGCCTTTTATTGCCATAAATTGATAAACGGCGGTCGATTGCCAACCGGATTTCTTTATCTTTCCATTCCTTTAAAATTTTCTTTTATGAAATCAAAACTATTTATAGCTGCTGTCCTGTTTTTATTTTTCAGCGGAACTGTGGCTTCCCAGACAAAACTTGTAGAGAAAGTGACAAAAAAAGGAGATGAAATTGTAATTCCTTACGAGAAATATATTCTCTCCAATGGCTTAACGTTGATCATTCATGAAGATCATAGTGATCCGGTAGTGCATATTGATGTTACGTATCATGTTGGCTCAGCAAGAGAAGAGATTGGCAAATCAGGCTTTGCCCATTTTTTTGAGCATATGATGTTCCAGGGAAGCGATCATGTGGCAGATGAACAGCATATTAAACTTGTTACAGAAGGTGGCGGTACTTTTAATGGAAGCACTAACCGTGACCGCACCAATTATTTTGAAACTGTGCCCAACAACCAGGTGGAAAAAATGATCTGGCTGGAAGCAGACAGGATGGGTTTCTTACTTGATGCAGTAACGCAACCAAAATTTGAGGTACAAAGAGCTACTGTAAAAAATGAAAGAGGACAGAACTATGATAATCGCCCTTATGGTTTGGCCCAGGAAAATATTGCAAAGAATATGTATCCCTATGGCCATCCTTATAGTTGGTTAACGATCGGTTATGTTGAAGATCTGAACAGTGTAGATGTAAACGATCTGAAAAATTTTTTCCTTCGTTGGTATGGGCCAAATAACGCAACACTGACAATTGGTGGTGATGTAAAGCCAAAAGAAGTGGTGAAACTGGTTGAAAAATATTTTGGTGCAATTCCCCGCGGACCAAAAGTGGAAAACATGCCTGCAATGGTTCCCGGAGTAAGCAGCCATCGCTTTGTTTCTTATACTGATAATTATGCAAGGGTACCGCGTCTTTACAAATCTTATCCTACAGTTCCGCTTTATAATAAAGACATGGCCGCATTGGCTTGTCTTGCTCAAGTATTAGGACAAGGAAACAATTCCATCTTATACCAGGAGTTAGTGAAAAAACAAATTGCTTTGCAAGCAAATGCATTCAGTCAATTATCAGAGTTATCGGGTGAATTTACATTCCAGGTTGCTCCTTACCCTGGCAAATCACTTGCTGAAATGTATTATGCATTGACAAATGCTTTAGAAGTTTTTGAAAAACGGGGAGTTACTGACGATGACATAGAAAAATTTAAAGGCGGAATAGAATCACAACTCATAAACGGATTGCAAAGTGTAGCGGGTAAAGTATCGCAGTTAGCGCAATTTCAAACTTTCACTGGTAACCCTAATATGATCGGAAAGCTGATTAAGATGTATCAATCAGTAACAAAGGAAGATGTAATGAGAGTGTATGATCAATATATAAGATTGAGACACCCGGTTGTACTAAGTGTATTACCAAAAGAACAGGATAAACTAACCACAGCTGGAAATAATTTCGTAGTAAATAAAGAAGGTTATGTGTCGCCAAATTATGGCTATGAGGGTTTGAAATATGTAAAAGCAAAAGATAAATTTGATCGCAGTAAAACTCCCGCCAGCGGTACTAATCCTGTTGTAAAAGTTCCCGCATTTTGGAAATCAGATATTGGAAATGGCATAAAGGCTATTGGAACAGAAAACACAGAATTACCAACAGTAACATTAAGCATAAAAATTCCCGGCGGCCATTTGTTGCAAACAAATCATTTGGAAAAAGCCGGTATCGCATCATTCTTTGCTGATATGATGAATGAGGATACAAAAAATTACAGCGCTGAGCAAATGAGTCGTGAATTACAAAAGCTTGGCAGCTCAATAAATGTGTCAAGCAGTCTTGATGGAATTACTTTCTCTGTACAATCATTAAAAAAGAATGTTGATGGTACGCTGAAATTATTGGAAGAAAAAATGTTTAATCCGAAGTTCACTGAGGATGCATTTGGACGAATAAAAAAGCAAACTGTAGAAGGATTTAAAATTGCAAAGACACAACCTGCTACAGTTGCCAGCGCAGTTTTTGCAAAAGTGAATTATGGTGACAAACACATTCTTGGCGTTGCGGAAGATGGTGATGAAGAAACAGTAAAAAATTTCACGTTACAGGATATACAGTCCTATTACGATAATTATATGACCAGCCAGGGAGTGAATGTGGTTGTAGTTGGTGATATAAAAGAAGAAGAGATCATTCCAAAACTTTCTTTCCTTAAAAATTTACCAAATAAAAAAATTGAATTACCGGCTGTTCCTGATGCTAAGCCGGTTGATATGACCAGAGTGTATATGGTCGACTTTCCAAAAGCAGCACAAACAGAATTCCGTGTTGGTTACAATACGGGATTGAAATGGGATGCGACAGGTGAATCTTACAGAACAAGGCTGATGAACTTTGCACTTGGTGGTGGTTTTAATGGCCGGCTTAATATTAATCTGCGTGAAGATAAGGGCTGGACATATGGTGCCCGCAGCGCATTTAATGCTGATAAATACAGCGGCGATTTTGAATTCAGTTCAGGGATTAAAGCAGAAGCGACAGACAGTGCTTTGAGTGAAGTAATGAAAGAATTGAAAAATTATGCGGCAGCCGGAATTACAGAAGAGGAAGTAACGTTTATGAAAAATTCTTTGGGTCAGCGTGATGCGCTTAGTTATGAGACCGGTTTCCAAAAAGCCGGATTTATCGGACGCATGCTTGAGTATAACTTGCCGGCAGATTATATTGATCAGCAAAATAAAATTCTAGCAAATATGACAAAAACTGAGATCGATGCATTGGCTAAAAAATGGATCAACACTTCGAAAATGAATATTCTGCTTGTAGGTGATAAAGCAAAAACAATTGATGGTGTGAAAAAATTGGGTTATGAAGTAGTAGAGCTTGATACAGATGGAAAAATAAAAGGAGTAAAAGCTTTTTAATTTACTTCATGATCTAACTAAACTAAAAAAGCGTCCCAATAATAATCGGGACGCTTTTTTAGTTTTTAAGTTTTGAATTTTTTTATACTCCATCTCCGTCCAACAAATTTCCCAATCCGCCTAATATGCTTCCTTCATCTTTGCGCTTATAGGTACCGTAAGCTATTATACGGCTTGCAAGCCGACTTATAGGTAATGATTGGATCCATACTTTGCCCGGACCGCGGAGGGTAGCAAAAAATAATCCTTCTCCGCCAAACAAAGTATTTTTTATACCGCCGATGAATTGGATATCATAATGACAACTAGGAGTAAATGCAACGATACAACCAGTGTCGATCTTTAAAAGCTCTCCGGGTTGCAACTCTCTTTCCATTACATGACCACCTGCATGAACGAATGCCAAGCCATCACCTTCTAATTTTTGCATAATGAATCCTTCGCCGCCAAATAAACCGGTACCAAGTTTTTTCTGAAATTCTATACCAATTGCCACTCCTTTTGCAGCACAGAGAAATGCATCTTTCTGACAGATCATTTTACCACCCAATTGCTGAAGATCCATCGGGATAATTTTTCCGGGATAAGGGGAAGCAAATAATACTTTTTTCTTTCCCTGGCCTACATTTGTAAATGCTGTCATAAAAAGGCTTTCGCCCGTAAGCACTCTTTTGCCAGCATTCATGAGTTTGCCCAGAAATCCTTTCTCCTGTCCCCTGCCATCGCCAAAAATTGTTTCCATCTGCACTCCTTCATCCATCATCATAAATGCCCCGGCTTCGGCAACTGCTGTTTCATTAGGATCGAGTTCTATTTCCACGCATTGCATTTCTTCGCCGCGAATGAGATAATCTATTTCATGGTTGATTCTCGTAGCTGTACCCATTTTTCAAAAATTTTTATCAAAGTTAAGCGTAAGAAAATAGCGCCTTCATAATAAAATTATAAATGAAAAACAGCTGATTTTTTGTTTCCAAATAAATAAAAACACATCCCGGATTCACGGAATAATTCTAACTTAGTCGCCTGCTTGCTATGAACATACCCGAAGACCTTTCACATTTATGTGAACGAATTGCGAATGACGATCAGCTTGCTTATCGTCAACTTTTCATTCAGTTTTACAACAAACTGTCACGCTTTGTTATGGGTTTTACCAAAAGCAAAGAATTAACGGAAGAGATCGTTTCTGATGTATTTATAAATATATGGCGGCGCAGAAAAAATATTGAAGAAATAAAGAACCTGAAACTTTACCTCTACGTGTCAGCAAAAAACATCACGTTCAATTATCTTAAAAAACTCCATCGCGAAAATCTCACTGATCTTGACCTTGTTGAAATAGAACCTGAAGATCCGTTTGCCGACCCCGGCGCTGCCATGATAACAAGGGAAATGAATCTGAAACTAAAAGCGGCCATAAATAATCTGCCTCCACGATGTAAACTCATTTTTACATTGATAAAAGAAGACGGATTGACCTACAAACAAACTGCTCAGTTATTGAATATTTCCGAAAGCACCGTTGAAAATCAACTTTCTATTGCCCTAAAAAGGATTAGTGGCGCCATCCGTTATACGTTCAGACACAATTAAAAAAATATTTAAAATTCTTTTGGGGGAACGGTTGGGAAAATTTGTCCTAAGATGGTAATGCTTAACCAAAACAGCTCATCCCAAAACCAATTTTGGAGTCTTCTTTCAAAAAAGCTTTCTAAAGAAGCCAGCTCCGAAGAACTTCAAGAGCTTCAATCTATTTTATTAAATAATCCTGACCTGCATCACCATGCAGATATGCTTACAGAAATGTGGCAACAAAGAGCAGTAAATAATAGTGATGGAAGTGAAGCTGCTTATATCCGGCATATAATGAAACACAAGGATGAATTTTTTGTGGAAGAAAATCCCATAGAGATAAATAGTGACGGCCCTGTTTCCGAAACAAATCCCGGTTTTTTCCGTACTCTCTTTTCAAAAAAGAGATTTACGGTTTTCTCATTTCTTGCTTTAATTGTTCTTACAACCGGCTCCATTTACTTATTTACAAAAAAAAGAGATACTAAGCTTACGGCTGTGCAGGCAATAAGTTCAATAGTTACAAAAAATGGCAACCGCACAAAAATCGTATTGCCGGATGGCTCACAGGTTTGGTTAAATGCTGGTTCAAACCTTGATTATAATAATTCTGTTTTCAACAAAGATTTACGGGAGGTTACATTGAATGGCGAAGCATATTTTGATGTGACAAGAAATCCTGAAAAGCCGTTTATCATCCATACAAAAAAGATGGATATAAAAGTACTGGGAACCGTATTTAACGTGCGATCATATAGCGATGAAAAAATTACAGAAGCTGCTTTAATAAAAGGCTCAATAGAAGTAACTCTTAAAGACAGGAAGGACCAAAAGATAATTCTAAAGCCAAATGAAAAAATAAGCATTGCTAACGAAGAGCTTAAAACAGAGGCGAAACAAAGTAAAATAATACCAGCCAAAAACAACACTGTTCGCATACCTCAAATAGTAGTAAAAGAATTAAAACCAAACCCCACCTCTAATATTATTGGCGAGATAGCATGGACACAGAATAAGCTATACTTTGAAGATGAGAATCTTGAAGATATCGCGTTGAGAATGGAAAGATGGTTTGGCAAAAAAGTGACGATTGCAAATGAGTCCTTGAAAAATATTCACTATACCGGGAATTTTGAAAATGAAACTATAGAAGATGTATTGTCATACCTGAAATTGTCAAAATCATTCAATTTCAGGCTTGGGAACGATAATGTAGTGATCTATTAATAAAAACAGGAAGTGTATGCAGCACTTCCCGTTGTAAATAGAGTCAATATAAATACGCTTTACTATTCGAATATTTATTGATTAACCCTAAAATCGAAATTATGCCAAAACGGGAAAATGTCGCCTGCTTTTTGAAAATGCCCTTTCAAAGGGAAAAAATCCTGAGGATTATGAGAATAGCCACTTTATCAATGCTGGTCTTATGCCTTCACTTAACAATGTTTGCAAATGGCCAGGAAAAGATCACTGTTATTGCAAGAAACACAGTATGGTCAAAAGCTTTGTCGGCAGTTGAAAAAGTATCGGACTATCGCTTTGTCTATAGTTCAGATATTGCGCCGGTAAATAAAAAAATTGACCTGGTAGTTCGTGATGCCGATCTGCCTGAAGTAATGGATAAATTATTGTCAAGCACAAATCTTTCGTACAAAGTAATGCCGGATAACCTGGTAGTACTTTTTTCAAAAGTTAATGTGGCCCCTGAGATCACGGTTAAGGGTCGTATAACTGATGAAAATGGAAGTCCACTTGCAGGTGCAAGCATACGGGTAAAAGGTTCCAACCTTGGTGTGTCTGCTAATAGTAACGGCGAGTTTTCAATAACAGTTCCGGACGATGCAGTACTTATATTTTCCTATGTAGGATATGATGAAAAACAAATATCAGTAAGCGGTCAAGGCACAATTAACGTTTCCCTGAACCCTTCTGCAAAAGTGCAGGACCAGGTAGTGGTGATCGGTTATGGTACAGCAGCGAAAAGAGACCTTACTGGTTCTATTGTAAAAATTTCCGGTAAAGAAATAGCAGATAAGCCCAATACGAATCCGATTGCTTCACTGCAAAGTAAGGTAGCAGGTTTAACTATTGTGAACAACGGCGTACCCGGCTCTCAACCAGATATTCGCATAAGAGGAACTGTGAGTATGGGTTCTGTAAGTCCATTATATGTTGTTGATGGAGTTTTTACAGACAATATCGATTATCTGAATCCCAACGATATTGAAAGTATTGAAATATTAAAAGACCCTTCTTCGCTGGCCATTTTTGGAGTGAAAGGGGCTTCGGGAGTTATTGCCATTACAACAAAAAGAGCAAAAAGCGGTCAGGTGAATATTACTCTTAGCTCAAACTTCGGTATTAAAAATCTTGTAGATAAAATTGAATTGGCCAGTGGCGAAGATTTTTGGAAAATATTTGCAATGGAAGCCGCAAATGGTTTACGGGACCCCGACCCGACAATAGGAACTAAGAACACCGTTTTTTTGCTTACCGAAAAAGACAAATGGACAGGAAACACTGATTGGGTTGACGAAATAACAAGGACAGCTTCAATCTCTAATACAAATCTTAGCATCAGTGCAGCCACTGATAAAAACAAGTTCTCACTTGGATTGGGTTACAGCCTTGACCAGGGTTTGGTGAAACATGTAGATTACAAAAGATTTACGCTGAATTTCAGTGATGAGTTTAAGCTTAATAAATTTCTTAAAATAGGAATCAATGCTATAGGATCAAATGAAAAACTACCTTACAGTGGTAGTGGACAGTTATATGATGCAAGAAAAACATTACCCATTATTGAGTCTGGAACGAAATCTTTCAAACTCAGGGATCCTTACCAAACTCCATTTGATACCGCA
>Ga0207712_10003076_pt1 | contig 10649 bp, 10 predicted proteins | sample KBSS44metaG_FD_184402 | JGI IMG/M metagenome (GOLD analysis project Ga0207712, IMG submission 184402) | Switchgrass rhizosphere microbial communities from Kellogg Biological Station, Michigan, USA - KBS S4-4 metaG (SPAdes) (version 2) | ecosystem: Host-associated > Plants > Roots > Rhizosphere... | reverse complement strand
GCGGCCGAGATGGACAAGCTGCAGAACCGCTACCGCCCCGCCTTCGTGCATCGCCTCGGCCCGCAGCGCCAGGGCCTCGACCCCGTCGGCGCGCCAGGCCTCGCCGAAGATGCGGCCGCGCGAGGTCGACTCGGGCGCGGTCACGGTGCCGCCCGAGATGCACATCGCGATGCCGCCGGCGGAGACTCGCCGCCAGTACTCGGCATCGGCGGCGGTCGGCAGCCCGTCGACGACCGCCGCCCGGCCATGCGCGGTGGCGACCATCCGGTTGCGCAGGGTGGTGCCCTCGGCCAGCTCGAACGGCTGTCCGAGGGAGGGCATCGGTTAGACCCGCTCGATCAGGGTCGCGGTCCCGAGCCCGCCGCCGCAGCACATCGTCACGAAGCCGAGCTGCTGGTCTTCGTCCTCGAGCGTGTGCAGGAGCGTCGTGATCAGGCGGGCGCCGGTCGAGCCGAGCGGGTGACCGAGCGCGATCGCGCCGCCCCGCACGTTGACCTTGTCCATGTCGGGCGAGTACTCGCGGCGCCAGGCGCCGACCACCGCCGCGAAGGCCTCGTTGATCTCGACCCGGTCGATGTCGTCGAGCTGCATCGAGTTGCGCTCGAGGATCGCCGCGGTAGCCGGGATCGGGCCCTCGAGCATTTTCACCGGGTCGCAGCCGACGGTGGTGTGGTCGACGATGCGAGCCCGCGGCTCGACTCCCAGCTCCTCGGCCTTCTCGCGCGACATCAGCAGCACCGCAGCGGCGCCGTCGGAGATCTGCGACGAGTTGCCGGCGGTGTGGCGACCGTCCGCTTTGAAGGCGGGCTGCAGTTCGGCGAGGCCCTCCAGGGTCGTCCCCGGCCGGATCCCCTGGTCGGCGGTGTGGGTGTCGCCGTTGACCGCGATCGGCACGATCTCGCGCTCGAAGTCGCCCGCCTCGGCGGCCCGCGCCGCCCGCTGCTGAGAGACCAGGCCGAGCTCGTCGCACTCGGCGCGGCTCACCTCGTACTCCTCGGCGATCATCTCGGCGCCGAGCGCCTGGCCGACGATTTCGTGGCGCGCCAGCAGCTCCGGGGTCATCGCCACCCCGAACAGCTCCTCGGTCCGCGGTTGCGCGGTCATCGGCAGGTGGCCCATGTGCTCCACCCCGGCGCCGATCACGCAGTCGTGGATCCCGGAGGCGATCAGCGAGGAGGCGAAATTGACCGCCTGCTGGGCGGAGCCGCACTGGCGGTCGATCGTCGTCGCCGGCGTCGTGATCGGCAGGCCGGCCTCGAGCCAGGCGTTGCGGCCGACGTTGTAGCCCTGCTCGCCGAACTGGGAGACGCAGCCGGCGATCACGTCGCCGACCTCGGCCGGGTCGATGCCGGCGCGGGCGACCACCTCGGCGTAGACGGCGGCGAGCAGGTGCGAGGGGTGGGAGTCCTTGTAGATCCCCTTCTCCGGATGCCCGCGCCCGATCGGCGTCCGCACCGCGGCGGCGATCACCACCTCTCGTCCACCCTGGCTCATCTTCCCGTCCTCTCCGGCGTTCCGCGCCGAGCTCGTATTTTAACTGACCTCATTTCAGTTTCCTAGGTCGGCGATGACCAGCTCGCCCATCTCGGCCCGGTTCGAGACGCCGTAGGTGTCGATCAGCCGCTGGCGGTCGGCCCGCATCGCTGTGAACTCGGGGGTCGAGAAGGCGGCCTCGAGCGCCTCGCGGCTCTCGAACTCGGCCTCGACGATCCGGTAGTGCTCCGGCTCCGACCCCTGCCAGCCGTCGGCGACCCGGATCGTCCCCAGCCGCACCAGCCCCGGCAGCCGCGCTGCGATCGGCACGTGGTTCTCCATGTAGTCGCGCTCGAAGGCGGGGATGTCGGCAGGGTCGGCGGGCGCCGTCCAGAAGCCGACGATCTTCACCCGCCCGCTCACCGCGTCACCATCCCGCCGTCGATCGTCAGCACCTGCCCGGTCAGGTAGGTAGCGCCGTCGCCGAGCAGGAAGGTCAGCGCCTGGTCGAGCTCGCCCTCATCGCCGGCGCGGCCGAGCGGGATCTCAGCCAGCAGCCAGGACGGGTAGGCCCCCTCCTCGAGGGTGGCCAGCTCGGCGGTCATCTCCGAGGTGAAGAAGCCCGGGGCGAGGGCGTTGACGCGGATCCCGTGCCGGCCCCACTGCGAGGCGAGCTCGCGGGTGAGTCCGATCAGCCCGGCCTTGGAGGCGACGTAGGCGGCGTCGGGCAGGCGCTCGATCGAGCGCATCGCCATCGCCGAGGCGACGTTGACGATCGCGCCGCCGCCGCCCGCTCGCATTTTCTCGGCGACCAGACAGGAGAGCGCGAAGGGGGCGATGAGATTGGTCTCGACCACGCCGCTGAAGGCCTCGACGCCGAGCTTCAGCGCCGGGCCGGCGGCCGAGGTGCCGGCGTTGTTGACGAGGCCGTCGATCCGGCCGTGGCGCTCGAACGCGGTCGCGACGAGGCGCTCGCGATCGGCCGTGTCGTTGACGTCGCAGGCGACGGCGTCGACCGTGTCGGGCCCGAGCGCGGTGCGGAGCTGCTCGAGGCGCTCGGCCCGCCGAGCGGCCAGAACCGGGCGGGCCCCGGCCTCGACCAGGACCCGGGCGAAGCGCGCGCCCAGTCCGGAGCTGGCCCCGGTCACGAGGATCACCTTGTCTCCGAGCCCAATCACCACCAGTTAGCTTATTGAATTCAGTTCATGAAACCAACAACGGTCCCCGAGATGCTCAGCCGCAGCGCCGCCGCTCGCCCCGGTGGGCTCGCGCTCGTCTTCGGCGAGGAGGAGCGCACCTACGCCGAGCTCGAGGAGCGTGGCAACCGCCTCGCCGCGGCGCTTGCCGAGCGCGGCGTCGCGCCGGGCGACCGCGTGGCGCTGCTGATGCACAACTCGATCGAGCTGGTCGAGGCCTTCTTCGGCTGCCAGATGGCCGGCGCCTGCCCGGTCCCGGTCAACTTTCGGCTCGTCGCCGAGGAGATCGCCTTCATCCTCGAGGACAGCGGCGCCGCGGCGCTGATCGCCGACGAGGGCCTGCTCGACCTCGCGGCGGCAGCCGCGACCGCGGCGGGCGCTCCGCGGCTGCGGCTCGCGGTCGGCGGGCCGCCGCCCGGCTTCGAGGCCTACGAGGGGGCGATGGCCGGCGCCGCCCCGGCGCCCCGGCCAACACTCGCCGGCGACGACCTCGCCTTCCTGATGTACACCTCGGGCACCACCGGGCGCCCGAAGGGGGCGATGCTGACCCACTCGAACCTGGTTGCCAGCACGCTCGCCTGGATCGAGGAGGTGGGCGCCGGGCCCGAGGACGTCTGGCTCTCCGGGCAGCCGCTCTTCCACATCGGCGGGCTCAACGGGCTGCTCCCCTTCGTCCACCTCGGCGCCACCAGCGTCCTCGCCCCGACCACCGGCTTCGACCCCGAGCGGGCGATCGAGCTGCTGCTGCGCCACCGGGTTAGCCGCTGCGTCTTCGTGCCCACCCAGTGGCAGGAGATCTGCTCGCTGCCGGCCGCCTCGCGGCTCGCGGCGGGTCCGCTGCGAACGGCGATCTGGGGTGCCTCGGCGGCGCCGCGCCAGACGCTCGAACTGATCGAGCGCACCCTGCCCGCAGCGGCGATCGTCAGCGCCTACGGCCAGACCGAGATGGCGGGGACGACGACGATGCTGAAGGGGGGCGACTCGCTGCGCAAGCTCGGCTCAGTCGGCAAGCCGATCGCCGGCGTAGTCGCGCGCATCGTCGACGAGGCAGGCGACGACGTCGCGAGCGGCGAGGTCGGCGAGCTCGTCTACCGCGGCCTCCAGGTGATGCGCGGCTACTGGCAGCGGCCCGAGGCCGACGCCGAGGCGTTCGCCGGCGGCTGGTTCCACAGCGGCGACCTGCTGCGCGCCGACGAGGAGGGCTTCCTCTATGTGGTCGACCGCAAGAAGGACATGATCGTCTCGGGCGGCGAGAACGTCTACCCGGCCGAGGTCGAGCGGGTGCTGGCGGCGCATCCGGCGGTCGCCGACGTGGCCGTGGTCGGGGTGCCGCACCGGCGCTGGGTCGAAACGCCGTTCGCCGTCGTCGTCCCGGCCGCCGGCGCCGAGCCCGACCCCGACGAGCTCCTCGCCCACTGCCGCCAACACCTCGCGGGCTACAAGAAGCCTTCGGCGATCGTCTTCGTCTCCGAGCTGCCGCGCAACGCGGCCGGCAAGGTTCTGAAGCGGCAGCTGCGCGAGCTCCACGAAGCACGAGCCGACGCCTTTTCCTAAACTGAAGTCGAGTCAAATTTTGTGGTAGGCTCGGGCTGGAGAGGTTGCCCGCCCACGCCGTATCAGGGAGCGCCGAGAGAGTGCCTGACACCAGCACGTCCACCCCAGACGTCGACCGACCGCTGAGCACCGGCTGCGAGCCGGAGGTGATCGGTCCCTTCCTCGCCCGTCACCTCTTCGACGAGCGCTGGCTCGAGTGCTCGGTCTCGCTGATCTCCGGCGGCTACTCCAACCTCACCTACGCGGTCCACTGCGGCGCCGGCGAGCTGATCGTCCGCCGCCCGCCGCTCGGGCACATCCTCCCCACCGCCCATGACATGGCGCGCGAGTACCGGGTGATCTCGGCGCTTGCCGACACCCCGGTGCCGGTTCCCCGCACCCTCGCCGCGACCGAGGCCGGCGAGGAGCTCGACTTCTCCTGCTTCGTGATGGAGCGCGTGGTCGGCCACGTCTGCCGCCACCGGCTGCCGGCGGGATACGCCGACGAGCCGTCGCAGCGGCGCGCGGTGGGCGACGCCCTGATCGACGTCCTCGCCGACCTGCACAAGGTCGACCCGGAGGCCGTCGGTCTCGGCGACTTCGGCCGGCCCGCGGGCTTCATGGAGCGCCAGGTCCGCCGCTGGTCGAAGCAGTGGGACGCCTCGAAGTTCGAGGACCTGCCCGAGCTCGAGCGGCTGCGCGACGGCCTCGCCGCCCGGCTCCCACGGGCCGAGCAGCCGGCCGCGATCGTCCACGGCGACTACCGCCTCGACAACGCGATCCTCCACCCGACCGCGCCCGGCCGCATCGTCTCGATCCTCGACTGGGAGCTGAGCACGCTCGGCGATCCGCTCTCCGACCTCGGCGCGCTGCTCGCCTACTGGGCCGACCCCGACGACGACGAGATCCTGCTCGCCGGCCGCGTCGTGCCGCCGGTCACCGAGGCCGCGGGCTTCCCCAACCGCGCCGAGGTAACCCAGCGCTACGCCGAGCGCAGCGGCTTCGACCTCTCCGAGATCGACTGGTACACCGCCTTCGGCTACTTCAAGATCGCCGTGATCTGCCAGGGGATCGCTCACCGGGTCGCCGGCGGCTCGATGGTCGGCGACGGCTTCGACCACGTCGGCGGCAATGTCCTGCCCCTCACCCAGGCCGGCCTGCGGGTGCTCGAGAAGCTCGGGAGCGCGGCATGAAGCTCTCGCTCAGCCCCGAGGAGCGCGAGCTGCAGGCGGAAGTGAGGGATTTCCTCGCCGCCGAGTGCCCGCGCCACGAGGACGTCCCCCACCAGCTCGACGAGCGGATCGCCTACCTGCGGGGCTGGCAGGCGCGCTGCTACGAGCGCGGCTACGTCGGCCGCTCCTGGCCGGCCGAGTTCGGCGGCGGCGGCCGGCCGCCGGCCGAGCAGATCATCGTCGACCAGGAGCTGGCCGCGGCCGGTGCCCCGGAGTTCCCCAACATCGTCGGGCTCGACGTGCTCGGCCCCTCGCTGCTGGCCTTCGGCAACGACGAGCAGCGGCGCGAGCACGTCGCCAAGATCCTCTCCGGCGAGGAGATCTGGTGCCAGGGCTTCTCCGAGCCCGAGGCCGGCTCGGATCTCGCCTCGCTGCGCACCGTCGCCGTCGACAAGGGAGATCACTTCCTCGTCAGCGGCCAGAAGACCTGGACCTCCTGGGGGCAGTTCGCGAGCCACTGCGGCGTCCTCGCCCGCACCGATGAGGGTGAGAAGAAGCACCACGGCATCTCGCTGCTGATCATGGACATGGACTCGCCTGGCCTCGAGGTGCGGCCGATGACCCAGATCACCGGCCACGCCGAGTTCGTCGAGCTCTTCCTCGACGAGGTCGCGGTGCCGAAGGAGAACCTGCTCGGCGAGCGCGGACAGGGCTGGGCGATCACGATGTACACGCTCGGCCACGAGCGTGGCACCGCGGCGCTACCGCGCCAGGTCAGGCTGCGCACCTGGCTCGACCGGCTCGTCTCCGAAGCGGCGGAGCGCGAGGTCGACGGAGCAGCGCTGCTCGACGGCGAGACGACGCAGGTCGAGCTGGCCCGGGCGATGATCGGCATCGAGGTACTGCGTCACCATGCCTACCGCACCGTCGGCGAGTTCCTCAAAGGGGGGGCGGTCGGCGAGGACAGCTCGACCGTGAAACTGCTCAGCGCCGAGGCCGAGCAGGTGCTCACCTCGACCGCCCTCGACGTCCTCGGCCCGACCCTCTTCGATGGCGACCCGGAGCGCCGCGCCGCGAATGAGTTCTGGTACGAGACCTACCTCTACTCGCGCGCGGCCAGCGTCTACGGCGGCAGCCAGCAGATCCAGCGCGGGATCATCGCCGACCGCATCCTGAAGTTGCCGGTGAGCTGAGATGGACCTCGAGCTGACCGACGAGCAGAAGCTGCTGAGCGGCTCGGTCGAGACGCTGCTCGAACGCAGCGGCGGCGACCGCGGCGAGGTCTGGGAGAAGATCGTCGAGTTCGGCGGCCTGATGGTCGACCCGGAAGCGCTCGGCGCGGTCGAGCTCTGCCTGATCGCCCGCAACCTCGGCGCCCATCTCGCCGCTATCCCCTACCTCGGCAGCGCCGCGGCCCGCTATGCGATCCAGGCAGTCGACGAGCCGCCCGCCGGCTTCGCGGCGCTCGCCGAGGTGCCGGCAGCGGTCGCGATCGCCTTCCTCGAGCCGGGCGGCGGCTGGACGGCCGAGACCCTGACCACTCGCCTCACCGGCGGTTCGCTGGCGGGCGAGAAGTGCGCTGTCGAGGCGGCCGGCGCCGAGGAGCTGCTCGTCGTCTGCCGCGACGACGAGGAGCCGGTGCTGGCGTTGGTTCCCGCCGACGCCGCCGGCGTCGAGCTGACCGCCCAGGACTCGATCGATACCTCCCTCCCCCTCTCCCGCCTCTCGTTAGCTGCCGTCGCGGTCGGCTCCGACCGCCTCCTCTCCGGCGCCGCCGCGACGGCAGCGATCGAGCGGCTCGAGGCGATCGGCGGGCTGCTCGCCGCTGCCGAGGCGAGCGGGGCCGCGGCGACGATGCTCGCCCTGGCGACCGAATACGCCGGTCAGCGCCGCCAGTTCGGCCGCACGATCGGCAGCAACCAGGCGCTCCGTCACATCCTCGCCGAGATGTACGTGAGCGAGTCCGCCTCCTGGTCCTCGATCCTCTACAGCGCCGCGGCGCTCGACGACGACGCCGCCGAGGCCCGGCAGTCGGCCTCGATCACCAAGGCCTTCACGACGCGGGCCAGTCGCGAGATCGCCCACGGCGCGATGCAGGTCTTCGGCGGCATCGCCTTCACCGAGGAGCACGACGCGCACCGCTACCTGCGCCGGATCAACCTGCGCGGCTCGCAGTTCGGCGACGCCGAGCACCACGAACGGCTGCTCGGGCGTGCCCTCGCCACGAGTGTCAAGCGGGTCGCCAACGCATGAGCGGTGAGCGGCCGAGCACCCCGGCCGAGCTCTTCGACCTCAGCGGCCGGGTCGCGCTCGTCACCGGCGGCACCCGCGGCCTCGGTCACGAGATCGTCCTCGCCTTCGCCGCCGCCGGCGCCGACATCGTCGTCTCCAGCCGCAAGCAGGAGGCCTGCGAGCAGGTCGCCGAGGAGGTGCGGGCGCTCGGCCGCGAGGCCCTCCCCCAGGCCTGCCACGTCGGCAGCTGGGAGCAGGTCGACGCGCTGGCCGACGCTGCCTTCGAGCGCTTCGGCAGGGTCGACGTCCTCGTCAACAACGCCGGCATCGCGCCGCTCTACCCGGACCCGCTGGGCCTCACCGAGGAGCTCTGGGAGAAGACGATGGCGGTCAACGTCAAGGGCCCTTACCGGCTCACCGCAAAGGTCGCGACGCGGATGGCCGAGGGCGAGGGCGGCTCGGTGATCAACATCTCCAGCGTCGGCGCCACCCTGGTCCGCGGCGACTCGCTCGCCTACGGCGCCGCGAAAGCGGGGTTGAACGCGCTGACGGTCGGCTTCGCGGAAGCCTTCGGCCCGAAGGTCCGGGTCAACTGCATCATGTGCGGGCCGTTTGCGACCGACATCTCCGAGCACTGGGACTGGGACGCGTTCGAGCACTCGGCCCGAGCTTTCGCGCTACGCCGCGCCGGCCAGCCGCCGGAGATCGCCGGCGCCGCCCTCTACTTCGCCTCCAACGCCTCGAGCTTCACGACCGGGACGATCCTGCCGGTCGACGGCGGCCAGTCGAGCGCCCGCCCCGACAGCGGCGACGCCGGCCAGTTCACCTCAAATTGAACTAAACTCACTTCGGGAACGGAGAGAGACGACGAGGGAGGTTGCGATGGCGAGGGAGATCAAGGACGTCCGCTACGACTACTCGGGCCGGGTCGTGCTGGTCACCGGCGCCGCCCGCGGCCAGGGCCGTGCCCACGCGCTCGGCTTCGCCGCCGCCGGCGCCAGCGTCGTCGCCTGCGACATCGGCGCCGACATCGAGGCGATCCCCTACCCGCTCGGCACCGAGGCGGAGCTGACGGCAGTCGCCGCCGAGGTCGAGGAGCTCGACGCCCGCTGCCTGCCGATCGTCTGCGACGTACGCAGCCAAGAGGCGGTCGAGGCGATGGTCGGCCAGGCGATCGCCGAGTTCGGCCAGGTCGACATCGTGATCCACAACGCCGGCGTCAACAGCGCCGCCGAGCTCGAGGAGATGGCCCCGGAGACCTGGAGCGCGGTGATCGACACGATGCTGGGCGGCGCCGCCAACTGCGCCAAAGCGGTGATCCCCGGGATGAAAGAGCGCGGGCGCGGGAAGATCCTCTTGACCGGCTCGGTCGAGTCGTTCATCGCGCTCTCCAAAAACGCCCACTACGCCGCGGCCAAGCACGGCCTCCTCGGCTTCACCCGGGCGTTGGCGATCGACCTGGCGCCACACGGAATCAACGTCAACCTCGTCTGCCCCGGCGGGATCGACACGCCGATGCTGCAGATCATCGACACCGCGCCGGACTGGATGGACGAAACCGCGGCGCTGACCGGCGCCTGGAACCTCTTCGACCGCGAGGCGATGCTCGATCCGGAGGAGATCACCCACGCGATGCTGTGGCTCGCCTCCGACGCCGCCGACTTCGTCACCGGCACCTCGCTGGTGGTCGACGCCGGCTTCCTCCTCGCCTAAGCCGCTTGCGCTGTTCCTTATGTCCGACAAGCGGACATAAGGAACAGCTCAGCGGGGGTCAGCCGGCGATGCGGTCGGAGTGGAAGGTGTCGAGCCAGAGGCGGAGGCGGCCCTCGGCGTCGCGGCGGCGCACGCAGAGGTACTTGCCGGCGTCCTCGAACGGCTCCTCCCCGGGCATCGTCACGGTCATCGTGTAGTCGCCGACCTCGGCGACGGCGTCGCCGATCTCCTCGATGCGGGTCGGCCGCATCACCGGCCCGCTGATCCGCGGGCCCTGCTCGAAGTAGGCGCGGATCTCCTCGTGTCCGTTGGCCGCCGGGGCGCCGGGCGCCAGCATCACCGCCTCGGCGTCGAAGGCGTCGGCGACGCCCTCGAGGTCGCCGGCCGACAACGCCGCGCAGAACGCGGCGTTGCCGGCTTCCACCTCCTCCCGCAACGAGTCGGCCATCGCTATTTGACCTGCCAGAGTTCTTCGAACTGTTCCTGGAACCCTTCGGGCCCGGGCCATTCGCCTTCGGGGTCTTCGAGCAGCGCTTCGCCCGCTTCGGGACCGACGTTCACGTAGGTCGGCAGGCCGCCGGTTTCCTCGTATTTTTCGAGCGGCATGCCGACCGCCAACCGGGCCGCGGCGTCCATGCTGAGCCAGCCGGCGAATTCCTGCGCCTGCGAGGCCCAGGCAGCGACGTTGCCTTTCGCGAGTTCGTCGGCGACTGGTTTGTTGGCCTGGACGCCGACCAGCTTCACCTTTTCGTTTAGCCCCGCCGCCTGCAACGCCGAGTAGACGCCGGCCGAGAGGTCGCCGAAGGTGAACTCGATGTAGTCGACGTCGGGGTGCGACTGCAGGAAGGCGACGATCTTGTTCGTCACTTTGCCTTCGCCGATGTCTTCGACCGTGACCGGGATTTCGTCGAGACTGCATTCGGGGCAGTTGGCTTCGAACTCCGCTTCGATCGCTTCCACCTCGGCGGTGAGGATCGGGTATTCGGGGATCACGACCGTGACCATGTTGGCCTTGCCGCCGGAGTCGTTGATCACCCAGTCGGTGATCTGCTTCGCGGCTTCGTAGTCGGGGTAGTTGGCGTACTGGGTGTAGAGGCCGTTTTTTTCCGGTTCGGGCGGCGTCGTGTCGAAGCCGCTGAAGATCGGGATTTCCTTCTGGATCGCCTCTTTTGCCTGCGCTTCGAAGGCCGCGGGTGGGATTCCGGTGATGAAGATGTAGTCCGGGTTCTTGTTCAGCGCCTGCTGCACGCCGTCGGCGGCTTTCAGGGTTTCGTAGTTGATCTGTTCGAAGCCCCAGCCGAGCGCCGCAGCGGAGTTCTTGTAGCCAGCG
>Ga0207712_10003074_pt1 | contig 10655 bp, 14 predicted proteins | sample KBSS44metaG_FD_184402 | JGI IMG/M metagenome (GOLD analysis project Ga0207712, IMG submission 184402) | Switchgrass rhizosphere microbial communities from Kellogg Biological Station, Michigan, USA - KBS S4-4 metaG (SPAdes) (version 2) | ecosystem: Host-associated > Plants > Roots > Rhizosphere... | reverse complement strand
CTTCGTCCCAGTTGACGTTCAACATAAACGCATCAACATATTTTGCGGCCGCGGCTCCGTAATCCATCTGGTACGCGTGCTCGTACATATCGAGAACCAGAAGGGGTACGCTGAATGGAGCGTTTGAGGTGTGGTCTGCCGACCAGTAGTTATGTAGTTCTTTCGTATGCTGGTTGAATGCGAGGATCGTCCAACCGGAACCGCCCGCGAGAGCATTGCCCGTACGTTTAAATTCAGCTTCCCATGTTTCGTAACTGCCGAACCAATGCTCGATCAATTTCTTGGCGCTCCCATCTGCCTTTCCGTTGCCGCCAAGGTTAGCAAAATATTGTTCATGAAGAACAACCGAGCCCGTGCGCATTAGCTCTTCGCGTTTTAGGTCACCGTACATATATGGCGGAAGGTCTTTTTCGCTTGCAAGTAATGTCAGATGCTGCTCGACAATATTTAGTGCTTTTACGGCACCGGTATAGTTGTTCTCGTGGTGCGAACGTATCAGCTTTTCTGAGATACCGTTCAATTTGGTCGGGTCGAATGGCAGCGGCCTTGGCTGATGCTTCCCGGCAAAAGCCGCCGGCAGGCTTTGAGTCTGGCCGTCACCGAAACTTGCAAGCGACACAACGCCCAACCCCGTGGCTAAAGCCCCGCTGATCATCTCTCGTCGCGAAATCCCGTTCATAACTTTCCTCCATTGGGGATTATATGACAGGCGGAATTTATTCAGAAGCTTTCCATATCGCGCTCCGAATGAATTGGTTTGTGTGTGTCCAGCCGCACAAACGCCGGAAAGCCTGTTCGCTATACCGGCGCGGGAATTGGTATTGTAAACCGTTTCCGATCAATCCTTTCGTGATTGATCGGGTCCCGTACGGTTTCTAGCAATGATCAATTTTTTAAACGACATTGGAATCGGTTTAGCACGCTTCTTCTTGTGCCGTCTGTTGTCTTCGAACAGCATGACCGAAACAAAGGAGAAATGTGAACGACCATCAATCAAATAATAATCCAATCTTATCGAATCGTTTGCTTCGTGGGCTTCCCGCCGATGAACTTGAGCGCTTTGGGTCCGCCTCGGAAACGGTCGAGCTCAAGTTTGGCAGCAGCATTTACAAGCTTGGTGACAGTATCGACAACGTATATTTTCCACATAGCGGTATTATTTCGTTGTTGGCTGGAGTCGAAGAAAGCTCGACGTTAGAAGTGGGAATCGTTGGCAACGAAGGTATGGCTGGCCTGGCTCTATTTCTGGGAGTTCGGCGATCGCGCGTGAAAGCGATCGTTCAAGGGTCAGGCACAGCAACGCGAATGAAAGCAGCTGCATTCGAACAGGCATGCAATAATGGCGGGGCCCTTTCGGGCGCATTGCGACGATTTACACATTCGATGATCACGCAGATCTCGCAGTCGGCTGTGTGCTTTCGTTTTCATGTGATCGAAATGCGGCTAGCCCGTTGGCTGCTGATGACGAGTGATCGGACCGAGTCTAATGAATTTCCAATGACCCAGGAATTTTTGTCGCATATGCTCGGTGTTCGCCGCGAAGCAGTTAACCGTGCAGCGTTATCGCTGCAGCGTCGATCGTTGATCGCCCATAGCCGGAGTAATATTCTGATCATAGACAGGCTCGGACTGGAAGCCGCGTCTTGCCCGTGTTACGCGATAATCCGAGCTGAGGAAGTCGATGGTAAGTAAACGACAGCTTTCTTCGCTATATTTGCCTGCCGGCTCGATTGCGGCAGGCTTTTTGTCATTAGCCATTCAGAAAAAACACCGGGTGATTCTGAATGGAGCCGCTTCTCTCGTGGTTCCGTTTCAACCACTATGGTCCTTCGCCAAGGACTGGCGATCGCCTGTCGGCGAACCTGAGCGAGCGTGGAGAAGTTTGGCAACCGTATCTACAAAAATATCCACGTCATCTGGTTTAACGAGATATTTATCAGCGCCAACGGCCATCGCCGAGTCCTGATCGACCTGCCGATCAAGGGCAGAGAAAAAAAGTATGGGCACGCTGGATTCGAACTCACGGACGCCGGCGCAAAGCCGAACACCGGTCATGTCCGGCAGTACGTAATCTGTAATGACGATATCGTGGGGCTCACGGCGAAGTACGCGCAGTGCTTCCTGCCCGGTTCGAATGGTCGTGATCGAGCGGCTTACATTCGCTTCGGTCAGGACCTTTCTGAACCATTCGCAAGTTCGCGAATCGCCGTCTACGCAAAGAACTTTAGGTTCGGGCATGTTTGCTTTCCTCCTTGTTGCAGAGATGCTAAACCACAAGTCACGATCGCTGACGGCCCGAACAGTCGGCCTCTAATTTGAGACTCTCCGGTTTGTAGCCGTCAGCTTAAGTGGCAGTTTCGAATTCTAAAAAATCCTAAAAAGACTTTCTGTTGGCTAGCTAACATAACAAAAAAAAGGAATCTTGGCGAAAATCAGATAAAATCATGGTAAACACCGCTTATGCGGGGGCAGCCTTTCGATGTGGTGTACCTAAGGCGCGATACTCATTTTCTCTTTTGCAGCTGTGGTATTGTACTTATACCCTTGGCTCAACCTACAGGTCGGTTCCGGTATTTTTATTTAGGCGACGACGAGGAAAGATATATGCCTGACACCCAACCCAAAGATGAAGCTCTCGATAACGCCTTGCTCGCGGCTCTACCCTCGAACGAATATGAAAAGATCCGCACGGCACTGGAAGCGGTCTCGCTCTCCCAGGGCGAGGCTTTGTGGGAAGTCGAAGAACTCCGCCAATACCTTTACTTTCCGACAACGGCGATGATCGCGCTGCTCCACGAAACGGAGGGCGGCGCCTCTACCGGTATCGGGATCGTCGGGCGGGATGGGGTTGTTGGGCTTGAGGTATTTATGGAAGAGGCAAAGGCCGCAGAACGGGCCGTCGTGCAGCAGGAAGGAGTTGCGTATCGGATGCGGTCAAAGGACGTAAAAAGCGAGTTTGGCGAATGTGGTGATTTTCAGGAGATCCTGCTTTGCTACACGCAGGTAATGTTGGCGCAAGTCACGCAAACAGCGATCTGTAACCGGCTGCATTCCGTTGAGCAGCAGCTTTGCCGCTGGTTTCTGACAAATTGTCACGATCAGAAAACCAATTCCTTTTCGATGACTCATGATCAGATCTCAACCTTCCTCGGTGTTCGCCGCGAAACGGTCTCGCTCGCGGCGGCTGAACTTCAAAACCGGGGTATCATCGAATACTCGCGCGGAAAGATCACCATACTTGATCAAAAAGCTCTCGAAGCTGCGGCCTGTAAATGCTACGGTGAGGTAAAGGACCGATTCGATCAGCTAATGGGCAAATATGAATCCCTTCATGCCGCGTAGCTCTGGCCTGTGTAAGGAAACACACGGACAACCTATTCCCGCCAGCCCATAATCAAACCAATTTCCAGCTGTAGCCGCTCGCGTGGCGCTTGTATTTAGGCACTAAATGTGGCGATCACTGGATTTTGTATGCAAATTAACGAATATGGGGGAAAAATAATGACGCAATTGAATAGATATGAGGAACGGGGATCAAGAGATCTGGGCAATAAGCTTTTGTTTTTTTTGATCGGTGGAAGTATAGGGGCCGCGGTCGCGCTACTCTTCGCGCCGAAATCAGGAGACGAATTACGGGGCGATATCGCCGACGCGACGCGTAGGGGCTACGGAACTGCCCTTGATAAGGCGAAGGAGCTTAAAGAGAAATCGACCGAAGTCGTGAGTAACGTGCGCGAAAAGGCCGGCGAAATATATGTCGCAGCCGCCGATAAGGCGTCCGTTGCGGGCGAGGTTGCAAGCAACGTCCTGGCTGACGCTAAGAAAAGGTTTGCAGAAGGAGCGGAACGAATTTCGGAAGATATTAAAGAGGATATCAAACCGATCACTGGCGACCGAAAGTCGTCCGCCATTATGTGATAGCGCATTAACGCTGATTACTGCTTAACTGAGAAGAAGGCCGGTCGTAAAACTGCGACCGGCCTTTTTTTGCAATAAATGGTAGAAATTGATCTTTATGATCGAGGATCGTGTTTATACTCCGACTCCTCGGAAGGCCTGTATGGTACGCCCAAACGCGAAAGAGCCTCCTGGAGCATCGCTGCCTGGTTCTTGTCGAGATCTACGCCTCGCGGACGTTTGTTATATATGGCTTCGAAGGCCTCGTGTTTCGCCGCTTCGCCTATATTCAATAATTTCAATTCTTTCGCGGTCCGATCGCGATCTATCCGGTCATTTTCCGGAACGTAAGGAATGTTTATGTAGACCATATGAAAGCGGAAATGCCGCTGTCTTTATAGTGTACACCCGCATCACCAATACAGACATCGCTCTCACCGGTTTCATGGTTACGTTCGGCCTGGGCTACGGCATTCCCGCCATTCGTCAATTGTCCGCCACAAAATTCACGTTCGCCATGTCATCGAACATCATCAAGGTCCGGACGTTGGACGCAAAGGTGAAACGTTTGCTCGAAACCTGCACGACATACGCCTCTCCTGCCGCGAGACCGGTAATATGGTAGTAACCGAAGGGGTTCGTCAATACTGTCCTCGATGTTCCGTCACCGCCGTATGCCGTTACAATTGCGTCGAAAACCCCACGGCCCCGGGCATTTGTAACTCGTCCGGCAAGTGCGACGTTAGCGGCGGTCGGTGCGGAGCTGCTGGAGATCGTGATGTTATTTATTCCGATCCATTCGTCGGGAGAGCTTCCCCCGACCGAGTTCGCAGCGTTAGTTGTGATGATCCGCACCTGGACCTTTAGCTGGCCGTTCGCAGCATTGGGCAAAACTACGCTCTTGCTGGTTATGCGGCCGGCGACTCCTCCGTCCGTTACGTCTGCGATGAACCCTCCGGGAATATTTGTGAACAGGCCCGTCTCGCCGACACGGTATTGCAATGCAACTCGCGAAACCGCATCGTTCGACCCACTGTCAATATCCTGTGCCGAATAGTTTACCGTTACGGTTGACCGACCCGAAGTGTTCATATAAAACACGATATACGGATTTGCCTGCACGTTTCCCTGCATGCCTATCGCCAGATATGTTCCCGAATCAAACTCGGCAAGTCCGCCCGCATTGAATGCACTCGGATTCCCTTTGTTCGCGGCAACATTCGTCGGTGTATTCGGAAGCTGGTTATTTGTGAATTCGGTATTCAAAACTGTCTGAGGGTCAATGCCGTGCGTCAAGGTCAGGTTTGTTCCTGCATAACCTTCGACGGAGGAAACGCCGCTCCAGTCGTCGTTGGTTGTGATCTGACCGGCGGTTCCCGCTGACACGACAAAATTGAGGCTGCCCGAATTCATATTAAAATACGTGGTATTTGCAGATGCCGTCCTCGTCAACTGAAAATTCTCGGAAACTGGAAATAAAGCTAAGGCAGTGGCTATAGAAAATGCCGTTATCACAGTAACGGAACGTAACCTGAGAACTCGCCATACAGCGGCCCCTTGATCGTTTTGTTTCATTTAGAACGAAGACTCCCTTCCTTGCGGATCGAAGAAATGTTATCAGGGATAACCAGGCGTTGGGACGGAAAAGCGCTGGCGCGGGGCGCTTTTGACCGGACGATACTATCACAACGAGATCGAAGTGTATCTACATTTAGTATTTATTCGAATAAAACTGAGCGATCAGATAGCCTGCTCGGGCGAACGCCGCAGACGCAAGGTCAGACCCCGAAAATTTTTACAAGCAACGCCCGCCATGCGAACAGGCGGACGCTTCACGTTGTTTTTAAGCGACAGACAACATACGCGAACATGTTGAAACCGATGTTGGATCGACATTGCAGAGCTCTGGTTGAAAATTTGCCGTTATCCAATCAACGGCGGCGCTTGCGCACCGGAACGGCCGGATGTTCGCTGACGTATGCTCCTCCGCCAATATCTGAAACTGGCGAGCGAGGCCGAACTGGATGTCCGAACTGCCAACGACCGCGATCTTGCTCATTCCGATCTCCGCATCGAGTGGTTCCAGCATCCTGGTCATCGATTCGATGTCGCATGAGCGGGCACCCGACATATCAAGTTTCGTGTTGTCAATGAGAATCGAGTCGCCATTCTTCCAGTTAGTATTCTTGATGACCTCTGAGCTTGCGACCCTCGCGTCCGCCAAACTAAAAATACCTGATAAGTTTATTTGAACGCCCTTAAGCGAATGTAACCATTTAATTGTCCATTTCATACACAATCTTCCCTTTTTTCGCCTTTTGTTTTGATCTTCGTGGGCTGATGAGGTTCCCTTTGTACGATTCCGATACGAAATCTTAGTGAGGCGCTGGTTAGGGTGCAACGCTTGTGCCACCCCCCAAAGCCACCCGCCAAAGCCTGTAAAGCCTTTAATGGGGTCCGATTCACATAAGACGGACAATTTACGGCGCATCATTACCACGCATAACGTGTAGCCCGGCCGGTATAAAGTGCAATTTCCTGCAAGCCTCACAAAGGAGTACTGTGATAGATGCGGATCACAACTTCGCAAACGGAGGTACCTATGGCTTCTCTAGGAGTTTCTCTACAAGATGTATTTGAGATCAGTTATCGAAACCGTAACGGCGGGGTAAGCAGGGAGTACCACGGTTTGTTGGAAGATGCACGAAAATCGGCGGTAAAGGCGGTCGATAACCTGGCCTCAGAGATCTCGATCGAATATTACACAAGTATTGTGATCGATCCCGCCGGCAAACCGATCAAACCTTCGCCCGAACACCGCTTCGGCGAAATTCATTTCAACGTCAATGAACTGCTATCGACCGGCGAAGGTGTGCTGGCGGCTTCGCGCGAGCGGGCGACGCAGGAAGTCGACGAGTATATGAAATTGAGAGACGACGCCGACTCGAGCCATTGAGCCGTTGATTCGTAAGCAAACCAGGTTGAGTCTCTCGCCAGAACAGCCTTACGCTCTGATCACGGTTCCGTTTTGCTGTTTGGAGCAGGGAGCCATTCAAAAAAGGGCATGATTGAAATTAAAAAGGGCGTTGCCTCCCACAAGCAACACCCCCGGCTTATGGCAAAAGAAAATCAGGCCTCACTCCTGATCATCTCTGGTTACCATAAAATGACAGGCCGGGGAGGCCTGTCGAAGAGTAATTTACGATAAGTCGTTTGGCTCGTCAAGCGCCCAGATCAGGACACTCTACCGCGCTATCAAGCCGCGTTAGCTATCAAAAAGCGAATGTCTGAAAAATCGAAATCCGAAGAATTGTAACCACGAAACGACCGTAAACTTAACTCCTTTTCCTTTATTCGTGCTTTTTTCGTGTCATTTTGTGGTTGAAAATCTCATAGAAGCGTAGTCTCACACCTAACCGGATGCTTTGAATTGGGGCATTGATGCCACTCTGGACTTGTCCGACGAACAGCGAGCGTCAAAAGTAATTCAGGGACTGGCCCCGTGGTATTTATTTGGCTGATTATCTAAAGATGGTGACCTCACCGGAGCACGACCGCACTTTGCACGAGCGGTCAATCGCGGTTCCGCCGAAAGATATGACCGACTAGCTTACCGCTCGAAGCTTCTTGCCGATCGCAACTATCTCGAATTCCGAATCGTTTATTCGTTTGGCGTGATAGGTTGTGTTGCCAACGCGATAGCTTCGCAGACCGGTTGGGGTATTTAAGGTGTCAGTTCCAAGATATTTGGTGTATTCGTATATCATGAATTGCTGCCCGTGTTCATCGCTGACTTCTATCTCCCGCGTCATCTCGGCTTTTCTCATGCCGCTATCTTAATTGATTTCAAAGGGAACGCCATAATAAAAAAGAAGGGCGTTTTGCTACAATTGCCCTTTTTTGAAATCCGGTCAATGATGAGTTACAAAACTGCCCGTTTTATCCAAGTCTAGATCGATCAACCACAGTCTTTTGTTTGCTTTCCCATGAAGACTCCACACCGACAGTCTGAAGATCCGTTCGATGATCATTGGCCTTGTCTAAAAACTTCCGAACAAAGTGATCCAATATTCCGAAAAATGACGCATTAGTTACCAGTAAGGAAAAGCTCGGCGGGTTGATTCAAGGTTTTCCTCGCAAGCCCCTTCAAAAAAAGAGGAGAAAACGCGGTGTTGAGGAGAGACTTCTCACCGGACCTTTCTCCCAAAAAACGAGAGGGCGCCCTCACAGCCCTCTCGATTTTCCACCTCCCTTCCTCCGTAACAATTAAGTCTTTCGATGTTTTGCGATGGGCCACAAACCTGTTTCACTCCGATTCCTGTTTGCGTTTTCACATCTTTTCCTGGAAGAAGAGGCTTTTTCGACATGTTGAAAGGGACAATCCTAAGTTTGTCGTGACCTCTCCGGTTGCGGCGGCTCCGAAAGGAGCGAGCCCGGGCAGTGTGGGACCGGGCTTTTTATCGTTCTGACATCGGCATATACACCCTTTGCTGATCTCACGCCACATTTTGGCTAATTCCTCCTAAAAGCGAAGGTTTACAGCATTTTGCGTGCTGCCGAAATGACTTCAGCGGTCGCTGAGATGAGTTCAGCCGACGCTGAAACGACTTCGGCGGTCCGTCAAATGACTTTGGCCGCCGCTGAAACGAGTTCAGCCGTCGCTGAAATGACTTCAGCGGTCCGTCAAACAACTTCAGCGGTCGCTGAAATGATTTCAGCCAGTGCTGAAATGACTTCAGGGGGCGCTGGAATGCTTCAGCCAAGTGCTGAAACGACATTAGCGGACGCTGAAATGACTTCAGCCGCCGCCGAAATGGTTTCACCAGACGCTGAAGGGATTTTAGCCGTTGCTGAAATGGTTTCAGCGGACGCTGAAGGGATTTTAGCCGTTGCTGAAATGGTTTCAGCCGTTGCTGAAACGACTTTAGCCATCGCTGAAATGATCTCAGCCGCTACTGTGAAACGTATAGCACTTGCAAATTTGTTGCGTCTATGGCACAATATCTGTCGTTTCGCCCTGTCTTTGACTCCCATGCCTTACCTGCTTTACCCGGGTGGAAGTCTGGATAAATCCCGGGCGAAGAGGAGAAAAATAAATGGCAGATGCAGTAAGTAATTTATCTGACGCTGACCTCATCGCGTTAGGAAAGACCGTTTCAACCGCGCTTACAAGCGTACCCCCCGCTACCTACGGAAGTACTTCCGCGAAAGCGACCGCCCTTGACGGGCTGCTTAACACCTTTGAGGACGACGTCAATGCATCAAAGGCGACACAAGCTGCAGACCAGGCCGCTACCGCGACCAAAACGACAAGCAGAAACGCCTACCTCGTTGGATTGAAAGAATTCCTGAATGTTGCCAAGGCCAGCGGCACGGCAAAAGCGAATATGGAATTGCTCGGCGTTCCAAAAATGACCGAAGCACCACCCGCGACCGTTCCGCTGGCAAAAATCGATACGTCAAAGCGTTTGACGCACACCCTCAGTTGGAGCGATGCAGGCAATGGCACGCATAAGCGGCGTCCAAAAGGTGTGATGGGGGCAGAGATCTGGGTCAAGCTTGGCGATACAGCACCCGGCAATGAAAAGGATTGTGCGTTTTTAGCGGTCGATTCGGCATCGCCGTATGTCGCTTCGTACGAGCCGACGGATGCCGGAAAAATTGCCCACTACATGCTTCGCTGGCGCATGAACGATGGAACCCTCGGCACCTGGGGCGAAACCGTTTCGGCGACGATAACGGGATAAAGTAAGCTCGGCGCTCACGCACTCCCAGGAAATCTTCAACCACGAAATGACACCAAAGAACACGAAATTAAGAAAGGAGGGTTTAGCTTGGTTTCGTGGTTTTTCGTGGTTCCAATTCTTCAGATTTCGACTTTTCAGATACGTGGGCTTTACAAAAAGGCGCCGTCATCCAGACAGGCGCCTGATATTTCCCGCCCAACTCGCTAACGCACGATAATCACTTCCGTCGCGGCAAGGTCGTATTCCAGCCGAGCATCCTGGTTTGGTCAAATGCTTTTTCGAGCCGGATCGCGTCGCGGCTTTCGGCAACCCAGTTGTCGAGGTCGATCCTCTTGTGTCGGATGATGCTCGGGGCGGTCCCGTTGGTGACGGGCACCTTTGCGGATGCCGCGATATTGTTTCGCTTTATGACTCTTATCGAGCTTTTATCCATGACCTTGCTGTTCCGCTGTTTATCGAAGATGAGAAAAAAAGGGCGGCTTTCAAACTGGAAAAGCCGCCCGCTTAATGTAGCGTCATGCTACCAGTTAGCTGCGTCCGCACCAGTGGCGCGGATACGAACGCCGCTGGACAGGAGGAATCGTTTTTCAAAGGATTAGCGTGAGAAAAACCCTCTTCCTAATGGGGTTCGTTGATGATAAGCCGCCTTTCAACGGCCAGACTGATCCCGTATACAACCAACGCCGCCAAAAACAAGATATGCAATAGCCCGCCAAAAGTGTGATCCGTAGCTTCGCCCATCAACCAAAGGACCAACAGAATAACTATCAGCGTATACTGCATATTCCCCCGTGTTCGAATTCTTTCGAAAGGAGAGGGCCGCTGAGTGTCGTCGCGGCCATCTCCCCTGGAGTCAACCCTCTCGCGATCCTGCAAGTCCCGAGCGCTCCTCCATTAATGCTTATGAGATCAACTTAGTGAGTTTTCAAATGACGTAGGCTGTAACCGGAATATACCGGACTCGGTAAGGACGTTCGGTTAGGTAACTAACATAGACAATATTTATTTTCA
>Ga0207712_10003072_pt1 | contig 10656 bp, 7 predicted proteins | sample KBSS44metaG_FD_184402 | JGI IMG/M metagenome (GOLD analysis project Ga0207712, IMG submission 184402) | Switchgrass rhizosphere microbial communities from Kellogg Biological Station, Michigan, USA - KBS S4-4 metaG (SPAdes) (version 2) | ecosystem: Host-associated > Plants > Roots > Rhizosphere >... | reverse complement strand
CGATCATCCGGATCTGGTGGCGATCACCGCCGCGATGCCCAGCGGCACGGGAACCAACATCTTCCAGAAGCAGTGGCCCAACCGGTTCTTCGACGTCGGGATCGCCGAAGGCCACGCGGTCACTTTTGCCGGTGGGCTCGCGACTCAAGGTGTCCGGCCCGTCGTCGCGATCTATAGCACGTTCCTGCAACGGGCGTATGACAATATCATCCACGACATCGCGGTCCAGCACCTTCCGGTGATCTTCTGCATGGACCGCGCTGGCTTGGTGGGCGAAGATGGCCAGACGCACATGGGGCTCTACGACATCGCTTACATGCTGGCGGTGCCGGGGATGACGGTGACGGCGCCCAAGGATGGCGATGAGCTGGCTGGCCTGCTCAAGACTGCTCTGACTCACGATGGCGGTCCCTTCTGCACCCGGTACCCCCGGGACAAGGCGCCGGCCGATCCCCGCCCGGTCGCCGAGGTAGAGCCGGTGCCTTATGGGACGTGGGAGATTCTGCGCCGCGGCAAGGACCTCGCGATTCTCGCCGTGGGTACGATGGTCCAGCCGGCCCTCGCCGCGGCCGAGACCCTGGCCTCCGAAGGGCTCGATTGCGCAGTGGTGAACTGCCGCTTCCTCAAGCCACTCGACGCCGGCACCCTGGGCGAGCTGACCCAGGAGTACCGCACCTTCGTGACCATCGAGGAAGGCACCGTGGTGAACGGGTTCGGCGCGTACCTCTCCGAGGTCATGCAGACCACCTATCCCGAGGCGCGAGTCATCGCCCTCGGCGTCCCCGACAGACTGATCGAACAGGCCCCGCGTGCCGAGCAGCTCGAAATGTTCGGACTCACGGCGCAGGGCATCGCCCGCCGGATCCGCACGCTGTCCAGCGAGGAGAGCATCGCCGCCCGATGAAGGTCGGAGTGGTCGGAAACCCGCGATACGCCGACCTCAAGGCGGTGCTGCAACAGTTGTCTCGCGAAGCGCCATCGCGTGGCATCTCGCTGGTTACCGAGCCTAGTCTCACACCTCTCTGGGACCTGAACCTCCCCCTGCTGGACGAAGTACCCGTGGATGCGCTCCTCACCTTTGGTGGGGACGGCACTCTCCTCCGAGGCATGCGGCTGCTCAACGGCCGCGAGGCTCCGATCCTGGGAGTCAATTTCGGCCGGGTCGGATTTCTCACCACCGCCGACCGCGACGGACTGATCCCCGCGCTCGATGCGCTGGTGTCGGGGCGCTATGTCCTCGAGCGCCGTCTGGTCCTCATCGCCTCGATCATCAGCGACGGCGGCGGAGTTCGGAGCGAACAGATGGCGCTCAACGACGTCGCGATCCACAAGAGCGGCGTCGCCCGGGTCATCCGGGTGCGGGTCACGGTCGACGGTGAAAACGTCGGTCCTTACAGTGCGGACGGGATCGTGGTCGCGACTCCAACCGGCTCGACCGCCTACTCGCTGAGTGCCGGTGGTCCCATTGTAGTGCCGGGCGTCGAAGCCATGATTGTCACACCGGTCTGCGCTCATACGCTCGCGGTTCGCCCTCTCGTGGTGCCGGCCGATTCGGTCATCTGTATCGAGCCTCTCGCCCCGGGGACGGATGACATTCTTCTCTCCTATGACGGTCAGGTCGGTACCATGCTGGCCCTGGGAGATCGGGTGTATGTGCGACGCGCACCCAGCGCGGCATTGCTGATCCGAATCGGGCAGGAAGGCTACTTCTCCCGGATGCGGCAGAAGCTGGGCTGGGGAGATCTCTCCGAACGGGAAGTCATCCGGTGATTTCCGAGCTCCGCGTCCGGGACCTCGCCACCATTTCCGAAGTCGTTCTCCAACTCGGCTCCGGTCTCAACGTCCTCACTGGTGAGACCGGGGCGGGGAAGTCCATGCTGGTGGACGCGATGGCGCTCCTGTTGGGCGAGCGGGCCGACAGCAGTATGGTGCGGCCTGGGGCAGGGCGCGCCATCGTCGAGGGAGCATTTGAGCTGACGGATCCGGCTCTACGGCGCCGCCTCGATGCTGCCGGGCTCGATTCCGAGGATGACCGCCTGATCATTCGCCGCGAGGTTTCCAGCGACGGGCGATCCAGGGCCTGGATCAACGGCAGTCCGACGACGGTCGCCATGCTGGGTCGGATCGGAGCCCTTCTCGTAGATCTGCACGGCCAGCACGAGACCCAATCGCTGCTTCATGCCGAGGCTCAGCGCGACATCCTGGATGCCTTCGCGGATGCGATGGGTGAACGGGCCGCGCTGGCCGAAACGCACGCTGCGGCGACCACGCTGGCTAACGAAGAAGCCGCTCTCATCGCCCGGCGCGACGAGGCGCTGCGCCGGGCCGACTACTTGCGCCACGTGGTGGACGAAATCGATCGGGCGAAGCTTAAGAGTGGGGAAGACGAAAGCCTTGACGCCGAAGCGCGCCGGTTGAATCACGCCGGAACTCTGGGTGAGCAGGCTCGGAAATTAGGCGGGCTGCTGGATGACGAAGAGGCCGGTGTGCTCCACGCCCTCGGGCAGGCTGACCGGCTCCTGGGCCAGCTCGATAAGGTGGATCCCGGGGTGATGCCGTGGCGGGAGCTGCTGGACACCGCCTACAACAATCTTTCGGAACTCGCGCGCCTGGCCGCTGAGTACGCCGAGTCGGTGCAGGAGGATCCGGCGCGTCTCGCCGAGATCGAACACCGGCGCGATGTGCTGTTCCGGTTGCGTCAGAAACACGGGGCGACGATCGAGGCGATCCAGGACACCCGCCGCCAGGCCGCGGCCGAGCTGGAGCTGCTCGATACGGCCGAGACCGACCTTCGCGCCATCGCGGCTCGCCGTACTGCGCTGGATGCGACGCTAAAGCGTGCCGCCGGAGCGCTCAGCACCAAGCGAAACGACGCGTCGGGCCGGCTCTCCCGCGCGGTCAACCGCATGCTGCCCGCGCTCGGGTTGCCAGGGGGGAAGTTCTCTCTCGAACTGGCGCCGCTTTCAACGATTCAGGCGCAGGGGCAGGAATCCGTCGTCTTCATGGTACGGCTCAACGAGGGCATGGAGTGGCGTCCGCTTGCGCGCTCCGCATCGGGCGGAGAGTTGTCCCGCCTCATGCTCGCACTGAAGGTCGTCCTTGCTCGGCACGATGCCGTTCCAACTCTCATCTTCGACGAGCTGGATCAGGGGGTCGGCGGCGAGGTGGGTGCCCAGGTAGGGAGTGCCTTGGCCCAGGTCGCCGAGCGGCGGCAGGTTCTCGTGATCACCCATCTCCCTCAGATTGCGGCCCGCGCCACCCGGCACCTCGTCGTGTCCAAGCAGGCCCGGCAGGGAATCGCGACCAGCGACGTGGAAGTGATCCACGGCGAAGACCGCATTACTGAGCTGGCGAGGATGTTGGGGGATGCGGATGCCGATACGGCAAGGCGACATGCTCAAGCGATGCTTGAAGTACCTAGTACCTAGTACCGAGTACCGAGAGTCGGCTCGGGCATAACGAAGTGCGCTAGGTACTCGGTACTACGTACTCGGTACTATTACCAGAACCTCCGATAGAACCTGATCCCGCCCCTAACCGTTTCCGATCCCGGAACCCGACCCCCAGTCGCACTCAGTACTCGCTCATAGGTCAGCGTCGCATCGATCGGCAGGCCGCACTTGCCGTTCTCGCACTCGTGCGCCGCACGACCCACATACGTGAGACCGGCGGTGAACGAGGTGGCGCTGCGGGCGGATTCCTGGGCGAGGAGCCCGGCGCTCACTCCGGAGATCACGTCGCTCGACTGGAGGTAGCTCGCCGAGCCCTCCGCTTCGTGCCAGTAGGAAACTCCGGCCGTGATCGCGAGTTGTGGTGCCAGCCGGAAGAACGGTTGAGCACTCAGCGAGTAGAGGTCGCCAGGATCGAGTGTCACCCTCGAGGAGCGATTGGCAAATGGAATCGGTTGGTCGGGTGGCGTCACCCGCAGGGCGCGGTCGCTGGAGAAACGACGCTGATAGTTTCCGATCAGCCGGGCGCCGATGCGGCCGTAGCCCAGGTCGGCGGTGAGGCCGCCATGCACCTCGTACCGTTTGTTCCCTGTGCCGACGTCCAGAAAATTCAGTGGATCCTCGGCCTTCCCGGTGGGCAGCACGACAGACCCCTCGGCGACGACACGGACTCCGCCGAGTCCCTTCTTCCCGTCCCAATCGTCTATCAGGGTGTAGACGGCTCCGATCTCCACGTCGCCGATCTGTGAGAGCTGCGCCTCTTGCAAGGGAAATCCCTGGACCGGACCGAAGGGATTGGAAACGAAAGCGTTGATGTCGTCGGCAGAAAGCCGGCCTGTGGGAAGCGGCACTATCGACGTAAAGCCCTGGACGTTGAGGCCGGTGGGATTTGACAACGTGTCCTGGAGATCGCTGATGCTTTCAAGCACCGCGACACCAGCGGTGCTGGTATCGACCGGCAGGAATGGCGAAGCCGTAACAGGATCGTTGCTGACGGCGCCCAGACGAGACCGCAGCGCAGCCGCCTGTTGCTCTACGGCGCTCGCATGATTCCGGAGTGACGAGCCCGGAGGCCCATAGGCTCCGTTAGAGATATTCGTGCGCAGGGTGTTCAGGGCCTGATCGAAGTCGGTGAAGAACTGCTGTGCGGCTGATTGGCCCGGTCCTGTTCCGAGGGTCGGGTGGGCGGGATTGAATCCGGCGTTAGCGGTCGTGGAGTCCAGTTGGAATCGGGCCTGGACCCTGGTGGTGACGATCGGAATGTTGGTGAAGAGGGTCAGTACGCGCGTCAGGCCAACCGCGAACCCGAGGCCCGCGGTAGTCACCGTGACTCCACCGTTGGCCACCTGCTTGCCAAGATTGATCTGGTATGCGCTATTCCCGATGATGGCGCCGATGGCCGTGTCGGCCGTGATCAGGTCGGGCCAGAAGCTGCTGCCCAGGGCCGGGCGGGAGAAATCGGCGAGGTAGTCCTGCTCGTTGCCGTTCAGGAAGCGGGAATTGTAGCTCGTCCAATCACCGGAGAGCGTGAATCGGACCACGCCCCTCGGTACGCCGATCGGTTCCAATTGTGCCTGAGAGGGCTGGGCGCCGAGCGCGATTCCCCCCACCACCAGCCACACCAGATGCTTCAAGCAGCCTCCAGGGAGATGGATAGTCGGTGAGCCCTCACGCGCCCAAGGCCCTCGCAACTTCGCTGTTTCAAAGGGTCTTTGCCAGTCAACCCACCGTCTTCGCTTCGGCGCCCGGGCGGGTGAATTTGATAGGGGAACACACCGACTACAATGGCGGGCCCGCCCTGCCTTTTGCGATCGAGCGGCGCACCGTCATAGCCGCCGCTCCAGCGCCGGCCTGGCAGGCGGTCTCGACCGTGGACGGCACGCCGCATCTCCTCGATCCGTCGGGACCTCCCGCCGGCGGGTGGACCGACTACCTGCGTGGCGTGATCAGGGTCCTGCAGCGGGAAAAACTGGCCCCGACCGGTGGCATGATCGCAGTCGCCAGCTCCATCCCCATCGGCGCGGGACTCTCTTCTTCGGCCGCGCTGGCGGTAAGCCTCGCCAAGGCTCTCACCATGCTCTCCGGGCGAAGGGCGCCTCCGCCCCTCCTCGCCGAGCTTGCCTACCGAGCCGAACACGATGAGGTCGGCGTGCGCTGCGGCCGGATGGACCAGACGATCGCCGCACTGGCGACCCGAGAGAGCGCGCTGCTGTTCGAATCAGCGACGGGCGAAGTGAGACGGGTTCCACTGCTGGGACGGATCATCGTGATGGAGACCGGCGTCGAGCGGCGGCTGACCGATGGACAATACAACCAGCGCCGCAAGGAGTGCGAAGAAGCAATCAGTCTGCTTGCCGACCAGGAGCTTCACGTGCCATCGCTCGCGGCCATATCTCCGGAAGGCATGCCCCAGGTCGAGCGCCTGTTGCCTGTCCCCTGGTTGCTCCGGGCTCGCCACGTCGTGGGGGAGACCCAGCGCACCCGCACCGCCGCCTCGGCCCTCATGATGGGAGACCGAAATACTCTGGGCCGCATTCTCTTCGAGGGGCACGCATCACTGCGAGATAACTACCAGTGCAGCTGCCCCGAGGCGGATCTCCTGGTCGAGTCCGCGCGAACTCACGGCGCCATCGGTGCGCGACTCACGGGTGCGGGATGGGGAGGTGCCGTGATTCTGCTGACGCCTCCCGGCCACGAGGCACGAATCGTAGCCGAGGCCAGCGATGAGTTTCGGAAGGCCTTTGGAAGGTTTCCAGAGATCTGGCAGACGAGGGCGATGGGCGGGGTGAGGGCGGGCGGGTAGTCCACAAAAGCGGGAAAAGGGAACAGGGAAAGCGGCGATACTGTGAAATTCACCTCATCCCGAGGAGCGAAGCGACGAGGGATCTAGCCTACCGGCCTACGCGCCTGACCCAGGACGGTAGATCCCTCGCTTCGCTCGGGATGAGGTGACTCGTGCTCGAGTCTTGCCCGCTCCGTTCCCCGTTCCCTGTTCCCGCTTTTAACTGTCCTCCCTTCCCATCCTCCACTTTATGAGCGCTGCCGCCAGTCCCGGCGCAATCCGGTTCAGCCAGAGCAGCGACCTCATCCATCGGGGCAAAACAAGTTCGCGTTTCCTTCCCTCCATCGCCTGCACGATGAGCCGTGCCGCTTCAGCGGCTGGAAACGGTTGCGACCCGTGTCGTCGAGCCGAGTCTCCCATGGCGGTACCGGCTGGACCCACCGCATTCCGTCGCAGCGCTGTATCCCCAACCCAGTGCGGCAGCACCATCAGGATATCGGGCTTCCCGGGCTCCAGCTCCATCCGGAGCGAATCGAAGAAGCCATGCAGTGCATGCTTGGCGCCGGCGTAACCGGTGTGGAGCGGCACGCCGATCCGGCCCTGGAGCGAGGAGATGACGGTGATGAGTCCCTGGCTTTGACCCAGGTGGGGCAGAGCGGCGTGAGTGCAATAGACCGCAGAGAGATAGTTCACCGCGATGAGTCGCGCGAACAAGGTGGGATCGGTCACCTCGTCCAATCGGGCCCACATGCCCAGTCCGGCACAGAGCACCAGGTGATCGAGCCGCCCGAATTGATCGACGCTGCGCTGGATCAGGAGGCGGCATGAGCCGAGGTCGCTGAGGTCCCCGGGGAGGATCAGCGCGTCGGGCTGCGAAGCAAGCTTGGTTTCCTCGAGGCCCTTTTCACTGCGTGCGGCGAGAACGAGCCGGAAACCTTGACCGGCAAGTGCGACCGCCAGCTCCCGGCCGAGGCCGGACGAGGCGCCGGTGACAATCGCAACCGGCCCGCTTTCCACCTAGCTGGCGCTCCCGCCCCGATCGAACGCGCTCACCACCGGCTCGGCGAGTCCCCAGGCCTCGAGCGGGCGCTCCGATGGCAGGATCTTTCCCGGATTCATGATCGAGCGGGGATCGAGACCCTCCTTGAGGGCTCGCACGGCGGTGACTCCCGCGGGACTGATGTCCTCGGTGATCCACGGCAGGTGCTCTGTTCCCACGGCGTGGTGATGAGAAAGCGTCGCCCCACCCGCAAGGAAAGAATCCTCCGCAGCCTTCTTGATGTAGAGATACTGCTCCAGTCCCCGATCGGCCTGCTGCAAACATCCGAAGGTGAAGTAGAGACTCGCGCCGGTGCGATAGGCGTGACTGACGTGGCAGCCCACGTAGGATTTCACCCCGGTGCGGCGAACGGCCGTCTCGATGGCGCTCAGGGTCGAGTGGTAGAGCGGCAGCAGGTTGCTCCAGACCGTCGCCGTCTCACTGACATCGGCCATCATGTTCCGGTCCATCACCCAGTCGCGGAGATAAGGGAAGTCGTATTTCCCGCGCTCGAACGAACGGCCTGGTTCGGTGCCGAGGGCGAAACCGCCGTGGCGGCGATAGATCTCACTCACTCTGCGGTGAAGCTCGGGGCAAGTCTGCCGGTCTCCCTCGAAGACGTTGAGCATCAGCGCCGAGCGACTGAAATCGAAGTGTCTTACCCTCTTGAGATAGTTCTTGACCACTTTACCGAGCAGTGCCTTGAGCGGCGGAGCCGCGGTCTTGTACGCGAATGACAGGGCGGTCTTGGCCGGGTCGTTGAGCCGGGTGACCGTCGGTATGCAGTCGGCTTCAACGCAGGCGCGGATGGCGTGGACGCCATCCTCGAAGTTCGGGAAGAGATATCCGTACGGCAGCCGGACCTCGGGAATCCGGTGCACCTGCATGATTGCTTCGGTGATCACGCCGAGTGTGCCCTCGCTGCCGATGCAGAAATGCTTGACGTCGATCCCGTTGGAAGAGCGGGGAACCGTGCGCGTCTCGATCGTGCCGCTCGGCGTCACCATGCGAAGAGCCACAACCATGTCTTCGATCTTGCCGTAGCGGTCGCTTTGCATGCCGGCCGAACGGGTCGCGATCCAGCCGCCCAGGGTCGAGAAGAGGAACGAGTCGGGGAAGTGGCCGAGGGTGAAGCCCTGCGCATTGAGCTGCTGCTCCATGTGCGGGCCCATCACGCCGGCCTGGATCCGCGCCGTACCCGACACGGCGTCTACCTCCAGGACCCGGTCCATGCGGCGAAGGTCCAGTACGACGACCATCCGGCTTTCGTCATGAGCAGCCTCGACACAGCCCGCGATGTTGGACCCGGCCCCGAAGGGAATCAGGACCACGTCGTGGTCTGCGGCTGCGGCGACCAGCGTCGCCACCTCGGCCTCGTTCTCGGGGTAGATCACTCCATCCGGCGCCGCATCGACGATTCCCCGGCGAAGGCGCCAGAGGTCCCGAAAGCTCTTGCCGTAGGCGTGGACCAGCCGTTCGCGTTTGGTGGTGGAGAAGCGCTCGCCGCCGAGCGACGCATTGATGGCCGCACGGAATGCCGCGTTGGTTCTTGGAGGTGGGAGGGAGATGTCATCGAATGAAACGGGAGGCGTGCGTGTCGCCTCTCCGGTCATCCCAACGGAGTCCCGGATGAACGGCCAGAGCTCCGGCTTGTCGGAGATGTCAAACTCCGTCTGCTCGTCTCCCCAGCCCCACCATTTCATGTGGGTCGGTCCCGATGCCATGCTTGGCGCGCTCCCGCAGCTTGTGAACGCTCGTTTCGAGCTCTTCGGTGATGCGGCGATAGGTAGCGAATGGTGTTTCGGCATCGCCCATTGCGATCGGTTCTACCGGCGGGCCGAAGTGGACTTTGATATGACGGGGCCGCATGAACCAGTTGTTCTTGCGCCAGGCGCGGTAGGTCCCGTCGATGTAGGCCGGCACCAGCGGCAAGCCCAGCGTGGTCGAGACGACCGCAGGTCCCCGCTTGAACGGCTGCATCTCACCGGTGGGGGTCCGTGTCCCCTCAGGAAAAATGATCAGCGCCCTGCCGCCCCCGTCCAGGAACCGCTTACACGCCTCGATGTGGGCCATCAACTGGCGCTGGGTCGCCCGCCGCTCCAGCGGAATCAGGTTGAACAGGAGGTTCGCGGCCGATTGCAGCCGGTTCCCGAAGAAGTAGTCCTGCGCCGCGACCATGGCGAAGTCGGTGAAGGGCCGCCCGCTCGCCAGCATGAGGGCGACCACGTCCATGTGACTCGCGTGGTTGCTGCACAGGATGAAGGGCCGGTCCGGGAGGTGTTCCTGCCCGAAGACATGCAACGGACAGTAGAGCCGGAACACCAGTCGGCTGAAGGCCTGAAACATCCAGGCCATGTGCTACCTCCCGTACTTCACGTGGGCCAGGGCGAACTCGTTCGAGGCGATGGCGCCACCCAGCGACAGCTCGAGCGCGAGGGCCGCAGCGCACACGATCTCGGCGAGACGCTTGGAGGAGCCGTCGCCGGTGCAACCGAGCAGCTCCAGGTTGCGGCGCTGGGCGGCGAGCCGGGTTCCCCCGCCCACCGTGCCGACGCTGATCGATGGCATGGAGAGGGTGGCGTACAAGTCGCCGCCATTCTGCACTTCGTAGTTCACCAGGCCCAGACAATTCTCGACGACACAGGCCACGTCCTGCCCGGTGGCGAGGTAGATCGCGGCCAGCCCGTTGGCGACGTGCATGTTGAGCCCCATCACCCCGGCCAGTTGAGAGGCGCGGGTGCACTGGGTCCACCCATCCACGAACGCCTGTGCGGTGGTGCGAACCACGCGACGGAGCGCCTTGGCCGAGACCATGGCACTCGCGATCACCTGGTGGCCCCGGCCGAGCAGCAGGGTACGGGCTGCGGGATTCTTATCGCCGTTGAAGTTGGACTCGATGAGGAAGCGGAAGGTCGAGCCCCGATAGTGCTCGCTGATGTAGTGGCAGGCGGCGTGGCTCGCGAGGGTCACCATGTTCTGGCCGGCCGCGTCCGCCGTGTTGTAGACAAAGTCGAGTAGGACGCTGTTGTGCACGACATACTTGTCTACCCGGATCAGCTTCCCATGCCGCGTGGTCGACTCGGCCGCCCGGCGGATCGCGGGCATCTCGGCCTCGATCCAGATAAGGAACGGCTGACAGGCGTCCACGTCGGGGAAGATGAAGACGGGACTCCGGGAGACCTCCTGCTTCAGATGGCGGGTCAGGATGCCGCCCGAGAGCGAGGTGAGGTAGGCGCCGCGGGTCATCGAGATCGCCAGAGTTCCTTCCACCGTGCAGAGTGGCACGTAGTAGGTACCCTCGGCGTAGCTCCCGCGGACTACAAGCGGCCCGGCCACTGCGAGCGGCAGACCGACGTAGCCGACGTGATTCTCGATTATCCCCTTGA
>Ga0207712_10003066_pt1 | contig 10665 bp, 10 predicted proteins | sample KBSS44metaG_FD_184402 | JGI IMG/M metagenome (GOLD analysis project Ga0207712, IMG submission 184402) | Switchgrass rhizosphere microbial communities from Kellogg Biological Station, Michigan, USA - KBS S4-4 metaG (SPAdes) (version 2) | ecosystem: Host-associated > Plants > Roots > Rhizosphere... | reverse complement strand
ATGCCGCAAATTATGGGGGTGAACAACAGCTGGATGGAATCAAACTGGATCAGAACATGGAAAAGCAACAAGCGCGATTGGAGTTTCAACAAATGCTGAATGCAAAAACTCAATTAAGTGCACAGTTGCTTTCAGACACACGAACGGAAAGCGGATTTAAGAAAGATTACGGTCTAAATTTTCGTGTGTTTTACATTTTTTAATTTAAAGCAGGTGTAACACATTGATTGCGTCATTTTTACAAGGATGCAGTTGGATCAGTAAAGTAATTGTCTAAATAAATTTTGAAGAGGTCATTATGTCTATATTCACAAAAGAGCTTTGGGATAAAAAATTATTTAATGGTTCATGGCAGTCAGCCCAAGACACCTACAGTGTGATTGAGGTTGCAACAGGTCAAGTGCTTGGTGAAATCGGTTATGCCACTGCCGCTGATGTGGTGAGTGCTGCACAACAAGCCAAAGCCGCTCAACAACAGTGGTGGGCTTTAAATTATCAAGAGCGTCAGGCAGTGTTTGAGCGAGCTGCTGCTTTACTGACAGAAAATCAAGCGGAAGTGATTGAGTGGTTGGTTAAGGAAAGTGGTTCATTACAACTGAAAGCGGGCTTTGAAGTAAGCATTGCGATTCAAGTGCTTAAACATTGTATTGCTTCACCAGCAACTGAACAGGGCACATTATTACCTACGCAAAATGGCAAATTAAGTATAGCGAAACGCTTGCCTTTAGGTGTTGTTGGGGTCATTTCTCCCTTTAACTTTCCACTGTACTTAGCTTTACGTGCTGCGGCACCTGCTTTGGCCTTTGGAAATGCGGTGGTGTTAAAACCTGATGAGCGTACAGCAGTGTGCAGTGGCTATGTGATTGCACGGATTTTTGAACTTGCAGGATTGCCAAAGGGGCTGCTGCATGTATTGCCAGGTGGGGCAGAAGTTGGTGAAGCACTGACTTTGGATAAAAATATTGCCAGTATCCAATTTACGGGATCAACCCAAGTTGGACGGATTGTTGGGGCGAATGCGGCAAAGACCTTAAAGAAAGTCTCTCTAGAACTGGGTGGGAAAAATTCACTGATTATTTTGGATGATGCGGATATTGAGTTGGCAGCAGAAAATATTGCATGGGGTGCATTTTTACATTCTGGGCAGATTTGTATGACCTCTGGCAAGATTTTGATTCATCAAAAAATTTATAAACAGGTCAAACAGCGTGTCATTGAAAAAGTGCAGAATTTTGTGGTGGGCAATCCTAGTGACAAGAATGTCACCATCGGGCCATTGATCAATGCCAAACAAGCGCAACGTGTAGAACAATTGGTCAGTGCTGCGGTTAAAGAAGGCGCAACATTGGAAATCGGTGGACATGCCGATGGGGTGTTTTTTCAACCGACTGTACTGACAGATGTGACTGCAAATAATTCGATTTTTAGTGAAGAGATTTTTGGCCCTGTTGCGGTGTTGATTCGGTTTAGCTCAGATGAACAGGCCATTGAATTAGCCAATGACGGCGATTATGGGCTTTCAGCAGGCATTATTACCTCCAATGTAGGACGAGGTATGCAACTCGGTGCACAGCTCAAAGTGGGCTTGCTACATATCAACGATCAGACCGTAAATGATGAAACGGTCAATCCATTTGGTGGTTTTGGTTCATCAGGGAATGGTACGCGTATTGGCGGCCCTGCCAATGCCGATGAATTTACCCAGTGGCAATGGATTACTGTACAGGCTCAAGCGCCACATTATCCTTTTTAAACAATTAAATAAATCATGACAGGACGTTATAACATGAGTGAATTAAAAGATATTATTGCCGCAGTGACCCCATGTAAAGGTGCTGACTTTGAGTTGCAAGCTTTAAAAATACGTCAGCCTCAAGGTGATGAAGTATTGGTAAAAGTGGTTGCTACAGGAATGTGCCACACCGATTTGATTGTACGTGATCAATATTATCCGGTTCCGCTGCCTGCTGTTCTTGGACATGAAGGGTCAGGAATTATCGAGGCGATTGGCCCTAATGTAACCGAGCTTCAAGTGGGCGATCATGTGGTCTTAAGTTACGGGTATTGTGGAAAATGTACCCAATGTAATACTGGTAATCCTGCCTATTGTTCAGAGTTTTTTGGACGAAATTTTAGTGGGGCAGATTCAGAAGGACAACATGCACTTTGTACCCACGATCATGGTGTGGTTAATGATCATTTTTTTGCCCAATCCTCCTTTGCAACCTATGCTTTAAGTCGTGAAAATAACACGGTTAAAGTGACCAAAGACGTACCAATTGAATTATTAGGACCATTAGGTTGTGGTATTCAAACAGGTGCTGGCGCATGTATAAATGCTTTAAAAGTGACACCTGCCAGTAGTTTTGTGACTTGGGGTGCTGGCGCTGTTGGTCTGAGTGCTTTACTTGCGGCAAAAGTGTGTGGCGCTTCGATCATTATTGCTGTTGATATTGTTGAATCACGTTTGGAACTGGCAAAACAATTGGGTGCAACTCATGTGATCAATAGTAAAACTCAAGATCCTGTGGCTGCGATTAAAGAGATTACTGATGGTGGAGCCAACTTTGCATTGGAATCTACTGGACGGCCTGAGATATTAAAGCAAGGTGTTGATGCGCTGGGAATTTTAGGCAAAATCGCCGTGGTAGGTGCACCTCAATTAGGCACAACTGCACAATTTGATGTAAATGATCTGTTATTGGGTGGGAAAACCATTTTAGGTGTTGTTGAGGGGAGTGGCTCACCCAAGAAATTTATCCCTGAGTTAGTCCGCTTATATCAACAAGGGAAATTTCCATTTGACCAACTTGTAAAATTCTATGCATTTGATGAAATCAATCAAGCTGCGATAGATAGTCACAAGGGTATTACACTCAAACCGATTATTAAAATTGCATAATCTTGTATGGCATGCTCATTGATGAGCATGCCATTTCTTTGATTATAAGTTTTTTAAGTTTAAATTTTGGGTTTAGTTTCAGATTTTAGGTTAAGTGTTTTAAGCTATTTGGATGAGTTTAGAGCTTTCTTCGCTTTTCCAGTAATTTTCCAAATAATAAACCTAGCTCAAACAATAACCACATTGGGATCGCAAGCATAATCATGGAAATTGCATCAGGTGGTGTTACAAACATAGCGATAAAAAAACAGCCCACTATAATAAAGCGGCGTTTTGCAATTAAACTCTGAGTGCTAACCACACCAATCAAAATCAATAAAAGTGTGATCATTGGAATTTCAAAAGTTACCCCAAACACCAAAAATAACTTTAAACAAAAGCTGAGATAACTATTGATATCGGTCATGGGTGCGACGGTTTCGGGAGAGACACTGATGAAAAAGTGCAGAATAGAAGGCAGTACAATAAAGTAAGCGAAGGCAATCCCTGCGTAAAATAATAGGATGCTACCGAACAACAAGGGGAGTGCCAGTGATCTTTCTTTTTCATAAAGTGCGGGTTTAATAAAACTCCAGAGCTGATAAATAATAAAAGGCATTGCCAGCAGAATCGCCACAAAAAAGTTAAGCTTAAATGGTGCCATAAATGTTGCAGTAACATCTGTTGCGATCATGGATGAATTGGCAGGAAGCTGAGCTCTTAACGGTTCTGAGAGTAGTTGATACGTTCGATTGGCAAAAGGCAATAAACAAAAAAATAGTGCGAATAGAACCCCTACCGTTTTAAACAAATGTTGACGAAGCGCCACCAAATGTTCAATCAGTGGCATTTGCTGTAGTTCTTCAGACGGTAGGTCTTTTGCAATCACAGCGGGTGATGAAGATTGAGGGAGCTGTGTATTCATGCGATCACCTTTAATTTTACTGGAGATGAGGCTTTAGGCTCTGTCTGATGATCATTAGATGGTGGTTGATGCTGTAAATAGTTTTGTAAATAATAGGGTGTAAATACTGAGTAATACGCTTGATTACTCAACAAATCACAATAAATCAAACTGTTAAACTTTGTTGTTTTTTCAGTAGCGTTACTCTGTAGCTGTTGTTTAGCGTCGCTTAACTCTGTTTGCTGCCGAAGTTCAGCAAGTTGGGATTGCATTTTTTGTTCAAGCTCGGCCATACGCTGCATTTCTTGTTGGACTTGCGCACGCAGTTCGGATAACCCGAGTTCACGGTCAATATCTTGTTTGGCATTGTTCACAAAATGCATGAGTTTGGCATACCATTTCCCCGCGAAACGAGCGGCCTCTGGCAGTTTTTCTGGTCCAAGTACTAGAAGAGCGATAATGCCAAACACAAAAAGTTCAGACATTCCAACATTAAACATCTATATCATCCCTAAACTTAGCTGTTAATGGTTGAGTCGGATGGTTTCTTGGTCTCCTCATGTTCAAGTGTGTTGGTCTCTTTTAATACGATGTTTTCTTCCTCACGCATTGATTTTTTAAAGTCTTTGACTGCGCCGCCAACATCTTTACCAATATTTTTAAGCTTAGAGGTCCCGAATAATAAAATAACCACAATTGCAAAAATGATCACATGCCAAATTGATAAACCAGCCATAGTGTTCTCCCTTGTTATTCCTGTCCATGAGAATTGATTTTTACTGTATTGAGATCAACATCCATTGATTCAATTCATTGTTTTAAATAACCTAATCATTTATAGTCTTACAATTAAAAGCAGTGCATTTAAAATGAATAGGTTTTGAGCGAGTTGGTTATAAGTTAAGTTTTTAAAAGAGAAAATTTCAATAAATTCACAAGAATTTTTTCTCTTTCAGCATCATTTTCACTTTGTTTGTCCAGTCAATTAAATTCCGTTTAATCCTTGGGATATTCTTGTTTAAATCGTTTTTTAATATCGAAATAGCATTGAAAATAATCATTGCTATATTTCAGTGGTTGTTTTAGTCATCTCTCCTGTAATGGATAAATTAAGCAGATGAGGCTTGAGTTGCTTTGGGCTATTCGACTTGATTAAACAACAAGCCGCTCAACTGGATTGCTGATCCACTATATCTGTACCATACCCCATAATCTGATTCTGTTCCAATGCTTGAATAAGATCATCTTCCTTTATTTTCGAGTTAGGCTCAAGCTTAATAGATCGCATTGAGCGTGTTGATTTTAAATACAGGTATAGCCAGCATCCGCCGTAATGATTGAACCTGTGATTAGACTTGAGGCATCTGAAGCCAGAAATTGTACAATAGACGCAATTTCATGAGCTTGCCCCATACGTTTAGCCGGTGTCATATCCAGCCATTGATTGACTAAGTTATCTTGGTTTTCAAGGTTTTTTAATAACGGTGTTTCAATATAGGTGGGGGCAACAGCGTTCACCCGAATATGGCGTTGAGCCCATTCAACCGCAAGAGATTTCGTTAAATGATGCACGCCTGCTTTTGAGGCATTGTAGTGACATTGCGGTTGTGGCACGTTGACAATCTGTCCTGACATTGAACCAATATTGATAATCGATCCTCGTCCAGCATCCAGCATTTGACGGGCAAAGCCACGGCAAGTCTTAAAGATGCCAGTCAAGTTGATGTTGATGACATTATCCCACTCCTCATCTGTCATGTGCTCAGCTGGGGTATTCGTCACAATGCCCGCATTACATACCAATATATCCAGCGCTGGTAATGCTTGAGCAAGCGCGTTAATCGCTGCACTATCCGTGACATCTAAGCTTTCCGCACGTGCAAGATAGCCCTTGGCCTTTAATGCTTGTGCAGTTGTTGTTGCACGATCCAGTAAGATGTCGGTACAAATAACTTCGGCGCCTGTCGCAGCAAGTGCTTCAGCAATTGCTGCGCCTATGCCTTGACCTGCACCTGTGACCAGTGCCAGTTTATTGCTTAAGTCCATTTTCTTGCGATAATCCATATCTTTTCTCTTTGTCTTTTCCATTTTATGTGATGAGTGAGCATCGTAACGGTTCACCACGTAAACTGCGTAATGCTTCTTCAGCGGCTAAGCGCTGTAAGGTATCTACCGATGTATCAGAAAAAAAGGCCGCATGTGGAGACATGATTAAATGAGGTGCTGTACGTAAAGGCGAGTCTGCTGGTAATGGCTCTTGTGCAAAGACATCGAGTCCTGCGCCTGAGATTTGTCCACTGAGCAAGGCTGTAGTCAAGTTATCATCACGGATATAAAACAACAGAAGCTGGATTTTTTAGTCCAGCATTATGGTGAGCGTTTAATTGCATGTAATGTCGCACAGGAAGATTTAAAGTGCTTTGTACAACGGCACTTTGTCGGTGGTGTCGACCTATTTGTTGACTGTAGTGGTCATGCAAGCGCAATTGCAGCAGCGCCAGATTGTCTAAAACCTGCGGGCAAACTGGTTTTTGTTGGAATGCCACAACACGCTGTGCCTATGGATATTGTTGCCATGCAGGTCAAAGAGATTGAGACGATTTCAATTTTCCGTTATGCAAATGATTATGAGCGTTCTATTGCGCTGATTGCTTCTGGTCAAATCAATGTGAAGCCGCTAATTTCAAAAAAAATTCATTTTAATCAAAGTATTCAAGCATTTGAGTTGGCGGCATCGGCACCTCCAGATGTGATTAAAATTATTATTGATTTTGATCTGTAATTTATTAATTATTAGTTGCTTAGATATATGAGGTGGGATATTTATATTTAAAAATGAAGCATTTAAAAATATGTACCCCCACCCAACAGAGACTTCTATGCCGCCTTATGGTAGGACAATTATCTAGAATTCAAAAGTACAAAAAATGAATTGATAACCAATAGTTTCTAAAAGTTTATACAAAAATATATGCTTTATTTATGATCAATGACTAGATATAAAGCACTTGTATGAATAATGCGTTGGTTTGGTTGTATTTATTATATTAATCAAATGAAAATTAAATAATAACCTTGGATGGTATGATTTTAATTTTATATTTATAGTCTGAATTTTTTGATCATCATAAATAATAATTAAGCATTTAAGATAATAAGTTTTTTATTATTCAAGTGATTTTTATTTGTATGTTTAATTCAATTGAATTTACTAAAACCCTAAAAGAAAATACTTTATACATATCGGTCTTTATATTTGTCGTAATTTGTCAATGAATTCGTAGTGAAATGTCAATACGCATATTTCTAAATTTTATACTTTAACACTGTGTTGTGAATATTTATCAATAAAATTCCACAACTTTTATAACTTTAAGAAATGATTTAAATCAATACCAATCGATAAGACAGCACGAAGGATTTGTGAATCTTGGTATGTATTTTAGTTTGAGACGACGATATAGACCATGACAAGAAAATTTTTATAAATTGGAGTACGTATGCAAGATTTTACTTTATCCAAGTGGGCATTTTTAATTTCAACAGTAGTTTATTCAAGCTATTCTTTTGCGGGTTTTAATGTAAATCCAATTGTAGACAGCTATGAAAATAAAAATAGTCCTCAACCAATTGTGCTTGTACATGGCTTAGCAGGGGCAGAACATGTAAAGTTTTTAGGAAAATTTTCTATTTATGACTACTGGGGCTCAACATTAACTCAATTGGCTGAACAGTCCACACCAGCCATAGCTGTTTCTATAAGTCCTTTAAATAGCAATGAATATCGTGGTGAAGAATTAATCAAGCATTTACAGTATATTCAAACGACTTACTATCGTGATGACGTTAAATTTAATTTAGTAGGACATAGTCAAGGTGGACCGACATCCCGTTATGCGCTTGGGGTTAAACCTGAGTTGGTGTCCTCCATCGCGACTGTTGGTTCTCCACATCGGGGAAGTCCTTTTGCCGATCAAAATATCCAAGAATATGAAGCAACTGGAAAATTAGATATTAGCAGTATGTTGCCTTATTCTTCACTACAGTCTGTGTTGAATTTTTTGCAAAATATCATTTATAGACATGATTTTTTAAGTGCACTTCATAAAATTATAATTGATGGCAGATTAGATGAAAATGATATTAAAACCTTTAATGCCAACACCTCGTTCTGGGTGTGGGGCGGTGAGGGTGTTAGAAAATTACCAGATGAAGATTATCGTCGTAACAGTCTAAATTATATTAATTTGCTTGAAGGGATCCGAGCCAATAGTGCCAAAAGTATGCAAGATTTTAATACTTTATTCCCTGAAGGTATCCCCATTTCTGCTCAATGTCTAAAACAGACAGCTAATCCAAGCGATTATAATCTACCCAATACACCTGATCGATATTTTATCAAAGGATCCGATGGAAATTCCTATCCTATTTATATGACATCATGGACGGGAAAAATTGATGAAGTGGTAAATTTATTTCCCAACCAAGCACATGATGGTACGGTCTCGGTATGTAGTAGTCGTCTAGGAAACTTAAAAGGAATTTATAACTGGAAACATAGAGAACAGTCAGGAACATTTAGTAAATACGATGAATCATTATCAGTTTCAGGCTGGCCTTGGAATTGGGGTTGGGTCCAAACACCGACGAAATGGGCAACAATTCCAAACCCAATTGATGTTTTAAAAGATCATGCAAATTATTTAAAGAAAAATAATATGTGATTGACTTTGGGCTATATTGATCTATAAAGAATAAATATAGCTTGATTTTATTTAAAACAAAAAATCAGGGATTTTAAATGAAAAAAAGTATTTTAGTTTCATCTTTTTTTCTAGTGGTTATTGTTTGTTTTCTATGGCTTGTGTTTAAGCCAATAGATAAACAGACAAATAATCAGGAGGATTTAAAGCCAGATCAAGCGACCGCTTTAAATATAGGTAGTATAAAACCAAGCAGTGGTTTTATACCCATTGCAGTTGATGCATTTGGAGGAAATATTTACTGTGAATTAAGTTTTGATACAAATCAAACTTTTGTTTTAGACAATATGACTAAGGATTGTTTTGATAAGTTGCTAAAAAATAATCCAACTGAATCTGATCCTACCAATTTTGGTTTAAATTTTTTCAATAAGCTGTTGGTTGATCCGACTCAAAGTATCGTAAAGGATTTATGGATTAGGTATGTCAAATATACCGATCAGGTCATTTTAACCCATAAGGCACATTCGAAAAATCAAGTGAATTATAAAAATGCGAAAAGACTTGTAGATGCGATTCGATCTATCCGAGCAAGATTTTTTACCCCCTTTGAGATAAAGGCATTATTTGGTGCAAGTGACAAAATTGAAGATTATGAGTTGGTTGTTTTAAAAATAAATGAATCTACAGGGATGACAGATGATGAAATCGAACAGGAACTCAATACAGCGATAAGCAACCTGCCCGAAAAATCGAGAAAGGCCATAAAGTTTAATAAAGACTTTAACGATGTATCTCGTAAAGTTCAGGAAATAAAAAATAGAGGAGGTTCACAGGAAGAAATACGCAAGGAGCGGTTAAAAGTGTTTGGTCCTGAAGTGACCGAGCGGATGGAATCTGTTGATAAATCAAGAGCGCAATTTAAAAACCAAGCAGAAATATATATGCAAAAGCGAGGTGAAATTTTGCAGCGTGATTTAAATATGCTTGATCAGGAAAAATCAATTGAAGTGCTTAGAAAAGAAATTTTTAGTGACAGATATGATAAGCGGAGAATTATCAGTTTGGAAAAAATTTATGATACGGAAAAATCGCTAGATATTCTCAATTAATGCATGTGTATTCAATGAATCAATCTAGTTAATGGGACCGTAGAGAATAAATAAAGTTAGGTCTTATTTAGTATTTGTAATCTAGCCATAGTTTAAGGAGTAAAGTATGACAGCCAAAATTACACGACGAGAACTTATTCAAAAAAGCCTATTCGGTTTTGGTGCACTGTCTTTATCTGCGGGTTTTACGGGATGTAATGACAGTTCAGATCGAGAATCAACAACACTACAAGTCAATTTTGAACATGGGGTTGCCAGTGGAGACCCTTTACAAGATCGCGTGATTTTATGGACACGCTTAACGCCCAATGATAGCAGCGCACGTTTGCAAGTGACTTGGGAAATTGCTTTAGATGATCAATTCAAGCAAATCATTAAAACAGACAAAGTCACCACAGCAAAAGCACAAGACTTCACTGTGAAAGTTGATGCCACAAACTTAAAACCAGATCAACGCTATTTCTATCGTTTTAGCTTTGGCAATAAATTTTCACCAGTTGGACAAACCAAAACACTACCAATCAATCCAACCAAGGTCAGTTTTGCGGTATGTTCTTGCGCGAATTATCCAGCAGGGTATTTCTATGTTTATCGTGAAATGGCCAAGCAAGATGTTGATGTAGTGATTCATTTGGGTGACTATATTTATGAATATGGTCAAGGTGGTTATGCAACAGAAGATGCAGTGAAGTTAGGACGTACTTTGGCTGCGGACAATAATCAAGAAATTATCAAGTTAGATGATTATCGCAAACGCTATGCGTTATATCGTAAGGACAAAGATTTACAAACATTGCATCACCGTCATCCATTTATTGTGATTTGGGATGATCACGAGTTGGCAAATGATACATGGCGAGAAGGCGCTGAAAATCACCAAGCCAATGAAGGGTCTTTCCTCGATCGTAAACTTGCTGCATTACAAGCGTACTTTGAATGGATGCCGATTCGCCCTATTTCCGCAAATGATCATCTCAATATTTATCGCCAGTTTGACTTTGGTACACTGGTGCAATTGACCATGTTAGATACCCGTATCCTTGCCCGAGATAAGCAACTGGAATC
>Ga0207712_10003064_pt1 | contig 10667 bp, 10 predicted proteins | sample KBSS44metaG_FD_184402 | JGI IMG/M metagenome (GOLD analysis project Ga0207712, IMG submission 184402) | Switchgrass rhizosphere microbial communities from Kellogg Biological Station, Michigan, USA - KBS S4-4 metaG (SPAdes) (version 2) | ecosystem: Host-associated > Plants > Roots > Rhizosphere... | reverse complement strand
CGTATTCTTGAAATTGGAACATTTACCGGCTACAGCGCTTTATGTCTTGCTAAAGGGCTAACTGATGATGGGTTGCTGCATACAATAGAGCTAAGAGAAAATAATGCTGCAATAGCCAGGGGTTTTTTCGATAGGTCCGCCCATAAAGAAAAGATCATTTTACATACGGGAGACGCCAAAAAAATCGTTTCTATTGTGGATGAAATATTTGATCTTGTATTTATTGATGCCGATAAGCCTGGTTATATCGAATATTTTAACCTTGTTTTTCCCAAAGTGAAAAAAAACGGGTTTATTTTTGCAGATAATATTTTTTTTCACGGCCAGGCCATTGAAGCTAAGCCACAGGGAAAAAATGCAAAAGCAATAAAAGCTTTTAACAAGTTTATAAAGGAAAGAACTGATATCGAAAAAATGATCCTTACCCTGCGTGACGGATTGTATTTAATAAGAAAAAAGTAAGATCACCCATGCAAAAACTAAAAATCCTATTCCTTCTTTTTGGTTCATTCATATTTAAAAATTCTTTTGCCCAACAAGATCCGGTTGTTGTTGAATACATCACTACATATAAAGACCTGGCAATAGCTGAGATGCAGCGTACAGGTATCCCAGCATCTATTAAACTTGCACAAGGTATTCATGAAACCAGCGCAGGCACAAGTGACCTTGTAAAAAAATCAAACAATCATTTTGGATTAAAATGCAAGGCTGAATGGACAGGAATGACGGTCAAGCACACAGATGATGCGCCTAATGAATGTTTCCGTAAATATGAAAATCCCATGGACTCATATAAGGATCAATCAAATTACCTTAAAGGCACTCCACGTTATGCTTCGCTATTTGAGCTTGACCCAACAGATTATAAGGCATGGGCTTTTGGATTAAAAAAAGCTGGTTACGCAACTAACCCAAAATATTCACAGGTTTTAATTAAGCTAATTGAAGATTACGACCTGCAGGATTACACAATGATCGCTTTAGGTAAATTAAAACCCGGACAAGAAACGCTGGCGAAAAATGAGAATAAAAATTCTGAAAAGATAACCCCGGATGAAAAGCCGGTAGTAATGCCTCCGGAACCAGAGGTAGTTGTTTATTCAAAAAAAGAAACAAAGAAAGATGCTGTTGTTGAAAAAAAACCTGAGTATCCTGATGGTGAGTTTAAAATAAATGAAACAAAAGTTATCTACGCTAAAAAAGGAACATCTTATTTATCAATAGCAGAAAAATATGCAATTCCTCTTGCAAGGATATTTGAGTTCAATGACATGAAAGTGCAGGAAGTTGTTGATAAAGATCAACTCATTTATATAATGAGAAAAAGAAAAGTGGGGTTAAATGAGCAACATGTAGTAAAACCTGGAGAGACACTGGCTGATATTGCACAAACTGAAGCATTGCGTATCGAAAGTTTGCTTGAGTATAATTTTCTTCAACCAAATATGCAACCGGCTGTAGGTTCTGTTTTATATTTACGTACTAAAGGTCCGGGAATGCCAGCGCTGGTTACCGGTAAATAGTCGACATAAATCTGATGACCCAGATAAAAGTCCATGATAAAATGTTTGGTCCTTTTCTTTCAGATCAGGACATACAGCAGCAGGTAAAAAAAATTGCTGAGGCAATTAATTCTGATTATGCTGGATTACGTCCGATGTTTATTGCTATTTTAAACGGATCATTCATGTTTGCATCTGATCTTTTCAAGTATCTTACGATCGATGCAGAAATATGTTTTATCAAACTGGCATCATATAAGGGGACAACATCAAGCGGACAAGTGATAACGGCCATTGGATTAGATGTTGACATTATAGGAAAAGATATAATTATACTTGAAGATATAGTTGATACCGGCAAAACATTGAATGAATTTTTACCAAAATTACTTCATCACCAACCTGCATCAATGAAAATTGCTGCACTACTCCATAAACCTGAGGCTGTGAAATTTCCTATCAGAATTGATTATCTCGGATTTTCAATTCCAAACAAGTTTGTAGTGGGTTATGGCCTTGATTATGATGGCCTCGGAAGGAATTTAAAAGAAATTTACCAGGTGATATAGTGTCACCAACCCATTACTTATTGATTTTTTGTACTTTGATAGCGATTAAATATCCATGTGAAAAGCTTTGTCTATATATTTCTATTGCTGCTGATTGCTTTGCCATTTCACGGGCAGCAGTTTTATCTCCGCGGCGAGGTGAGAGATGAAGGGGGTAATTTTTTGCAGAATGTAAATATCCGCCAACAGAGTACAGGCTACCTTTTTCGTACAGGAAATTCAGGATCTTTTGGTATCCTATCATCAAAAGAATCGGATACTTTAATATTTACTTATGAGGGTTATCAAAAAGAACAAGTTTGTGTGAAAGCAGATAAATATTTTACACTTAACCTGAAACTTTTACCTTCTATTGCATCCAGTAGCAAAAAAAACAGGCTGGCTTCACTTACAAAAGATCTTTCAAGAGAGAATCAGAAAAAATGGTATTCTGATAATGAAACTTATGCAAGTCTGGTTGAAAATAATTTTATTGAAGCAAAAAACTATCCAACAACCGGTATCGCTTTGAATATTGACAGGGCATCCTATAGCAATATCAGGCGATTTATCAATCTGAACCTTGCTGTACCACCAGATGCAGTACGCATCGAGGAAATGCTGAACTATTTCAATTTCGGGTATGAAACACCACCCAATAATTCTTTATTCAAAGTAAAAACTACACTCACCAATTGTCCATGGAATAAGGATAACCAGCTTTTTTTTATAAATGTATTTTCCAAAAAACTAAATCTTGATTCATTGCCGCCATCAAACCTTGTTTTTCTTGTTGATATTTCCGGATCAATGGATATGCCCAACCGTTTGCCATTATTGAAATCTGCATTCAGAATGCTGGCCATGAATTTGAGAGAAAAGGATACAGTGAGCATAGTAGTCTATGGTGGCGCTGTTGGTGTATTACTTTTTCCAACTGCAGGAAACGAAAAAGAAAAGATCATTAAAGCAATTGATGAGATGCAACCGGGTGGTTCTACACCTGGCGAATCAGGGATCAAACTTGCCTATACAGTTGCTAAAAAACATTTTATTGAAAAAGGAAATAACCGGGTAATTCTTGCAACAGATGGTGATTTTAATGTAGGGATACAGACTGAGCAGGAATTGGATGAAATGATATCACGGCATAGGGAATCGGGAATTTATCTTACATGTCTTGGTGTTGGGATGGGAAATTATAAAGATTCGAAAATTCAAACACTTGCCCGGAAAGGCAATGGAAATTTTGCTTATGTAGATAATTTCCAGGAGGCGGAAAAGATCATTATGAAAGAATTTACGCAAACACTGTATACTATTGCCGATGATGCACACATGCATATCACATTTGATCCTTCATTGGTAAAGCAATATCGTTTGATTGGTTTTGATAATAAAGTGGGAGCTCTTGCTGATTCCACTTCTGAAATAGAAGGCGGAGAAATAGGTTCCGGGCAATCTATCACTATTGCTTTTGAAATCGAACCAAATTTTACGAGTGGTGCAAATGTATATTCGGAGCATTTCTCAGAAGTAAAGTTGGAATATAAATTACCCGGTGGAAGCACGGATCTTGAAATGAGTGAGAAATTTCCTTATGACCCAGTATTGTTTAAAGAACTTGACCCCATGTATCGCTTTGCAACTTCAGTGATCATGTTTGGTTCAATTCTTAAATCTTCTCAATTTGTAAAAGATATTAGCTGGGGAGATGTATTGTTTAACGCAAGTGAAGCTGCGAATCCAACAGATGTGAACCAGGCACAGTTTGTGGAATTAATTTATAAGGCAAAGGATTTTTACACAAAAAAGAAAAAGAAGAATAAAAATTAATCACTCTTGAATTGAAAATAGATCAGCAGCACTGCTGAAACTGTCATAAATAGTAATGTAATTATTCCAAGAATATTTGACCACTTGCCATTTGTAAATTCACCCATTATTTTTTTATTGTTTGAAATATGAAGAACAACGGCAATAAGAACAGGCGATGTGAGGCCATATAAAATGGCAGTATACATCAATGCCTGTACAGGGCTTATCCCCATATAATTTATAGCAAGCCCAATTAGCAGGGAAATAATGATGACCCAATAAAAAGGTTTAGCCTGGTAATATTTTTTATCGAGATCACTATTCCAGTTAAAGGTTTCGGATAACATGTACGACAAACACCCTGTTAATACTGGTATTGCAAGAAAACCTGTTCCGATAACTCCTAAAGCAAATAATAAATAAGATAATTTTCCTGCAAGCGGTTCTAATGCCTTTGCAGCCTGTTCGACAGAATTGATTTCAGTGATCCCTTCTTTAAATAGAACAGTTCCTGCTGTAAGAATAATAAAATACATAACAAGATTGGAAAAGAGCATTCCGAAATCAACATCCATATCCATTTTTTGTATCGTTCTTTTATCCACGATCAATCTTGTTTTTTTATGTTTTATGTCTTCAGATTCCATAGTTGCCTGCCAGAAAAAAAGATAAGGTGAGATAGTTGTTCCTAAAATGGCAACAAGAATGCTGATAAAATCTTTATTAAATTTTATTGTTGGAATAAATGTATGTTTTGCTATTTCTCCCCAATCTTGTTTTGCGAGAAAAGGCACGATGAGATAAAGTAAAAGGAAGACGCAGAGATATTTTAAGATGGCAGATATTTTTTTATAAGGTAAATAAATGATCAATGTCATTAAAATGATCGTAAAAGCAATGGTGAAGAAATAAGAGGGAATTGAAGGAAAGATGAGATTCGCTACAGCTCCCATCCCCGCTATATCCGCTCCGATATTAAGAATAACAGCAGGGAAAGTGAACAGGATCATTATATACAAAATCGATTTAGGATAATTATTGCGAATATTGGTTGTTAAACCTTTTGTGGTGACAATCCCAATTCTTGCACACATTTCCTGGATGGCAGCCATAAGAGGAAATGTTATTAATGCGGTCCATAAAGTAGCTAAGCCGAATTTTGCACCAGCTTGTGAGTATGTTGCAATACCTGAAGGATCATCATCGCTGGCTCCGGTTATAAGCCCTGGTCCAAGAATCTTCAAAAACCGGTTAAGCTTAGATTGTTTGGATTTTTTAGCGGCGGTCTTATTTTTCATTAATCATAATTTGTAAATAAGTATGCCAAATATTTTTAATACTCACTGATCTTATCCGCAGAATTTATCTCAACAAATATGGGGAACTTTATTCAGCTTTTGAATAGGATTGTACAAACAGATTAATAATCGAATGAAATATTAAGAAAATAGTTCTCTCATTTTATCAAGAAAACTTTTATCTGATTTATCAGGATGGGGTTTGAAATTAGAAGAATGACTCATCTTTTCAAGCATGGTTTTTTCTTCAGCGCTAACGTGCTGCGGAGTCCAAACATTTACATGTATCAACTGGTCACCTTTTTGATAACTATTTACAGCAGGAAATCCTTTTCCCTTTAATCTGAAAATTTTTCCGCTTTGTGTGCCTGCCGGGATTTTTATTTTGGCTCTTCCGTCAATAGTAGGCACTTCGAGTTGTGTACCAAAAACTGCATCTGTAAAAGAAATATGCAGATCGTAAGCAACATTCATTCCATCACGTTGCAATTCTTTGTGTGGTTCTTCTTCGATTAGTATTATAAGATCTCCGGGTGCACCACCTCTTTCTCCGGCATTACCTTTTGCACTTAAATTTAATTGCATGCCTTCCTGTACACCAGCAGGAATTTCGATTGAGATCGCATCTTCTCCATATACTCTCCCCTCACCTTTACATGCAGGACATTTTGCAGTAATAGTTGTTCCTTCTCCATTGCAAGTAGGGCATGTAGTTACAGTTTGCATTTGACCAATAAATGTATTGGTAACTCTTCTTACCTGGCCTGATCCGCCACAAGTACCGCAAGTTTGCACGCTTCCTTTATCTTTCGCACCACTGCCACTGCAGGTATTACAAACAACATGTTTTTTAACTTTAATATTTTTAGTAACGCCTTTAGCGATTTCTTCATAAGTCAATTTGATCTTTACACGAAGATTACTTCCACGTATGCCCTTTGCCCTTGATGTTCTGCCTCTTCCGCCACCACCGCCAAAAAAACTTCCAAACAGATCATCACCAAAAACATCTCCAAATTGACTGAAGATATCTTCCATATTCATTCCGCCACCACCACTAAATCCGCGACCATTGCTGCTTACTCCTGCATGACCATAACGATCATACTGCGCTTTTTTATCTGTATCACTTAACACTTCATAAGCTTCAGCTGCCTCTTTAAATTTCTCTTCAGCACCTTTATCGCCTGGGTTACGATCAGGATGAAATTGCATTGCGACTTTGCGATACGCTTTTTTTATTTCATCCGCAGAAGCAGTTTTGCCGACGCCTAATATTTCGTAGTAATCTCTTTTACTCATAGTATTTTTAGTATGCTAATTTGCAATCGTATTTATATGAACACACTATTTTAATTTGAATATCGACACATTTGAATATTGCAAATTATTTTCCTACCACCACTTTTGCGTATCGAATGATTTTATCGTTTAAATAATACCCTTTTTGAATTTCATCAATCACTTTTCCTTTCTGTTCTGGGGTTGGTGCTGGTATTTCAGTAATTGCTTCGTGAATATCGGGATTGAATTCTTTATTGATCGTTTCCATTGGTTTTAATCCTTTGGCTGCTAATATATTTTTCAACTTATTAAACACAAGCATAACACCTTCTTTAGCCTTGTCATCTAATGTGTTTACTTGTTTTTCGGCTCTTTCACAATCGTCCAATACTTCAAGAAGATCAACTATAACTTCTTTGCCGGCAGTTTGGATCAACTCCATTCTTTCCTTCAAACTTCTTTTCTTAAAGTTTTCAAACTCGGCTACTTTACGAATATATTTATCCTTCATTTCACCAACTTCATGGCGAAGTGTTTCCAGTTCAGGCTCATTTGCTAAGGGTTCGTTTAAATGTGTTGTACCGCTCATGTTTTCATCGGCATTTATACCCACTTCAGGCTCTTCAGCATTCTGCATTTTTGCCCGCTCATTTGCCTCTTTCATATCTTTTTGACGCATTTTTTTGAAAATTGATTGCAAAGGTAAGGTTGTCAATAATACTGCCAACGCTGTTACAAAGACAAATTGACGGGGCGAAAAGTAGCTCATTTTCAATATTCCGGCGACGGCTACCTTTGCGCCATGATAAAAGTTTACCTGGGTAAAAAGATCAGCAGGAGAGTAGTTGAAGGGCATCCTTGGATATTTTCCAATGAAGTTGACAGAATTGAAGGTGATGTAATGGGAGGTGAAACAGTGACCGTCTTTACCCATGATAATAAATTTATCGGTAGCGGCTATATCAACCCAAAATCGCAGATTGTGGTTCGGCTGCTGACAAGAGATAAAAGCGAAGCGATCAATGAAGAATTTTTTTATAGACGAATATTGCAAAGTTGGGAATATCGTAAAAGGATCGGTTATGTTGAAAATTGCCGGCTTGTTTTTGGTGAAGCTGATTCGCTGCCTCAATTGATCATAGATAAGTTCAACGATTATTTTGTTATTCAAACATTGGCCCTTGGTATTGATGTTTGGAAACCTGCAATTGTAAATGCGCTGAACAAAATTTTTAATCCCAAAGGAATTTACGAACGAAATGATGTACCAGTAAGAGAGGTGGAAGGAATGACACAACAAAAAGGATTTCTATCAACGTCATTTAATACAAACATTCTCATAAATGAAAACGGATTAAAATTCAATGTTGATATTGAGAATGGACAAAAGACCGGTTATTTTCTTGACCAGCAGGACAACCGAAGAGCTATTCAGCATATAGTAAGAGATGCGAATGTGCTTGGTGCTTTTACATATACAGGTACATTTGAAATTCATGCAGCTCATTATGGCGCCAAATCAGTTTTGGGATTTGATATATCAGAGAATGCAGTTCAGCAGGCAAATAAAAATGCAGCATTGAATGGATTAGAAAATATTTGCAAATTTCAAGCAGCGAATGCTTTTGATGTATTGAAACAATGGAGCAAGGAAGAAAAAAAGTATGATGTCGTGATGCTTGATCCACCGGCTTTTACTAAAAGCAGGGAAACAATTCAAAAAGCAGTTGCAGGGTATAAGGAAATTAATTTGAGAGGAATGAAACTTATTGAGCCAGGCGGTTTTCTTGTTACTTCATCCTGCACCAGTCTTGTAAGTGCTGAATTGTTTTTACAAACAATTGAAATGGCTGCAAAAGATGCCAAACGAAAATTAAGGCAGGTTTGTTTCCAGGCACAGGCGGCTGATCATCCGATCGTGAGAGGTATTGAGAATACACAGTATCTTAAATTTCTTATCGTGGAAGTACAATAAGAATAAAATAAAAAGCACTTCATTTGAAGTGCTTTTTAAATATTTTGTAGGATTTATTATTTCGACACCTGGAATTTACCTGATTCTATCACTTTTCCCGATGGATCCTTTAATTGATAAATATAAACACCACGTGTATAACTTGAAAGATCAAGTGTTGTGCTAGAGTTAACATTTTTTGCCTCGTAAACCTGTTTGCCGATAAAGCTTATTATTTGCAATGTATAGCCAGCATTAAAATTCTTTTGAAACTCAGCTTTAATAAAAGTAGTAGCAGGATTTGGGTAAAATTTCATGATACGTTGAGCCGCATCGGGAGATGGCTCACGAGTAGACTGCCCCTGTGAGGAAACGGCTGTCAACAGAATAAAGGATATTATTGGTAGAAATCTCTTCACTAAAACAAATTTAACTTTATTTGTGCAAAATAGACGGTTTTTTTTCTCCTTGCAAAGTAAAAACACCAGTAGAATAAAAAACCTGTAAATCATCGATTTAGGCATCTAATATCGTAGAAACCCGATTCAATTTCTAATTCAAACCTTCAAGAATAAGAGTGATGTTCTTGAAATTAGGTTGCTCACTAGCATTCTCAAGTACCTCTGCATACCGCACAATTCCATTTTTATCAATTACAAATGCCGATCGTTTTGAAACTCCTTTCATATTGTAACCAAACATTTCATATAAGCTGCCATATAATAATGAAACATCTTTATTGAAATCGCTTAGCAATGAAAAATTCAAATTTTGCTCCGCTTTGAATTTTGCCAATGTATGAAGTGAATCAACCGAAATCCCAAACACTTTTGCATTTGCATCATTATAAAAAGAAATATTATCTCTCACAGAACAAAGTTCTGCAGTGCATGTGCTTGTAAAAGCAAGCGGAAAAAAAAGAAGTAATACATTCTGCCCCTTTAAATCTGAAAGAGTCACTTTGTTTTTTGCAGAATCATACAAAGTAAAATCCGGCGCCGCCTGTCCAATTTCAATTTTCATAAAAAGAGTTTAAATTCATGTCAAATTAATTCGACACAGTTTTTCAAAGAAACAATTATCTTTTCAAAAAGTTTTTAAATTATTTCTTAATCGCCGGATCTTATCCGGACAAAACCAACTGTTATGAATAAATACATTACAGAATTCATCGGAACTTTTTTCCTTGTATTTGCAGCTGCATTAGCCAGTGGTGAGCTTGCTGTTCTTGCTATTGCTTCGGCATTGATGGTAATGATCTATGCAGGTGGCCATATTTCAGGGGCACATTATAATCCGGCTGTTACTTTAGCTGTATTGATTCGAGGAAGGATAAAATTTAATGAGGCTATTATATATATGGTAGCACAAATTGCAGGCGCCGTTGCAGCTGCATTGGTGGCTGGTATTTTTAAAGAAATGCCTGCAGTTGCAACACAAACACTTGATACAACAAAAGCATTGCTAGCTGAAGTGATTGGAACATTTGCTTTGGCTTATGTTGTTCTAAACGTGGCAACAGCTAAAGGAACTGCAGGCAATAGTTTCTATGGACTGGCAATTGGTTTTACAGTTTTCGTGGTTGGATCACTGATTGGCGGAACTTCAGGAGGAGCATTTAATCCGGCCGTTGCAGTAGGAGCTTCTGTTGTCCATGTTTTTGCCTGGAGTAATATATGGATCTATTTAGTAGGATGTTTCGCCGGAGGAGCTTTAGCTGCCTTAGTTTTCAGAATGAACAATGCTGATGATAAATAAAGTAATTGAATTGTAATTTATAAGCCCCGTTTTCGGGGCTTTACTTTTAAAACCTTGGTTTGAAATAAGGATTTGAATTATCGGCAAGTTTTCCTATCCAGCTAATTCCAATTTCAAAACCGCCTCGGCCATGGCTGCTTGGTTTTAATTTTGAAATATTAGCATCATAGCTTAATGAAACGGCGAAAGGATGATAATCCAATTTTATAACAGGTATCAATGCATCATTCCATCGAATAAAAGTTCCGATGTTAAATACATAATCCGGTTCATCAGGATAAGCGCCAATTTTAAGACCATACATTGCACCCAATACAGTTTCTTTAAATGATCCTTGCCTGGAATGATCAGCTTCTATGGATACAAAGGAATACTCATTACCCGCAAGTTTAATTCCGCCGGAAAAAACCCATTTTGGATTTAATTCTATATTCTTATCTCTATAAAATGAATTGCGAGGACGATTGAAATGATGATAAGCAGCACCGATGTAATAATTATT
>Ga0207712_10003062_pt1 | contig 10667 bp, 10 predicted proteins | sample KBSS44metaG_FD_184402 | JGI IMG/M metagenome (GOLD analysis project Ga0207712, IMG submission 184402) | Switchgrass rhizosphere microbial communities from Kellogg Biological Station, Michigan, USA - KBS S4-4 metaG (SPAdes) (version 2) | ecosystem: Host-associated > Plants > Roots > Rhizosphere... | reverse complement strand
GGTGAAGTTCGCGCGGTCGGCATAGTTCTGCAGGTCGGACTGCGTGACCGTCATGGCGCCGAGGGAGGAACCGATGCCGGAACAGGCAAGCACGGCGACTGCCAATGCAGTACGCCGCAAACGCGTTTGCGAGACTCTTTTCACGATGTATCCCCAGTCAGAGTAGAAGGATCGCCACGTTCGTGCGTGGCAGCCGTGTGTGCTTCCCTTGCACCCTCGGCCGCATCCCTGCGCGTCCAGTCCTGGCGGACGCACGTCTCTCTGCGAAGGTCCCGATTGTTTTCCCCAGCCGGAACCGCGGGCACCGGTCGCACCCGTCGGGTGGCGACCCCCCGAACCTAGCACCGGCTGTCGCCGCGTCGCAAGGAACTACGACACGGATAAACCGCTGATATCGATCACATTTGTGAAGAAGTTTGTGAACGGATTTGCGGCAATGCCGCATCTCGCGTGCGCGCCCTCAGCGAATCACGCGGCGCCGCGGCGTGCGCGGCGAGCAGATTCCGCTGCTGCAACCCAGCAGACGCGGCGGTCAACGCCGCCCGATCGCGTGGATCTGCTTGGCCCGGCGCGAATACAGCAGCAGCGTGAGCAGCAACAGCAGCGGCGGCGCCCAGTACATCATCTTCATCCAGCGATGTTCGCTGTTCCAAGTGGTATTGAAGATCAGGTCCATGGCTACGTCCGGGTCCTCGGCGATGCGCGCGAAGCCGTCGCTGAATGCCGCGGTCAGACGGGAAACGCCGAAGGCCTGCAGCCATGGCAGGGCGTTGTCGATGCGGCTGCCGAGCGCGATGTAGGTCGACGCCAGCGGCGCTTCGCGCTGAGCGGAGTCGACGATCCCCGCGCCGACGTCGGGCACGGCCGGCAGGGCGCCCCAGACGACGAGGTCGTAGAGAAAGCAGACGATGAAAAGCACCAGCGCGATCAGGTATAGACGACGTTTCATGGCAGGCCTCCCGCTGCGCGCATCCTAGACCGAAACGGCTGCCGCAAACGACCACTCGCGCACGGGTTGCGCGCGGCGTCGATACGAGAGAGAGCAAAGCCTGAACCACGAAGAACAAGCGCTTTATGGAATTTTCTTTCTTCGTGTTCTTCGTGGTTCAATCTTCTGATTTGACGCAACCCGCACGAGCGCGTGGCGCTCAGTACATCATGCCGGTTTCGAGACGGGCGGCCTCGGACATCATCGTCTGGTTCCACGGCGGGTCGAACACGAGGTCGACATCGGCCTCGGCAACCGTCGGGACCATCTCGAGCTTGGTGCGCACGTCGTCGACGAGGATGTCGCCCATGCCGCAGCCGGGGGCGGTCAGGGTCATGCGCACGCTGACCTTGCGGCGGCCGTCGTCGAGGCGCTCGACGTCGCAGTCGTAGACCAGGCCCAGTTCGACGATGTTGATCGGAATCTCCGGATCGAAGCACGTGCGCAGTTGCTGCCAAACGAGCTTTTCGACGTCCGCATCGCCGGCATCGTCGGACAGTTCCAGTGCCGCCGGCGGCTCCTTGCCGAGCGCGTCGGCATCGGCGCCGCGGATGCGGAACAGGTTGCCGTCCACGTAGACCGTGAAGCTGCCGCCGAGCGCCTGGGTGATATAGCCGACCTGCCCCGCCGGCAAGGTCACGGAGTCGCCCTGCGGCACCATCACGGCGGCACAGTCGCGTTCGAGGCGGATCGGTTCGGAAGTCTGGCTGTAGCCCATCGCGGACGGTCTTCGGAAAGTCGGGGCGGCAATCGCGCATTATGCCGGGTCGAGCCTGAGCACCGACACGGTTTCGTCTTCTGCATATCGGGGTCGGCGCGGCGAGTTCAACCGACCGCCGGGCGCCGCACCCGGTGGAATCCGGCGTGGCAGCGCGCCTGCTCAGCGAGACGGTGGCAGGGAATGCGGCGTCGCGCGGCCACGCGACGCGGCCAACCGGGCCACGATTCGCCGTGCGTGCATCGCCAGGTAGAGCGGCAGACCGGCCGCGGCCAGCAGCAGCGCGAGCACGAAAGGCTCCTCGCCGAGGCCGATGAAGGCGAAGACGACGTAGCCTGCGCCGAGGGCGGCGATCAGCAGCAGGGCATAGAACCCGGCGCCGCCGCGACGTTTCGCCACGACCCCGAGCGCCACCGCGCAGCACAGGTACAGCGGGAGGTTCGCGGCCGTCACGACCTTGCTGAGGAACGTGAAGCCGTCGACCAGCGACTTGCTGTAGCTCATCCACACCATCGCGCTGGCGAGCAGGCCGGTCACGATCAGCGCGGCGGACGGCGTACCGCGGCGGTTGCCGCGTGCGAGCACGCCGGGCAGCACGCCATTGGCGGCCATCGTGCGGGTCAACTCGCCGAGCAGGAGGGTCCAGCCATTCAGGGCGCCCAGCCCGCTGACCACCACGAACAAGGCCAGCCAGCGACCGGCGCCGGCGCCGGCAAAGCGGTCGACCAGCAGCGCGAACGGCGCGCTCGCTTCGGCCAGCTCCTGGCTCGGGATCAGCAGCAGCGGCACGGTGGAAACGACGATGTAGATCGCCGCCGTCAGCAAGGTGCCGGCCATCGTCGCGCGTGGAATCGTGCGGCCGGGATGTTCGACCTGCGTCGCCGGCACCGTCGCCGATTCGATACCGAGCATCGCGAACAACGCGATCGTCGACGCCGCCATCGCATCGCCGAGCGTCACCGCACGCGTCGGCAGATGCGCCACGTACGTCGCCGGCGACGTCAGCAAGATCCAGGCGCCGAGGAGCGCCACGGCCAGCATCGGCAGCAGTTTCAGCGCGGTCGTCGCGACCTGCACGCGACCGCCGGTGCGCACGCCGAACAGATTGACCACGACGAACGTCCACAGCAGCGCCAGCGCGAACAACGACGGCTGCACGCGGCCGAGCTCGGGAAACACCGCGACGACGTAGCCGACGACGCCGGTCGCGAGCGCCGCGTTGGTGATCCATACCGATACCCAGTACGACCACAAGGCAAGATAAGCGACGAGGTCGCCGAGCGTCGTGCGCACGTAGCCATAGGGACCGTCCGCCTGCGGCAGCTCGCGCGCGAGCCGGGCGAACACCATCGCCAGCGCGACGCAGCCGAGCACGGTGATCGCCCAGCCGATCATCGCGTTGTAGCCGTACGGCGCCAGCGAAGCGGGCAGCAGGAAGATGCCCATGCCGATCGTGTTGCCGACGACGAGCGCGGTGCAGGTCCAGAAGCCGATCTTCTTCTCGCTCATCGCCGTCCGCCGTGGTCCGTCGCGAAATTCGTCGCGCGAATGCGATCCGATCGTGCCGCCTGTGCGCCGGCGCCGGCCTGTGCGCGCATCGGGATTCGTCCGCTCAGCGCTGCATCAGCTCCTGCAGCTTCAAGTAGACGCCGTTGGTCCAGCCGAAGCCGATCACGTTGGTGGTGTAGCCGGCCTTGACCTCGACCTTGGCGTCGCCGCTGACCATGTTGTATTTCTCGCGGATGGTGCCGTCGGCAGCCAGGCTGCGATCGATCGTGCCGTTGAATTTCGCGGCGATGCGCTTGGCATCGTCGTGGAAACCGGCCGCGTCGAGTCCGGCGATCGCGAGCCAGTTCGTCGGCGCCCAGCCGAACGGTGCGTCCCATTGAGCGCCGCTCTCGCGCGTGCTCATCATGAGGCCGCCCTTGCGCTCGAACTGCCCGAGCTGGCCGCGCATCGCGGTCGCCTGCTCGGGCGAGGCCGCGCCGGCCCACAGCGGATAGAACGCGGTGATGAACGCATAGTCGGAACGCTTGCCGGCGATGAAGTCGTAGTCGTAGTACATGCCGCACGAGGCGCACCACAGATAGCGATCCATCGCCGCCCGCCGCGCGGCGGCGGCGGCGGTCCAGCGCTGCGCGTCTTCGCTGCGCCCGAGGCGCTGCGCGAAGTCGGCGAGGTCGAGCTCGTAGCGGAAGAGCAGGCTGTTGAGGCCGACCGTGGCGTAGTGATGCGTGCTGCCCGCGTAGGGGCCGAACAGGAACGTCGTGTCGAACCCCGACTCGCGCATCGCGCGATCGCCGAGATAGAAGTCGGCGGTCAGCCGATAGCCGCCGAACCACGCGCCGGCGCACACCGTCGACACGCGCACGTCGCAACTCGTTTGCGCCAGGTCCTCGGCTTCTTTCGCATCCGGCTGCTGCGGCGCCTTGAGCAGGTAGCCGGGATCCTGCTCGGGATGCGCTCGCAGCCATTGGATCGCACCGCGCAGGTAACGGCTGTCCTGCATCTCGGGCACCGGGCCGGTGCCGTAGTCGAAATAGCGCGCCAGGCCGGTGTCGCCGGCGCGATGGTCCGATCGCGTCCAGATGTCGTGGTCGCGCACGGCCAGCGGATAGGCGCGTTCGAGCCAGGTGCGGGCGGCGGCCGCGTCGGCGAAGCCGCTCTTGTCATCGAGCACGGCGCGGATCATCTGCGACAGGAACGGCGGCTGCGAACGCGTCAGGTAGTAGCTGCGGTTGGCATTGAGCACGCCGCCGTAGTAGGCGACTTCGAACAACTGGTTCTCGACCATGCCGCGCGCCATCGCGAAACGATGATCGGCGAGCAGGCCGAGCACGATGAAATAGCTGTCCCAGCCGTACATCTCGTTGAAGAAGCCGCCGGGGACGACATACGGATGCGGCAAATACAGCAACCCCTGTACCGGCACGCGCGCAGGCGGGATTTCGCCGAGCGCCCTGATCGGCTGCGCAAGCCGGTGCACGTCGACGCGGCAGCGCTCGGCGATCGCGTCGAGTCCTGCTGGCCTTTCCAAATCGGCCGGCAAGTACAGCACCGGCCGCATCTTCACCTTCGCATCGACGAGCGCGCTGCAGTCGTCCATCGAGCGCGTCAGCGTATCCCAGGCATGATCGATGTAGGCGCGCGTCTTGGCCGGATCCGGCGCCGCCGCTTGCGCGGCAAACGTGCACAGCAGGAGCAGGAATGCGAAAGCTTTCATCGAAACCCTTGCGTGGTGGAGGGCCGCTCCGCGCGGATCGCGACGCGAGCGAGCCGCCGATCGTCGGGCACGGCCTCGGCCAAGCATAACTCGCCTCGTCCGGACTCCCGCAACGCTTTGCGCATCGAGGTCCGCGCACGCGGACCGGCCACGCTTCAGGCCGCCAGCAGCTCCGCTTCGCGCAGGCAGCGTCCGAACAGTTTCATCGCCGCCTCGATATCAGCCGGCGGCAGGCCGGCGTAGCCGAACAGCAGGCCCGGCCGTGGCGGCGGTTTGAGGCAATACGGCGCGACGGTGTACAGGCCGAGTCCACGCGAGCGCGCGTGCGCGACGAGGCGCTCGCAATCGCCGTGGTTGGCGCGCGTCAGCCATGCGGTCAGGTGCATGCCGGCGTTCGAATCGACCACCTCGACGACGCCGGGCGCATGTTTCTTGAGGCCGTTCAACATCGCCGCACGGCGTGCGCGCAGCGCGATCGCGGCGCGGCGCAGGTGGCGCTCGAAACCGCCGCTCTGCATAAGGCGCGCGAGCGCGGACTGCTCGAGCGTGTTGCAGCCTCGATCCTCCAGCCATTTCGCTGCGACGAACGCGTCGCGCAGTGCCGGCGGCAACAGCATGTAGCCCAGGCGCAGCGCCGGAAACAGCGCCTTGGAGAAGCTGCCGATGTAGATCACGCGGCCGTCGCGATCGAGCGATTTCAACGCGGCGAGCGGACGGCCGCCGTAGCGGAACTCGCCGTCATAGTCGTCCTCGATCAGCCACGCCCGCTGCGTTGCGGCCCAGTCCAACAGTTCGACGCGGCGCGCCAGCGGCAGCAGGGCGCCCGTCGGAAACTGGTGCGACGGCGTCACCACGGCCAGCCGCGCGCCGGCCGGCAGCGCCGCCGGCACCAGGCCGTCGGCGTCGACGCGGCAGCCGCGCGCGTGCGCGCCGTGCGCGGCGAACGCCTGGCGCGCGCCGCGATAGTGCGGATCTTCCAGCACGACGCTGTCGCCGACTTCGAGCAGCACGCGCGCGGCCAACGAGAAGGCCTGTTGCGTGCCCGACACGATCAGCACGTCTTCCGGCGCAGCCGGCACGCCGCGCCGGCGCGAGAGGTAGTCGCAGATCTGCTCGCGCAACGCCGGCAACCCTTGCGCGTCCGGATAGTCGAACTCGGCATGTTCGGCCGCGCGGCTGACCTCGCGCCGCCAAACGCCGGCCAGCAGCGGATTGGCCAGCGGCAGCCCGTACTGCAGGTTGTAGCGAAGGTCCTGGTGCTGCCGGCCCGGGATGCGGCGCCCGTCGGTATTGGACAGCGCGCGCCGCGCGAAAGCGGACAGGGGCGCGATCAGCGTGTTCGTCGTGCGACGCTGCGGCGCCGCGCTGCCGACGTTGGCGACGAAGCTGCCGGAACCGACGCGGCCGAGCAGGAAGCCTTCGGCCTGCAACTGCTCGTAGGCCGCCAGCACCGTGTTGCGCGAAAGATCGAGCTCGCGCGCCAGCGCGCGGCTGGCCGGCAGCCGCGCACCGGCGGCGAAGCGGCCGTCGAGGATCGCGCCTTTCAGCGCGCGGATCAGCTGCGCGTAGCGCGCGCCCTGCCCGTCCAGGTCGAGGTACATGATTGGCCCTGCCAGTGCGATGAAATTTGGAACTACAGGGTGCCAATATACATCGTCATCATGGCCTCATGACGCAACGTCCCCGCCACCAGGTCCAGCGCACCAAGCAGCGCGCCGACTACGACCGCGCGACGATCCACGCGATCCTCGACGCCGGCATGATCGCGCACGTCGGGTTTTGCACCGGCACGCAGCCCGACGCGATCCAGCCCGTGGTGATCCCTATGCTGTATGCGCGCGACGGCGACGCGCTGGTGCTGCACGGCTCGATCGCGAGCCGGCTGATCCGCGAAGTCGGCGCAGGCATTCCCGCCTGCGTCAGCGTCACCCACATCGACGGTCTCGTGCTCGCGCGCTCGCATTTCCATCATTCGATGAACTACCGCTCGGTCGTCGCGTTCGGCCGCGCGCGCCTGGTCGACGATCCTGCCGCAAAGGCCGCCGCGCTCGCGCGTTTCGTCGATGCGCTGATTCCCGGCCGCGCCGCCGAGTCGCGCGCCGCCGACCGCAACGAACTGGCCGCGACGCACGTGCTGCACTTTTCGATCGAGGATGCCAGCGCGAAGATCCGCACCGGCGGCGCCAAGGACGACGCGGCCGATCTCGCGCTGCCGCATTGGGCAGGCATCGTGCCGATACGGCCGGCGTTCGAGACGCCGCAAGCCGAAGACAACGTCGCGGCCGGCACGGGCTGGCCGCCTTCGGTACGCGCCTTGCTCGACCGCAACGGAGCCGAACGATGATCGCCTATCGCGACGACATCAAGCCCGCGCTGGAACAGGCGCGCGAACTCTACCGCGCCTCCACGCTGGCCGAGCGCCGACCGATCGACGACGAGGCGCGTTTCGCCGCGATGCTGGCGAATGCGAATCTCACCGTGACGGCGTGGGACGGCGAGCTGCTCGTCGGCATTTCGCGTGCGCTGACCGACTTCAGCTACGCGACGTACCTCTCGGACCTGGCCGTGCGCGTGTCGCATCAGCGCAGCGGCATCGGCCAGGAGCTGATGCGCCGCACGCAGAGCGCTGCACCGCAGGCGACGTTGATCCTGCTCGCAGCACCGGCCGCGGAGCGCTACTACCCGCATGTCGGCTTCACCCATCATCCGCAGGCGTGGCTGCTGCGGCCGGGCGAACCCATCGCTTGCACCGGCGAAGAGGAGCAACCGTGAGCACGGAACAGTCGGACAAGGCAGATCGCTTCGCCGCGCTGCATCGACAGCCGCGCGCGTTCGTGATCGCCAATGCCTGGGATGCCGGTTCCGCGCGCATCCTGGCCGGCCTCGGCTTCGATGCGCTGGCGACCTCCAGCGCCGCTGCAGCCGCCGTGCTCGGACGCCGCGACGGCGCCATCACGCGGGAGGAGTCGCTGGCACAGGCGCGCGCGATCGTCGACGCGACGGCGCTGCCGGTCTCGGCCGATCTGGAGAACGGCTTCGGCGACGCGCCGGAAACAATGAAGGAAACGATCCGCCTCGCCGCCCAAGCGGGCCTCGTCGGCGGCTCGATCGAGGACGCCAGCGGCGACGCGCAGCAGCCGATCTATTCGCAGGCGCACGCGACCGAGCGCGTGGCCGCCGCCGTGGAAGCCGCGCGCGGACTTGCGTTCCGTTTCACGCTGACCGCGCGTGCGGAAAACTTCCTCCACGGCCGCGCCGACCTCGACGACACGATCCGCCGTCTGCAAGCATTCGAGCGCGCCGGTGCCGACGTGCTGTTCGCGCCGGGCCTGCCCGACCTCGACGCCGTGCGCACGGTCTGCTCGGCGCTGACCAAGCCCGTGAATTTCATGGTCGGCATGCGCGGTCGCTCGTTCACGCTGGCCGAACTGGAAGCGGCCGGCGTACGGCGCATCAGCCTGGCGACGTCGCTCTATCGCGCGGCGATGGCGGGCCTCGCCGAAGCCGCACGGGAAGTCAGGCAGCACGGACGCTTCGACTATCTCGAACGCGCCATGCCGTCGGCCGAACTGAACGGCTTCCTCGGCGGCGACGGCTGAACGCTTCGCGGCGGGCGCGTCGTGCGTCGCGCGACCGTTCCGCAAGCTTCACGCCACCGCTATCATCGCGCGTCCCGTGCCGGCGTCCGGCGCAATACGAGTGCCGCGCCCGATGCCCCCCGATTCCGCTTCTGCTCCGCCGCGCCGGTTCGGCATCGCCATCGCGCTGATGTGCGCACTCGCCGGCGGCGCGATCTGGTGCCTGCTTTCGCTGTACAGCCGCGGCGACCTCGCCGCGTTCGCGTTCGTCGTCACGCTCTGCATCGTCTGGCAACTGCGCGGCAACGGCTACGGCGGCCGCTGGTCCGGCGCGCTGATCGCGGCGTTCTGCGTCGCTCTGGCGGCGGCCTATTCGTTCTACCTGCAAGCCGTCGCGCAAGTCGCCTCGATGCTCGGCCTGCCGATGCGCACGGCGCTCGTGCAGATCGATCCGGCGATGGCCATCGACATCGCGCGCGCGAATCTGCGCGGCGGCTCCGGCGTGATGGTGCTCGCCGCCGTCGCCGCCTCGGCCGGCGCGATGCTGATGTCCTCGCGGCGCGGCCGCGTCAGGGATGGATCGTGATCGGCGTGCCGACCTCGATAGCGTCGTAGAGCTCGCGCATGTCGGCGTCGTCGAGCGCGATGCAACCCCAGGTCCAATCCGTCGACGATCCGCGGCCGTGCACGAAGATGTTGCCGCCGAGGGCTGTGTTGGCCGGCGGCGGCAGGTGCTGGCGCAATGCGGAGACGATCTGGTCGTACTGCGCCTTGGAGATCGCGCGGTCGCGCAATCCGCGCTTCGCGTCGTCGATGCCGGGGTAGCTGATTCCCATTGAAAGAAAGTACTGGCTGCGCGGATTCTTGTGCGAGATGAAGTAGCCGCCCTCGGGTGTCGCCCGGTCGCCCGACCGACGCTTCGGCGACGAGGGGTCCGAACCGAGGCCTATCCGAAAGGTTTTCAACGCAGAGCTGCCCGAATAGACGACCAGTTGCCGCTTCGCCTTGAACACCTCGATGCGCGCGTTCTTCAACGATGCCGGTAATGCGCGACTCGCCGAACCGGCGGACGTCGCCATGCAGGCGAGCAACGCGATCGCCACCCAGGCAAGCCGCCGCGAGAGCCGCGACGCTCGACCGCCGACCTCTTTTGAAGACGGGGCCGCTATAGGCACATCGTGCACGGATCGTGCACTCCCGGTTCGATGAGGCGTGCGGCCATGATGACGATCTCGCTGCCGGCGACCATGTCGTTCGCGCGGTCGGCGGCCGTGAGCGGCGGTGCAGCCCCCGTTTCGGGGATGCGCTGATAGGCGACCGAAGCCGCCAGGGGATAGGCCGGCGATCGTTGCGCGGGTCTGGCGGTCGATGCGCCGGCGAACGCGGCATTGCGATATTCGAGCAGGTGCACCATGGAACTCCATGCCGAACCGCCGTCCGAGCCGATCCGTCGGATTCCGTCCGCGATCGCCCACGGATCGCGCGCGACTCTGCGTATGGTCCAGGTGTCGCGTTCCGCCGCCGCGACATCCAGTGCGGGTCGGCCCGGACCGTGGTCCATGTGACCGGCGTACAGCGAACCGAAGTCGCTGCGCTCGACGAATGAGCCGATTTCGGCCAGCGTATCGACGTCGCCGGGATCGCGTCGCAAGCGCTGCTGGAGACTCGCATAGGCCGAGCGCGCATCCCGCCGCCGTTCGGCGGCATCGACGCACACGCGCGAACGGTCGACCGACGTACTGAGATCGCAGTCGCCATCGAGTGCGTAAAGGATTGCCGGCAGAAGTTCGGCCAAGTGATCCGACACCGGCGCGGGCGCAGCAGTCAACGCGGGGCGCAGCACCGCGTATTCTTCCGGCTGCAGGCTCAGAAAACCGCGAAGGCAACCGATCGCGGCGCCGCTGCGATCGTCGCGCGCATTCGTGGCCACTCGTCGCAACAAGGCCGCCGCTTCGGCACGTTCGCCACGCCGTCTCGCCAGATCGAGCATGCGGGTCTCGATGCAGTCGCCGGGCTGTGCATCGGTCAAGGCCCGATCGAACAGCGCCTGCGAAGTCGAGGAAATGCCGAGGCCGTCGTAGCGGGATGCACGCGCGGCGACATCGTTGGCGCGTTTCGATGTCTGCCAGCGCCTGCGCGCGGCGGCGTCGCCAGCGACCT
>Ga0207712_10003060_pt1 | contig 10670 bp, 5 predicted proteins | sample KBSS44metaG_FD_184402 | JGI IMG/M metagenome (GOLD analysis project Ga0207712, IMG submission 184402) | Switchgrass rhizosphere microbial communities from Kellogg Biological Station, Michigan, USA - KBS S4-4 metaG (SPAdes) (version 2) | ecosystem: Host-associated > Plants > Roots > Rhizosphere >... | reverse complement strand
TTGTTTTAATCTCCTGGGCCGAGACTTCCTGCCGCCGGCGGTTTCACTGGATCGTCGCCGACGAGAAGCAAATCGCCGAAGAGTTCTTCAGCGCGGTTTGTGAGTGGTCGTGTGAAGTGCGCGGCGAGATTCTTGTTTACCACGACGGTTATTTCCGGAAAGACAAGCAACTCTTTGAGTCAATCAAGAGCGCCACGTTCGACAATCTGATTCTCCCGGATTCACTGAAGCACCAGATCCAGAACGACTTTCAACAGTTCTTCGACTCACGCAAAATTTACGAGCGCTACAAAATTCCATGGAAGCGTGGCGCAATTTTCATTGGTCCACCGGGGAACGGAAAGACGCACACGCTCAAGGCGTTGATAAATCAGCTCGGCAAGCCTTGTCTCTACATCCGCAGCTTCAAAGCCGAGTACAGCACGGAAGAGGAGAACATGGGCGAAGTCTTCAAGCGCGCGCGCATGACGACTCCGTGCGTGATAGTGCTTGAAGACCTCGACTCAATGATCGATGACAATAACCGTGCCTTCTTCCTCAACGAGCTCGACGGATTTCACTCAAACACGGGCATGGTTGTGCTGGCCTCGACGAACCATCCGGAGAAGCTCGATTCGTCGATTCTCGATCGGCCCAGCCGTTTCGATCGCAAGTACTACTTTCAGTTACCTGCTGATGCAGAGCGTCGCGCGTATGTGGCGAGGTGGAATTGCGAGTTGCAATACGAGATGCGCGTCACTGAGAAAGGCGCGGCGCGGCTGGTTTCCAGGACGCAGGGTTTTTCGTTTGCGTATCTGAAGGAGTTGCTGGTGGCGTCGATGGTTCAGTGGATCTCGTTAGGCGGCTCCAGATCGATGGACGAAGTGATACTCGCGCAAACGGATTTACTTCGTAAGCAGATCAGTGACTCATCGCGTAAATGACGACGTTGATGCCGACTTTGTAAGCAGGCAGACCGTACTTCACCGGATACGACGGATCGTTGATCCACTCCCAGGCGTCGCCCATGTCGCAATTGCGAGAGATGAAGGCGATCATGCGGCCGTTCTTGTTCTCAACGCCCATGTAGTGTGGGACGATGCCGCCTTTCTCGGAAGTGATGCCGCGCTGCGCGTTGTAGATGTTGGGAACCTGGACGACTTCTTCAACGTCGAGATACGAATGAAAGATCGGATGGCTCAGGGGCAGGTCTTTGATTTCATACTCAGGGACGATCTTCTGAAACTGCTCCTGAACGTTCTGCCACTCATACTCGCCCCAGAAGTCGTCGAGGTAGAGAAAGCCGCCGCGTGAGAGATACTCGCGCAGGCGCGCGGCTTGTTCGGTTGAGAGATCCATGAAACCGGGTTCGACGATGTAGAGGATCGGGTAATCAAAAATGCGATCGTCGAGTATTTCGAGCGCTTCGGGGCGCGGGGCGATTTTCAGGTTTGTGCCGGCCCATTCGCGCAGACCGACGATGAAGTTGTTATCGGCTTCGGGGTAGTCAGTGGTCCATGTGCCGCCGCCGTAGTAACCACGCCGGCCGTAACCACGCGTGGGCGAATCGTAGATCGTGCGGACGAAGGTGTACTCCCCTAACGACACGCCCGAGGGTTGGTTGGTTGATGTTGGGCGACGGCGTTGACGGAAGTCTTCGAACGAACGCTGACCCGCGATTGGGATCAGCAGGGCTGATAGAACGAGGAGAATGATAAAAACTCTTGTAATTCGTGATTTCATTGATAGTTTTTTACAAGATTTACAAGAAGGAACAAGATTTACATGTAATCCTGAAAAATCTTGGAAATCCTGACTACTGCTGTCGCTGCCGTCCGCTCGACAACCTTCGGTAATACTCCTCAACCGCACGACGATACTTCTCGGGCGCAGCGCCCTCATCACGCAAACGTAAATTAGTTCGACCGCTTTGCTGTTGCAGTTGACGACTCAACTCGAGCTCGAGCTGTCGTAGTGGCTCAACCACGTCGGCTTTCAACAACGCGGCAGTCGCAGCATCACCTTCCATCTTTCCATCCGCGAGTCGCTTGAGCTCGTCGATCACTTCATCAAGACGTCCAGCGCCGGTCGTGCCCCATTCGCGTCTCAGATCCTGAGCTTCACGAAGGCGCTCACGTATCTCGGCGGGAAGCTGTCGCGCATCGCCCCAACCCTCACCATTGCCCATCACAGCATTGCGGTCGGGTCCCATACGCTGCCTGTTGCCGTCAGACTGGTTGCCACCATTTTGCGAACCACCGGACTGCTGGTTACCTTGCTGCTGGCCGCTCTGCTGCCCACCTTGAGATCCTTGTTGACCCTTTTGTCCTTCCTGGCCTTGTTGACCCTGCTGTTGTCCCTGTTGTTTACCCTGTTGTTGGCCTTGCTGATTCCCTTGTTGTTGCCCTTGCTGATTGCGCCCGTTGGCCTTCTCATCCAAACGACGACGCAGCGAGTCGAGATTGTCAGCCAGTTGCCGCGTGCGATCGAGATTCTCCTCCGCGCTCGAACCATTCGCGCCCTTCGCACTTTGCTCCGCCGCCTGCAAACGTTCGGAAAGATTATTCAGGCTGCGCTCGAGCGCGCGTTCCTCACCACTGCGGCCACCGCCACCCTGCTGGTTTTGCTGTCCCTGTTGTCCCTGTTGTCCCTGCTGACCATTGTTCAACGCCTGCTTACCTTCGCGAATGCGATCCGCAACACGATCGCGCGCAAGTGAATCAGCGGCTTCTTTCAACTGTCGCGCCGTGCGTTGTTGTCCCTGACTGCCGCCGGCCATCGCACGCGCAGACTGCTCGAGATCCTGCTGCAAACTGTTGACGCTATCGGCAAGCGTGTCTTTGCGCTCGCCCAGTTGTTCGCGCGTTCGTTTCGAGTTTTCATCCTGCGCGCCCTGGCCACCGCGACGCGCCAGGTTCTCCATGTCTTTCGCGATCTCGCGCTGTCGCGACGCCGCCTGTGCAGCACGCTGTCTTAGATCGGAAACCTGTTGTTGTCGTCCTGACGATCCTGATTGGCCACCGCGCTGACTGGTAGAGCCGTTCATCTGCTGTAGACGTTGTTGCGCCTGTTGCAGACGTTCGAGCGCGCGTTCGTTCTGCGCGACCGACTCGCCGGAATTACCACGCGACGAAGCCTGCGCTTTCTGCATCTCGTCGGCAGTCTGGTTGAGCTGACGACTCAACTCCGCCATCTGTTGATCGCGACGCTCGCGCGATAGACGTTCGAGCTCGCGCGCTGCTTTGCGCGTCTCATCAATCAATTCCTGTTGTTGTCGTTGATTACCAGAGCCGTTCGCCGGTCCCTGCTGCATGCGTCGACGCTGTTCTTCGAGTGCTGCCTGCTGGCGTCGCGCTAGTTCTTCGAGCCGTTGTTCGGCTTCACTCTTTTGCTTCTCGGCCTGCTGCTGTTGTGCGCGCTGAACGGTCTCATACTGGTTCTTCATCTTGTCGAGCTCGAGCTCGAACAGACCCGCCAACTCCTGTTGCTCGCGCTCGCCACCACCGCCGCCACCGTTCTGCTGATTACCGAAAGCGACCTGCACTTCACGGAAGATCGCGTCGGCAGCGAGTAGGCGTTGTAGTGCGCGCTGCTCGGGTGGAAGCGCATCTTTCCCAGACTCTTTTCTGAGTGGAGGCGGCGCGGCTTCCATCTCCTTTGCGGCCTGGCGCAGGTGTTCGGCCATCTCCGCGACCTGCTTTTGACCTTCATCAACGTCGCCGAGCCGGCGGCCCATGCGATCGAGAAACTCGAGCGTGTCAGTACGCAGTTTTTCCTGACCGGTAGCCACCGCTTCGTAACCGTCCTTGCGTTCCTGTTCGGTGTACTTGTCGCCTTCACGCATGAGCCGGTGCGTGGCTGCAATCAGATCCTTCTGTCGACGCGACAGCGCGTTCTGATCCTGATCGCCTTGGCCCTGGCCACCGCCGCCTTGCTGTTGCGACTGCTTGTACTCCATCTCGAACGGTTTCACTTCGATGAAGTAGATGTCGCTCGTCGCTTCACTCGCCGCATCGCGCGCTTTCGCGAAATAGGAGATGAAGTCGCCGGGCTTGAGCTTGTATTCCTCGAGGAAGAACGTGTACGCGCCGGTCAACGACCGGGCCGATTCGCGCGTAAGATTTTGCAGGTTGACGGTCTTCTCCGCGCCGCCGTTGACGGAGAAGTGCAGGTCCATCGAGACGACGCCGTAATCATCTTCGGCGCGCGCCTGCGTGAACACTTCTTCGAGGTTCGTCGCTTTTCGATCGCGCCCGGGTTTGTCGAACGAGATCACGGGCGGCTGATCGGAGAGCACTGACACGTCGTACTCGTTCGAGCCGCGATAAGCTTCACCGTCGACACTGACGAGCTCGATGTAGTAGCTCGTGTCGCCACTCACGGTTAACTGGCCGACGAAGTCTGAGCCCTGCAACTGCATGTCAGTCTTCTTGCCGTCAGCAAACACGATGCGCGCGGCCTTCACTTTCCCTGACAGCTTCGCCGTGATCGTCGCCACCGTGCCTTTGAGCGCCGCGATGTCGCCGCCGTCTTCAACCGCCTTCGTGGGAAGGTTTGTGAAGGCAGGGAAGTTGAGCGACAGATCGAGTTGTTTGACGAAAGGTAAATCGACGACGTTCAGCTTGAACACTTCGGAGCGAACGTTGTTCGACTCGACGAAGTACTCCATCGAATCCTGGATGTTGAAGATCGAGAAACGAAAGTCAGTCTTTGCTTTCGCGGGCTCCATCACCTGGCTCTGAAAGTCGTCTTTCGAGCCGACGGGGCGAGAGAAAATGGTGACTTGTTGTGAATCGAAATTGACGAGCGTGGCGATAACGTCTTGATCGGAGCCTTTCGGAACGCGCGCGGTGCCGGGTCGCACCTTGATGCTCATCGCATTGGTTGTGGCGGCGAGTGTCGTCGGCGTGACGAGTTGTGCGACGCCCTGCGAGATCTCCTTTGGTCCAAACTTCAAGACGCCCACGAAGAGCAGCAGGCTTGCGAGCGCCGCGCCGCCGTAAAGCATCAGTCGCGAACGGCGGATCACGTTTCCGACGTCCAGCATTCCGGAAAAACTGTTGGCGTCCTGGTAAAGACGATCCACGAGCGCGGGCGAGATGTGCGATTGCGCATTGCCGTTTGAGTATTCAACGGCGGTGACGAGACGATCGTCGGCGCCGGGCGAGTGCTCTTCGATCAGCCGAGCAAGCTTCGCATCGCTGATGCGTTTGAAGAGTGGACGAATGAGCGCGAAATAGATCGTTGCGAGGATCATGAGCAACGCGCCGATACGCAAGGTCAGCAACGCGCCGCCGTTATAGCGATAACGATGTGCGGCCCAGCCGGTCAGTAGCAGCAGACCGGCAATAACACCGATGCTAATCGCAACGCCGCGCAACGACAGTAACAGTTGCCGGCGCGAGCGTGCTCGACGCAGGAGATCCTGTAGTAGGTTTGTTTCAGGGCTCATATCAATCCCCTTTTTGCTCAAGTTTAGAGTTCAGCCTTTAGGCTGCTGCTTTGGCAAACACAAGCTAAAGCTCGAACTCTGAACCGATCACCCGATCATCTTTACCATCTTCGTTCGTCGCGCCAGGAAAGATTCTGCCAGCAACAGCAGCAGCGCGACCAGCAATAACGACCACCAAACCCTCTGGCGTCCCTCGACTTGCTCGTCACTCAAATTCCGATTTGCGGCGGCGCCTTCAGCACTACCCGCGCCGCCCGTCACGCCCGCCATGAACTCACCGAAGTTTATCTTCGTGAAGTCGCCTTCCGCACCGTCAATATTTACAGCGGCGAAGTCCGGCTGTGAGCTGTAACGGAGACGATAAAACCCAGGCTCACGCGCGGTCACGAGCAGGTCGCCGTCTGGCGTGCTGCGACTCTCTGACAAGCGCGCACCACCCGGCGTGTCGATCGCGGGTGGCGACTGCTCTTGTCGCTTGCCGACGGTAAACGTCTGGCCCAATCCGTACCACGCATTCGCTTCACGCGTCCCCGCGTAGCGCACCATTTGATGAATGAACGGCAGATACAACGGCGTGAGCGGCAGATCATTCCAGCTTGGTCCTAACGACGACGTGAACAACAACACGCGTCCTTTTCCGGTGCGTCCTTCGACGAGCGCGGGGCTGCCATCTTCAAACCGCGCCAGCACCGCGGCATTCGCGCGCGGCTCCGAACGGAAGTAGCCGATCACGTTCGCGGCTGCGAGTCGGCCGCTCTCCTGAAACACTTCGAAGATCGGGTGATCGAATTTCACTTCCGTAATCGCGACGCTCTCGCCCGCCTTCGTCTGTACTGCTTCACGCAAAGTGGCCGGCGCGATTTGCTGCAGCGAGTTGTTGAAAGTGTCAGCTTGTGTGTGTGGCCCGGTCGACACGATCATCTGCCCGCCCGCGTTAACAAACTTCGCGAGTGTATCAGCAAGGGCGGAAGAGATCGGTCCGGCGTCGTTTAAAACCACGAGCGCGTAATCGGAAATGCTGGCCGGATCGACCGATCCGGCGCTCTTGAGCGCGAATGTAAACGGCAGGTCGTCGTTCGTCGTGAGCGCGCTTTGCAGGTGAAGACTGTCGCTGCGTCCGCGCGAAGCACCCTCGATGATCAATGCTTGTTTTGGAGTCTCGCGCCGGAGAGTGAAATAGAAACGATTGTCCGGCGCGAAGTCTCCGGCGATGATCTCGACCGTGCAACGGTTTGCGCCCTCGTTGAGGTTGAAGCCCGTAAACTCCACCACACGCGAATCACGGCTGTTCAGGCTGATGTCGCGTTTCTCGACTGTCTGATCGTTAATCTGGAAATCGACCTGGACGTGATCCTTCGGCGTGTCGCTGAAATTGTTGACGTGGACCACGAGGTTGTCGAGATACTTCTGCCCGAACACGACGCCGCGCGCCTCGACGTTCGTGATCGCAACGTTGGGCGGTGGATTGTTTCCGCCGACGTCAAGCGTCGTGAGTTGCGTGTTGTTTGAGAGTTTGAAAGTCGCACCCGCGGAGGTCCAACCGGGCATCTGGAAATCGGAGATCAGGACGATCCGTTTAGGGCCAGTGGTCTCAATCTCGCCCAACAACGACTCTGCGCCACGCAGCGCCTGTTCGTAATCGGTGCCGTCCCAGCCGGCGCTCAGGCCGGAGATCCCGAGGCGCACTCTGTTTTTATCAGCAATGAAGCGATTCAGAACCGTGTAGCGCTTATCAAAACTCACGAGCGCGATTTGTTCGTCGTTGCGCGCATCGTCCAGAGCCGTTTCCGCGCGGCGTTGTGCTTCGGCAAACATGCCTTCGCGACGCATGCTCAACGAGTTGTCGAGCAGGATCACGGTTGCGCCCGCGGCAGTGTTGTCTTTCGCCGCGCTGCCGCCACTGAAGAACGGGCGCGTGAACGCGATCACGATCAGCAGGATCGCAAGACAGCGCAACAGCAACAGCAGCAGGTTGTGCAGCGTGCGGCGGCGAATCGTGCGCTGCGGCACCTGGCGCACAAAAACGAGTGCAGGGAACTGAACGCGACGCGCACGTGTGCGTCGCACGAGATGCACGAGAATGGGCGCCGCGAGCGCCGCGACGCCGAGGAAAAATAATGGCGTCAGGAACGACATGAAAACTACTTTCCAGCGCGACGAGATAAGAACGAGAACAACGCAAAATCGAGCGACTGTTTTGTCGTCAGCATTTCGTAATCGACGTGATTCGCCGCCGCGCAGCGTCGCATGTCTTCGACGTGCTGCCGCATCCGCTCGCGATAGCCGCTCATCACCACGTCCGGAAGCACCGGCATCTGCTCCAGCGTCTCCGCATCTTCAAGCAACAGCACGGGCTCCGTGAAATTGAAGTCGAGCTCGTTTTGATCGAGCACGTGAAACGCTACGAGGTCGTGTCCTTTGAACCGCAGGTGCTGAAACGCTTCCTGAAGACGCTCGGCCTGATCGTAAAAGTCGGAGATGATGACGACGATGCCGCGGCGCGTCAGTATTTCCGCGAGCTGGTGCAACGACTCGGCGAGATGTGTTTCGCCGCCCGCTTCGAGCATTGAGAGATTGCCGAAGATCGTGCGCATGTGGCCCGTGCGATTGCGCGCGGGGACGTGCGTGTGAACTTTGTCGGCGAACGCGACGAGGCCGACGGCGTCCTGCTGTCGATTGAGTAGATACGCGAGCGATGCGGCGAGAAACTGCGCGTACTGAAGCTTCGTTACAGAGGTTTCATGTGCGTAGTTCATCGACGCACTCGTGTCGACGAGCAAGTGACACTGCGTGTTCGTGTCGGCGCGATATTTTTTGATGAAGTAACGATCGGTGCGCGCGAGCAAACGCCAGTCGAGATAGCGCAAATCGTCGCCCGCGTTGTACTGGCGATACTCGGTGAACTCCGTCGAGAAACCCGTGTATGGTGAGCGATGCAGGCCCGACATGAAGCCCTCGACAACCGCGCGCGCAAGCAGCTCGAGCGAGCCGACGCGCGCGAGCAGCTCGGGATCGAGAAATCTGGTTGCAGTCGTTGAGGTCATGTCAGTCGGTTACAGGATTTACAAGATGAAGACAGGATTAACATGTAAATCCTGAAAAATCTTGTAAATCCTGTCTACAAGCCACTCTTCGGCTCAGGCACGCTCTCGATTAACTTTTTAATCACGTGATCCGAATCGATCTTCTCAGCCTCAGCCTGAAAATTGAGCAGCACTCGGTGTCGCAGCACCGCAGGTGCGACGGCGCGCACGTCTTCACACGAAACGTTGTATCTACCGTGCAGTATCGCGCGCGCCTTGCCACCAAAGATCAAAAACTGTGAAGCGCGCAGCGACGCACCCCACGTCACCCACTTGTTAACAAAGTCAGGCGCAGGCGGCGTTCCCGGTCTGCTCGCATTCACAAGACGCACCGCATAACGCGCAACGGTGTCCGACGCGGGCACCTGCCGTACAAGTCTCTGAAACGCGATGATCTCATCCGCCGACATCAACCGCTTGAAATCGTAATCCTGCGGCGACGTCGTCTGCTTCACAACAGCGACTTCCTCTTCTTCCGGCAGGTATCCAATCTTTACATTGAACATAAAACGATCGAGCTGCGCTTCGGGCAACGGATACGTGCCCTCCATCTCGATCGGGTTCTGCGTGGCGAGCACATGAAACGGCCGCGGCAGATCGTAGCTGACACCTTGCACTGTCACACGGCCTTCCTGCATCGCTTCCAGCAGAGCCGCCTGCGTCTTCGGCGGCGTACGATTGATCTCATCGGCGAGGACGATGTTGGCGAAGATTGGACCGGGAATAAACTGCATCCGGCGATGACCGGTGGCGCGATCTTCTTCGATGATCTCTGTGCCGGTGATATCGGCAGGCATCAGATCGGGCGTGAACTGAATGCGCTTGAACTGAAGATCGAGAACGTTGGCAATGGTCCGCACGAGCAACGTTTTTGCGAGGCCGGGAACGCCGGTGATGATCGAATGTCCACCGACAAAAAGCGCGAGCAACACCTGTTCGACGACTTCGTCCTGCCCGATGATCGCCTTTCTGATTTCGCGCAGCAGGTCCTCGCGCGCAGAGCCGAGTTTGTCGAGCAGTTGCTCGTCGGAAATGGTTAACTGTTCAACGGCCATGTTTTTCCTTTTTAACCACAGATTACACGGATCACTGTCCCACTATTCTTAACAACAACTCCTGCGCTTTGTCATAGCGTGGCGCGGCTTCGAGCGCGCGCAGCACGGCGCGCTTGGCTTCGGGCTGGCGGCCGAGCGCATGAAACGCCGCGGCCACATTGTAGTTTGCTTCGGCCACGTTTGGCGGCTCCAGTGCGAGCGCCACCTGAAATTCCGTCAGCGCCTTCGCGTAGTCCTTGAGATCGAGACTCAGCTCGCCCGCCTGCGTGTGCAGTTTGTAATCGAACGGGCTGATGAAGAAGCTTGCCTGCAAAGCGTCAAGCGCCTGTTGTCGTTCGCCGAGCGCGAGACGAAGACGCGCGATTGTTTTCAACGCTTCGAGGTTGTTCTCGTCAGTCTTTACTAACGAGTCGAGAGTTTTTGCCGCCTGTTCGCGATCACCTTTTTGTTCGAGCAGCTTTGCGAGCGACTCGTAAGGATTTCCCTTGCCGCTGACATACGGAAAGAGCTCGAGCGCGCGGATGTAATGAACGACAGCGCCTTGTGTGTCGCCGTCCGCCGCTAGCAACTCAGCGGCGCGAATGCGGAGGGCAAAAGTGTCTTGTGTCTCGAGCGCCTTCAACACTTCGTCTTTCGAGAGGGAAGCAGCATTGTTGGTAGGCGTAAGCAACGCCTGTTGCAGCGGTTTGACTTTCGCTTCGATGTACGCGGCAAACTCGCGATCGAAATCACTCTCGCTCAACTTCAAAACTTGTTGTAGCACGTCCGGCGTTTTTGCCTTGTCGCGATACATCGTGAGCATGCGAAGGATCGCGTCGAACCCGTAACGCTCGGCGATGAACTCACAAACCTGCGACGCCTGGAAATAAGCGATGGGAACATCCTGTGGGCTCTTCGGACGTTGGAAACCCGCGTCGAGATCCATCATCTTGAACCAGCGACGCTCCATGAACGCGCGCACAAACAGCGGATTCCAATCGTCGCCCCAGCCGGGTCGCGCGCGCCGCTCTTCGTAAACGGAAAGCCCTTCAGAGAACCAGCGCGGGATGCGATAGTCAGTCATCTGCAAGGTGATGACGTGCGTGTACTCGTGCCAGAGCG
>Ga0207712_10003058_pt1 | contig 10671 bp, 13 predicted proteins | sample KBSS44metaG_FD_184402 | JGI IMG/M metagenome (GOLD analysis project Ga0207712, IMG submission 184402) | Switchgrass rhizosphere microbial communities from Kellogg Biological Station, Michigan, USA - KBS S4-4 metaG (SPAdes) (version 2) | ecosystem: Host-associated > Plants > Roots > Rhizosphere... | reverse complement strand
TCGCCATCGCTCGTCTCCTCGGCCGAATCGCTCCGACCATGGAGTCAGAATTGAAGGCCGCCGGGAATCGCTGGACGGCAACACGAGTCGAACTTTACGCTCGCCGGTATTAGAGGCCTCGCACCCGCTGTCCATATCGGCACGCCGACCGCCGCGACCACGGCGGGCCCCGCCGCCAAAAAGACTGCGTCCAGACGACTGGCCCTAAAACCTTCAGGAGAATTTCACTCAATCTTCACGCAATCCTCATGACCCGGCCGCCCCGTGGTGACGTTGTACCATCAGTAACTACGGCCAGCTTGAGGCCTTCCCTTGTGGAAAATCCAAGGCGCTTCCCGCCCACTGCTCTCGAAGCAGGCCGCATCCGCTAAGGGCCGATGGTCCGACCGAGGCGTCGCGCCGGCGGAGGCAACGACGAGCGGAGCGGCGCGCATTCCGGGCGTCCACGTCGGTCACATCGGGGGCAGCATCGGCGCCATCGAGCAGATCCGGGCGTACTGGCAGAAGCGGGGTGCGGTGTTTATGCACCACGGCCTGGAGCCTGGGGAGCATCAAAGCCGGCTTGATGAAATTTTGGAGCGATCACACATCGTTTTTCATGCCCGCGCCAGCGCCGACTGTGTGTTCGGCCTGAGGCTTGAGAGGTACTGCGAGCGTCGTGGCAAACCGCTGATCCTGCTGGCGGCGAACAGCGTTGCGGCTCTCGAGGAAGCACTTGCGACCAGCCTCCCGCTCGCCTCCAGCCTTCCGCCCACCTAGCTGCTCTCACCCCGCTTCGCCAGCTCGCGCGTCGCTCGACGACGCGAGGCCGGGCGTAGAGACCGCGTCAAGGCGGCGCTTACCCGGCGCACGCCCCAAACGGCCGCAGTGTCTACAGGGCTCTCGGACGCCGGCCGGCGCTACGCTCTCCCTGATGGCATCCCATTCACGCCCTCACCTCGACGACGCCATCTCAATCCGATAACTCGACAAAGACCCGCCCTCGCTCGATCACAACCGGATAGGTCTTCAGTGGGACCACGCACGGCGGCTCCACGACCTCTCCCGTTCTGACGTTGAAGCGCCCTCCGTGAAAGTTGCATTCGACAACGTCGCCCTCCAAGAAGCCCTCGGAGAGCGCGCCGGGGCCGTGGGTGCAGGCATCGTCTGTTACGAAGAATTGGCCGGCGACATTGAACACGGCCAAGACCAACCCTTCCGCTTCCACCCTGAGGGCGCAGCCACCGTCGACATCCGAGACGTCGCACAGTTCTATCCGCTGAGAGAAAGCTGACATCGAGCCCTCGCGTTACTTGCTTGCGACCGCAGGCTTCCAACTGACCGCTTCGGAGCTATTATACGGAGTCCCATCGGCGTTGACACCGCTGTCGGAGCTCATCGCATGCTGAGGAAAGAGCAAAACGAGCTGCTAACCCAGACGGGTCCCAACACGCCCGGCGGGCGCCTCTTCCGCAGCTACTGGGTCCCCGCGCTCCTCGCGGATGAACTGCCCGACAACGAAGGCCCCCCAGTCCGAGTGAAGCTCCTATCAGAGCGGCTGCTTGCCTTTCGCGACACCCAGGGGCGCTATGCGCTGATTGACGAGTTCTGCGCGCATCGGGGCGTGTCGCTCTGGTTCGGCCGCAATGAGGAGAGCGGTCTGCGCTGTCCCTATCACGGGTGGAAATACGACCATACCGGCCAATGCGTGGAGGTTCCCTCCGAACCTGCGGAAAGCGGCTTCTGCGCCAAAATCAAGCTCAAGTCGTACCCACTCGTTGAGCGCGGCGGCGTGCTGTGGACGTACATGGGCCCGCCGGACAGGCGACCGGCTCTGCCGGAATGGGAATTCGCTGTTGTTCCAGCCGGGCAGAGCTTCACGTCGAAGCGCCTGCAGGAATGCAACTGGCTGCAGGCCATGGAAGGTGGGATCGACTCCAGTCACGTGTCGTTCCTGCACCGCGGCGAATTGAACTCCGACCCTCTGTTCAAGGGCGCGAAGGGCAACCAATACAACCTTGGCGACACGCGTCCGGTGTTCGAGGTCGTCGAAAGCCCAGGCGGCCTGTACGTGGGGGCACGGCGCAACGCCGAGAACGGCCACTACTACTGGCGCATTACACAATGGGTCATGCCGTCCTTCACGATGATCCCGCCGCGGGGCGACCATCCCGTGCACGGCCACTTCTGGATCCCCGTCGACGATGAGAATTGCTGGGCCTGGAGCTTCGACTACCACCCCACGCGCCCGCTGACGCAAGGTGAAGTGCAGGCCATGCGCGACGGCAAGGGCATCCACGTCAAATACCAGCCCGGCACCTTCCGGCCTCTCGCCAACAAGGACAACGACTACCTGATCGACCGCGCCGCGCAAAAGGCGGGGCGGACATTCAGCGGCGTCGCTGGTATCGCCATGCAAGATGCGTCACTGCAGGAAAGCATGGGCCCCATCGTCGATCGCGCCAAGGAGAACCTGGTCTCCACGGACAACGGCATCATCATGGCTCGCCATCGCCTAATGCACGCCGTGAAGGGCCTGATGGAACGGGACGTGGTGCCGCCAGGCGTCGACATCTCCCATCAGCGCGTGCGCTCTGCGTCCCTGATCCTGCCGCCTGACCACACCTTCAAGGATGCAGGGAAGGATGCCCTCAGCGTCCGCCCGGGCGTCGCCCACGCGTCGGTCTGAAGGACATGGCCAGCGAGTCTGCCCGCGCCAGCAGCGCCGCCGAGAGCCGGTTCCGCATCGACGCTCCAAACGCGCGTCCCCGTGCGATCAAAGTGGTAGCGCTCGACCGGCCAAGTCAGGCGGTGGTGGAGCGGCTCGGGCAGGGGCGCTGGAACGGGGCGAGCTTCCTCACCGCGTCGGCGTTCTCCGCCGAGTCGCAGGCGAGCGGGCGGTTCTCGATGCAGGCGTGGCTGAGCGACCTCTCTGGAGGCACCAAGCACCTGCTGGAGGAGATCCGCGGCTCCGATCTGGTGGTGATGATCGCCAGCGCCGGAGAGGACGTGCCGGTGGCAGCCTTAATCGGCGAAACCTGCAGCATCGAGTGCGTGACGACGAGCGCCCTCGTCATTGGCGGCCCGGCGGCGATCGACCAGGCGCTCGCGCGCACCCTTGCGCAATTGCGCCCGTGGGCTCTGATGCTGGTGGTCGCAAGTGCGGAGGAGTATGTCGCGGACATGCTGGGCGCCCTGCGCGCGTGACGCCAGCGCGCGCCCCGCGTCATCCCGCTGAAGCCCGCACCTCCCGTGCTCCCGCCAGCCTTGAGACCGCTTCGATCATCGCCCTGGGGGAAGCAACTCCCTTGCCGACAATATCGTGGCCGGTGCCGTGTGCGACGGACGAGAACAGAATGGGGCTGCCGATGGCAAGTCCTGCCGTGGCGTGCAGTGCCTGCAGCTTGGCGGCGATGTGCCCCTGGTCGTGCAGCATGACGATGAACGCGTCCGCGCCCTTGTTGTGAAACATTGTGTCGGCGCCATAGGGACCCGATGCGCGAATGCCGTCGGCCACGGCCTGGTCGATCGCCGGCTTGAGGATCTCCAGGTCCTCGCTGCCGAACAGGCCCTCCTCTCCCGCGTGTGGATTGAGGCCGCCGACATAGATCGCCGGTGCGGGATTGCCGAGCCGCTTGAGCGCAAGGTCGGTGGCCGCGATCACGCGTCGGACGCGCTCGCGAGTGATGAGCGAGAGTGCTTCCCTCACGCTGACGTGCAGCGTGCAGTGCGCGATCTTGGTGGCGCCGAAGCACAGCATCAGGAACACGTCGTGCGGCCCGAGCCCGGTCTCCCGTGCAACGAACGAGGGGTAGCCGTCGAACGTGATGCCGGCGCGCGCGATCGCTTTCTGGTTCTGCGGCGCCGCCACCACGGCGTCGACCTCGCCGGTCAGAGCAGACTTGATGGCGGCGCTCGCGAAGGCAAGCGAGGCGCGGCCGCTGGCGGCCGTCACCTCGCCCAGGTCGATTCCGGCCGCCTCCGGACAGTGCGGATCGAGCACGACAAGATTGTGGTCCGCCAAGTCCGACGAATCGACACGGTCGATCACATGGAAGGCGGACGGCAGTCCGCATGCCTTGGCGTGCCGCTCCAGCAGCGCCGGATCGGTGACGAGGATTGGTGTGCAGAGCCGACGCACCGAGGGGTCCAGCGCGGCTTTGATGGAGATCTCCGGACCGATGCCGGCCGCGTCTCCCGTGGCGATCGCGACCTTCGGGCTATGCTTCGGATTCATGTTCGACCCGCGCCATGACCTTTGCTACGCTTCCATACAATAGCACAAGACGCGGCAACCTAAGAATAATGCGTCCGGTCGCCGGTGGCGTTCGTTCAGCCGGCCACGGAACGGGGAGAACGCCATATGCTGCTTATGCTGCGCGTCCTGCTTGCAGGCTTTTCTCTCCTTTCTGTCGTGATGGCGGTTCACCTCGGTCATGCGCAGGACTGGCCGGCGCGCCCCATCAAGCTGGTCGTACCGTTCTCCCCAGGCGGAACAGCCGATACGCTTGGGCGCGTATTCGCCCAGGCCCTGTCCGAGAGCCTCGGCCAGCAGGTCTACGTGGAGAATCGTGGCGGCGCTGGCGGAATGTCTGGCTCGGCCCAGGTGGCACGCGCAGAGCCCGACGGCTATACCCTGGTCGTCTCAGGCGTCGCATCGCATGTCATCGCTCCGGTTGCCAGCGCGCGGTCCGACTACAATCCGGTGCGCGATTTCACGCATATCGCGTATTTCGGCGGCCCGCCGATTGTGGTGGTCGCTCACCCTTCGCTCGGCGTGAGCACCTTCGAGCAGCTCGTGACCTTGCTGCGCGGCAGCTCCGAGCCGCTGAGCTACGGCTCGCCGGGCGTGGGAACTCAAGGCCACCTCGTTGCCGCCTACGTAGCGCAAAAGCTCGGCCTCAAGCTCGCGCACGTACCCTACAAGGGGGCGAGCCCCGCCATGTTCGACCTGCTCGGCGGACACATAAAGCTTGCCAGCGTGACGTGGACGACAGCGCTCTCTCATATCGAATCTGGGGTCGTCATTCCCATCGCGGTGACCGCCAAAATGCGCCTCGCACGGTTTCCAGCAGTGCCAACCTTCGTCGAGCTTGGGCTCCCGGACCTCATTGCTACAACGTGGTTCGCCCTATCGGGCCCGCCGGGCTTGCCGTCCGAAATTGTCGCGCGTTTGAACCGTGAAGTTGTGAAGGCGATCGATTTGCCGGAGGTGCGCACGAGGCTTGATCAGGAGAGCATCGAAGCAGAGAAAATGGATGCCGCGGCATTCACGGGATTCATTCAAGCTGAAATCGCCCACTGGACGCCAATCGCCAAGCTGTCTGGAGTGAGGGCTGAATGACGAGACTCCAGCCGCTCTCACCCGTGTAACGATAGGTGGGCCACGGCAAGCTCGAGCTGGCGCCGAGCGGCGTCCCGATCTCGGGTCAAGCGCACTTATGCCTCGGGCCGCGCCGGTACGGCGCAAGTGCCCCAGCAACCTGCCGGAGCCGCTGCGCCGCGGAATTTGTCACGCAGGGTGTCTTCAAGTCCGCAGAGGGCCGCGTGAAGGCTCGCGTCGATGCCGTGAACAAGACCATCGATACGAAGATCCGGCGATAAGTGGGATTAGCGATCCTACTCTATAGTGGTCGCGTGCGTTGCCTTCCCAAGTTCTCCCTCGGCCGGCCTGTCACGGCCCGCCCGGCGGGCAAACTGCAAGGTGCGCGGTCGCCCTTCACGGCAGATGTAACACCGTTCCCTGACGCGCCACGCTGCTGGTGGCAACGGTGAAGAAGGTAGAGTCGAGGATGGGCGCGGTAGCTTGGGGCCGATGGCCAGCGCCCCGTTTCCCATCCCCGCTCATCAAACCGAGCGTGCCGATTTCCGGCACTCGGCTTTCCGATTGGCTTCACCACAAGGCCCACGACCGTCGGTCGCTCGATGCTGGCGCCGCGCGACGGCACCCTGGCCCGTGACGTATCTTCGCCTTGCGGTACGAGCTTCCACTGACGGACCCGGATCGTAGCCGGTGTTTCAGGCTCATCGCCAATCACCTTCACCTCGCCGTCTTCAGAAGCATGCCAAAAAGTCAGGGCCCTTTGCTCTGCTGGCGTTACCCAGCCTCGACGCTCATACGACCCTGTCCGACTCCCGCCATGGCCGCCGCCTTCCGCGACGTTGAGGCCGCTACCCTCGCCAACAACGGGTCTCCCCCGATTACCCGAACCACCTTTCCGACGTGCCGTGCCCACTACCCCGGCGGATCGAGCGGGTGCGCGTGTCGATTGCTTCCCCGCTCATGCAGCCTTCCCCCTCTGGCAGGTGGGTCGGCATCCGCATTGTCACTTTCGAGGCCTGCTCAGGCTTCACTCGCGTTACGGCCCGCCGGATCGCTCAGTCGCCCAAGGCGACCTTTGTCGCGAGGCTCCGACCCGGCCAGTTACCCGACCAAGCCGCTCGCCAGCTTCCGGACCTATCGACAATTATCCGGGTGGAACCCTCCTCCACTGATGATTCGCGCCTTCGGGGCGCACTGCCAGAAGCTGCCTTCTGCGACGCAGCATAGGGGGAATTCCCCATTTGATCGGGTTTTCCTCCCGATGCCACCTCAGGGGCAAGCGAGGCACTGTGTCCCAGCAGGTACGCGCTAGGCGTGGAGTTCATCCGCGACAAGGCTGTCCAGCACGGGGGTCGATTGGCAAGACCCACGCTGTACGTGAACGAGGAGATCGCCGCGCAGCACGCGATGAAGGCCCAGCCCGGCAAATCCACACTGTCCGGTGACGGCTTGGCGCCCCCGAGATATTCCTGAAAGGAACGGTACAGCCATGACGGTACGCCACTCGCGCGCCAAGGACTTAGGCGCTGTATTGACGCACATGTGAAGGCGGAATTCGTTGATAGGGATGTGGCAGCCACCATGGCCACGATGGTGCCTGAGCCCCACTTGACACATGTGCCGACTTTGACGGGCGGAACATACCTATCCCTTTAGCTCAGGCCGGTTTGAGTTGATCTGAACCAGCGGCAGCGCTGCGTGTCGTCGATCAGTGATCGCATGGTCAGCGGTGGGCGGGCCACAAGCTGCTCGATGACGCGCGCTGCGATCCGCACCGTCCCGTTGGTCTTGCGCCGGTTGTGGCGGAACGCGAACTCGTCGAGATAGGCCTGCAGGTGCTTGGGACTGATCGCGCCAGCATGCGTGCCCAAGAACCAGCGTTTCAGGAGCGAGATCGTCCAGTGGCAGACCTGCAAGGCGTCGCCCTCGCGCCGCTGCGCCTTGGTCTGGACGATTCTCTCGTAGGGCCGGTTCCCCAGGCTGTCACCGTCGTAGCTGGCCAGCCCGTCCGTCACCACGCGCGCGTCCGGCGCGACCTGGCCGTCGGCGAAGCGCTTGAGCGTGGCCTTATCGTTGCTCTCGGCGTGGGCGGGGCGCACGCGGCCGTCCGCCTCCGCGGCCACCAGCACCAACTCCTTGTGCGGGCCGGAGCAGGCCGGACGCCTACTCGATCCGGCACAGCCAGCCAACCGAATGATCAGCCGGTTCGCCAAGTCCTGATCTCTGGATGTCGGCATGAAGTCTTGGTCAGGCCACAGTAGAAAGAACTCGATTCCGCCGTGGAAGTACGAACAGCCGCTACCCCTCTCGCGATGGACACGCGTAGCTGCACCTGAAGCGGCTCACAACTATCCTTCCGGTTACAGAGCGGTGCGGCGTGTCGCTGCGTAACGGATCGCAATGCAGAGGCGATGACCTGGCACCGTAGGAAGTGCAATGCTGGCGCACCTCGGGAGGGCATCGGTCTGGGCCATGCCGTTCCACAAAGGACGAGCCGAGCGCGTATAGGGCAAGGGCAGAAAGCATACCGATGCGTGCGCGAGGGAGAAATTTCCCCACAGATGCGACTCTGCGTCCCTCATCAGGTCTGCAGCGCGATCGGTGGTGCGGCAGGAAGATTAGGTGTGATCCCGAGACGGCGCATGGCGGCGCTACCGCTGGCGCCATCGCGCGGCTAGAATGGAGGTGCGTGTAAACGTGGGGTTGGGGGATGGATTCACTCTTTGGCTTTATTCAGGCGTATCGGCCGTACTTTGACGCCGCGCAGGCGCTGAGTTCGGTTGCGAACCTCATCGCGTGGTGCGTGGCACTCATCCTTCTGGTGGTGGCCATCCGCAGGAACCGGATAGAAAGTCTGACGTTCGGTCCCATCAGCATAAGAATGAAAGAGGAGGCGATCGAGGCGACAGCGACGGCCGCGAGGTCATGGCAATCCGGGACGAGCGCGAAGAGGGTCGATATATCGCGCCTCCGTCAAACAGTTGATCGCGCCTTTGAGCCCGCAACGCTCGACAAGATGATCGGCAAGTCAGTGCTGTGGGTCGACGACAATCCGGCAAACAACGCGCTGGCTGTGCGGGCGCTCAGGAAGTTCCGCCTCGACGTTGAGGAGGCAACGAGCACCGAAGCAGCATTGGAGGCGGTCCGGCGCCGCAGGTTCGACCTCGTCATATCCGACATGGGGCGCGGCGAGGACATGCGCGCCGGCTACACGCTCCTGGGGCGAATTCGCGACAGCGGCAGCAAGGTGCCGTTCTTCATCTTCGCAGGGTCGGACAAGCCTGAGTTCCGCCGCGAGGCCGCCGAGCGAGGGGCCCAGCTTTCGACGAACGACATGCTGGAGCTGGTCGATTATGTCGTGAAGTATCTCGGCACAGAACCCTAGCGGACCAGCCCGGATGGACCCGAGACGGGCATTCTGACCGCTCAATTCGGGCTCTCCGCGGCGTCGACCGGGTGCCTGCACCGTGTCGCGTCGAAAATGGAGGTCGACGCGTACAGCTCGCGTCGGCGCTATGCGCTCCTACGCGCGACGTAGGCGTCGATGATTTGCTTGCTGACGCTCTCGGGGAATTCGATCGTCAGCTTTCTCTCATCGATTGCCATTACGGTGCCGTGGCCGAACGTCGAGTGAGAGATGTGATCGCCAACCGTGTATTTGCTCGCGTATGCGACCGCGGCAAATCCATTGGCAGGAGTCTTCGGCTCCGTGGTTTTCCGGGATGCCGTCGTCTTCAGCGCGGCAGCGCGCGGCCTGCGGGCCTTCGCTGGTTTCTTCGCATCGGTGATGGACCTCATCTAGATGTGGGAACAAACGCGGCACTTTTCAAGTTCTAGCGCTTGCAGCGGGGGCGTTCACGGCGCAGGCAGACCGCCGGTTGTGCCCGGCCACGGCCTCCACGGGAACGGCTTGTCCTCGGTGGTGCAGGTGAGAAAGCGTCCGACTTCCGCGAGCCAGATTGCAAGAGAGTTGCCGAAGCGGGCAAGGAACCCGTTAGGCTCGCGTGCAAACAAGAGCCACAGGAATTGCGCGAGCGCGAGGAGGTTCAAGAGCCACTGGCCGATGGCGAAGCCGATGATGAGGACGAGCATGAGCAGCCCGCGCATCCACACATCTCGCGCGGTCGGCTTGTCGGGCGCGTTCGTTTCCATGGGCGTCTTCCGTTGGCGTTCGTATCAGAAGGAGTCTACGGCAGGCGGCGAGGAGATGCGATGCGCCGTCGAGGGCGTGACATGATGCGACGACAGGGCTCTTACTTGCTGTTCGGCGGTGTCCGGGGAAGGGATCGGCGGCGGGCGCGTTCGGCCTCGGCGATCGTTCGCCAGTTCTCACAGAGGGCCTCGAAGCTCTTGAGCTCGTCGTGACGGAGTTCGATCAAATCGCCAGCCGAGCGGTCGTTGAGGTGCTTGACGATATCGCGCATCGCTCTCCCCAGGGCGTGACTGCCTTGCTCTATCTGGGGGGCGCGGGTGGCGCGCGCAAGGAATATGGCCGAAAGGGGGCGCGGCCTGCCTTGCGAATCTCAGTAGAGTGCTTACGTATCTTCCGCGCGTCATGCAGGGCCATCGCCCCGCTGTCCAAAAGGACCTGGCGCCCGCGATCCCATTTGCAATGGCAGAGATGCATCTTCGTGAAAGGCGCGCGGGAGAGACGCGCGTGTGTTTGAATACGGGAGACTTACGTGAATGAATGACAGTCTGAGGAAGCAGGGGCCGCAGCGGAGGCGTCCGCCGGTCCTCCGCGTCAATGCCGGCAACCGGCAGAACGGCTCGTCCGGCAACGCGCACCGGAACTATGAGCGCTACCTGGCGCTTGCGCGGGACGCGATGGTGAGTGGCGATATTGTGGAAGCAGAGAATTTCTATCAGCACGCCGAGCACTATTTCCGGGTCATGCGAGAGCGCGTTGCCTAAAGGCAGTACGCTAGGGCGGATAGGCCCGACGCGTGCCAACGCACCGCATCGCCACCCGATGGGGCCGACCGCGAATCGGACCCGGTGGAGCCTGCCACGGGGCGCCGTTCCATCTGTTCGCCAAGCCGTCGCTCGGAGCCTGGAATACGCGCAGGAAGCCCGCCGTAGCGCTGGAGGCGATGGACGCCTATCCAGGCAAGACCGTGGTCCTGATGGACGTTGATTGCCGTCTACGAGGCGACATCGAACCCGTGACGCAGATCGGCGGCGATGTCGGGATCGTGCTCATCGCCCGCAACGTTCGCCGGAAACGCCGCTGGGCGCACTGGCTGTGGGTCGAGTGCAGCTCACGCGTCGTGGTGTTCCGTCCGACAGAAGGCGCCCGAGCCTTCGCCCGGACGTGGGCCGACACCATCGAGCGGAGCGCGGTCGACCACGATGAGCACAGCATGGCG
>Ga0207712_10003056_pt1 | contig 10672 bp, 4 predicted proteins | sample KBSS44metaG_FD_184402 | JGI IMG/M metagenome (GOLD analysis project Ga0207712, IMG submission 184402) | Switchgrass rhizosphere microbial communities from Kellogg Biological Station, Michigan, USA - KBS S4-4 metaG (SPAdes) (version 2) | ecosystem: Host-associated > Plants > Roots > Rhizosphere >... | reverse complement strand
AAATGAAGTGATGATTTTATATCAGGTATCCGGCTGGCCCAGCTGGCAAAAGATAATCCCTGGGAAAAGAAAAAAACTGATACGGCAATTCGTACTTGTAATTTGCTGAATGGTGTTGTTATTATTCCGACAGTTGTCAAGTTTGAATATAATGGTAAAAATAATTTAATTCATACGAGCCACTGTTTACTGATAATATTTTTTATCATTTATCAATTGTAACAGCCTGGTCTGGTTTCATAAATAACAAATATTCAATTCTCATTTTTGAGTCAATAACTACTAACTTTATTATTAGCAGAGCTCTTATTCCTGCAATTAATTTTCAAAATCACACAATGCCACGTGCCATGCAAAAAAATTATCTTTTATTGTATGTATTAATTTTTATTGCAACTGTAACTGATGCCCAGGCCAAAGTACAGTATCTTCTTTGCGAAAATCAAACGAATCCAATTGGTCTTGATGTGCAACAACCACGTTTTAGCTGGCAATTAGTAAGTGATCAGCGAAATGTTTCTCAAACTGCTTATGAAATAGTAGTAAGCGATGCAAAAGGCACGATGTGGAAGACCGGGAAGGTTATGTCAGATCAATCTGTCCATGTGCCGTATAGTGGAACAGCATTACAGTCCGGGAAAAAATATACTTGGGAAGTTAGGGTTTGGGATAATAGTGGTAATTCATCTGCATGGAGTGAGCCGGCATTTTTTCAAACTGCATTGTTAAATAGTTCTGATTGGAAAGCAAAATGGATAGAGCCAGGGTTTGTGGAGGATAGTATTAATAGGCCTACTCCTTTATTCAGAAAAGAATTTAAGACGGCGAAAAAAATTCAGTCCGCTACCGCTTATATCACCGCCCATGGAATGTATGAAGGGTATATAAATGGAAAACGCATCGGTGATTTTTATTTAACGCCAGGCTGGACGAGTTATAATAAACGTTTGCAATATCAAACCTATGATGTAACTAATCTTTTAAGCCAGGGTAGTAATGTAATTGCAATGGGATTAGGCAATGGCTGGTACCGAGGATACCTGGCATGGGCTGGCAATAAAAATAGTTTTGGACGAGACATCGCATTACTATTTCAACTTGATATTGTTTATGCTGATGGAACCAGGGAGTTAGTTATATCAGACGATTCATGGAAATCAACAACAGGGAGCATTACGAATGCAGAAATTTATAATGGCGAAACTATTGATGCCCGTAAACAAAAAACGGGATGGCGTGCTTCCGGATACGATGATAAGAATTGGAGTGGCGTTAAAGTAAGTGATTACAATAAATCAAATCTTATTGCGACAATAAATGAACCAGTAAAAAAACATGAAACATTTACGCCGGTAAAAATTTTTACTACACCAAAAGGAGAGAAGGTAATGGATTTTGGACAAAATCTTGTCGGATGGGTAATGATAAAGGCAAAAGGAAATGCCGGAGACACAATTACCATTTCACATGCAGAAGTGTTGGATAAATATGGAAATTTTTATATTGATAATTTGAGAGCAGCAAAAGCACAGGCAAAATATATTTTAAGAGGCGAAGGGGAAGAATTCTTTGAACCGCATTTTACCTTCTTTGGATTTCGGTACATAAAAGTGGATGGTTATCCTGGTGAGTTGAAACCAGAAAACTTTACAGCAGTTGCTTTGTATTCTGATATGAAGCCAACCGGCACATTTACTTCTTCAAATCCTTTGATCAATCAATTGCAGCATAATATTCAATGGGGACAAAGAGGAAATTTCCTGGATGTGCCGACTGATTGTCCGCAAAGAGATGAACGTCTTGGATGGACAGGTGATGCACAGGCATTTTCAAGAACTGCTTCATTCAATTTTGGTGTCAATAATTTTTTTGCAAAATGGTTGCGTGATGTTGAAGCAGATCAGCAACCAAACGGAAGTGTTCCATTTGTTATTCCAAATGTACTTGGTCCTGGTGCGGGAGCCGCAACTGGTTGGGCTGATGTTGCTACGATCATACCGTGGAATATGTATTTGGCCTATGGGGATAAAAGAATTTTAGAGAACCAATATAACAGCATGAAGGCATGGGTTGGCTATATGGAAAAAGCAAGTAAGAATTATTTATGGAACACAGGTTTTCATTTTGGAGATTGGTTATTCTATCGTCCGTTTGATGACAATGATGGAAGATCGGCAGTGACGGATAAATATATGATCGCTCAATGTTTTTTTGCGAACTCTGTACAGATAATGATCAATACCGCGAAGGTGTTAGGTAAAAATGATGATGTTACTAAATACACAGAGCTAATTAAAAATCTAAAAGAAGCTTTTGTAAAAGAATATTTGACGCCCAATGGAAGGTTAGTATCAAGTACGCAAACTGCCTACGTACTGGCGTTAAACTTTGATATGCTTCCTGAAGATCTAAGAGAACAGGCAGTTCAAAAGCTGGTAGATAACATTAAAAGCTATAATAATCATTTAACCACTGGATTTTTAGGAACGCCTTATTTGTGTCATGTACTTAGTCGTTTTGGAAAAACTGATGTTGCATTTACATTGCTGACGCAGGAAAGTTACCCTTCATGGTTATATCCTGTAAAAATGGGAGCTACTACAATTTGGGAAAGATGGAACGGGATTCGTCCTGACAGCACATTCGAACCTGCATCAATGAATTCTTTTAATCATTATGCTTATGGAGCAATTGGTGATTGGATGTATCGTGTTGTTGCGGGTTTGGATACTTATGATGATGAGCCTGGCTATAAACATATAAGAATTCAACCTCATATTGGCGGAGGACTAACAAATGCATCGGCGAGTTTGCAAACTTATTATGGTAAAGCAAGCAGCGGATGGAAGATTGAAGGAGATAAAACTATTATGGATGTTGAGATCCCTGCCAACACACGGGCCACAATATATGTGCCTGCAACCAGTGCTGATGTAATAAAGATAAGCCCCCTTACTTCTTCTGAATTGCAGTCAATTGGTGTAGGCCATAGAGAGAATGACTATATTGTTTTTAAATTTGGCTCGGGTAAATATCATTTTGAGATCTCGAAGTAAAATTCATCTATGAAAAAATGGTTTATTGCTTTTATTTTCTTTACCATAAGTTTTGTGGTAGCGAAATCACAGACGATCACTCCCTCCTTACTCACAAAAACGTGGTCGGCTAATTGGATCACTGCTCCTGATGCACCGGCAAAAACTTATGGGGTGTATTATTTCAGAAAAAAAATTTGGTTGACGGAAAAGCCTGATTCTTTTACTGTTCATATTTCCGCAGATAACCGGTATGTCCTGATCATTAATGAAAAATTTGTTTCACTTGGGCCTGCAAGAAATGATCTTTCGCACTGGAATTTTGAAACAGTTGATATTGCTCCATATTTGATCAACGGAAATAATATTGTTACTGCTACAGTTTGGAATGAAGGCGAATACAGACCGGAAGGCCAAATATCAAACAGAACAGGTTTTTTAATGCAGGGTAATACCAGCAAAGAAGAAATTATTAATACAAATACTTCATGGAAATGTTTTAAGAATAATGCATACAGTCCACTAACAGGTATTGGCTACAATACTTACTATGTTACCGGCCCCGGCGAATTAATAGATATGAATAAAATGCCGGATGGGTGGATGAAAAATGATTTTAATGATGATGCGTGGCCGAATGCAATAAAGGTTGGTTGGCGGGGCGCCACTCCAAAAGGTGTTGTTGATATTGCTGACTGGATGCTGATTCCTTCCACGTTGCCACCAATGGAATTAAGAGTACAGCGTTTTGCGTCGGTAAGAAAGACAAATGGAGTAACAACTCCAGATGGTTTCCCAGCAACCCAAAAATCAATAACAATCCCAGCCAACACTCATGCTTCTTTTTTACTTGATCAATCTTTTTATACAAACGCATATCCTGAATTAGATTTCAGTAAAGGAAAAGATGCCGGCATTTTATTGACTTATGCAGAAGCTTTATTTACTGAAAAACCTGATGGTCCGGGTAAAACATTTAAAAAAGGAAATCGTAATGAGGTTGAGGGAAAAATAATTGCCGGTAGAAAAGACAGCATTATATCCAATGGAAAAGATGACCAGTATTTCAGTACGCTTAACTGGAGAACATTTCGGTATGTTGAGATCAAAATATCGACAAAAGATGAGCCACTGATCATTAATGATATTTATAGTTTGTTCACGGGTTACCCTTTTCAATTGAATGCAACATTCGACGCCCATGATAAAACGCTTGACAAAATATTAGAAGTTGGATGGCGAACTGCAAGATCATGTGCATGGGAGACCTATATGGACTGTCCTTATTATGAACAATTGCAATACATCGGTGACACCCGTATACAAGCGTTGGTTTCATTATATAATAGTGGCGATGATCGGCTGGTAAGAAATGCGATCACACAAATGGATCATTCACGAATGGCTGAGGGCATTACATTAAGCCGTCATCCGTCTTTTTCTCCTCAACAAATTCCAACTTTTTCACTTTGGTATATCGGAATGGTAAATGATTACTGGATGTATCGCGGTGACAGAATTTTCATAAAAGATAAATTACAAGGAGTAAGAGATGTGCTTTGGTTCTTTAGTAAATATCAAAACGCAGAAGGTTCATTGCGAAATGTTCCTTACTGGATATATACTGATTGGGTGGAAGGAAAAACCGGATGGCCGGGAGGAGTGGGGCCAATTGGAAAAGATGGCAGTTCAGCATTATTGGATTTTCAATTATTATGGGCTTTACAGGTTGCGGCAAAACTTGAAACTGAACTTGGATTGCCTGCCATTGCAAACGAATATCAAAAGAAGGCGACCCAGCTTCAGCAAACAATTCAACGCAGTTACTGGAATGCTGATAAAAAGCTTTTTGCTGATACAAAAGATAAAGATCGTTATTCGCAACATGCAAACACATTGGCAATACTTACCAATACAATTAAAGGAGCTGCGGCAACTGAGCTCGCCAAAAGAATAATTGCAGACCGATCATTATCGCCTGCTTCTATTTATTTTAAATATTATCTCCATATGGCGTTGATAAAAGCCGGCTTGGGAAATGATTATTTAAAATGGCTGGATAAATGGAAAGAGAATATTGAAATGGGATTAACAACATGGGCTGAAATTTCTGAGATCGATAATGCCCGCTCCGATTGTCATGCATGGGGCTCAAGTCCGAATATTGAATTCTTCAGAACAGTGCTTGGCATTGACACTGATGCTCCGGGATTCAAAAAAGTAAAGATCGAACCGCATTTGGGTGATTTGAAAAATGTGAATGGAAAAATGCCGCACCCTGGTGGAACTATTTTGGCAAACTATCAATTAATAAATACGAAATGGAATATAGAGATCACGTTACCCGAAAAAATATCCGGTAAATTTATCTGGAAAGGGAAAACTTATCTATTAAAACCAGGCACAAATAATTTTAATTTATAAAATCTCTTTTATGTCGCAAGTATTGAAACGTTATTTATTTTCTTTGTTTTTATGCATTGGAATATTTATAGCTGCATGTAATGATGAAGCCAAAACAAACAATGACTCTAATATTACAGCATCGACTATTGACCCGGTCAAAGACTGGAAATTTGGAGTAGCGCTATGGACATTTCATGATGTAAATTTTCCCCAAGCATTGAACAGAGTTGATAGTGCAGGTTTAAAATATATTGAACCAAATACATTTCACAGTGCAGGACCTGAATTAAAAGACTCTATGATATTGCGATTATCTCCTGCGGGGATAGAAAAATTAAAAGCATTAATAAGTCAGAAAGGATTGATCTGCGAATCAATATATATTGTTGGCGATACTACTTTAAACTCATGGGTAAAACAATTCGATATTGCAAAACAATTTGGGGTAAAATATGTAACGACGGAACCGCCACTAAATATGTGGGATGAAATTGATAGCCTTGCCGGCGCTTACGCAATGAAAGTTGCTATTCATGAACATTGGAAAGAATTTAGTCATTACTGGAATCCTGATACTACATTACTGGCTTTGAAAGGACATCCGAATTTCAGAGTGTGTGCCGATCTTGGACATTGGCCAAAAAGCGGAATAGATCCATTGGAAGCAGTAAAAAAATTAGGTGGCCATATTCTCGGTATCCATCTGAAAGATATTGCTGCATACAATGATATTACTTTGAAAGATGTGGTTGTAGGAACAGGAGTTGTGAAGTTCCCGGAAATATTTGCAGAATTGAAGAAACAAAATTTCGATGGTTATATCTATATAGAAAGAGATTCAATTGAGCATGGAGGTAACTTGTTATCCGTAAAGCAGGAAATAAAATATTATAACGAGCAGGTTGGCAAGTTGAAAGGGAATTAAAAATAATTATTCAGCACAAGCAGGTTTGCAATCTTCATATAAAAAATCTAACGTCTTCAAGTCATTATAGTGATTAGCTTTCATTTCATCGGTGCTTTTGCTACAGTTAGTCTTGTATGTCTTGTAAAAAAAATTAATAACTTCTTTCGTAAACCGGTAGCCTGTACAAGCAAGGTTTTATTTGGACTTTCTTCTCAATGAAAAATTGATTGATGATTTCTTAAAAAAACCTCCAAGGAATGCAGGATGGTGCAGGATGATTGGTAATGATGCTAATAATAATTTTACGTCAGACATTTTTGGATTGCTCTACTTAAAATTGGATTGCTCTACTTAAAAACTGCTATATGAAATCAAATTTATTTGTTGCAAGAAGTGTTCTGCTGCTTTTGGCTTTTGCTCTTCTTTGTTATCCTCCAAAACTTCATGCTCAAAATGCTACACAAACTGTAACTGGAAAAGTATCAGATGAAACTGGGAAAGGATTAGGTGGCGTTACTGTGCAAGTCAAGGGAACTGTTAATGCAACTGTTACATCGGAAGATGGAAATTTTAAATTAAACGACGTTAGCAGCAACGCAACGCTGGTTTTCTCTTATGTAGGTTATCAGCAACAAGAGTTATCTGTTAATTCAAAGTCAGTTGTGAACCTGACACTTAATATTTCGCAAAGAGTATTGGAAGATGTTGTAGTAATTGGTTATGGTGCACAAAAGAAAAAATCTGTAACAGGAGCGGTGTCTTCTTTTAATGCTTCAAAGTTGCAAGAGCGGCCCATTCAAAGACTTGACCAGGGACTTGTTGGACAATTGGCGGGTGTAACAGTAAAGCAAACAACCGGAGTTCCCGGCAGGGCTTTCAGTATCCAGATTCGTGGTTCAGGATCTATTAGCGGAGGAAATGAACCATTATATGTGATTGACGGCTTTCCTTTGTCAGTCAATTCAAGTAATGTATCAAGTGGTAATTTTTCAACAGGTAACCCCTTAGATAATATTAACCCAAATGATATAGAAAGAATTGAGGTTTTAAAAGATGCGGCAGCAGCAGCTATTTATGGATCAAGAGCATCAAACGGTGTTGTATTGATCACAACAAAACGCGGACAAGCAGGTAAAGCTAAGGTCAGCTTTAATGCTTATGCCGGATATAACCAGGCGCAAAGAAAATTAGAAATGATGAATGGTGATCAGTGGATAGCACAGGCTACTGAAGTGATCAATGCAACATATGTTGCGCAGTATGGATCTGTTGGCGCCACTGCTAGTGATGACCAGGCCACAAGGCTGCTCCGTAATGGCGGAGCTTTTAATGCTAACTATATGTTGGATCCACGCTGGACGATGCCCGGTCATCCCGGGTTAAGCTATATCGATTGGCAGGATGCAATTGAAAGGAAAGGCCTGATACAGAACTATGAAATTTCTGCAAGTGGTGGTACTGATGCCGTAAAATATTTTATGTCGGGAAACTATGGAAACCAGGATGGCTTTGTTAAAGGAGTAAGTTACAGATCTTATTCTCTTAGAGCAAATTTGGAGATCAATGCATCTAAGAAATTGAAATTTGGGGTGAACATCTCTCCGACATATTCTGTTACACAGGACCCGGGTGTAGATGGCAAAGACAATATTTTTCACCAGGCTTTAAGCCTTGCACCAGTACAGGAGGATTCAATGGGTTACTATCCAAACACTGGAAAAAATGGGCAATATCTCTGGAGCAGTACAACTAACTCACCATTGGGCAAATTAACATATAATAAAGGAACAACTAAACGGTACCGTACATTAGGTACTATATATGGAGATCTGCAAATTATAAAAGGATTGAATTTCAGAAGTTCAGCAAATTTAGATAACACTGACAATAACGCAAACACTTATGTAAGCTACCTTACAACAGGATCACAGGCTTCAAGAACATTTACCGGATCAAACAATTTGCTTGCAGCAACGTCCGGGACTTATAATAGTTACCGAAGACAAACTTTCGTAAATGAAAACACCCTTACATACAATACAATATTTAAAAAGAATCATAGCATAAATTTATTGGGAGGGTTTTCATATAACTGGGACCGCTTGGATAGAGTAACAATGAGCTCAAACGGAGGATTTACCAGCGCCGTGATACAAACGCTGAATGCAGCAGCAGCTGTTACCGGTAATACTACATCAACCCAAAGCGTATTGATCTCCTATTTTGGACGCCTGCAATATTCTTTTAACGACAAATATTTTTTAGCTGCCAGCTATCGTAGAGATGGTTCTTCCAGGTTTGGTATCAATAATCAATTTGGCTCATTTCCATCGGTATCTGTAAAATGGATAGTTACTGAAGAAGATTTTATGAGATCTATATCTTTTCTTAGTGATCTCAGCTTGCGTGCTTCTTATGGTGTTAATGGAAACAATAATTTACCAAATGATTATTCCAGTATTGCTACTATAGGTTCGTCTGGTTATGTTTTGGGTACCACACAAGGTGCTGTAATTGGTCAGACACCAAACATTTTAGCTAATCCAAATTTAAAATGGGAAAAATCGCAAACCTATGATATAGGATTTGATTTCGGAATTTTGAAAAATCGTATTACCGGTTCTTTCGATTATTATAATAAACTAAATACAGATCTTTTATTAAATGTCCAGGTTCCATCTGTAACCGGGTTTCAAAGCTTTCTTAATAATATAGGTTCTGTAAGAAATATCGGGCAGGAACTTGAAATAAACTCACGTAATATGGTAGGTAAATTTCAATGGAGCACTTCAATCAACTTTACCCATAATACAAACAAGATTGAAGCATTGGCACCTGGTCAAACCCAAATCATAATACCAAATGCTCTTACTGTATCAGATGCAATTTTGCGGGTTGGCGCACCTATAAATAGTATTTATGTTTTGAAAGTGTTAGGATTTTTAACAGCAAAAGATATTGCTGATAATGTACCTCGTTATGGTAGTAACGAAAAGCCTGGTGATTTCAAATTTCAGGATACGAATGGTGATGGTGTAATAACGGAAGCTGATAAAGTGATTGTTGGGCATCCGAATCCTGACTATACATATGGCATCACCAATACATTTCATTATAAGGGCTTTGATCTAAATGTTTTGGTACAAGGTCAATGGGGTGGTTCGATCTACTCTCAACTGGGAAGAGCCATTTCACGTCCGGGGCAGGGAAGATCTGATAATCATCCTGCATCTTTTGTAGATAGATGGTATTCGGAAGCAGACCAGGGAGAAGGCAGATTTGGTAAAGCCTATTCAACATATAACACTCCGATTACTTCTGCTACTGATTGGCTATATTCATCAGACTATATACGGGTGCGGAATATAACTTTAGGATATAATCTGAAAAATCTATTTAAAAAGAATTATGTACAAGGTGCAAGGATCTACTTCACATTAGAGAACTTTTTCGGTCATGATAAATATGTGAATGGTTTAAATCCGGAGGCTGCCAATACAACAATAAGCTCCAATGGTGCATATCCTGAAGCAGGAGACTATGGCGCTTTGCCACTTCCAAAATCATTGATCTTCGGATTAAACATTACATTTTAATCATCCTAATTTTTAAAAAAATGAAAAAGATATTTTTTATTTTACTCATATCGGTTGCAGTCCTTTTCTCATGTAAAAAAGATTTGAACCAGGTCCCGATCTCAACCGCTACCACTGTAACATTCTATCAACAGCCGAGTGATTTTATACAGGCTGTTAATGCAGCTTATAATTCTTTAAGAGCGGTCCCTGATCAGTTAATGCAACTTTCTGAAATCAGGTCGGATAATATATATCCTACAAATAATGATGTTGGCCGTGATCATGATCCAATAAGTAATTTTTTGCCGGGAATAGCGCCAAATACTTATGTAGAAGCAGCATGGAATAATGATTTTAGCGGGATATTCAAAGCCAATACAGTTATTGAGCAGATCACCAAAAATCCAACAGCAGTCGGTACCCCAGCTTTAGCAACAAGATTAACAGCTGAAGCAAGATTCCTTCGTGCTTTTTTCTATTTTGATCTGATCAAATATTATGGTAAGCTGCCTATTATTGATCACCCCGTGGAAGCCAGTGAGGCAATTACTATTCCACGTAGTTCAGTGGCTGATGTATATACTTTTATTATTACAGATCTTCAATTTGCAATAACTAATTTACCTTCAAATTTTTCAGGCGCATTTCCTTCCTATACTGCAACTGATGTTGGTCGTGCTACCAAGTATGCAGCTGAAGCAATTCTTGCAAGGGTTTATATGACTCGTTCTGGTCCAACTTACAGC
>Ga0207712_10003052_pt1 | contig 10682 bp, 9 predicted proteins | sample KBSS44metaG_FD_184402 | JGI IMG/M metagenome (GOLD analysis project Ga0207712, IMG submission 184402) | Switchgrass rhizosphere microbial communities from Kellogg Biological Station, Michigan, USA - KBS S4-4 metaG (SPAdes) (version 2) | ecosystem: Host-associated > Plants > Roots > Rhizosphere >... | reverse complement strand
CATGCGGCCGACGTCGGTATTGGCCTGTTGCAGCGTCACTCCGGGTTTCAGTCGCGCGACGCCCTGATAGCTGAAATTCCCCAGAAAGACCTTGTTGCGCTCGAATTGTTGCGGCAAGATCATCTCGGCCGTATTGTTCAGGAACTGGAAGTCCTGCGGCATGATCCCGATCACGGTGCGCGGTTTCGAATCGATAGTGAGGGTGCGTCCGACAACGGACTTGTCTCCTGCGAAGGCGCGCTGCCAATATCCATACATCAGCATCACGGTATCGGGCGCTCCGGGAGTGTCGTCAGTCTTCGAGAACCAACGTCCCACGGCCGGCTGCACACCCAAGGCCTGCAACGCGCCATCCGTGACCATGATGGCCCGGAGCGCTTCCGGATCACCTACGCCGGTGATGGTCCCTCCTCCGATCGACCAGAGCCCAAAGTTCTGAAAGGTCTGGTTCTCCTCACCATAGGTGAAGTACATGGTGGGCGAGCAGTTCAGGGTTCCACCGATGGACGGGATCCCAGGCGCCGAATGCCGAACTTCCACCAAATCCTGAGATTGTGGATATGGTAGTGGCTTGATCAGCACCCCATTGATAACGCTGAAGATGGCCGTATTGGCGCCGATGCCCAGCGCCAACGTAACCAATGCGATGGCGGTGAACGTGGGGGCCATCCCAAATCGGCGGAAGATGTGCGTGAGTACGCTCATGGGAAGTATTACGCGCCGAACGTCCTGGAGGGTGCAAAAATCTTTTGCTTTAGCCGGACTGGAGGCCGGCCCTACTAAAGTGGGGCCCGGCATCCACCGATGATCTGGTTCAGTGGATCGCCGCTTACATAACCGAGCTCTGGCCGATCTGGACGTACAAGTCGTACGGTTTCGGAAACAGGATCAGTTCGTTTCCGGCAGACTCGAGGACATATCAGAGTCGGGTCTGTGCGTCATCCTGCCGTGCGAACTGGTGCCGGGCGAATTGGTTCGGCTGGAAGCGGCCGATTGCACGCTGTTCGGTCATGTAGTCTACTGCACGTGGCAGCGGAACGCGTTCCGGACGGGCATCGAAGTCGAGCGGGTGTTGCTGGGGAATACAGACCTCGCTAAGCTGTTGCGCACGACGCTGCAGGACACGATGCCCTGGGCCACGCTATCGGCGCGTTAAGACTGCTACCACGCCAGTGGTAGAATCGGATTCTCCCCCTACGATCTGGATCGACCTATGGAACGTGCCGGGAGTCTCATTGGAAAACTGAAGCTGTCGCCCGAGATGGCGGATCCGGAAACTCGTGCGCGAGCGGCGTGGGCGCTGGCGGCGGGGAAAAAGATCGCCGCGCATACGCTGGCCGCGGCGCTGGTGCGGGGGACACTGGTGGTGGAAGTGGAAGACATGGTCTGGCAGAAACAGCTCAATACACTGCGGCACTTTCTGCTGCGTAACCTGAAAGAAGCCCTGGGCGGGGATCTGGTGAAAGAAATCGATTTCCGGCCGATGCCTCCCCGGCGCAAACCGCAGCGTGCCGAGTCGGCCCGCCGTACGGACTCCAATGGTATCCAGGATCCGGTGATGGCGATGCTGTATCGGCAGTCTAAGAAGGCCGGGACGGCGTGAGAAAATGTGGACAGCCAACCGATTTCGGCGCGCTATCCCCGACAGCGCGGTAATGGTTCTTCGAAAATCGGAGGCAGTCCCCATTTTCGTAGGAGAGTGATGAAGATCACCGAACAGGAAGTCCGGCGGGTTGCAGAATTGGCGAACCTTGCCCTGACTGAAGATGAAATCGTCCGCATGACTCAGGACATGGACGGGATTCTCAGCCACATCGACAAGCTGAGCGAGCTGGATACGACCAACGTAGAGCCGATGTCGCAAGTCCTTTATGACGCCGAGGAAACTGCGACGCTGCGTGCGGATGTTGAGCGCAAACCGCTGGGGAATGCCGACGCTCTGGCCAACGCTCCCGTGTCGGGGCAGGGCTACTTCAAAGTACCTTTGGTGATCGAAAAATGACCGTTGATTCGATCCGAGCGGATCTCCTAGCCAAGAAAACCAGTGCCGAGGAGATCGCGCGCGAAGCTCTCCGGTTCGCCGAGGCGGAGAATCCCAAGACCAACGCGTATCTAACCTTCGCGCCCGAAAGGGCGCTAGCCGCGGCGCGCGCCGTGGATCAGAAGATCGCTGCCGGCGAAGAGCCAGGACCCCTGGCGGGTGTACCGATCGCCATCAAGGATGTGATTCTCACGCGCGGCCTGCGAACCACTTGCGCGTCGCGGATGCTTGAGACCTACATTCCTCCCTACGATGCGACCGCTGTTATCCGTATCGAGCAAGCCGGTGGCGTGATTATCGGCAAAACCAATTGCGACGAGTTCGCCATGGGATCGTCGAACGAGAATTCTGCGTTCGGGCCGGTCAGGAATCCAGTGGCGCTGGATCGCGTGCCCGGTGGATCGAGCGGCGGATCGGCGGCAGTCATCGCGCAGGGGACCGCGGTGTTGTCGCTGGGATCGGATACCGGCGGATCCATCCGGCAGCCTGCATCGTTTTGCGGCGTGACGGGTGTGACGCCTACCTATGGGCGTGTGTCGCGCTATGGGCTGACGGCATTCGCCAGTTCGCTCGATCACATCGGACCCTTTTCACGGACCGTGCGGGATTCCGCGCGGCTCTTACAAGTCATGGCCGGGCGCGATCAAATGGACTCTACTTCGGCCGTGGCGCCGGTTCCGGATTACGTCGCGGAGCTCAATGGAAACATTCGAGGCATGAAGATCGGCGTGCCCAAGGAGTTCTTCGATGGCCTGGCGAGCGACACAGGCGACGTAATTCAAGCTGCAATCCAGACGCTCCAAAAGCTGGGATGCGAGATCCGCGAGATCCGCTTGCCGCACACTCCGTACGCCGTGGGCTGCTACTACATCATCTGTACTGCGGAAGCGAGCTCGAATTTGGCTCGTTACGATGGCGTTCGCTACACGCGCCGTTCCGAGGCCGCGGGTACTCTGCAGGAAATGTATCGAAAGACGCGCGACGAAGGGTTCGGAGCCGAGTGCAAGCGCCGGATCATGCTCGGCACCTACGTCCTGAGCGCCGGCTACTATGACGCGTATTACTTAAAGGCGCAAAAAGTTCGGGCACTGGTGGCGCGCGACTACGCACAGGCCTTCGGGCAGGTGGACGCGATCGTCGGTCCGGTGTCGCCGCATCCGGCGTTTAAGCTGGGCGAGAAGGTCGACGATCCGACCTCTATGTACCTCTCGGATATCTACACTGTCACGGGTGACTTGGCGGGGATCCCCTGCATGAGCGTGCCTGGCGGTAAAACCCCGGATGGACTGCCGGTGGGTTTGCAGATCCTGGCGAATCATTTTAATGAGACAACCATGTTTCGTGTAGCGGATGCCTTTGAACAAGTATCTAGTGATTAAAGCGCACAACGGAGCGCGAACTCGCGCCCTGTGCGCCTCAACTTGAGCGAGAATCAAATCATGCCTTTTACACTACCTGCATTGCCCTATGCTCCGGATGCACTGGAGCCGCACATTGACAAGATGACCATGGAGATTCACCACGGCAAGCATCATAACGCCTACGTGACGAATCTCAACAAGGCTTTGGAATCGGCGCCCGCCTTGGCGTCCAAGAGTATCGAGGAATTGCTGGCCAATAACTGCGCGATTGTGCCGGAAAACATTCGCGGCGCCGTTCGCAACAATGGCGGTGGGCACTGGAACCACAGCATGTTCTGGCAGATCATGGGACCGGGCAAGGGTGGGGCGCCGGTGGGTAATCTGGCCTCGGCAATCAACGGCGCATTCGGCTCTTTCGATACCTTCAAGGAAAAACTTTCGGCCGCAGGCGTCGCGCGCTTCGGATCGGGCTGGGCGTGGCTGATCAAGACTGCATCGGGTGTCGAGATCACGTCTACACCCAATCAAGACAACCCCTTGATGGAAGGCAAGCACGCGGTGCTCGGTGTCGATGTGTGGGAGCACGCGTACTACTTGAAGTATCAGAATCGCCGGCCGGATTACCTTGCGGCTTGGTGGAACGTCGTCAACTGGCAGGAAGCCGAGAAGCTCTTCAACGCCGGAAAATAGATCTCACAGCGGCACGGCACAGGCTAAAAGCCTGTGCCACGTGGTGTATACTTCACGGTCATGAGCAAACGTCACTTGCTCGCGGCCGTGATTGCCGCAGCGGTAGTTCTGATTGCCGCAGACGAACCTAATTTCAGCACTTGGGACTCCAACGGCGGCGGTGCCGATCATTCGCAATACTCCTCGCTCAAGCAGATCAACAAGAACAACGTTAAGCAGCTCCAGATTGCCTGGATGTACGAATCAGGCAACAATCCGACGTTCAATCCCGTGGTGGTCGACGGGACGATGTTTGTCGGCGCGCAGAACGCTATCGTCGCGCTGGACGCCGCAACCGGCAAGGAAATCTGGAAACATCAGGGCGGCGGAGCGGCTCGCGGCATCAACTACTGGGAGAGCAAGGACCGCAAGGACCGTCGTCTGCTGTTCGCCAATGCCGGTGCGATCACCGCGATCGATGCCACTACCGGCGAAACCATCATGTCGTTCGGCGATAATGGCCGGACGGATCTTAAAAATGGTCTCGACCGCGACATTCGTCAGGTGTCGAGCAGCGATCCCGGACACATCTTCGAGAACACCATTTTCATGTCCCTGATGCCGGCCAACCAGGGCGACAATTACCTGGCCACGCCCGGCGACGTGCACGCGTATGACGTGATCACCGGCAAACTCAAGTGGGTGTTCCACAGCGTTCCGCATCCCGGTGAGGTTGGCTACGAGACTTGGCCCGCCGATGCATGGAAGACTTCCGGAGGCGTGCATAACTGGAATGAGATGGCCGTGGATGAGAAACGCGGCATCGTCTTTATTCCGTTCGGCACAGCCCGCTACGACTTCTATGGGCCCGACCGCCATGGTCAGGACCTGTTCGGCAATAGCATCGTGGCGCTGGACGCTCGCACGGGAAAGCGCCTGTGGCATTTCCAAACCGTCCATCACGATCTCTGGGATTACGATCTTCCCACCGCTCCGAAGTTACTCACGGTGAAACACGACGGCAAGAACGTGGATGTGGTGGCGCAACCCACCAAGCAAGGTTTTCTGTTCGTGTTCGAGCGCGAAACCGGCAAGCCTCTGTGGCCGATCGAGGAGCGTCCGGTTCCCAAGTCCGACGTGCCCGGCGAGGAAGCGTGGCCCACGCAACCCTTTCCTACAAAGCCTCCGGCTTTCGCGAGACAGTCGTTCACCGAGAAGGACATCAATCCGTACATCTCCGATGAGGAGAAAGCCAAGGTGCGCGAGATGTTGCAAAGCTTTCGCAACGAAGGTTTGTTCACGCCTCCCAGCCTTAAGGGAACGGTGGAAATACCGGGCAACAACGGCGGTGCGAATTGGGGCAGCTCCGGCGTCGATCCCACCAAAGGGATGATCTTCATCGTCTCGAAAGAATTGCCAATGGGGCTGACGCTTCGGCTCCCTGGGCCCGCCCGTGCGGGACGCGGCGGCAAAGGCGCTCCCGATGGTAAGCCGCTGCCTCCGCCTCCTCCGCCACCGCAACACGAGTTCACCCCTTACAACGCTCCCTACGATTTCATGATTCAGGCGAGCAACGGGCTTTCCGCCATCGGACCGCCCTGGTCGCAACTCACCGCCATCGACCTGAACACCGGCACCATCAAGTGGCAGGTGCCGGACGGCGGCGTTGTCGGCGTGCCGCAAGATCCACCGACGGGCGCGCACTTTCCTCGCGGAGGCGTCGTTGTGACGGGCGGCGGTGTGATCTTCGTCGCGACATCATCAGATCGCAAATTCCGCGCCTACGATCAGGACAACGGCAAAGTGATTTGGGAATACAACTTGCCGGCGGGTTCCGACGGCGTGCCTGCCGTTTATGAAATAGGCGGGCGTGAGTATGTCGTGATTCCGGTTGGCGGGGCGGGGCAGACTCCTCCGCGCGCCGCGAGCGCGAAGGAACTTCCACCTGGTCCCGGCGGATACCTGGCGTTCGCGCTGCCGAAAAAATAGTCACCTCGGAGCCAGGCCGATTCTTTTCCAGCCGTTGCCTTTGGCGACATCGATAACCTCGGCGACCTGAGCGAAGTCGAGATCGTCCTTTCCATTGACGAACGCAACGCCCGCAGTGTGGCGCGTCAGAATGTCGCGAAGCCGATCCGGCAGATCCGCGACCTCGATTTCCGTTTGGTCGAGCCGCACCTTGCCGTCGCCGAGTGCGGTCAGCACAATATCCTCCGGCGGAAGAGGACGACCTTGTCCGTCAGTCTGCTGGGGCACCTGCACGTCCAGCCCCACGGAGTGCTCCTGAACCACCATGAAGATGATCAGCAACACCAGCAACACATCGATCATCGGTGTGACGTTGATCTCGCCTTTACTTCGTTTGACGCCCATCGCCATAACGTTGCCCTCGGCTGATTGGACAAGAGGCGATGGGAAAAAGTTCCCAGTAACCCGGCAAGTCTAGCGCTCTTTCCACAAACGGTACGGCAGTACGTACGTGAAGCCTGCGAATACTTCCCAGTGAGTCGACGTATCGGTAAACCCGTGCTGGAATCCGCCGTCGATCACCAGGTTCGGCCGTACGGAGAAGGACGCGGCCCACAAGTTCCCGACCGCATTTGAGTTGGTAAGCGGCTGTGTGAAATGCCACAGTTCGCCCCCCAAAGTCCAGCGCTTCCAAGGATGCGAGATCGAGAGGGTTTGTGCGAAGTGAACTCGGCGTACGCGTCCCTCGATCTGTTCGTTGAAGATGGCATTTACGTCGACGTGGAACCCGTACACGTCGTTGCTCACCAGGAAGGTTCCGCCCTGATGATAGGTTCCGAGGTCCAGTTCAGGCGCCGGGCTGGCGTGCAGGCGGCGAATGTAACTGATCGAGATCGTCGGGCGCTTTTCCTTACCCGGAACCAGCACACCTTGCACGCCGCCGAAAACTTCGCCGGGTTCATTTCCCTTATCGCTATCGAAGAGGCTGTGTACAAACGGCTCGCTCTGAAAGATCAGTTGCAGACGAGGCGCGACCGTAAGCTTGGTCACTTGGCTGATCGCGACACGCGTTGAAAACTCGGGCGAGGTAACGGCGCCGAGAACTCCATTTTCAAATTGCAGGTAGCCGACGGGCGTCAACGTCGCGGGTGTCGAGACGGTAGGACGTCCAGGGTTCGCAGTAGGCAGCGGATCGGAATCCGCCTGAGCAAAAGCAGGTAGACACAGCAACGCAAACAGCCAGTACATCGCTGGGGAGCGCACTTACTTTCCGTCCACGGAAAACGCCAGCAACACGTTGCCGGACATGCCGCCTGCGGTGGGATATCCCGAATTCACGAACAGCATGCCGTCGCCGATGGCCGCGCCGGGTCCGTCGAGCGAGCCGCCGTGTCCCGGCACGCCGTTGACTGTCTGGTAAGTTTGCGCGGTGTCGAAGTCCCAGATGATTTTGCCGTCAGCCGAAGAATATGCTCGCAGGTGGCCATCCACCGATCCGGAGAATGCCACGCCGGGGATCGCCGTCACCGCGGCCGATTGTGCGGGGCTACAGCGCGGATGGTTCCCGCACGGCTCGGGCGCGGTATACCAAACGCGTTCTCCATTATCGAGCCGCAACGCGAACATGCCGCCGCCCTGCTTGGGATCCGCGTCGGTGGAGGTAGTGTACGTCAGCATGATACGTCCGATGTCGGAGACGGCCACATAAACATTGTTCTGGTCCGCCGCCGAACCCCACTGAACGCCGCCTGCAGTACCGCCCTTGGCAACTCGTGTTTGCCACAGAACTTCACCCTGATTGTCGGGATCGACCGCATAGACCACGCCCGATTTCTGCCCCGCGACGAGCGCGCGTTTACCGTTCGCCAGGGTGACCAGAATCGGCGACGACCCGAAGTCGAAATCCGGACCGTTTGATTCTGCGCAATTGGTTTTGTCCGGTAGCCGGCACGCGGACGTGTATGCATCTCGCGGCGTCATTTGGCGCGACCAGAGAACCTTTCCCGAGTTGAGATCCATGGCGAGGAACGCGTCGCTCAGGCGTGTCGCAGGATCGGTGTAGTTGTTGCCTGTGGTTACGTAAAGCGCGTTGCGCCGTGCGTCGATCGCAGGTGTGCTCCACACGGCCACGCCTGATGGGGCCCAGAGCTGCGCACCGGCTTTATTCTTGGTCGTCTTCTTTGGCTCGTCGACCAGGAAAGTCTTCCAAACCTGTTTGCCGGTCAACGCGTCCAGTGCCACCACGCTTCCGCGGAAGCGGCAACATTCGTACTTGGGATCCGCGCCGGCAGCTTCCTCGCCGCTGCGAATGCCAATGTAGATCCGCCCACTGAAAAACACTGGAGAGCCAGTGATGCCCGCGACGGGAAACGCGTCTGCCTTAGTCTTCCAGAGCTGCTTTCCGGAAGCCGAGTCGACTCCGTAGACGTTGGCTTTCGCATCGCCGAAGAAAGCAATATTGCTCGATCCGACGCGAGCGAGCGTGACCGCGCTGCGAACTCCCGATTCCGCGTCGAAATACCAATGTACGCAGCCCGTTTTCTCGTCGAGCGAATAAACTTTGCCGCCCGGGCTGCCGACGAACACGCGTCCGCCGGCAATAGTAGGTTGCGAGTACGCTTGAATATCGCCGGGGAACGCGAAAGCCCATTTCACTTTGAGGCGCGGCACCTCGGCGGCATTGATTCCAGCGGCACTCTGGAACCGTGTGTTGCTGTCGTTCCCGCCCCATCCCGTCCACGTTGTGCCTTCGACAAAGCTAGATGAGGCAGGGCACATCGCCTTCGCGGAAGGAGTCGTCACCAGCGGCCGCCCGATCGGTTTGCCGCTGACAAATTCCGCGATGGCGCGGCGATCCGCCGTGGTCAGGCGGACCGCCATGCTGATCATCGGACCGGTTTCCATGGCCGCCAGCACGCGATCGGCGGACATAGATCGGAGCGCATCGCGGCTGGGCGCACGATCGTTGCCGCCGTTATGGCACGTCGCGCAAGTGCGATCGTACAATGACGATCCGTCTTGGCCAGCTAAGGCTAGGCAGCACAGAACCGCGAGCGCTCCGCAGCAAAGAGCTCGGACCATTAATTGATCGCGAAGCAGTACAGCTTGCCTGCGCCGCCCGTGGCGACCAGGTTCTGCTGACTGCATCCCTGGCTGGGATGGACCGAATTCCAGGACGCGTTCCCGCCGCCCATGCGGTCGAAATGGCCGAGTTGCGCCGTTCCCATGCCGCTGCTGGTCCAGTTGGCGCAGGTGTGATCCGCGGCGTCCGTGTACGCGCGACCGTCGGGCTGCGATCCGGTGAGGATGTCATGCTCATTCGGCGTATCGCCGACGCCGTTGAGAATCTCACCTTTTTCGCTAAGGGCCGACGTCTTGGTAATGCGGTTGCCCATGCGAGCGATTTCGAGCGTGTCTCCATGCAGCTCCGCGACGTTGGCTGCGATCACCTGGCCTTTGGCGTTGGCCCAGGGACCTGCCCCGATGCGATCACGCGCATTGACCGCGCCCGCACCTTGCGTGCTGAGGTAGGCGTGCCAGGTGCTGCTGCCGCGTCCGACTGCTGTGGCGCGCATCTGGCAAAGCTGGTCGGCGCCAGCCAGTCCGCCCAGGTCCGCGCCTTTCCCAGAACCAGCGCTGGTGACAAAGAAACTCATCGGCGCGGGTGCCGCCGGGGCTCTGCCCTTACCATCGCCTTTCCCGTCCTTTGCCTGTCCAAACGCAGACGCGGCCAGCAACAGTGTGAACGCGCCAAAAACCAATCGAGTGTTACGCCCAGTGTTAAGCATGGTGTTCTCCTTATTCGAGTGAAAATGCCAATAAGACGTTGCCGAAACTGCCACCGCTGACTGCGTAACCGGATCCTATGAATAACATCCCATTCACGATTGTCGGACCAATGGAATTGATAGCGCCACCCTTAGCGGGAACCTTATTGACTGTATCGAAGTCCCGCGCCGTGCTGTATTCCCAAATGACTTTCCCGTCGGCGGTGGACAGGGCGTGCAGCACGCCGTCCGATCCTGCCACAAAGGCGACCCCGGGGATCGCGCTGACCGCCGCCGCGTTATTTACCCGCGTGCCTTCTTTCGCTAGCGGTGTATACCAGGCCTTTTCGCCCGTGGTGAGCTTCAGAGCCGACATGCCGCCAGAGCTGAGCCCGTAATATACGTTACGATCGTCCGCTGCGCCACCCCACACGATGCCGCCCAAACGCGCGAATCCGGTTGCTCCAGGAGGCGGTGGCGGCGCGGCATTCGTCATCCATAAAAGCGCGCCCTTCTTATCCGGATCGAGCGCAAATACGCGGCCGTCTTTGGCAGCCGTGAGCAGGATTCGCTTGCCGTCCGGCATGGTCTTCAGGATCGGCGAATTACCTATGTCCAGATCCGGTCCAGGATTCACGGGGCAGTTATCGGATTTGTTCGCTCCGCCGCCACAACCGCCCATGAAAGCGTCGTTTTCCTGGATCTGGTAGTGCCAAAGCTCCTTGCCGGTTTTCAGATCCAGAGCCATGACGGCGTCGCTGGTTTTCGCGGCCGGTTCGGTTTCCGCGTCACCGGTGCCGAAATAAATCGCGTTGAGCTTAGTATCGATGGTCGGGGAATTCCACACCGATCCGCCTGCGGGCGCAAATAGCTGCA
>Ga0207712_10003048_pt1 | contig 10693 bp, 9 predicted proteins | sample KBSS44metaG_FD_184402 | JGI IMG/M metagenome (GOLD analysis project Ga0207712, IMG submission 184402) | Switchgrass rhizosphere microbial communities from Kellogg Biological Station, Michigan, USA - KBS S4-4 metaG (SPAdes) (version 2) | ecosystem: Host-associated > Plants > Roots > Rhizosphere >... | reverse complement strand
TCAACACCGTTTTCGCCAGCATCCCCAGTACGAGCGCGAAAACGGTGTTGATCGCGACCGACGCCGTCATGACGGCTGCGGTGCTGATGAACCCGAACGAGTCGGCGGTATTCGCAACGCCGGACAAAACGGTGGCCGCGATGGCTGCGCTGCCGAGTGCCAGCAGCAGCACCAGGCTTCGCAACCGGGACCGCACGGGGTCGGGCCGGACGTTTCGAGGGACCGCCCAGTTTGCACTGCTTGTCTGACGCGATCCAGCCAGCGCACCATGACGCCATCGGCGGCGACACCGCCTCTGCGCTGCTGATACCCCGCGTCGGCGCTGGTTAACCGCGGGCCGAACAGGTTCAGATGCGGGCTGTCTTGATCAGCGCGTCTTGTCGCTGGGCGACCTGGCTCGCCAGTGGCGGCGCGACCGCATCGGTCATCGCAGCGTCGAACTTGAGCGTGACGAAAGTCCGGCCTTCGGTGAACATCACCACAGTCACCGCTTTGGACCCGTCCGGGGAGGGGCCACCAGCCGTGGTGCCGTTGGCGCCTACCGGCGCCGGCTGCGCGACTGCGCCTTCGATGACCGTTCCGAGCGCGTTCTTGGCTCCGTTCAACGCGGCTGTCGCAGCGTCCGGATCGGGGAGCACGAAGATGGTGTTGCCGACAGCGCGGGTGTTGGCCTTGTTAACGAACACGACCGACGCACCGGGCACACCGTGCGGGTTCAACGTCGGCGGCTGCGCGGTATCGGTCTCGTCGAGTCCGCCGATGGCATTGGGCTTGATCAGCAAGCCGGAGTAGTCGCTAGCCGCCGAGGTCTTCGATGTTGCTGCGCCGGTGGTGTGCGGTTGCGTGCCCTCCGGGCGGTGCGGTGACGACAGGACACTGCAGTCCGTCATCGCGGTCGCGGTCATGAGGACGGCTGACGAGACGGTTGAGATAGCCCATTTGCGCACAGCGACGCACTCCTTTCTGCGCTTCGAACTTGGATTGCACATCTGTTGTGGGACTGAGTATTTGGCGTTGACGCTGCTCGCAGAGCCTGCGATTGCCGGCTACCGGTGGCGTACCCAGCCCGGCTGAGGAGGAAACGGCCACGCTCTACCGAGGTGTCGGCGCGGGTCCTCGCTTCGGTATTCACTTGCCGAGGCGCATCATCGAGTCACGTCACTTAAGGCAGTGGGCGTGGCGGCGGTGTTGCTGGTTGGGGGCGCCACGGCGGCTGTCGCGGCTGCGCCACTGGCCGGCGCGAGCGGCGCTGACGCCGTCATCGCCAATCTGCCGTCCGAGGGTTATGACGCCTGGGCAACCGGCCGGCTCTGACATCGCCGCTTGTCAGCCATATGAGCTAGCCCGAGGTGCTCAGCGCCGATAGTCCCGCGTCATAGTCGGGCTCGACGGCGATTTCCGGCACCAATTCCGTATACGTAACGTTGCCGTCTGCGCCGATCACCACGATGGCCCTCGCGAGGAGCCCGGCCATCGGACCGTCTGCGATAAGGACGCCGTAGTCCTCGCCGAAGCTGTCACGAAACGCGGACGCCGTCATGACATTGTCGATGCCCTCGGCGCCACAGAAGCGCTTCTGTGCGAATGGCAGATCCTTCGACACGCATAGCACGGACAGACCGCTTGCCGCGGCACGCTCATTGAACGTGCGGATGCTCGTCGCGCATACGGGTGTGTCCACAGACGGAAAGATGTTGAGCAATACGGGGTTTCCGCCAAACTCCGCACTGGTCACGGCCGCAAGATCAGTGCCCGTCAGGGTGAACGGAGAGCAGGTGATCCGACTGCGGGCAACTCCCCGGTCGTATGAATAGGGTTTCCACGCAGCGTTATCTGTGCCATTCGCACAGTGTGCCAAACTGAATCGCCGTCCGCGCATCGGGCTTCCGACTGTGTGATCGGGGACCGGGATGACTGCCAGCGACGGTGCACCGCTCGCATTCGCGGGCGCTGTGGGTCGGTTCTGCTCAGAGCACGCTGCTGCGACGGCCAATCGCGTGGTGGCGCTGTAGCCGTCGGAGGATCCCGCTTTGAGCCTCAGGCGCGCACCGGGCGGCGATAGGTGAGTTTGTCGAATTCCCGACCGTACTCATCGACGGCCATCACATCCATTTCGCTCATCAAGGTCCCGGGGCGGACATCGACACGAATGAAGGCGTAGTTGGCGAACCGCACCCGCGACCAGCCGACCGCCTCCTCGTGCTTGTCGCCCCGTGCGGTCCAGACGTAGCTGTTGGGCACGAAGGTATCGGCGAGTTCGTTGCCGCGGTAGCTTTCGCCCTCGCCGGGCTGGAAGGTGTAGCGCGGCCGTCCTGCGCAGCCCACGGTGTAGTACACGGTGCCGTCGGTCTCGGGGTAGACGACCGCGTTGTCGGCGGCGGCCGTGGTCGGCCTGTTGGCTCGGATGGGATCCGTGCGTTCGAACACGTGGTTATGCCCTTGGAGCACTAGGTCGACCTGGTGGCTGTCGAACAAGTCGCACCAGGCCGCCCGCACGCCGCCGTCGCTGGCGTGCGCCGCGGTGGTGGAGTAGGCGCAGTGGTGGAAGAAACACACGATGAAGTCGATGTCGGGGTTGGCGCGGTGTGCCGCCAGTGTCCTTGCCACCCAGGTGTTCTGCGCACCGCCCGAGTAGCCGGTGTTTGTCTTGATCTCGTAGCTGACGTCGTTGGCGTCCAGGGACAGCACGGCGACATTGCCGTAGACGAAGGAGTACACGGACGGGCAGGCGGTGGGCCCGTTGCGGGGAAAGTCCAGCCGGGCCAGATGGCCGCCGTAGCCGTGTGTCGGGTAGGCGGCCTCCATGTCGTGGTTGCCGGTGGCGAACATCCACGGTGTCGTCGAGGCGCTGGCTTCGATGGAGCCGAGGTACACGTCCCACACGAAGGGGTTGAACTTGTCGAAGCCGGCCGGGGGATCGGAAGCCGACGCCATGAAGGTTGCCGGCTTGCCCAGTCCGGACGGGTCGGCGTAGGCGATGTCGCCGGCCAGCACGTGGAAGTCGGGCCGCGACGCGATGATTTGGTTGAGCACGTTGGCGGTGTGCGCGGGCGCAGGATCGTTGTCGGCCTTGTAATAGCGGTCGTCGTAGATGCCGGGGGCAACGCCGGGCGGCAGCAACGGGGTCTCGTCGGTGCCCTGGTCGCCCATCATGGTGAACCGGAACGGGCTCAACGTATTTCGCGCGTTGGCCATCGCGGTCGTGGCGGGCAGGATGTCGCCGGTGAAGCCGTCGTCGGTGCGCCAGCGGTAGAAGTGCGGCATCCTGGCGGGCAGGTCGTCGAGGGGAACGTGGACGTAGAACTGCTCGGCCGCCAGCACACCGCCGCCGCTGGCCGGGACCTGGGTGACCAGATTTCGGACTTCGGCCTCGGCGCTCGCCCCCAGCGCAGGGGTGGGGCCATGGTCGAGAAAAACCTTGGTGCGGCCGGGATTTCGTGATAACTGCGCGGCGAAGCGCAATTGGCTGGCGGCGTCGGCGCCGTACCCGACACGGCGGTTGGCCACGGCCAACGGGGCGTCCTCGGCGTACGCGCGGTGACCGAACGGTGAGACGCCCAGTGCGGCGACCGCCGCCGCCGCTGCCGAGCCTCGCAGGAAGGTGCGCCGTGACACCCGGTGGCGGCGCAGATAGGCCTGATGCCACTCGTACTGTTCGGCGATGGTCATGCCGACGGCGATTTCCGGCGGAACGCCGGTGTCCGGGATCTCTCCTGCGGGCGTCAGAGGCTTCATGGGCACCATTGGATCGTGGCCCATGCCCGCCCGAACGGCCGCAACGCGGGGCGAATCGGGCACAAACGGCGGGTGAACTTCGGCATTGGGCGCGGAAGCAACCCCGCACCGCGTCGCCGGGTCGCATAGGTGATCGGCAGTCACGCCTTCGTTCACACAGACCTAACTATTGTCCGCGTCAGCCCCGGGCTAGTAATGCCGGTCGGCGTGGTGGACCGAGCTGCCAGTGATGATCATCTTGTCGACCGGCAGTTTCACTCCGCATGGCCAACGGGGTGGACCTCAAGTTCCCCGAGGAACGATGCCGGAGGCCCCGAGCGTGTACTCGCGCCGAACGATGCGCGGGGCTTAGCCGGTGCATTCCCAGTTGGGTGGGTGGGTGATGCTGATGACGGCAGGTCCGGCGTTGATGCGGCTGCAGTAGGCGTTGGGGTCAACCGCCAGATCGCCGACGATTCCACCTTTTGGCGAGATGGACACGCGCTTGCACCGCCAGGAGAAGGCGTCGCGGGGTGCCACCAGATAGGCCTCCGCGGGCAGGAACTGGGCATCGCGGGGGTACTGCTCGCGGCACTGCTCGGCCATGTCGACGATTTGGCCGGGCGAGGCCGACGCCACCGGCGAGCAGGCCAGGCCGGCCACGGCGATGCCGAGCAGCAGCCCGGCGGCTGTGCGCCGGCGTCGGACTCCGCCCGTGCTCATCGTCGCTCGCGCTCCTGCCTATCGGTCCTGCGGGCACCACTCTCCGTCGTCTTATCGTAAGACGTAACTACATCATTACACCGCGGGCGGGCGGCCCGGCTCGCCCGGCCGATGGCGTGCCGGCGCTCAGGGTCGGGGGTCCCACGTTTGGCCCTACGATGGCGCCGTGGGGTCCACGAGTGGGCATGACGCCGGGGGCGACACGTATGACGCGCTGCAGCGCAGCCTGCTGCTGCTGGTGGCGACCAACGCGTTGCGCGGCGCGGCGGCGCCGGGCCAGTACGACGCCATGGTGAACGGGCAGGCCCTGGCCGAGGCGATGGATGCCGCCTACCTGCAGGCCAAGGCCCGGACCCACCCGGTGGACAAGTTCGGCTATCAGCTGGGTGGGTGTGCCGCGGTGATGCTGATCCAGGACGCCGGCGCCGTCTTTCCGGGGCGGATGCCCGACCCGGGGCCGCCGCTTGGCACCGTCGCCTACCGCGGTTACCTCGCCGGCGCGGCGTTCAGCCTGGCGATGGCGGTCACCGAGGCCTTCCAGGACGTCATCTTGCCGGTGTGGTCCCAGCCCGATGTTCGGGACCATTTCCTCGACCTGGTCGACGAGATCGTCGCCGATCCCGATTATCCCCCGCGCGCCGCGATCACTTCGGTGGTGAACTGCCTCCGCCAGTTCCGGGAGGCCGACGAGCAGCTTGCGGCGCCGCCGCCCGAGACCATGCCGGCACCCGCGGATCGGTCCAGACCGCGATCGATCCCGTGGCGGCCGATCGGCATTACCGCCCTGGCCACGGTGGCGGTGCTCGGGCTGCTGCAGTGGATGATTCCGACCATCCCGTACGCATTCCTGCCGGGCGGCCGCACCGGCACCGCAGCCGGGCAAGCGCCGGCCGACCCCATTCCGCTTCCGCCCGGCGCCCCGACCACCGTGTCGCTGGCCCAGCGGCTGCCGAACACGAAGGTGCAGCTGTTCGCCCTGGCCGACGGTCCGAGCCCGGCCCGGGGCGCACAGACCGTGCCGGGGGTGCTCCCCCAGGTCAGTGCTCCGGTGTTGCGGATCAACGGCCGGATGGTCTTTCAGCTGTGGCTGTCGATCCGCGACCCGCACCTGCCGCCTGACCAGCTGTCGCTGTCGGTGTACGGGACCGCCCCGACCGTGGTCACCGATTCCCATCTGATGGCCGACGCCGATCATCCGGTCGCCCCCGAGTCGCACCTGGACGCCGGCGACTTCATTCCGGTCCACACCATCGACACGGGCGGGTCGCCGACGATCTACCAGTTCGTGCTGAGCGCCCCACCGGATCGGACCACGGTGGGCTACTGGTGCGGCTACACCGCTAAACCGGTGCAGATATTGGTGACGACCAGCGACAACGCCAGCGCGGCCACCACCACCTACCCGGTGTATGTGCTGCGCGACAAGGACTGCTGAGCCAGGCCCGCTGGCGCTGCCGGTGACGGGTCAGCCGCCCGAACCGGCAGGCTGATCGGCACCGGCTCCGCCGGCCGAGGAGTCCTGGGCGGCCGGCCGGGGCACCAGTGCGTCCAGTTCGGCCAGCGCTTGCCGCTTGGCGGCCTCATATTGCTCCCGCACCTGCGCCTTGAGAGCGTCGATATCACCCTCGGCCTCGGCGAGAACCTTATCGGCGCCCACCTTCAGCAGACCGGACTCCGTCAGGCCCCGGGCCTTGGCCACCGCCGCGAACCGCCGCGCGTAGTCGGCGTTCACCCGCAGCTGCAGCGTCTTGCCCTTTTGTGCCGCCATCCGTCCACTTCCGAGTCTGGCGTTCCCGGCCCGCCGCGCACGGCCGGCCAGTTCCGCCCAGAGATGTATTGCAAGAGTACACCAGACTATGTCACGAGCATGAGTAAGCAGGCAGTGATCAGGTAATCTGCGAATAATTACTTGATCTAATACACTTATCTTGTAATACTGTCTTACACGATCTCGGACCGGCCGGGGTCGGTGAGATTGGAGAAGCCATGAACACACGTGGTGATCGCCGACCGGTCAGCACGACCGGCGATCGGCGGGACGACACGACCGGGCTGCGGACGTCGCTGCGTGCCCTCGCGATGGTTGCGGGCACGGCCGGGGTGGCCGCGGCGCTGGCGTTTCCGGCGGCCGCTTCCGCCGCCGGGCCTGCCGCCCAGCAGCGCCCGATCGAGGCCGGGTTGGCGGCCGGGGGAGCGGGCTGGGCCCAGGACTGGGGCTGGAGGACCGACTGGTATCACCCCGAGTGGGGCTCGGGGTGGAACAACGGCTACCCCGCACCGGGCTGGGTTCCACCGATGGGGTGGGCCCCGCCGGTCGACTGGATGCCACCGGTTGGCTGGGCCCCACCCCCGGGCTACGCCCCGCCTGCGAGCTGGCGAGGACCGTGCCGCGGTCCTCTGTTCAACCTCATCCACCCGCGGCGCTGCATCTAGCCGCGACAGGGTGACGATGTCGCGCCGGCGACTGCTCCGCCGGCCGGCATCGGGGAGGCGCCCGCGCGCGGCCGGTCCTACTCGCCCAGGGCCCAAATCAGGAGGTCTTTGACCTCGGCGAACTGGTCCTCGAGGGACGCTTTCTTGACCGCAGTTCGGCGGCGTCGGTCTTGAGGTCGGCAACGTCGCCAGCCTTTCCGGCCGCTTCCGGAGCCTAGGCCGTTTATCGGCCAGCCAGCCGGTCGAGCTCCTGACAAGCCGACGCCGCCGACCACGCGCTGACGCTGACCGGTCTGGCAATCCCAAGCAGGAGTCGCTCCAGCAGTAGCGGTCGTGAGTTGTCAGAGGGACATTGGGGCACGACCAGTCGGTTGCCTGAGAACTCGCTTCACTGCTACCAAGAGAACCACGTGGTTGCGATAGCGTTTTCAGAGGCGTTCGACGGGGGAGCAGGGAGCGGCAGGTGGATCTCGGCCTCTGGGGTTGTCTCACGATATTTGCTGCGGTGATGGCATTTTTCTTCGCCGCTTGCGTACTCGTGTTCGTAAGGCGGATGGAGGATCGCACACCCGCTGCGCTGGGCGAAGAAGTTGGTGCCCATAAAGCGGTTCTCGCCAAACTGCGCAAGCGCGAATCGATGTCGCAGGAAGAAGTAGATTATGCGGGCGAACTAATTTCTGACGCTCGATCACCGCTCGCGTACGCGATGCCCGCCGTCCTCTTCACTATGGGGTTCTTTTACGTCGTTGGCTGTCTCTTCATGCTCCACGAAGATGGCGGCAACCCCTCCTTTCGAACGTTCATCGGGGGCATCCCCATGTTGACCTCCATGAACATCGTCGCGCAGCTGCGCAGGGTCGCACGGTTGAAGGGGCGTCTGCAGAACGCTCCCTTGTCGGTGCCCGAGTCATCCGGGGAGCTCTCCACCGCTTAGCGTGCCGGTGATTCGGAAGTGTGCGCCGGGTCCCCGTCTTCCCACAGAGGCAGTTGACGATCTGCTTGGCGTGCCTGAAGCATTCTGCGGGCGGGGCGGGTGCGAACCTTTTCCGGCCACCAGAACCAGCGCCCGATCAGTGCTGCGATGGACGGCGTCATGAACGAACGCACGATCAGTGTGTCGAACAGCAGACCAAGGGCGATCGTGGTCCCGATCTGACCGAGAATCCGCAAATCGGAGAACATGAATGAGGCCATGGTGGCCGCGAACACCAGACCGGCGGCGGTCACCACCGCGCCGGAGCCGGCCATCGCACGAATGATGCCCGTCTTCAAGCCGGCGCCGATCTCTTCCTTGAACCGCGAGATCAGCAACAGGTTGTAGTCCGACCCCACGGCCAACAGCAGGATGACGGCCAGCGCCAGCACGATCCAGAACAACTCGACACCGAAGATGTCCTGCCAGATCAGCACCGAAAGCCCGAAAGAGGCGCCCAACGACAACGCCACGGTGCCCACGATGACGAATGCGGCCACCAGGCTTCGGGTGATGAACAACATGATGAGCAGAATCAGGCTCAGTGCGGCGATTCCGGCGATCACCAGGTCGTACTTGGCGCCGTCGCGGATGTCCTTGTAGGTCGCTGCAGTCCCGGCGATGTAGATCCTGGATCCCGCTAATGGCGTGCCCTTGATGGCCTCCTGCGCGGCGTGTCTGATCGCGTCGATGTGCGAAATGCCTTCGGGGGTAGCAGGATCGACGTCGTGGGTGATGATCATGCGTGCGGCGTGACCGTCGGGCGAGAGGAACAGCTTCAGGCCGCGGAGGAACTCGGGGTTGGTGAACGCCTCCGGTGGTAGATAGAAGGAGTCATCGGTTTTCGACGCGTCGTATGCCTGGCCCAGGGCGGTGGCGTTCTGCAGTGCCGCTGCCGTCTGGTCGTCGATGCCCGAGGTGGTGGCGTAGTTCGTCATCGTCAGGTCGCGGTTGGTCTGCTGATTGGCGAGCTGCGGGGGGATCAGCGCCAGCAGTTTCGGCTGCAGCTCATCCAGCTTGGTGATGCTCGCCGAGACGTTGCTCAACTGGTCGGTCAGCGCGTCGATGCCGTCCAGCGCGTCGAAGAGGGACCTCAACGCCCAGCACGCCGGGATGTCGAAACAGTGTGGCTCCCAATAGAAGTAGTTACGCAGCGGCCGGAAGAAGTCGTCGAAGTTGGCGATCTTGTCGCGCAGGTCCTGCGCCGTGGCGACCGTCTGCTTGAACGCCTCGGTCTGCTCGTCGGTGACGGCGCTTGACTGTTGTTGCAGCGCATACTGCTGGCGCAGAACGTCGATGGAGTCGTTGATCACCTTGACCTGTTTGAGCAGATCGGCGGCGCGGGCCTGCTGATAGGGCAGGTTGTTGATCTGCGCCGAACTGCCCGCGCTGATCTGGAACGGGATCGACGTGTGATCCAGTGGCGTGCCCAACGGTCGCGTGATCGACTGCACCTGCGCGATGCCGTCGGTGTGGAAGACGGCCTTGGCTACCCGCTCCAACAGGATCATGTCCGTGGAATTGCGCAGGTCGTGGTCGGCCTCGATCATCAGCAATTCGGGATTGAGCCGGGCCTGGGAGAAGTGGCGCTCGGCCGCCGCGTAGCCGACGTTGGCCGGGGCGCTGGCAGGCAGATAGGGGCGGGCGTCGTAACTGGTCGTGTACCCCGGCAGGGCGAGCAGACCGATGAGAGCCACGGCGATAGTCACCACCAGGATGGGGCCGGGCCAACGCACGACGGCTGTCCCGATGCGCCGCCAGCCCCGGGTGCGCATCGCGCGGGCCGGCTCGAACAGACCGAAATGGCGGCCGATGCTCAGCACCGCCGGCGCCAGGGTCAGCGCGGCCAGCAGCGCGACGAGGACCCCAATCGCAGCGGGAATGCCCAGGCTCTGGAAATACGGGAGCCGGCAGAAGGTCAGACAGAACACGGCGCCGGCAATCGTCAGGCCCGAACCCAGGATGATGTGCGAGGTCCCCCGGTACATCGTCCCGAACGCTGATACCCGATCCTGCCCGGCGTGGCGTGCTTCGTGGTAGCGGCCCAGGATGAAGATCGCGTAGTCCGTCCCGGCGGCGATGACCAGCAAGGTGAGTAGGTTCGTCGAATACGTCGACAGTCCGATGATTCCGGCGTTCGCCAGCAGGGCGACGACCCCGCGCGACGCGGTCAACTCGATCATCACCGTGAAGATCACGAGAAGCACCGTGGTGAACCGGCGGTAGAGCGAGAACAGCATCACCATGATCACCCCGATGGTGATCAGGGTGGTCTTGAGGGTGCCCTTGCGGCCCACCTCGAACTGATCGGTGACCAGCGGTGCGGCGCCGGTGACATAGGCCTTCACCCCGGGCGGCGGCGGCGTCTGGTCGACGATGTTGCGAATGGAATCGACGGACTCATTGGATAGCGACTCGCCCTGATTACCGGCCAGATACACCTGCACCAACGCCGCCTTGCCGTCGGTGCTCTGCGAGCCGGCCGCCGTCAGCGGATCACCCCAGAAATCCTGAACGTGCTCCACGTGCTTGGTGTCCTGGGAGAGCTTCTTTATCAAGCCGTCGTAGTAATGGTGCGCGTCGGCACCGAGGGGCTGGTCGCCCTCCAGCACGATCATCGCCGCACTGTCGGAGTCGAACTCGTGAAACACCTTGCCGATCCGTTTACTGGCCTGCAGCGACGGCGCATCTTGCGGACTCAGCGAGACGTTGTGCGCTTGGGCAACCGTCTCCAACTGCGGCACGAAAACGTTCGTGAGCACCGCCAGGCCCAGCCAGAAGAATGCGATCAGCGGCGAGAAACGCCGGATCGCGTCCGCGACCCGGTCTGTCCTCGACTGGCGTTCGGCC
>Ga0207712_10003047_pt1 | contig 10696 bp, 12 predicted proteins | sample KBSS44metaG_FD_184402 | JGI IMG/M metagenome (GOLD analysis project Ga0207712, IMG submission 184402) | Switchgrass rhizosphere microbial communities from Kellogg Biological Station, Michigan, USA - KBS S4-4 metaG (SPAdes) (version 2) | ecosystem: Host-associated > Plants > Roots > Rhizosphere... | reverse complement strand
TTACTGATCGCGGGTCTTTTCGTATCCACTGCCATTGCGCAAAACACGGACGACGTCGTTCGCGTAGACACCGATCTCGTACCCTTTGAAGTAACCGTGCTCGACAAGAGTGGAAATCCGGTCAGAAATCTTCGGGCGAACGACTTCAGGATAATGGAGGATGGAGCGGAAAGACGAACGGACTTTTTTCAACCGATCACAAAAAGTGATTCGGGCAGGCCATTGTCGATCGTATTCGCGCTGGATGTCTCCGGCAGTATGACCCAGCAGGAATTGGAGAAGCTGCGCATTGCGATGCAGACATTTATTGACCGGTTGGCGGATTACAACTCTTATTTTGCGGTGACGGTGTTCGGGATGAATGTAAGGACTATTCAATCTTTTACGAACCGGCCGGATAAACTGGAAAAGATTTTCAGCCGCCTCCTCCGCGACGCGGACGGCCTTTCGACCCACGCCTACGATGCCGTTGACGACGCAGTAAGAATGATCGTGAAAAAGTCACCGCGGAAACTCGGTGACCGTTTTCCGAAGCGCGCGGTGATCGTGGTGACAGATGGATTCCCGGTCGGAGATGTTGTTTCGCCCGCTACCGTCATCGAACGGGCGAACAACTCGGAAACAAGTATTTATTCGGTGATCCTTCCATCATTTTCGCGGCTGCAGCAAAATAATAAGCCTCTGCCGACGCCACTTGAAGTAAGCGGCCTGATCGAACGTACCGGCGGCAAAAGCTTTTACGCCACCGATAAGAATTTCGAAGCCTTGTTCAAATCCCTGGCCGAGGAGATAACGGCATCATACGCTATCGCCTTCTATCCGAGCGAAACTAATCGGGAAGACGGAAAGTTCCATGACGTAAAGATCGAGTCAACGAAGGGCTATGTGATAAAGCAGAACAGGGCCGGTTACAAAGGTAAACCCTGATCACGATCGACCGCTAGTAACGCTCGTTCTCGTAATCGAAAGATTCAAAATCTTCTTCAACATCGTCGGAATCGTGGGTTACGTGGAGGTCAACCTCTATCGGATCGAGTCCGACAACCTCAAGGCGCGAACCGCATTCATCACATGTCACGATGTCACCCTGCTCCGATTCGGCATCAATGTACACATCTTCATCACATTCGGGACAGACAGTGGTCGGCATTTTAATATTCTCCGCGAAAAAATAATTTTGACAGCGTTTCCTTACAAATCAACTAAAAATCGGTATGCTAAACAATCTAACGTGTACGACGATGCTTTGGCAAGAATTCGCCGCTAAAAAATTGGAAAAATCTTCGATCCCGTTTACTAATGCAATTTCCTTTTCAGCTTCCCGAGAATCGTGAGTTCGATGTCGTCGGATTTGGAACCAATGCGGTCGACTACCTGATCCAGGTACCCGAATATCCCGTCTTCAACTCAAAGGTCGAGCTTACCGACTACGTTCAGGCAGCGGGAGGCGAGGTAGCCACGACAATGGTCGGCCTCCAGCGGCTCGGCTTGACGACGTCGTACGTAGGACGATTTGGCCGTGACGCGGCCGGCGATTTCGGGATACAAACGCTGCGGGACGAGGGCGTTGACCTGACTTACGCCGAGCAGATACCGGGAGCCAGAACGCAGATCGCGTTCATTGTAATAGATGAACGCAGCGGCGAGAGAACTGTCATATGGCAGCGCGACGCAAAGCTCGCATTTTCAGAGGCGGAAGCTCCGCTGGATATCGTCGACCGCGCAAGGGTCCTGCATTTCACTCCTCACGATGCGAAGGCATGTCTCGCGATGGCCAAAAGGGCCAAATCAACCGGAGCGATCGTTTCGGTGGACATCGACAATCTGTTCGAGGGAGTACGTGATCTGCTTTCATATGTGGATATATTTATCGCCTCGGCGGATTTTCCCGAAAAGCTCTTTGGCCCGGCCGACTCTCACGAAGCGCTTCGCGAGATCAAATCAATGTTTGGCTGTGAGATCGTCGGCGTAACTCTCGGTGAAGCCGGTTCGCTACTTCTCTGCGGCGAGACTTTTATCGAAACTCCCGGGTTCGCGGTCCCCGGCGGCTGTAAAGACACAACCGGTGCCGGCGATGCTTTCCGCGTCGGGTTGCTTTACGGACTGTTAAAGGGTGAGAGCATCGAGGAAAGCGCCAAGATGGCAAACGCCGTCGCGGCCCTGAAGTGCCGGGCTATTGGAGCGAGAACTTCGCTGCCGCGGTCCAACGACCTCGCGGAGCTTATGCGTACTGTCACGGCCGGGTAGACAGCTTTTTGTCGATCTGTTCAAGCTTGTCGTAGACTTCGCGCATCGCAACCGCCAGATCTTTTAGTCCCGAGGCGATGTACATTGCAAACTGCACCTCTTTACTGTTTCGATCTGGTCTGGTTTCAATAAATCTGAATGCAGTATCAAAAGATTTTTCAGCTGATTCAGTGGTTCGCACGTTGGTGTACGCCATAATTGATTTGTCTCCATTTTAGCTTAGCGTCAATTCCCCCTGCTCGATCTCTAAATCCCCTTGCGTCGTCATAGCTTGTCGTTAAAAAGGCCGATCACCAGCGCCCACGCGTCGCGTGCCGCCGTCTCGTTATAAACCTCGGGCCGGGTATTGTTGAAAAATGCGTGATCGGCGTCGTACTTAGCCATTGTTATCGGAAGCTCGTATTTCGCGGTGATCTCTTCAAGCAGGGCGACCTTGGCCGGGTTGATCCATCCATCCTGGGTTGCTGAGACGAATATTGTCGGAGCGGTCAGCTTCTTCAAAACATCCTCCGGAGGCAGATCTCCGTAAAAAGGGGCGGCAGCGCTGATGCCTTCCACCTCGCAAGCGGCACGCAACGCGTATGTGCCGCCCATGCAAAAGCCCGCTATTCCGAAATGCGTGATCCCATAGCTATCCGACGCCACCGCCATCGCTTTCCGAATAGTTTCCAGCCCGTCTTCTATCGGCAACCGGCGCATCAACTCGCTCGCCTCGCTCTTGTCTTTCGTGACCGTTCCGCGGTATAGGTCCGGAGCGATCGCTATGAAACCCTCATTAGCAAAACGGCCCGCAATATCTTTTATATGGTCATTCACGCCCCAGTATTCCTGAATGACCAGCACCGCTCTATTGGTGTCCGCGTCCGGCTTTGCAACAAATGCCGAACTGCTCCCCTTTGCCGTCTCAACGGCGAGTGTTTCGTTTGTCATTTTCTTAGGTTGCCTCCCAAAGATCGTTCCTATTAAGTGTGTGGTTTGATTATAAACAATTTGCCAGGGTCGGGAAGAACTCCCGAATGTAGTGACAATGCACTTTCCATTGCTACTGAAATGGATTCAGCAATTGCTGAGGTGATTTTCGGGGTTGCTGAAATGCTTTTAACAACTGCTGACTTGATTTTCGACATTGCTGAAATGGTTCCAGCAACTGCTGAAATGATTTTGCGAGTGGGAAAAATGGTTTAGACCATGGGGAAAATGATCTAGACCATGGGAAAAATGGTTTAGACCATGGGAAAAATGGTTTAGACCATGGGGAAAATGATCTAGACCATGGGGAAAATGATCTAGGCCATGGGGGAAATGATCTAGGCCATGGGGAAAATGATCTAGGCCATGGGGGAAATGGTTTAGGCCATGGGGGAAATGATCTAGGCCATGGGGAAAATGATCTAGGCCATGGGGGAAATGATCTAGGCCATGGGGAAAATGATTCAGGCCATTGGGGGAAATAATTCTTCTGGTTATGACTTGAGGTTAGCGGCGGACCTGAGGCGGATATCAATTTTTACGAAGGTGTCTATCCTGCTGCGGACGGGGATCCGGCGAGGGTCATCAGCGACCCAGATCACCATCTTTCCTTCCTTATCGATCAACCTGCCCGGGCCGAACACGTCTGGTTCCACCCGAAAGCACCAGATCTTTCCAAAGATAGTTTTCTGCTGCTCGCGCGCCGTTACCTTTACGGGTATTTCGTAGACTAGTCCGGAATCGCTGACGTTCATGTCGAAGGTCTTTCCTACCGCGAGCGGAAGCAATCTAAGCGAGTAGAGGCCCGAGATCAGGTCGTGGGTATGCTCCTCGATCTTGGATGCGATCTTGCGCGGCGGACGCATCGGGTCCTTGGGATCGGTCTCGACATAGGTGACACGCTGGTCCTTGTAATTAAATACGGCCTCACTGTCACGAACGCGGTCCTTTTGAACGTCGTGATGCGAGGACTTAAGAGCCCGGAAGAGCATCGCGTCTACCGTCGAATTGTATTGCTGAAGAAAACTGAATCCGAAAAGCTTGAGAAGCGTGCCTTTGGACCTCGCCTCGGCCTTGATCAGGTAATTGTCCGTGTCTGCGTCCTTACCTACGGTGAAAGTAAGGTCTGCAATTTCGATCCCCGTGATGTACTTGCTTACCTTTCCCGAATAGGTCAAGGTTTCGCCGATCGCAAAAGGGCGGCGCGCAGCGTCCTTGCCGTCCGTCTGAGCCGCGAAAGGAAGCGTGGATACCAAAAACAATACAAACCCGAAAGCCAGGGACCGAATGAAGGTTTTCATCAAAATTAATTATAGCCGATTGGCGGCAGTATTACCGTCTATTGTTTAGCGCGATCGAGGCGGGCCGCGACAGCCGCAAATACTGTGTCTACATCAATGTCCATGCAGATCCAGTTATTACAGGTCCTTCGATGACAATCGATACGGCAAGCGATGTCTGTACGCTCGACACAAATATCATCGAGGTTCGTGCTGCCGTTTCGCCACCATTCGGTCGGGCCAAAGATCCCGACGATCGGAGCTCCGGCGGCGACCGCTATGTGGGTCGGTCCTGTGTCGCCTCCGACATAGACCCTGGCTCTTCGAACCAGCTCAAAAAAACCCTTGAGACCTGGTTGCGTGACCACCGTCTTCCCGGAACGGCTTGCGGCAGAGACCCGGTCCGCAAGTTCAGTTTCGGCAGGGCCGATCGCCACGATCGGCACGATCCCGTAATTCTCCCATATCTTGTCCGCAAGGCGGCCATAGTTTTCGGCTGGCCAGAGCTTTGTCACCCACCCGCCGGCCGGGTTTAGCACGGCAAAGTTTTCTCCGGCCCGTTCAATTATCCTTTCCGCTTCGTCCAGATGCCCGCTTGTATCTATCGGGAACTGAAACCCGGTCGCGGGAACGTCGATCTTTAATGCTCCAGCGATCAGCCCGAGATTTTTTCGGATAACGTGGGTTCCGGGATCGGTATTTACAGTTTCAGTCAAAAGCAGCCGGCTCGCCGGTTCGCGTAACGTCGCCCGGGAAAACCCAACGCGCCTTTTAGCGCCGGAGATCTTCGCGATCACGGCGGATTTCAGAAGACCCTGAAAGTCTAAAGCAACGTCAAACTTATGTCCGCGTAGTTCCTTGATCTGCCGGCGAAGTTCGGGCAACAGCTCATCTACCCGTGTACCGCGGATCGAACGCGTGTCGATCTCGATAAGGTTGTCGATCAATGGGTTTCCCCGCAGGATCTCAGCCGAACGCGATTCGACCACCCAGGAGATCTCAGCGTCCGGCAGGGCAGCTCGCAAAACCGCCAAAGACGGCAGCGTATGGATCACGTCGCCGATTGCTCCCAGCTTTACAATGAGAATTCTCATTCATTTTATGGTAATTGTTCCGGAAAGAATTCCTAAACCGATATGACTAGATATGTTGCACTCATAAGTAAATCAAAATAGCTGTGGAATTTCGTTAACGAATTACGATATCCTATAGAACAGGGCCTGCACTCCCTCCCGTTTCAATTTAAATATGCACGAATCTACCGCCCCAATTCGCGACCTTCGCCCGGCACTCGTATTTCTTACGGGTGATCTGATCGCCGTACCGATACCGATCGACCGTGACGAAGTTGTTTTGGGCAGGGCGCTTGAAGCCGGCGTTCGTATCAATGACACAAAGGTCTCCCGGATCCACGCGACCATCGTCAAAAAGGTCGACGATTCGTCGCCAAACACCGAGTATGTACTGACCGATCTCGAATCTAGAAACGGAACGTTCTTGAACGGGCAGAAGATCGCTCAGCAAGTACTGCAGAACGGCGACAAGATAATGATCGGCGAACATATTCTGCGCTTTGATCTGCTTGACGAGATCGACCGGGAATATCAGCAGCAGATCCACCGCCTGATATCCCATGACGATCTGACCGGGCTGCTTTCCAGTCGTTCCTTCTTTTCGGAGCTTCGACGCGAAGCTGCCCGATCAAAGGCCGAGGGCAGGCGCTTTTGCGTACTGATGATGGACATCGACCATTTTAAGAAGGTAAACGACTCCTACGGGCATTTGACCGGCAGCAAGACGCTCGAGGAGATCGGCGCCTGCATCGTTCGCAGCCTGCGCACGGGTGATGCGGCGGCGCGGTTTGGGGGCGAGGAGTTTGCAGCATTTCTCCTTGATGCCGAACTCGCGCAGGCCCAGGTCGCGGCCGAGAGGATACGCGGATCGATCGAAGAATTTGGCTTCAGCGTAATGCGTAAGGGAGAGCGGTCCGATACCCATCACGTAACCATAAGTATTGGCATATCAACCTTTCCACAAGACTCGGATGATCCGATCGAATTGGTCGAAATGGCTGATTCGGCCCTTTATCGGGCAAAACGCGAGGGTCGTAACCTCGTCTGTACCTATCGCGAGGCCGAACCAACAGATCCCGCACATCCGCTGCCATCCCGCCCGGCATAATTTTTTGCAACTAAATCGCCTCTAAAACGTGAAAGACTTTCGACGAGGATTCGTGTTAAACTCGGCCTGTGCCGGCCCTTTTTACCGCAGAGCCCCGCGGTTAATTTTGAGAAAGTCGGCCTGAAATAAGTTGTGATCACAAAACTCAATCTCGCCAGCAATCCGTTTCGTAGTCGGACCCTGCCTTATGTCCTCGCAGTTGTGCTTCTTTTTGTAAGCGTTGCGGCCTCTCTGCTATGCATTTGGCGCCTGCGGCAAAATTCCGATATGAATGAAATTGCCCTGCGCAAGAATCGAGAGATGCAGGCCGAGATCACCAGGCTTAACGGCGAAGGTGAAAAGGTACAGCAGCAGCTGTCGCCTGATCAACAGACCCTTTTGATCGCATCGCATAGGCTGGTTGCCAACAGGACGTTTAGCTGGTCGCGTCTGTTCGCCGACCTCGAATCGGTTTTGCCGGGCGGCGTAAGTGCGTCACGGATCAGCGTAAATAACGTTTTTAAGGACGGTGACAGTACGAAGGCCGAGCTTGATCTGTCCGTCCTAAGCCGCGATTACCAGTCGGTAATTACGATGATCGATGCAATGAATAGTTCAAGGTTGTTTCAGGCGGAGCTTCGCGGCCAGGACCTGCAGAAAAATGAGCGAGTAGTTTATACGGAATACACTCTGCATCTTATATATTCTCCAGCTTCTGGATACCCGGCAGCTTCGAATGGAGACCTGGCGCAGGCAGGAGGTAACGCGCAATGAGTGACGAACAAAACCCTCTTGATCCGCCAAGCAGCGAAAATTCCGCAAGAACAGAGATTCACGTCAATGAATATGGTGCGACAAGGGATCCTGCGGTCCTGATCGAGGAGGAGGACCGGTCCGTTTTGTTGACCGAAGACGAAACTATCGTCTTTGAAAAGCAGCCCCGGATCGAGATCAATCCGGCGAATCGCCCGAGAAAGGTCTATGGCGGAATGTGGGGAACGCCCGAGATCGCGGTGGTCAGCGTCGGAGCCTTTGCGATATTAGTGGCCATCCTGATCTATTTTCTTGCCGTTGTGCCCTCGAATCGAGAAGTTGAAAGGGTCCGAGCGGAAGGGGATCAACTGCAGCACGATCTAACGTCGGCCAATGCAAAATACGGAAGTATCACAAATACTGAAACGCAGGTCGCTAAATTGATCTCGAGCGTGAATGATTTTGAGCTCAACAACCTCTTGCCTGCGTCATCCGGCAAAAATGCTCTGTACCAACGGATAAACAGCTTGATCTCCGGATACGGCCTAACAAATACGACCGGCCCCGATTATGTACCGCTTGAAGCCCCTGATCAGAATAACGGTACACAAACCGACGAGGAACGTGGACGGGCGAAATTTCGGAGTATCTTTCCAGGCATTTATGTGACTATGACGCTTGAAGGCCCATATCAAAATCTCCGCCGATTTATCAATGATATTGAACGCGGGCGTGATTTCGTTGTGGTGAGCGCGATCGAACTTGAACCCTCGGACAGCGAAACGCAGAAGACAAATCCAGATTCCGTGAACCAAAGCGTGAACCAGCGGCCCGTCATTCCGGTCAATCCAACCTTGGGTTTCGGACCAAACCCTCAAATGGGACGTCCATCAGCACAAACGCTTCAGCCGGCTCCTCCAAAAGGAAAGACGCACGGTGAGTCGGTGAGCTTACGGCTGGAATTGGCGGCATACTTTCGCCGTCCAAATTTTGTTCCGATGGAAACGGCGCCGCCGGAACCGGCAACAAAGAGAGGTACTGAATAATGACAATTTTTGCAGGTAAATCGCCGGCCGAAAGAAACAAGATCATCGCCGCGGGAGTTCTTGGCGTTCTCGCTTTATTTGCGCTTTACATGGCATTTGGCCCAAGCATACGGGGCAAGGCCAGCGTCGTCGTAGTTCCGTCCCCTCAGCCGTCGGCGCCGCCGAGCGCAAAGAATTATGGCGACGCCCAATTTCCGGATCCGAAATTGATCGATAAGACCTACGCTTCGACGGAAGTCATTTACAACGGCAACAATATTACCGCTCCGGAAACCGGCCGGAACATTTTTGCCTTTTACGAACCGCCCCAGCCAACGCCATGGCAGCCATTACCGCCAATCACACCTAAGCCACCGACACCGACACCGACGCCTCCGGTCCAGCTTGCGTATGTGATGCCCCAGACGATATTTGCGGGCACGGGTGCATTTCGCCTTGAGGCGAACGGCGACAAGTTTACCCCTGATATGCGGGTTTATTTTAACCAGAGCCAGATGCCGACATCGTTTGTTACTGCTCAGCGTTTGACGGCGGAGATTCCCGCTGCATTGATCGCTAATGAGGGACCGAAGGCCATTATGGTGCAGTCGCTTGACGGCAAATTGTATTCAACCCAGCTCATCCTAAATGTGCAGGCACCGCCGAAACCGCAGTTTCAATACATCGGTATGATCGGGCGAAAACGATTTAACAACGATACCGCCTATTTTCAGGAAAGCGGAAAGCAGATTCCGGTAGGTGCCCGCTTGAACGATGTAGTCGGCGGACGATTTCGGTTAGTAAGCATATCCGCGGCTGAAACGGTGCTGGAAGATGTTAATCTCGGATTCCGGTATAGGTTGGCGATAGTCCCCGCCTCAACAACTGCCGGGCCTACAGGTACTCGACCCGATTTTCAGGATAATGTCTACCAGCAATTGAACCCACAGCAGAATATTCCGGGGATACCAAACAATATCCAGAGATATGTTCCGCCGCAGCAAGTGCCAAGGCCACCGCAGCGGCCGCAGCCGGAAAAGAAGGACGTCGACGACAACGATGACGACACGGACAACTAGGAAACCGTCTCCCAGATCCTTTCGCGACCGGCGATCGGAGCAAGGGATGTCGCTGCTTGCCGTGATGGCGATCATGACGTTGTTTGCGATCGCCCTCTTAGCGGTTGCGCCGACAGTGCAAGTTGAGGTCCAGCGTGAAAAGGAATTAGAAGCGATACGCCGCGGCGAAGAAGTTGCCGAGGCAATAAGGCAATACGTCGAATTCTATAGGGGAGCGAAGCTGCCAAATTCGATAGACGATCTGCTCGAAGGTCTACCGCAAGGCACAAAGACCCGTCAAATTTTGCGGGAGAGTGCCGCGGTCGATCCTTTAAGCCCTGACGGGAAGTGGGGGCTGGTAAAGGTCGATCCACAAGTCTTGGCACGATTTGCCCGGCGCGTACAAAATTTCAATAACGGGTTGCTTCCTTCAAATCCTAGCCAGGTTTTCGATCGCTACGCGATCGTCTTAGTGAATTCGATAAATGACGTGACCGATACGGAATCACAGGAGCCCGATGAGGAATCGGATTTTCCAACCGACAATACGCCATTCATCGGCGTGGTCAGTCAAAGCAGAGGCAGATCAGTTTTGGCTTATTACGGAGCTGAAAATCATTCGAAATGGATATTCACTCCTCTTTTCCGCGGTGCAGGAGCGAGCAGGCTTGGTACTCAATCCCGACCGATCCGTGACCCACGCCCCGATCTGCCGGTAAATTAACTCGCTGATGACGAACTGCTTTTGACCTTTGAGACAACGTCGTCATCTCTCACCGGAAAAAGTTCGATCCTCGCATCTTCCAAGCGCTTTAGCATTGCCGAAACCGCCTGATCATAGGCGACGATCGGACGATGTTTGTCTGTATCGATCCAGAAGTTTACCGTTATAAGTACGCCGTCCGATGTCAGATCGGTGATAAAGATATTTGGCTGCGGGTCACTCAATACATCAGTAGATCGTTCCAATGCCTCGCTGAGACATTTCTTTGCCAGGGAAACATCAGACGTATATCCAACAGCTATCTTTACATTCATGCGGCGGCGGGCGCCTGCACCGCGAACGGTGAGAGCTCCGGAATACATTTCGCCGTTGGGGATCAGTATCGTCTCGCCATCATCCTTGCGAAGCGATGTTGCACGAACTCCAATATATTCGACCTTGCCCTGATGATTCCCGATAAACAAATAATCCCCGATATCA
>Ga0207712_10003045_pt1 | contig 10704 bp, 5 predicted proteins | sample KBSS44metaG_FD_184402 | JGI IMG/M metagenome (GOLD analysis project Ga0207712, IMG submission 184402) | Switchgrass rhizosphere microbial communities from Kellogg Biological Station, Michigan, USA - KBS S4-4 metaG (SPAdes) (version 2) | ecosystem: Host-associated > Plants > Roots > Rhizosphere >... | reverse complement strand
GATGGCGGGATCGCCGCCGTAGCGTCGCTGCCAGAGCGCATGCGAGATCACCACCACCGGCTCGCCTCCCTGCACGCGCTGCTCGGCGCCAAACCCACGGCCCAAGGCGAGCTGCGTGCCGAGCACCTGGAAATAGTTGTCGGTCACGACCTCGGCGGCGACGCGCTCGAGGTTGTCGTCGGAGCCGACGGCGGCGGGCCGCGGCGAGAACCCCATCACCCCAGCGAAGACGTCGGCAGTCTGTGCGTTGAAGTCGGACAGGTCCGCGAAGGCTGACGATCCGAATGGGGGACCGCTGTAGTCGCTCGTGAACACGCCGACGAGTCGGTCGGGCTCCGCCACGGCAACAGGCGGGCGGAGCAGGACCGCGTTGACGAGACTGAAGATCGCGGTGTTGGCGCCGACGCCGAGGGCGATGGTCAGCGCGGCGGCGAGGGTGAACCCGCGGGCACGAAGGAGTCGTCGCAGCGCGTATCGAAAGTCGAAGTTCATAGGCGTCTCCGGGTTTTGTCATTCCGAGCGTAGGGCCGAAGGCCCGGAGGCGAGGAATCGCAATCTTCCTGGCTGAGGTGCCTCCCGGCCGGGACGACTGCGATTCCTCGCCTGCGCTCGGAATGACCAAGTGCTTACCGAGTCCCACCCCCTACGTACATGACCTTCCAAATTCTTCCCTTGACGTCATCCGAGACGTAGAGCGACCCGTCCGGCCCCTGCGCCAGCCCCGTCGGGCGGTAGATCGCGCCCCTCGGCTGCTTCGTCTCGCCGGCGAACCCGTCCGCGAACACCTCGAACTCCTTTGCCGGTTTGCCGTTCTCCATTCGCGTGAAGACCACGTTGTAGCCGGCCTGCGGCTCGGGATCGCGGTTCCAGGAGCCGTGGAACGCGATGAAGGCACCGCCTCGATATTTCTCGGGGAACTGCGTTCCCGTATAGAACATGAGGTCGTTCGGTCCCCAGTGTCCGGGGAACGAGCCGATGGGTGCGGTGACATTCGCGCATCGGCCCTGCGCGTTCTTGTCGCCACCGTACTCTGGCGCGAGCAGCTCCTTGTCCCGGGAGCGGTCGTGATAGCAGAACGGCCAGCCGTAGTCGCTGCCGCGCGTCACGTGCAGGAACTCTTCGGACGGCTGCTCGGCACTCTCCTTCTGGTCGTACAGCTTGGGCCAGTTCTGAACGAAGTTGTCGCGCCCGTGCTGGACGGCGTACAGCGCGCCCGTCGTCGGATGGCGCGTGAACGCGACGGCGTTGCGGATACCGGTCGCGAATCGCTGGGCGTCGGTCTGCGTCTGTCGGAGACGATTGACGTCGAACTGCCAGACGCCGGCGCGCGTCTGCAGCTCGGGACAGTCAGCGATGCCCGGCGACTCCAGCTGGCGATCGGCGGTCTGACAGGCGTTGGTGCGAGAGCCGACGACGACGAACAGCGAGCTGCCGTCGATGGCGAAGACGCGCGACCCATGGCCGCCTGTCGGAAGACCCGTCACGAGCGTATCGGGCGGGCCGGAGGGCTCGAGCTGTCCTGCCGCAAGTGGATAGCGTACGATCGCGGGTGCGGCATCGAGGTAGAGGTAGCCGTTAGCGAGCGCGATACCGGTGTTGCCACCGTCGCCGAACCGTCGCCGCACTTCGGCCTGGCCATCGCGGTCGGCATCGCGCAAGGCGACGACACCGCCACGCACGGTCTGCCGGTTGCTGACGGCGACGAAGACGTCCCCATTCGGGGCGACGGTCATGTGGCGCGCGGCACCGAGCGTGTCGGCGAAGACGGTGGCGCAGAAGCCAGCCGGCAGCGTGATGCCAACCAGCGTGGTGGCGCATGCCACGCGTTGGCCACTCGGTGCCGACTCGGCACCGACCGCCATGGCGGTGGACGTCGTCGATGATGACGAGCTCATGGCGCACCCGGCCGCGGCCGCGATCACGGCAACGGGGATGGCTGCACGGATCAATGTCATGGGTCTCTCCGGGGTCAGGGCGGCGGGTCGGTGGAGGGCGCGAGCAACCGAACAATCGCTCCTGACCTCACCGGCGCAAGCTGCGAGCCCCGGCGCCTCGGGAAATTGGGGTCAGATTCGAATTACAGCCGTGATCTCTCGGCTGAGACAGAACGATGTAATTCGAGTCTGACCCCGATTTCTGGCGAGTCGGAGTTGTCAGTCAGTCATCAGTCGAGAGTCGCCAGTATGAGTGACGAGGAGGCAGTTCCCAGTACTCGGTACTCAGTACTCGGGACCGCCCCCGGGGAACTGCGACTGGCGACTTTTTCGACTGATGACTGACTCACTACTCTCTGGAACCTTACTCCCGCCGGAGCGCGACCAGCGGCGTCACCCGAGTCGCGCGCATCGCCGGCACCAGCGTCGCCGCCAGCGCGACGAGCATGAGCAGCGCCGTTACGACCGTCAGCGTGGTCGGGTCGCTCGGGCGCACTTCGAACACCATGCTCGTCAGCGCTCGACCGAGTGCCAGCGCACCAGCAATCCCCAGCACCGCGCCGATCGTCACAAGACGAATCGTCTGGCGGACCACGAGGCCAAGGACATCATTGCCGGCCGCGCCTAACGCCATGCGGATCCCGATCTCGTGCGTCCGCTCGTTCACCATGTACGACATGAGCCCGTAGATCCCCACCGCCGCGAGCATCAGCGCCACGCCCGCGAAGATCGTGATGAGCAGCATCGCCGCACGTCGCTGTGATACGGCTTCGGCGAATGCGTCATCCAGCGTGCGAATCAGGTACACCGGCTGCAAGGGATCGAGCGACGCGATGGTGCGCCGAACGGCCGGCAGCATCGCGAGCGGATCGGACTGCGTGCGAATCGTGAGGAACAGCTGGTTGTTCCACCCCGCCAGGTCCTGGCTCACCGGCACGAACACTTCCGGCGACGGCGCCTGCGTGAGTCCCCGGTTGCGAACGTCGCCGACCACACCGACGACCTCCACCGACGTCGGCGTCTTCGACTCGCCGAGCACGATGCGGCGTCCGAGGGCGCTGCCTCCGCCGAAATATTTTCGCGCGGCCGACTCGTTCACGACGGCGACCGGCGGTGACTTCGCATCATCGGTGGTCGCCAGCAACCGGCCCGCCTTGAGCACGTAGCCTAACGACTTGAAGGAGTCGCCAGCCACGTTCGTAACGTCGACCAGGGGCAGCTGATCGCCCGTCACCGGCCGGGCATCCACCGCGATCTGCGTCGAGAAGACGTTCCCGGGCGGGAACTGGGTCGTCGCACCAGCAGCGCGAACGCCCGGAACGGCCGCCAGCCGTCGCGAGACCTCCTCGAAGAACACGCCAACACCCTCGTTCCTGTACTGCTCGCGTGGGAGCGACAGGCGCATCGTCAGGACGTTGCGCGTGTCGAGGCCCGGATCGACACCCTGGAGACGCGAGAAGCTGCGCAGTAGCACGCCCGCTCCGACGAGCAGCATGAGCGACAGCGCGATCTCGACGACCACGAACGCGTTGCGCACGCGGCGCCCGCCGGTGCTGGTTGTTAGGCGGCCCGCCGCTCCCTCGCCGGTGAGCCACTCCCGGCCTCCACCCCGAATCCCCTGCAGCGCTGGGGCGACCCCGAACAGCAGCCCGGACGCAACGGCGGCTGCGAGCGTGTACAGGAGCACGTGCCCGTTGATTGTGGCCGAGACGCCCGCGCTGCGCACCTGCTCCGGGAACATCGACGTCATCGGTCCCAGCAACACGTAGGCGAGCGCGAGCCCGACGCCCGCGCCCACGAGCGCGAGGAGCACGCTCTCCGTGAGCAGTTGGCGCGCGATGCGGAATCGTCCCGCGCCCAGTGCTCGGCGGACGGCCAACTCACGTTGTCGCGCCGTCGCGCGCGCCAGGAGGAGATTCGCGATGTTCGCGCAGGCGATCAGCAGGACCAGCGCGACGACGCCGAGCAGAATAGTGGCGGTAGGTCGGAACTCGCCGACGACGGCATTCGTCCAGGTGTCGACCTCCATGCGCCAGCCCGCGTATTCCTTCCGCTCGCGCCCGTATTCGCGTTCGGTGCGGCCGGCGAGGGCCTTCATCTCGGCGTTCGCCTGCGTGAGCGTGGCGCCATCGCGCAGGCGTCCGATCACCGTCCATTGCCTCGCCTGACGCGGGATCGCCGACGGGTCGACGCCCATGGGCAGCCAGAGATCGGTGCCGACGACGAGAAAACCGGGCGGCATGACGCCGACGATCTGCGTCTGCTGGCCGTTCACACGAATGGATTTGCCGACGACGGCCGAGTCGCCGCCGAAGCGCGATTGCCAGATGCGGTGACTGATGACGGCGATGGCGTCGCCCTGTGTCGTCGTCTCCTCGGGGCGGAAGCTGCGCCCGAGGAGCGGCCGCACACCGATGGATGCCATCGGATCGCCCCAGACGAATGCCGTGAACACGCGCTCGGGCTGGTCGCCGCCGGAGATGTTGCGGTTGCCGAGGTCGAACGCGAAGAACCGATCGATTGTCTTCGAGCCGGCGCGGATGTCGTTGTACTCCGGCGGCGAGATGGCCTCGATGAACCTGCGCTCGCCGCTCAACGCCGGATACGTCACGCCGATGGAAACGATCCGGTCCGCGTTCGGGTACGGGAACGGCCTCAACACGATGCCGTCCACGACGCTGTAGATGAGCGAGTTGGCGCCGATCCCCAGCGCCAGCGAAACGATCACGACGAGCGCGAAGCCGGGACTCTTCCGTACCGTGCGCCACGCGTACCGAAGATCCTGTGCGAGCGTACCCATGCCGTCTCCCTGTGCTGTTGCCGGGTGGTCGGGCGAACCGTGCGTTCGAGCGAGGCGCTGCCGGTGTCGTTCGCGTCGCCACTCGCGAGCGGCGGCGATGTGCTCATGGGCTGCACCGGTGACGAGATCGGCGACGACGCCAGCCCAGAACGCCGCGGATCGGTCCGCGTTAGGTGACTCCTGACACGACGCCCGCACGAGCTGCTCGATCTCGCGGCCGAACCGCGCGCGAAACGCGAACGGATAGAGGCGCAGCAGCGCCCTGACGACGCCCGGGTGGAATGAGCGTGCGCGGCCCGGCCCAGTCATGCGGGCTCCGGCCGGCCGAGCAGGCGTTTAGCGCGAGCGATCCTCACGAGCCGCTCCATGCGACGTGCTTCCGCTACGGCGACCTTCCGGCCCAACGGTGTGATGCGGTAGTAGCGGCGGCGCTCGTCGTCGAGCTCCGGGTCCGGTCGTTCGTCGCTCTCGGCGATGAGCCCACTGTTGACCATGCGCTTGATGGACCCGTAGAGCGTGCCCGGTCCCAGTTGAACGTCGCCGTCCGTGCGCTCGGAGACCTCGCGTCGGATCGCGTAGCCGTGTCGCTCCTCGTCCGCCAGCGCGAGAAGGATCTGGAACTCCGACACGGGAAGCGGGAGAAGCGTTTGCGGGTCGGGCTGTCGGGCTTTCATGCGCAGGTGTCCACTAGATCGATGCTCGATATATCAGCCCCCGATATAATGCGCCGTCCGACGGCTGTCCAGCGCGGGTTTTGGAGCCGCATCGCTACGTCATCCCTGCAGCTCCCTACGTCAGTGCGCGTAGAGTCCCGTTCGCCAGGTCGGCGTATCCTCGACCGCGTTCACCGCAGTTCACCGCAACTCACGCTGCTCGAGGAGAATTCCATGCGCCGCTTCACCACCATCGCTGGTGCACTGCTGATCCTGGCCGGGTGCACCGATTCGGACAAAAGCATCGTCGGACCGGGAGCGAGCCCGCTCCCCGCTGCCAGGAGCGTCACCTCGGAAACGAGCTCCGCCCTCTGGGCCAGCATCATCACGGGCGAGACCGGCCCAGGGTCGTCGTATCAGTTGTACATGCCGCGCGAGTGGAATGGCTCGACGGTGTTCTACGCCCACGGCATCCGAGATGTCCTCGAGCCGGTCTCGCTTCGCGACCAGGACGGGTCCCAGGCACTCCGCGATCAGCTCGGCGCCCTCGGTTATGCCATTGCGTATTCGAGCTTCTCGGAAAACGGCTACGCAGTCGAGGATGCAGCCCGCCGTACACACCAGCTGCGCGGGCTGTTCGCGTCGCGCTTCGGGCAGCCGGAACGCAGTTTCCTCCTCGGGCATTCGCTCGGATCCCTCGCCATCATGCAGCTGGCCGAGCAGTTCCCCGAGCAGTATGACGGCGTCATTCCGATCTGCGGCATCGCCGGCGGGACGCGGGCCCAGCTCGAATACGTCGTGAACGTGCGTGCGCTGTTCGACGTGTTCTATCCGGGACTGCTGCCCGGGACGCCAGACGCACCTGTGCCGGGCTATGTCCTCGGTCCCGCGAAGCAGCAGGAGATCATCGCCGCCGTAATGGCGAACCCGGTCGGGATGCTCGTCATCGCCAGCACCGCCCAGACGGCACTCGAGTTCACGACCGTGCCGCAGATGCTCGAGTCGCTGCTGAACGCGCTGGCGTATCACGCCCGTGGCGCCGACAACGTTCTGAGCTTCACGAATGGCAAATTCCCGGTCGCGAACGCCGGGGTGACGTACTCTCCGCGCTTGAACCTCCCCGCGCCGCTCCTACCGCCGGCGACCCTGGCGGGGCTGCTCGGCGTCGTGAACGCGCAGGTCGCCCGATTCGACGCGGATCCATCAGCGGCAGTGTGGGCCGAGAACCACTTCACGCCGTCGGGTGCGCTGCAGATCCCGACGATCACGCTGCACAACCGGTGGGACCGCCTGGTTCCGTTCTTCCACGAAGGCCTGTTCGGCCAGCGGGTGGTCGATGCTGGCGCGACGAACCTGCTCGTCCAGCGCGCGAACCCGGCCTGGGGCTACGGCCACTGCGCCATTCCGAGCTCGGCGATCGTTCAGGCCATCACCGATCTTGGCACGTGGGTCGAGACAGGCATCAAGCCGAACAACTAACAGGAACTGATTACTGTTAATTGGAACTGGTTACTGCAGGGTGACACCCTCGGGACGTTCGCCCACGCTGCGTTGTCATCCCGAGGAGCCGAAGGCGACGAAGGATCATGCCGGCGTCACTCGTGGGCCGGCGACGAGCACCGCAGACGAGATCCCTCGTCGCTGTCGCTCCTCGGGATGACAGTCGAGGCAGTTCACCCTGCAGCAACCAGTTCCAGTTAACAGTAACCAGTTTTCTTTCAGCTTACTTCTCGAATAACGCCCTCGCCTTCTCGAGGGCGTTCGCGTCTCCGACGAGCAGGACTTCGTCGCCGACCTCGAACACCGTCGTCGGCTCTGGCGAGTACGTGACTTCCTTTCTGCGGACGATCGCGATCACCGTCGCACCCGTCGTCTTGCGAAGGCCGAGGGACGCCGGGCTCTGCTCCGCCGCCATCGATCCCTCGTCCACCACCGCCGTCTGCAGCCGCACCCGCTCGCCTAACGGGGACAGCGCGTCGCCAATGCGCGCCGTCACCGATCGCTCGCGCGTCACGAACATCCCGTAATGATCGCTGCGCACGTCGTCCACGAGACGTCGAATGCGGTTCACCTCCACGCCATAGCGGCGCAGCACGCGCGCGAAGATCTCGATCGACGTCTCCAGCTCCTCCGGCACCACTTCGTCCGCGCCGAGCCGGCGAAGCTCGTCGATCTCGGAGACGTAGCGTGTCCGCACGACGATGCGCACCTGACCGCTCAGATGGCGCGCCACGGCCACGCCGCGCCGCTCTTCCGCCGGAGCGGCGATCGCGTACACGAGCACGCGTGCATGCTCGATCCCCACCTTCTCGAGCACCTCGGGGCGTGTCCCGTCGCCGAAGAAGATTGGCGTCCGCTCGAGCCGCGCGCGCCGCACGATCTGGCCGTTCTGCTCGAGGACGACGTAAGGGATCTGTGCGGCCTCGAGCGCACGCGCGAGATTGCGGCCGTTGAGCCCATAGCCGACGATGATCACGTGATCGCGCAGCGCGCGAACGGTCGGCATCTCCTGCGTCGGGATCATCATCTCGGGATCCCTCACGCGGCTCGTGACCAATTCGGCCACGCGATCGGCCCCGTCGACCACGAACGGCGTGGCGAGCATGCTCAGCACCGACGCAGCGAGAAAGAGCTGATACTGGTCCGCGCTGAGCAGGCCGGCATCAACGCCGCTCCCGGCGAGCACGAACGAGAACTCGCCGACCTGCGCCAGTCCGAGTCCGCTGAGAATGCCGACGCGAAGCGATCGCTTGAGCAGACGGACGACCAGGATGACGATGAGCGCCTTGAGCAGCATCACAAGGAGCGTCACGCCGATGACGCCGGCCACGTGCGATGCGACGTAGCGGACGTCCAGTAGCATGCCGATCGCGATGAAGAAGATGCCGCTGAAGGTGTCGCGGAACGGCAGCACATCGGACAGGGCCTGAAGCCCGTAATCGGACTCCGAGATGATGAGCCCCGCGAGAAAGGCGCCGAGCGCAAGCGACATCCCGAACGCGGACGTGACGTACGCGGCGCCGAGCCCGATGAAGACAACCGACAGCGTGAAGATCTCGCGGTTGCGGAGCTCGGCGATGCGCCGGAGGGCTCGCGGCACGGCGATTCGCCCGCCGAGGACGAGCGTCGCGACCACGATTACGCTGATTACGACACTTCGCGCCGCGGCGCCGAGACTGGGCGCCGTTCCGGCGAGCAGCGGGGTGAGGAGCATCAGCGGCACGACGCAGAGATCCTGGAACAGCAGGATCGAGACGACGACCCGGCCGTGTGGCGCGTCGAGCTCGGCGCGGTTGTTGTAGAGTTTGAGGATGATCGCGGTCGACGAGAGCGCGAACAGCGCGCCGAAGAACACCGCGCGTCGCATCGGCACGCCGAGGGTGAGCGCTGCCCCGGCGATGGCAGCTATCGTGACGCCGACCTGCAGCCCTCCACCACGCAGGACCCACTGCCCCATGCGAACGATCCGGGAGAGCGACAGCTCGAGCCCGATCGCGAACAGGAGGAGCACGACGCCGACTTCCGCGAGTGCCGAGACGTTGTCGGGCTGCGCGACGAGCCCCAACGCGTGCGGCCCGATGACGATGCCTGTGAGCAGGAATCCAACGACGGTCGGGATGCGCAGACGCTGCGCGATGATGACGACCGGAATGGCGACCGCGACGAGGATGACAAGGTCGCGAAGGACAGGGATCTCATGCACGCGGCGTAAGCTGACAACTGAACCGACTCGGGACCAGGGACTTCACTCAGCGCGCAACGCCTCGATCGGATCCGTTCGCGACGCACGCCAGGCGGGAATGACGCTCGCGAGCACCGCGACCACCAACAGCACGACCATCACACCAGCGAAGACCCAGGGATTTCGCGGCGACGTCTCGAAGAGCAACGGCTCGATCCACCGCGCCGTGTTGAGCGCGATCACCGTTCCGATGGCAACGCCCGCGACCGCGAGACCCACGCCGTAGCGCACCACGAGGCCGACGATGTCGCCGACCTGTGCGCCGAGCGCGATGCGCACGCCCAGCTCGTGCGCGCGCTGCGTGACCAGGTACGAGATCACGCTGTACAGGCCGATCGCCGCCACGATCAGGGCGAGCACGCCGAACAGACCGAACATCGTCGCACCCAGGCGCCATGGGCGGATTTGCGGATCGAGCGATTCCTGCAGCGATTGCACCGTGACATAGCCAATGCCCGGATCGAGCCGAAGCAGCTCGGCACGCAACCGGTCCGGGAAGCCCTCGCCGTTGCCGGACGGTCTGACGAACAGCTTGCGGCCGCCGAATCCGAGCGCGCGCTCCTGGCCGAGGGGGATGTAGTATTGCATCGCCGCCTCCTCGCGGAGCGAGAATCGTCGCGCGTCCTCGACGACGCCGACGACCTGCGCGCATGGCATCGTGTCGATCAGCAGGCACTCATCAACTGGGTCACGGTTCGGCCACAGCGTCCGCGCCATCGTCTCGTTCACGACGGCAACGCGCGCGCTGGTCGAGACGTCGGCTGCCGTGAACGCTCGGCCTCGCAGCACGCGGGTCCCCGCGGTGGCGAAATAGTCATCGGACACGGCGCGGATGAGCGGGTCTCCCCCCGGAAGCGTCGGGATGGAGTCGCGGCCGGGCACGCGGAGCGCGGTGCTGTTCGACGACTGGAACGGCGTACCCACGACGACGGCGGCGCGCTCGACACCGGGCATCGCCCGGACGCGCGCGAGCGCCGCGACGTAGAAGTCGGCCTGCCGGAACCGTTCCCGCTGCCGCGCATCATCCGATCGATCGACGATCGTCGGCCAGTCGAAGGCCACCGTCATCACGCGATCGGGCTCGAGGCCCAGCCGCAGCGAGTACACGTTCCAGAGGCTGCGCACGAACAATCCTGCGCCAACGAGCAGCACGACCGACAGCGCCGCCTGAGTGATCGTGAGCGCGGTGCGAAGACGGCTCCGCTGCGCGCCACCTTCGCGAATGCCGGACTTGAGCGAGGATGTGAGCTCGAGTCGCGTGGCCTGCAGCGCCGGCGCCAGGCCGACCAGAATGCCGGTGACCACCGCCGAGACCGCGGTGACCCCGAGGACGCGAAGGTCGACCGTGGCATCGATCCATGCGACGTTAGGCAGCAGCACCGCGCGCACGAAGCGCCCGCCGGCGTACGCCACGGCGAGACCGGCCGCGCCGCCAATGAGACCGAGCACCGCGCTCTCCGCCACGAGCAGCCGGATGAGCCGGCCTCGGCCGATGCCGAGGGCGAGGCGGACGGCGACCTCGCGACGCCGCGTCGTCGCCCGCGCGAGGAACAGGTTCGCGACGTTCGCGCACGC
>Ga0207712_10003042_pt1 | contig 10707 bp, 12 predicted proteins | sample KBSS44metaG_FD_184402 | JGI IMG/M metagenome (GOLD analysis project Ga0207712, IMG submission 184402) | Switchgrass rhizosphere microbial communities from Kellogg Biological Station, Michigan, USA - KBS S4-4 metaG (SPAdes) (version 2) | ecosystem: Host-associated > Plants > Roots > Rhizosphere... | reverse complement strand
CTGTTAACATTTTTCGAAAATGTTCTACTACTTCTGGTCGTTGTTTAGCGGCCGGCAGATCAAGATCAGCATTATATAAAGGAATATCTTCTATTGAAACAATATCCATTGAAACATCGGCTGGTAATAATTTTGCAGCAGCATTTAAAAGCATGGTATTGTATGATCCTTTTCTCAGGCTGCCAGACATACCAACGAGTTGAATAAAGTCACTCATAAAATGTTTTTAAACCTAATACAAAAATTATTCCTTTAAAGTGCGGCGGCATAAACCTTGCGCTGATGAATTATAAAATAAGAAGTTATGATCAGGAAATTAAAATCAGGAGAATACAGGTTTTACTCAAGAAAGAAAAATCCAAAAACAAATAAGCGAAGAAATCTTGGCACTTTCACCTCATTGGCTGCTGCACAAAAACATGAGCGGGAAGTGCAATATTTCAAACGCCATTAATAAGCTTCGTTTCATTTCGCTTTGGATTGAGTTTTGCAATTTGCAGACCAAATGGGCGTCTGGGAAATTACCACATTAATAATTGGAGAAGTGTTGTTTACACTTGCTGTATTCTCTGCTATTATTGCCTTAATAGTTTTTTTGATTCGGAAGCCTATACGAAAGCTCAAGCCCATCGATATGCGGATCTTTGATAAGATCAAGCCCCGGGTGAATACGATCAACAATAAGATCATGTTGTTTATTACTTTTTTAGGTAAACATCAATTTCTTATTCCGGCCAATCTTATTCTTATATTTTATTTTTTGCTGGTAAAAAAGCAAACATGGTTTTCCATTCGGGTTATTACAATTGCTATAAGCAGTTTGGTGCTGATGTTATTATTAAAACAATTATTTCAGCGAAAGCGGCCTTTATCACCTTTGTTGAAAGCCGCGAAAGGATTAAGCTTTCCGAGCGGGCATGCCATCATGGCTGTTACATTTTATGGACTCTTGATCTACATTTTACAACACAGCATTACTATTGATTGGCTAAAATGGTTTCTTACTTTTCTTGTCGTTGTATTGATTATTCTGATAGGGTTTAGCCGTGTATATCTTCGTGTGCATTATGCAAGTGATGTAGCCGCAGGATTTATAATCGGATTGTCATGGCTATTATTATCACTCGCAGTCTTAAAATGGCTGGAAAGTTATATTACATCTTTATAAAAAATCTTATTTCATTAAATCATGGAAAACAGTTCCTGTTTTAGTACTGTTGAACCAGCTGAATTGTTCATGGAGTTTTACCACATCTCCGATTATAACTAGTGAAGGTGAGCTGAATGTTTTGCCTGCAAAATCTTTTGCACAATCGATCAATGTAGTTGTATGAACTTGCTGATGAATTGTAGTTGCTTGCTCAATGATTGCCAATTTAGTCGCGGGTTTTTTAGAATATCGCAAAAGAAGTTCTGCAAGATCACAAATATTTTTTGCAGCCATATAAAACACCAATGTATCAGCTGAATTAGCAAGCTGTTTCCATGTTTCAGGATTATAATAACTATTGGGATTATAAGTAAGGATCTGCACACCTTGTGAATGAGCTCTTGCCGTTAATGGTATGCCTGCATAGGCCGATGCACCAGATGCCGCTGTGATACCCGGAATGATCTCAAAAGAAATGTTTTTATCCGTTAAGGTTTGTAATTCATCAAGCACATTACTAAAGAATGCTACATCGCCGCCTTTTAATCGTAATACCTTTTTTCCTTGCAGTGCATGTTCAATTATCAATGATGTCACTTCTTCCTGAGAGAAAGAACTGTCATTATATCCTTGCTTGCCGGCAAATAAGATCAATGCATCTTTTCGTGCATGAGTTGAAATAATATCAGGGTTCACTAAACGATCAGTGATAATAACGTCGGCTTCTGTTAATCGCTTTTGTAATTTTAACGTGATCAGCTCTGCATCTCCAGGACCGGCACCTGCGAGAGAAACAAATCCTTCAGTATTTATTTTTTGGTCTGACATTTTAATTTTTGTTTTGTCTATTGTGAATTGTCAAACATGAAAATCTTAATTCACAATTGCTCATTTACGATTTAATAAGAACTGCAGCTACGGTACTGTTACTTGTCTCATCAATTAAGATCGCACTACCATTTTCATTCAAAGTTTCATAACCATCATATATTAACGGGGAAGCGGTCCTGATAGTTGCTTTTACTACTTCGTTCAGCTTTACATTTCCCTCGACAGGTTGTCTTTGCAAACTATTTACATCCAATTTGTATTCCACATTTTTTACAATGACTCTTACCTGTCTGCTGTTATGTTGTAATAAATATTTATTGCCGGAGATAAGTGGTTTATCATCAAGCCAGCAAAGCAATACATCCAACTCATTACTTACTTGTGGAAGATTGTCAACTTTAACAATAGTATCACCACGACTGATATCAATATCATCCGTTAATTGTATCACGGCGCTTTGAGGCGCAAATACTTCTTCAACTTCTTTTCCTGCTATTTCAACAGAAGAAACAATTGTTTCGATACCCTGAGGCAACACTTTTATCTTATCGCCTTTTTTATAAACACCGCTAATTACTTTACCAGCATAGCCTCTGTAATCATGCAGATCATCTGTTTGTGGGCGAATAACAACCTGTACCTGGAATCTTGCATCAGTCAAATTTATATCGCTGTCCAATTTTACATCTTCCAAAAACTCAAGCAAAGGTTTTCCAGTATACCAAGTTATATGCGTTGATCTATCAACAATATTATCTCCATCTAATGCGCTGATAGGAATATAAGTCACATCTTTTAAATCCAATTGCTTTGCCACTTCGTTATAATCAATCACGATATTATTAAACACATCCTGCGAATATTCCACCAAATCCATTTTATTTACAGCCACAACAACATGAGGAATCTTCAGCAATGATGCAATAATAGAATGCCGACGTGTTTGTTCAACCACTCCCTGTCTTGCATCGATCAAAATAATTATCAGGCTGGCATTAGATGCCCCCGTTATCATGTTACGTGTATATTGCACATGTCCCGGCGCATCAGCAATAATGAATTTTCTTTTCGGTGTAGAAAAATAACGATAGGCTACATCAATTGTAATGCCTTGTTCTCTTTCCGCACGAAGTCCATCAGTCAGCAAAGCCAAATCCACTTCACCATTCTCTTTATTCTTTGTTGATTTTTCTAAAGCTTCCAGTTGATCGATCAAAATATTTTTGCTGTCGTACAGCAAACGACCGATCAATGTACTTTTACCATCATCAACATTGCCTGCTGTTATAAAACGTAATAGATCCATAGTCAAATAAAAAGTAAAAAATCAAAAGTCAAAACTTCTTCCTTCATGACAGTTTTTTACTTTTAACTTTTGAATTTTGAGTTTAAAAATATCCATTCTTCTTTCTGTCTTCCATTGCTGCTTCGGTTACTTTATCATCAATCCTTGTTTCTCCCCTTTCACTTATTCTTGTTGAAATAATTTCATTGATCACTTCATCCAATGTAGCTGCATTTGATTCTACTGCCGCTGTGCATGTCATATCACCAACAGTGCGATAGCGAACTTTTTTTGTAAGCACTACATCATTATCTGCTGGTTGTACAAATTCACTGATAGCTACCAGCTGCCCTTCATGCTCAATTACTTTTCTTTCATGCGCAAAATAGATAGAAGGCAGATCAATTTTTTCATGACGTATATAATTCCATATATCCAATTCTGTCCAGTTGCTGATTGGAAAAACTCTTACATTTTCTCCTTTATGGATCCTTCCATTGTAAATGTTCCAGAGCTCAGGACGTTGGAGTTTAGGATTCCATTGTCCGAACTCATCACGAACAGAAAAAATTCTTTCTTTGGCTCTTGCTTTTTCTTCATCACGTCTTGCGCCGCCAATACAACAATCAAATTTGAATTCTTCAATTGTATCCAGCAAAGTATAAGTCTGTAACCAGTTACGGCTTGGAAATTTTCCTTTTGGCTCGGTAAGGCTTCTTTGTTTGATCGTGTCCTCAACTTTGCGAACAACTAATTCAGCACCTACTTCTTTTACAAGTTTGTCCCGAAAATCAAGTGCTTCTGGAAAATTATGTCCCGTATCAATATGTACCAAAAGGAAAGGAATTTTACCGGGTGCAAAGGCTTTTTTTGCCAAATGAACTAATGTAATAGAATCTTTTCCCCCACTAAAAAGCAAGGCCGGCTTTTCGAACTGCGCCGCCACTTCACGAAAGATGTGAATACTTTCCGATTCTAATTGTTCCAAATAATTGAGATGATACTGGCTCATTTCTTTAAATTATCTTAATTAGTCTACTAACTTAGTGGGTTTATGATTATTAAAAAAAAGCTCAACGCTTTTATTATTGTATTCATTATTTTTCTACCTGGTTTTCTGCTTCAGTTACTTCATGAATATGTAAACCACATTCTTTCTTGCTGCTATCTTCCCACCACCAGCGACCTGCCCGAAAATCTTCACCGGGCTTAACAGCTCTTGTACATGGTGCACAACCGATACTTACAAAACCTTTATCATGTAAAGGATTGTAAGGAACATCATTCCTGCTTACATATTGTTTTACTTGTCCCCATGTCCAGTTCAGCAATGGATGAAATTTTATAATCTGATTTACTTCATCCCACTCAAGCATCGGCATATCCTGACGGTTATTACTTTGTTCTGCACGAATGCCGGTTATCCATATCTTATTTCCTTTTAATGCTCTTTGTAAGGGTTCAACTTTTCTTATATGACAGCATTGTTTTCGATTCTCCACCGATTCATAAAAACTATTTGGCCCTTTTTCACTTACAAAATTCTCCAATGAAATTGCTTCAGGATAATAAGCGGCAATAGTAAGCCCATATTTTTCAACAGTGCGGCTCCATGTTGAATATGTCTCAGGAAAAATTCTCCCGGTGTCAAGTGTAAATACTTTAACCGGGAGTTTATTAGATGTAATAAAATAAGTGATCGCCTGGTCTTCAAGACCAAAACTGGTCGAAAACACGACTTCTCCTGGAAAACGGTTTGCAAGAATTCTTAATTGCTCTGCAATTTCTTTTCCCTTTAATTCATTCAGTAATTCACTTACCAAAACACTCATTTTATTTTCAATTGATCTTTTTACTTCTTATGGCAGAGCGACAATCGTTATTATAGATTTGGTTGCGGTGTATAACGCAAATAAGGCTTAACGATCTTTACACCTTTCTGAAACTTTTTCTGTGCATCTTCTGTTGTTACAGATAATGCTACAATAACATCTTCACCATGATTCCAATCAGCTGGTGTAGCTACGCTATAACCCGCGGTCAGTTGTAATGATTCCAATACACGCAATACTTCATGAAAATTTCGCCCCGTTGTCTGCGGATATGTAATGATTAATTTTATTTTTTTATCCGGACCAATGATGAATAACGAACGAACTGTTACTGTTTGTGATACTTCAGGATGGATCATATCATACAATGTAGAAACATTCCTGTCTTCATCTGCAATGATCGGAAAATCAACCGTGCAATTTTGAGTTTCATTGATATCATTACGCCAGCCAAGATGTTTATCCAAAGGGTCAACACTCACTGCAAGCACTTTTGTATTACGTTTTGCAAACTCATCTTTTAGCAAGGCCGTTTTACCAAGCTCTGTTGTGCACACGGGAGTATAATCTGCAGGATGTGAAAAAAGAATACCCCAGCTATTGCCTAAGTATTCATAAAAATCAATTTCTCCTTCAGTTGTTTTCGCCTTAAAATTAGGCGCAGTGTCACCAAGACGTAGTCCCATAAAAAAGGTTTTTAGTTGAGTGACGAAGATAGGTCAATTGCGCTACCCTACCAACCGGGTAGACTGGCTTTGACAAAATTATATCATGGCATCGCAAGGAGGTCTACAAGTGTTCGTTTCTCGAGGATATTTAGCGTAGCATCTCTCACCTCGATCATCATATCATGCAGGGCGCATTTTTTTTCATCGCAGTTTTTGCAACGTTCATAAAAATAAAGACTTACACAAGGCAACATAGCAATTGGGCCATTTACTTTCCGAATTATATCGGCAACTCTCACCTTTGAAGGACTTTTTACCAAAAAGTAGCCTCCCCCTTTTCCTTTTTTACTATCGAGTACGCCTATCGTTTTTAATTCAAGTAAAATATTTTCAAGAAACTTAAGAGGTATCTTTTTCTTTCTGGCAATCTCGGAAATGAGTACCGGCCCCTCCTGGTATTTTTCAGCCAGGTAGGATAATGCCTTTAATGCGTATTGCGATCTTTTTGATAACACTATTATATAATTTCGAGAGTATAATGAATAGGTGAATTTTTTTGCAGCATGGCAGATACACCACAGTATTTTTCTAAAGAAAGATCGATTGCCTTTCTTACTTTTTCTTCATTCTCTTTATTGGTTTTCATTTTATATGTAATATAAATGTCCTTATACACTTTGGGGAAATCTTCTGTTTGTGCCGCTTTTACTTCAATAGAAAATTCAGAGAATTCGACCCGCATTTTTTTTAAAACATCTACAATATCTATCCCCGAACAACCTGCAAGTCCTGATAATAAAAGAGCTTTGGGACCGAAACCATTTTTACGGCTTCCGTCAATTTTAATTGTATTATGATCAAGGCTGCTAGTGAATTCATGATCTCTATGCCATACTGTGTTTGTTATCGTCATACGTGATGCTTTTGATTCTGTAAAACGTTTTCTAAGGTCCAGTCAATTCGCTTTTCAAAGTTATGTTTTCGTACGTTACAATTTTGTTTATTACATATTTTGCAAGAATGCGGTTCACAACTATCTACATGAACAAATAACTCAACCAGTTCTCCAAATTCTTTTCTTACAAGAGACGATAAAGCATCGACCTCTGCATGTGCCTCACTGACATTCAAATACCAGGGCACTGTAAGATGGCAATCAATGTGGAGGATCGAACCATATTTGATCACACGAAGATTATGAAGATCGACCCAATTCTCTCTTTTGTTTTTATTTAACAGGTCAACTATCTTTTTCAATAATTCGATATCGGCCTCATCCATAATACCAGCAATGGATCTTCGCAAAATTTTGTATCCCGTATAGATAATCATGATTCCAAATATCATCGCTACTGCCGGATCGATCCATGCTAAGCCGGTAAAATAAATTAATATTAACCCGACAATGATTCCAAAAGTAGAGTAGCTATCACTTTTTAAATGTTTGCCACTCGCAATTAATGCTAATGAGTTACTTGTTTTTCCTTTCCGTTCGGTAATAAAACCAACAATAAAATTAACAATAGCGGCAGCAGCAACGAGATAAATACCATAATCCAGTTTTTGTAACGATGCCGGCTCAATAAAACTTCTGATGGCTTTATAAATAATGATGGCGCCTGCTGATGTGATCAAAGTTCCTTCAATTGCTGCTGAAAGAAATTCTGCTTTACCATGACCATACGGATGATCTATATCACGAGGTTTTGCTGCAACATATAAACTATAAAGACCAATAAAACCGGCAACTACATTTACAATACTTTCTAATGCATCAGTAAGTATTGAAACAGAATTGGTAAGATAGTACGCAATAAATTTTGCAACAAGGAGCAACACTGAAATGCCCGCTACCCATTTTTGTAACTGTAAATTTTGTGTTTGTGCTTTCAAAAAATCATCAATTAAAACACTGCAATATTATCCTGTTCTTTTGAAAAGGACCTTGATTTTTCTCCAGCTCCTGAAATAGAATTCCTTATTCATGAGGTTTGAATCATGCATGGCTTTATACGTAAGAAAAATACCGATAGGTAAAAGAAAAAGTGTTGCCATCCACATTCCGCCAAAAGCAGTCATCACATTTTCTTTTGCATATTTTTCACCGGTAGTATTAAAAAAGAAAAAAAACATGAAAAGAAATATAGCAAAAATGAGAGGTGTTCCCAATCCACCCTTTCTTATGATGGACCCTAACGGCGCCCCAATAAGAAATAAAACAAGACAAGCTAATGACAAAGTAATTTTTTTATGCCATTCGATCTTATGCAGGCGAAGATCTTTTTGTTTTGCCCTGAATTCTGTATTGGCCATTTCGGCATTCAATATAATGGAACCAATCAATCCAGCTGCTTTTTGGTTAACAGAAAACAAAACGCTATCAGGAATTAATTGCTCAAATTTCTTTGCGGTCGTCTTTGGTAATGCTGGTTCCTCATAACCACTATCAAGATATTTTGAGAAAGTAAAAACAGAAAACACATTCTGTTTTACTTTTTTTGGAAATTGGTTTACGTCTCTTTGGATTGAATCTATTGCTTTTGATAATTGCCGCATGCTTTGCATACGATGATTTGCTCTGTTTACAGTATCAGAAGTTCTTTTTTGTAAACCAAGAGAGCTCAGATCAAATTGTTTACTGTATTCTTTAAACCCGATGCGGATAAATTCTGTATTCTTTTCATACCTATCCCCCTTTTCCTGGTAACGCCAACCATCTTTTAAATTAAACTCCAAAAATCTTTTATTGCCAGTTGTACGCATGATGCCGCTTTTGGCAATTATAAAATTATCCTGCAGATTATTCGGGCCTTTTTCATAAATGATCACATCATATACGATACTATCGGCTTCTTTTTTACCAACCTTAATTGAAAATCCCTCTATCTTATCATAAAAAACTCCTTCTTGTATATCAAATGCAGGTTTTGACCAAACAATATCCGCCAACAATGTTTGCGATTTCAGAACTGCAACCGGGATAATGTAGTTTGAAAACAAGAATGCCACGCCACATATTAAAAGGCTAACTATAAAAAGCGGTTGCATAAACCTGAGCAACGAGATACCGGAAGATTTCACTGCTACCAATTCAAGACTTTCGCCAAGGTTTCCAAAAGTCATTAGTGATGATAGCAAAACAGCCAGTGGCAGGGCAAGTGGTATCAATACTGCACTTTGATACCATACAAATTCAAGAATAATTTTCATGGAAAGCCCTTTGCCAACAAAGTCATCTATCCACAACCAGAAAAATTGCAATAGCAAAACCAAAAGAGTAACAAAGAATACGGCAATAAACGGCCCGATGAATGCTTTGATAACAAGTTTATCAAGTTTCCTGAACATAAATTATACTCTTCGGAGGGAAGCCAGTTTGCAGTTCCTATTTTTGATCAATGATACAGCAAACAAAAATACAGCTTTTACCGGCTGAGATGGAATTGGTATCAAGTCCTGATATTATTTTAACAAAGAATGCCATTCTGCAAAAAATAAAATCATTTCTTGAAGAACTACAGATAAAACAACAAGGTATTTTAAAAATTTATTCCTCACTTTTTCCGGAAGAAGTACTTAAAATTTCACCAAAAATATCAAGAGGAGAAAATTATAAAGGTTTGCCCTGGCTTGTATTGGATAATCCGCGGCATTTTCAGCATAATAATATTTTCGCCATTCGTACTATGTTCTGGTGGGGGAATTTTTTTAGCATCACACTTCATCTTTCGGGAAAATATAAAAGTGAGCTTTTAAAAAAAATTTCCAAAAACTTTTCGTTGCTGGCCGAGAGTAATTTTTATTTGTATTCAGGTCAAAAAGAATGGGAGCATGACTTTGATCCCCATTCCTATAAAAGAATATCAGCTTTGACTAAAGATGAATTTGAAAAAATATTTGCAAAAAATAGTTTTTTGAAACTAGCAATAAAATTTCCAATTGATTCCCTGGGAGCTATTGAAGACAAACTGTTGAGGAATTATGAATTATTAGTAAAATGTTGCTGTTAATTACTACCCAGGCGATGAAAAAGCTCTTTCACCTGGTAATCCCAAAGCCGGCTTTGATCTTTGATCTCTTTTTTCTCAGCGAAATCTTTTATAACAAGAATTGTCTGGTTAGTGACCTCTGATTTTTCAATTTTAAATTCAAAGTATTCTTCCTTTGGTGCATGCAGCCAGTGAAACCTGATGAACTTGTCTTGTTCTTTTTCCAATACTTCTGCTTTTTCAATTGTACCATTCCATGTAAAACTGAAAACATTATCCCTATCATCAACTCTATCTGCAAACCATTCCTGCAATCCTGCAGGTGAAGCCAGAAACTCATATAAAATAACAGGCGAACATCTCACGGGGAATTCTAAAGTGTATAATTGTTTTGATGCCATTCTATTTACTCATTGTTTTGTATCAACTCGTGCAATAATAAAAAATTAATCAGTCTGTCAAAGTATTTTCCCTATTATTTTTCCCAGAAATCGTGTTTATTAAGATGTGTGGAAAATAAAGCTCCCAATGCTTCGTTAAATACATACCAAAGAATATTTTGGACGTGTCGTTAATTTAACTAAATTGCTTTGACGTTCAATACGTTCTGAGGATTAAGAAAAACCGTGAGGATTTTTTGGGTAGCAATTATCAAAACTAACCAATATTCTTTTTTACCCTGAAAAACCTAAACAACCCAATATACCTATGAGCATGAGGCAACTCAAGATCACGAAGTCGATTACGAATCGTGAATCGCAAAGTCTGGAAAAATACCTGCAAGAGATCGGTAAGGTAGAATTAGTTTCCCCCGAAGATGAAGTAAAACTGGCTCGCCTTATTAAACAAGGTGATCAAAAAGCTTTGGATCGTTTGACCAAAGGCAATCTTCGTTTTGTGGTATCTGTTGCAAAACAGTACCAGAACCAGGGACTATCGTTACCTGACCTGA
>Ga0207712_10003036_pt1 | contig 10717 bp, 9 predicted proteins | sample KBSS44metaG_FD_184402 | JGI IMG/M metagenome (GOLD analysis project Ga0207712, IMG submission 184402) | Switchgrass rhizosphere microbial communities from Kellogg Biological Station, Michigan, USA - KBS S4-4 metaG (SPAdes) (version 2) | ecosystem: Host-associated > Plants > Roots > Rhizosphere >... | reverse complement strand
CTTGCTCCGGTCCAGGTATTTGCCAATCTCGTTAATAGCATCCATGTTCTGAAACTCACCGGGAGCAATCTCGCTCACGGGAATATGTACAGAGAATTTCATCGCCTCTCTCCACAATCCTGTGTATATTTTTCGTACATTTCCGGCTTTGGCTACCCAACGTCGCTGCTGATATTTTTCGTGGGTGGTGATAGCCACTCCAGTTTTTTTAGCCGAGTGACCGACTCGTAGACGACCCGATTAGTCCGATGCATACGGGAAACAGCGGCTCGCCCCCGCATCACCACGTCCAGGAAGAGGGGGAGCATCCACTGATCGTCAAGAGATCGCGGCAGGATCCGATCGTGGCGTACCCCGGCCTCAAGAAAGGTCGAAGGGAACATCAGCAATGACCTCGGTAATCTCGCCCACGCCCCTGGAATTCATACTAATCGTCTTGCCGGTGAACTCCGGCGCGCGGAGTATGAGGCGCACCATTGGGCGGCCGATGTCCTCCAGCGGATCGCCCATGCGCCCTTTCGGAAAATGCGCCACCTCCCGCGCATACCGTTCGGGGTCACGCGCCTTCATGCCGAGCGTCATCGCCGTCTCGGCAGTAGGATAGACCATAAATGTATATACACCCTGTCCCTTCCACTCGTCAGAAGCGGCGCGGGTGAGCCCCTCAATGCCGCATTTCGCGGCATTGTAGCATGCGTATCGCGCCGTAACGGGCAGATGCTGTGCCGGAGACCCAGTGTTTACGATGACTCCGCCGCCTCTAGCTTTCAAATGAGGAAAGGACGCTTTCATGAACCGGTAGCTCGCGAGCGGACCTGAATGCAAAGCGTCCAACATAGTCTGATCAGTCGCATCATTCATGTAGACATATTGAATTGTCTGGGCATTGTTGACAACGATATCGATTCCGCCGAACGCTTCAACAGCTTTAGCGACGCAGGTTTCAATATCCGACAGTTCGCGCACGTCGCACTCTACCGCACAAGCTCTGCCGCCAGCCTCTTCGACGGCCGAGCAGGTCTCATTCAGCTTATCGAGATTACGGGCTGCGCAGACGACGGACGCGCCCGCCTCACCAAAAGCAATGGAAATTCCCCGTCCGAGCCCTTGGCTGGCTCCGGTCACGATCGCGACCTTGCCGGATAATTGACCCATTATGCCTCTCTCATCCGCCGGGCATCGTGCTCAAAGTCATCAATGCTGCCTAACGCTGCCGCCCCACCTCGCCGTAGGCTTCTCGACGGGCGGCTGCGCACGAGTAACAAATGAGCCGACACATTGAGATCGTCAAGCTTTGATCAATATCTGAAGCGTCCCGAGTTCTCCGGAGGCTCCATTTGTGAGAAGGAGCCAAGAGCGCGTCAGCAGTGGAAATGGCAACGCTGCGCTGGGTCGACCGGTTTAACGACCACCGCCTCTTCGGCACCGGGCACATCCTGCCCGCCGAAGCCGAGGCCGACTATTATGCAGCCAACGAAACCCTCGATATGGTCGCATGACCCGACTGAAAACACCTCCAGAAAGCCCGGCGCGCTTCCATCCGCTTGACAACCTCGTCAATTCCGCTTTCTATTCCGCAAAGGAAGGGTGCGCACTCATAAGCAGGGCGCGCACTCATAATAAGACAGGGAGAGGACATGATACAGAAAAACCGCACGCGACTGATGACCACTGCTGCCCTTGTCGCTTGCGGGTGGGCGACAATGGCAACGGCTCAGACGGATCAGACGACACCGGATTCGGGGGCGGCGCTAAACCAGACGCCGAGAGGGGACTCGCTAGAAGAGATCGTTGTGACGGCGCGGCGGCGCGAGGAAAACCTGCAGACGACACCAGTGGCTGTCTCGATCGTGACGGCGCGGACGCTGGAGGCACGAAACGTAGTGAACCTCGAAGGAATCTCTAGGATTGTTCCGAATTTCTTCGCATTCGAGACCTCTGGGGCGGTCGGTGGAATGGGCGCGGGGATTCGGGGGATCAGCCATATCGACGGGTTGATCGGACAGGACGCGCCGATCGGGATATACCTGGATGGAGTCGTCACCTCGCGCTTTACAGTCGGCCTGATGAACCTCGTTTCGCCCGAGCGCGTCGAAGTGCTGCGCGGGCCACAGGGTACACTCTTTGGACGAAACACGACCGCTGGCGCCATCAACATCGTCAGCCACACGCCAACGGATGAATTCTCCGGCGCAGCCAAAGCCTCTTACGGCAGCTATTCCGCCAGAGTGTTGGAGGCCCGCATCGACACGGGACTTATCGCGGAGAGCGGGATCAAGTTGTCGATGGCCTATCACCATGACCAGAGGAACGGCACCCACGACAGCGGTCTGCGTCCGCGGCGTCTGGATCCGGGCGCGCAGACGAACAATTCCTATTGGGCGAAGGCCGTCGGACAATGGGGCCGGCTCAGTGCAACGCTTTCCGCCGACTATACCGAGACCAGTGGTGTGGGCAGTGCGCTGCAGATCATCGACGCGACCCCCGCCTGGCGCAACATGCTCGCTTTATCGCCTACCTACGGCGGTGGCACCTATCCGCTCACACTCAAGCCGCTTTATCACATCGCGAATGACACCTATGCGGGGCTGCAGCACGTCTGGATTGGGGGCGCTGCTCTCAACGTCGCCTATGAGTTCTCGCCGAACATAACGTTAAAGTCGATCAGTGGCCTGCGCGGTTATGACCGCGATGATCCCAACGCCTATGGGCCGGCGAACCTGCGCGTGAACACAGGCACCGTGGCGGCGCCAGTAATCACGACCTTCAATGGCTTATATGCTGTTCCTGTTCGAGGGCAGCACCAAAAGCAGGTCAGCGAGGAGTTGCAGCTCCTCGGCCAAACCAGCGACCTGAACTATGTCGCTGGCTTCTACTACTATAAAGAAAATGCCAGGGATAACGCCGTCACGAACCTGCCCTTTGCGCTTGGAACGGGTGCCACCGCACTGAACGTGACAACCTCTCGCTTGTACACCACCGTCAGTAGGTCCACCGCTGGTTACGGACAGGCGAGTTGGCGGCCAAGCTGGCTTCAGAAGAAGCTGGAGCTCACCGGCGGCATCCGCTGGACCCGCGACACACGCGACTTTGATCAGACACTGTCCATCATCCGCAAGGTGCATTTGAAGACCTCGAATTTCTCATATCTCTTGTCTGGAAGCTACCAATGGACCGACGGACTGATGACATACATCAAGTACTCGACAGGCTATCGCGCGGGTGGCTTCAATGCGCGAACCGCTGCCAGTGCAAATCCCATTTTTCTTCCCGAGAAAATCAAGAGCTTAGAGGGTGGATTTAAGCTCGATGCGTTTGATCGGCATCTTCGCATTAACGCGGCAGCATTCTATAACAAATACAGCAACCTACAAACGTCGCAGTTCGCACCGCCCGGGCAAACGGACAGCAGCGGCGGCGCTGCGGTGTTCAATTCAAATGCGACCTATAAGGGGTTTGAAATCGAGGTAACGGCCAGACCGATCGAACATCTCACCTTGACCGCATCTTTTGGCTACACGGACCCGACCTACCAAAAGTATCCACGGGGCCTCGAGGGCGGGCAGGTCGTCCCGGGTTGCACGCCGATCAACAATTCCGCAGGCGTGCCAATCGGTATGGATTGCGCGGACATCGCTCGCTTCACTAATTCGCCGAAGAAGACAGCCGACCTGTCCGCGGTCTACAGCTTCCCGGAAACGCGCGCGGGGGTCCCCTCCCTACAGGTCACGTGGTCCTACAAGGGCCCGATTGAATGGGGCGCCTTCAGCCTGCCGAGTACGCCGTTCGCAAACGTCATCCGCGGCGGCGGCTACGGTTTACTGGGCGCGCGGTTCACGCTGTCAGAGGTCCCCTTTAGTTCACGGGTTCATGGCACACTTGCTGTGTTTGGCGACAACTTGACCAATGAGCGCTATAAGGTCACCGCCACCGACTTCGGGTTTATGGGTGCCGCGAGCTACGGCACGCGCCGGACTGTCGGACTGGAAGTCCGTGCCGATTTTTAAATTCCGCGTTCGTGCTTAGATACATTAGGATGATGACGAACCTGCCTCGAACGAGGCAGGTCGTCGGACGGTCGTTGTCTATCAAACAGCTCGGATTTGGTAATGGATGACGGTATTGTGTCAGAGGTAAGCACATTTATTGTTCAAGACGACATCGGGATACTGAAAATCGACTCGCCGCCCGTGAACGCACTTGGGATCAAGGTGCGAACGGCTCTGTGCGAGGGGTTCACCAAATTTGCGGATGATGTCTCCGTCCGCGCGATAGTTCTTATCTGCGGGGGACGTACGTTCTTCGCTGGTGGCGATATTAGCGAGTTTGGTAAGACAGCGGATGGGCCCGACCTCCTGCAAGTTATTGCCACTGTAGACGGGTCCGTCAAACCTGTTGTGGCAGCTATTCACGGCACGGCGCTGGGCGGCGGTTACGAACTGGCGCTCTCTTGCCACTTTCGCATCGCGGTGCCCTCCGCCAAGGTGGGCCTGCCGGAGGTAAAGCTCGGGCTGCTCCCCGGTTGTGGTCGCCTGACACGGATCGTCGGTGCCACAACGGCGCTCGATATCTTAACCCATGGCGATGCTGTCGCCGCGCCCAAGGCGCTGGAACTTGGCATGATCGACGCGCTCGCCGGGGAAGCTACACTGTTGGAGGATGCTATCGCTTTCGCCCGCAAGAATTTAGCGGAAAATCGGCCGCTCCGGCGTGCTCGCGATACACAGAACAAGGTCGATCCGGACAAGGGCAACACTGCGCTGTTCGACGACTTCCGGCGAAAGATCGCCAAGAGCCATCGCGGCTCCAAAGCTCCCTATAAAGTCATCGATGCGGTCCAGGCGGCCGTTGAATTCTCGTTTGAGGAGGGAATGAAACGAGAGGGTGAATGGACACAGGAGTTGTTGAACTCGCAGGAGTCGGCTGCGCAGCGCTATTCTTTTTTTGCGGAGCGACAGACGTCCAAAATTCCCGATGTGCCCATTTCTTCCGATCCAATTTCGGTCAAGTCGGTCGGCATCATTGGCGCCGGTACGATGGGCAGCGGTATCGCCATGAATTTCATCACCGCTGGCATCCCGGTCGCGCTTGTGGAGACCAGGCAAGAAGCGCTCGATCGGGGCCTCATGCTGATCCGCAAAAATTATGAAACCTCGGCCGGGAAGGGCCGGATTACGCAAGATCAGGTTGAACAGCGAATGGGTCTGATTACGCCCACGCTTGATTTCTCGTCGCTGGCGGACGCCGACCTCGTGATTGAGGCGGTGTTCGAGGAGATGACACTGAAAAAGGAAGTCTTCGCGAAGATCGATGCTGTCGCGAAACTTGGTGCGATCCTGGCAAGCAATACGTCCTTTTTGAATATCGACGAGATCGCGTCGGCCACGACTCGGCCGCAGGACGTCATTGGGCTGCACTTCTTTTCCCCGGCCAACGTCATGCGTCTCCTGGAAGTTGTGCGGGGCGAGAAAACCTCTGCCGAAGTGATCGCGGCGGGCATGAAACTTGCCAAGGTGCTCGGCAAGGTGCCCGTGCTCTCGCGGGTCGGCCATGGGTTCATTGCCAATCGCGTGATGGCGCCGCGCAATCAGCAGGCGGAAGCCATCATACTCGAAGGAGTATCGCTCGAGGAAGTTGACGAGGCGATATATAATTATGGTTTCGCCATGGGCCCGTTCCAGATGTATGATCTAGTCGGCCTCGATGTAACCAAGCCCGACTCCAAGCAGCGAACGGTGCGCGGCGAATTGTTAAAGATGGGGCGGCTCGGTCAGAAGAGTGGCGGCGGCTTTTATGATTATGACGAGAACCGAAGCCCGACGCCCGCGCCGGTCGTGGCAAGCGTGGTTGCCGATGCAGCTGCTTCTATAGGTGTGGAAAGCAAGGGTTCCCAGTCGGTGGATGAAATCTTGGCTCGGCTCCTGTATCCGGTTGTCAATGAGGGTGCGAAGGTACTTCAGGAAGGCATCGCGATGCGGGCCTCAGATATCGATGTTGCCTGCATCCTCGGCTATAACTGGCCAGTATACACGGGTGGCCCAATGTTCTGGGCGGATACCGTTGGGCTAGCCAAAATCGTCGCCAAATTGGAGGAGCTCGAAAAATCATATGGTGCGGACTTCCGGCCTTCGGAGCTTTTAAAGGAAAAGGCTGAAACTGGGAGCTCGTTCACCCGCTGACACGGAGCCGCGGAGCCCACCTGTTGGTTATGTTAACTTATCCGTAGAGAGGACCTGGATTGGCTGACGCCTTCATCATCGACGACGCACGCACCCCGCGCGGCATTGCAGGGCTTCGTCGCCGCGACTCACCGGCAGATGATCCACAGCAGCAATCCAATTCGATAGCGAGCATTTCTATCTCGGGAACATCGAGGAGAAGAACATGAACTTCAGGGATCGTTTTTCGGAGAAAATGCGGCAGCCAGACGATGCATTGGCCATATCATTCGAAGGGCGCGAGACCACGTGGCGGGAAATTAGGGATGCCGGCGTTCAGCTTGATTCGCTGTTGAACCAATCGGGCGTCGACCGAATGCAAACAGTCGGCGTTTTGTCGCGCAATCGTCCTGGACAGGCTGCCGTAATATCAAATCTTATTGATACAGGACGGTGCCTTTCCATTATTTACACGATGCAATCCGCGGAGGGAATTGCACGGGATATCGAAAAACTGAGGCTTCCGGCAATTGTAGGCTCTGCCGAAGACTGGTCGCCCGAAGCTATAGCAGCCGCCCGGAATGTCGGCAGTGTTGGACTATGTCTTCCTAGGCGGGAGGAGTTGGAACTCGAACTTGTGCCGGAAATTTCGAAGCTCAATAATGACTTGCTTTGCACCAAGTTCCAGCCCCAGAGTTTGGGTTTGCTGTCGAGCGGCACGACTGGCAAGCCGAAACGGATTGACTTTCCACTTTCGGTACTGGATCGACTGATCGAGTCCATGTCAGTTGCTGATACGCCTGTGGGCAACCTCCCCCTCGAAATCAACTTTCATCCATTGAGCGGTATGGGTGGAATGATGCTGTTCTTAGGCAGCATCTGTCGTGCGGGTGCAGTCTGTCTCCTTGAGCGATACCGGCTAGGAAGCTGGCTAGAGGCCATCGAGCAACACCGACCCTCGACCATCGTGATGCCAGCAGCAGTCATCCGTGACGTGCTTGACGAAGAGATTTCCCCGGAGCGCTTACGCTCCGTAACAATGGTGTGGGGCGGATCTGCACCTCTCGATCCTGACTTACAGGATCGGTTTGAGGAGATCTACGATATACCGATAATTTGGGGTTATGGAGCGACAGAGTTCGCCGGAACGGCTGCATCCTGGACGCCCGCGCTGCGGGAACAATTTGGCAAGAGCAAGCGCGGCAGCGTTGGACGCCCATTTGCCGGTATTTCAGTGCGTTTAGTCGATCCTGAGACCGGCGTCGAAAAGCGGAGAGGAGAGGAGGGATTGCTCGAAGCGAAGGTTCCTGCTTTCGGCGAAAAGTGGATTCGAACCACGGACGTAGCCGTAATGGATGAAGATGACTTTATCTTTCTAAAAGGCCGCGCCGATCAGGCAATAATTCGTGGCGGCTTCAAGGTCCTGCCTGAGTCAATCACTGACGCGCTTCTCGACCATCCGGCGGTGAAAGATGCTATGGCGGGGGGAATCGATGATCGGCGTCTCGGTCAGGTGCCAATCGCAGCAGTCGAGCTTGCGAAAGGAAGTGAATACGTTACTGAAGAGAACCTTCTGGCGTTTCTTCGAACGAAGCTTGTGTCCTATGCGATACCAGCCGCCATCTACATCCTGCCTTCATTGCCTCGCACCGGTAACATGAAGGCAAACATCGCTGCTTTGGCCGAATTGGGAACATGTGAGTAGCGCTAAAAAGTTCCGAATGTAATACTTCCACGCGAGCCGGAGAATATGTATGTTCAAATACAAGGCTTCGCGGGAGATCGATGGCTGGTATTTGGTTTTTGTTATCTGTTGTGCAACAATCCTGTCTTACATGGATCGCGGCATCGTCAATGTCCTTGTACCGGATATCAAACACTCGCTTTCGTTGAGCGAGGTCCAAGTCAGCATCATTCAGGGTTTTTCATTTTCGGTCTCTTTCGCGCTGGCGGGGCTTCTGATCGGCACTTTGGTCGATCGTTTTGATCGACGAGTGATCATTGTAGGCGGGATTGCCTGCTGGTCTTTGATGACGGTCGTCTGCGGAATGGCGCAAAACTTCTGGCAGCTCTTTGCGGCGAGGGCTGGAGTCGGGATTGGCGAAGCATGCCTCTTGCCAGCCGCCTATTCGATGGTGAGCGACAGATTTACCGCGGTCCGGCGCGGCATGCCAATGGGGATTGTGACGACCGCGACAGCAATAGGCGGTACCACGGCACCGTTGATCGGCGGAGGCATTCTCATGCTGCTGGGACAGGGCGAGTTGGTTAGCCTGCCCTTGTTCGGAGCCACGGAGACTTGGAGAGTGGCCTTTGTCGTAGCTGTGTCACCCAGCTTATTCGTCATCCTGCTGATGCTGACGTTGCGTGAACCGCGCCGTAGTGAATATCACGAAACCAGCGACTCTGGCTCGAGTTATTTTTACTTCCTTGCTAAGAGGTGGCAAATATTCTTACCTTTGTATCTCGCCTTCGCATGCATTTTCATGCTTGCGAACGCCACTGCGGCATGGGCGCCCACAGCTATGATCCGCATCCATGGCTTTACCGCATCCGATGCGGGTGTGGCCGTCGGAATCGCCATGGCCCCCGGAGGCGTGCTCGGGACGCTTCTCGGTGGATTTCTTGGTGATCGGCTCGCGAGGCAAAAGCGCGGCAGCGGACGATTGCGCGCATGGTTTGGCGGCACCGTTCCGGCGTTGCTGGGAGCAGCCTTTTTCGTTGTGCCTGGCCCGGCTTGGTTGTTCCTCGTCGGGTTATTCCTAGTTCAATTAGTGGCTGGTGTGCTGACGAGCCTGAGCTATCCGGCTCTTTATGAGGCAATCCCTCCGCAATTCCGCGGAAGGTCAGTGGCTGTCTATATGTTGATCGGCAACATATTCGGACTTGGGCTTGGGACGACCGCCGTGGCCTTGTTGACGGAGCGAGTATTCGTAGACGTCAACATGGTGAACGTTTCCATGGCGTGGGTCACTGCGGTTAGTGCGGTGGCTTCGCCATTGCTCATAATGATTCAACTTCGTGGATACGCGGCTATGCGGGAGCGAATGGCACAATCTTCACGATAGCGACTGTTATCGTCCATGGTCGCGGTATGATCTCTCCCCGACCGAATGAACCCGCTCGAAGCTGCCGGAGCATCGCGCCTGGCTTTTGACGCTGGTCGAGCTGCAGAAGCACGATGCGGCCGGTCGCTCTCCAGCGCAAAACGCACTGTTCGCCGGCCACGAGCTCGGCGCCGGGAACTGGGTGGCGATCGCGTCGCTGGTGGAGACCTGCAAGCTCAACGCGATCAATCCGAACGCCTATCTTGCCGACGTGCTCGCACGCGTCGTCGTGCGTCCTGATGGCGATCCGCTTGACGACCTGCTGCCGGGCAACTGGGTCGATACCAGGGCTGCTGAAACTACATTCGAAACGAGCGACATCTGCGACATCGCCAAGGCCGTCTCAGCAAACGACGTTCTAAACAAGTTTCAACGAAAATTGATGCCCGCTTAGAAACAAGCGGACACCTGCGCCCCATCCTGTGGAATGAAATCAGCACTTACTTGATACAGATTTGATAATGATATTTCACCGGATCAGAAATAATAGGTATAAATACGGCAATGGCTCTACAAATCAATCCTTGGTACTATTTCGTTAGCTATTGGAGTTCATAGTCCTCTTTGACGCATCGCTGCCTAGATTGCCAGAATGCGCAGAGGAATTCTCGTGGCTCGGATTTGTCTTTGGTGGTCACCTGTGGCCGCCTTCGTAATCGTTGTAATCGCGCCCGGCACAGCCGCGTCGCAGCGCGTCGATAACATGGTCCAGGTCGGGGGCCGGGTGACGTCGTTTGTGCAGCCACGCGTGACCGGCGCGGTCATTGCCGCGATCGTCTACGAGCCCGGCAATGCGGCTTCCGAGACCGAGGCACGCTCAATCGAACGCGCCATGGGCGAGGGAATCGTGGTCGGATCGGCACGGCTCATGCCCCGACGGGTATCGACCAGCGCGCTCCACGGCCTTGCCGGGGCCAGGCTGGCGTTCGTGACCAGGGGCACCAATTACCGGGCGATCGCCTCGGCGACGGCACCCCGCTCCATTCTCACCATCAGCTCCGATCCGGCCTGTGCCCAGGCAGGATATTGCGTGGTCGCGATCAGCGCCGTTCCGCGGGTTCAGATCACCGTCAGCAGGGCGGCGAGCCGCTCCGCGAATCTGCGCTTCAATTCGAGCTTCCTCATGCTCGTCAGGGAAATTTGAAAATGTCGTCCACGAACATAGCACCGGCAGGGCGTCTCCGTATCTTACAGCGGCTCCTCGCGGCATCGGCGATCGCCCTGGCCCTTCCCGCTGCGGCCCAGGCGCAAAGCGTCGACTATGCCCAGCTGGAGGAGATGTTCGGCGAGCCCGTGACCACGAGCGTGACCGGCTCGCCCCAGCGCGCTTCCGAGGCGCCGGCGGCGCTGACGATCATCACTCGCGATGATATTCGGCGATCCCCCGCGCATGACATTCCAGGCTTGCTTCAGGCCTATGCCGGCGTCGATATCGCGCGCTGGACGGGCGGC
>Ga0207712_10003034_pt1 | contig 10720 bp, 10 predicted proteins | sample KBSS44metaG_FD_184402 | JGI IMG/M metagenome (GOLD analysis project Ga0207712, IMG submission 184402) | Switchgrass rhizosphere microbial communities from Kellogg Biological Station, Michigan, USA - KBS S4-4 metaG (SPAdes) (version 2) | ecosystem: Host-associated > Plants > Roots > Rhizosphere... | reverse complement strand
GCTTTTTGTCTGGACAACAACGCAAGGACCGGCCTTGATGACGGTCACCGGTGTAACGGTTCCATCTTCACCAAAGAGCTGCGTCATTCCGACTTTTCTACCAATGATTCCGCTTATCATAATCTTTGTTTAGAGCCCCGCCTCAGGCGACCTCTCCCTACGAGCCAGCTAAATGCTGGTACTCAAAACTAACTCTTGCCAAACGCCTTGATCTCTACATCAACGCCTGCGGGGAGATCTAATTTCATCAACGCATCGACCGTTTCGGACGTCGGATCGAGAATATCCATCAAACGCTTGTGCGTTCTGATCTCGAACTGCTCACGCGACTTCTTGTCAACGTGCGGCGACCTTAAAACCGTCCATTTGTTTTTAATGGTCGGGAGCGGGATCGGTCCGGCGATCCTTGCTCCTGTCCTTTTCGCCGTCTCCACGATCTCCTGTGTAGACTGGTCCAGAACACGGTGATCGTAGGCTTTCAACTTGATGCGAATTTTTTCGTTTAGCATATCTTTATTCCACCACTTCAGACACGGTACCGGCACCGACCGTTCGTCCGCCTTCGCGGATGGCGAAGCGTAAGCCTTTTTCCATCGCGATCGGGGCGATCAGTTCGATCTCCATCTGGATGTTGTCGCCCGGCATCACCATCTCGACCCCGGCCGGAAGATGTGCCACTCCCGTTACGTCCGTTGTTCTGAAGTAGAACTGCGGGCGGTATCCCGTAAAGAACGGTGTGTGGCGTCCGCCTTCTTCCTTGGTCAGAACATAAGCTTCAGCCTTGAACTTCGTGTGCGGTGTGATCGAACCCGGCTTGGCTATTACCTGTCCTCTCTCGATCTCCTTTCGCTCGACACCTCTTAAGAGAAGTCCGACGTTATCTCCGGCCATTCCCGAATCGAGCAGCTTCTTGAACATCTCGACCCCGGTCACTACGGTGTTCCGCGTGTCCTTGATCCCGACGATCTCCACCGTCTCGTTGACCTTGATCTGGCCTCTCTCGATACGTCCTGTCGCCACCGTGCCTCTTCCCTGAATGGTGAAGATATCTTCAACCGGCATCAGGAACGGCTTGTCCATCTCGCGGGCCGGTGTCGGGATATAGCTGTCCACTGCTGCCATCAGTTCGTCGATCTTCGGCTCCCAGGCTGCATCGCCTTCGAGTGCCTTTAATGCCGATCCCTGGATCACCGGAATGTCGTCGCCCGGGAACTCGTAAGAAGAAAGCAGTTCTCTTACCTCTAGTTCGACCAGTTCGAGCAACTCGGCGTCGTCTACAGCATCAACCTTGTTCATGAACACGACCATTGCCGGTACGCCCACCTGTCTTGCCAGCAGGATATGTTCTCTCGTCTGCGGCATCGGGCCGTCCGTCGCTGCTACTACCAGGATCGCTCCGTCCATCTGGGCCGCTCCCGTGATCATGTTCTTGACATAATCGGCGTGGCCGGGACAATCGACGTGGGCATAATGCCTGTTAGCTGTCTCATACTCGACGTGAGCCGTCGCAATTGTAATTCCCCGGGCCTTTTCCTCGGGTGCGTTATCGATAGAATCGAACGCCCGTACAACGATCTTCGGATTGTGCTTCGACAATACCTTCGTGATCGCTGCGGTCAACGTCGTCTTCCCATGATCCACGTGCCCGATCGTCCCGATATTTACGTGCGGCTTGCTTCTGTCGAATTTTTCCTTACTCATAATCTCTCCTAGTCAGTTTTGAGTTCCAGCTTCAGCTGGCATCTATGTCGCGGGCCACCCAAAAGTGGAACTCCGAACTTTAACTACTCGCTCCCTTTACCTTAGCAATGATCTCCTCGGCAACATTCTTTGGGGCCTCAGCGTATCGCTCAAAGTGCATACTTGATGTAGCTCGTCCCTGCGTCGCTGAACGAAGGTCGGTCGTGTATCCAAACATTTCCGACAGGGGAACAAAAGCCGTGACAACCGAAACATTACCCGGACGCGGCTCCATCTTATCGATCTGTCCGCGGCGGCGGTTAAGGTCGCCATTGACGGCTCCCATGTATTCCTCGGGCGTAACTACTTCGATCCTCATGATCGGTTCGAGCAATACAGGTTTTGCTTTCTTAACTGCGTCCTGAAATGCCAGACTTCCCGCGATATGGAATGAACGCTCGTCCGAATCGACCTCGTGATACGAACCGAAGAGAAGACGCGCCTTGATATCGACAAGCTCGTATCCGGCGAGAAATCCGCGACGCATCGCATCCCGGATGCCCTCGGAAACCGGCTTGATGAACTGTCTTGGAATCGAACCGCCAGTGATCTTGTCTTCGAAAACGAAACCTTCGCCAGGAGCCGGTTCGATCTCGAGTTCCACGTGTCCAAACTGGCCGCGGCCGCCCGACTGCTTCTTGAAGATCTCTTTTCCGGGAGCCATCGTCGTGATCGTTTCGCGATAGGCAACCTGCGGTTTACCCACATTAGCCTCAACACCGAATTCGCGCTTCATTCTGTCGACGATGATCTCAAGGTGAAGTTCGCCCATTCCGGCGATGATCGTCTGGCCGGTTTCGTGATCGGTCGAGACCTGGAACGAGGGATCTTCCTGGGCAAGGCGATTGAGAGCGATACCCATCTTGTCCTGATCGGCCCGCGTTTTCGGTTCCACGGCAACGCGAACGACCGGATCCGGAAATTCCATCGATTCCAGAATTATCTGTTTGGTCTCGTCGGAGACGGTATCACCCGTGGTCACACTCTTCATTCCACCGATCGCAACGATCTCGCCCGCGGTGGCAGTTTCGACGTCTTCACGCTTGTTAGCGTGCATCAACATTAAACGGCCGACGCGTTCCTTGGTGTTTTTGATCGTATTGAAAACGTATGAACCTGATTTGACGGTGCCGGAGTAAATGCGGACAAAGGCGAGCTGGCCAAGGTGCTTGTCAGCCATCAACTTAAAGACCAAGCCTGAGAATGGAGCTTTCGGATCCGCCTCCCGCGAGTCTGTTTCATCCGTTTTGGGATTAATTCCTTCGATGGCGGGGACATCAAGCGGACTCGGAAGAAAATCGACGACAGCATCGAGGAGAGTTTGGACACCTTTGTTCTTAAAGGCGGAACCTGTGACAACGGGAACGATCTTAAGCTGGATGGTTCCTTTGCGAAGAGCCTTGCGGATCTCGGTTTCTGAGATCTCTTCACCTTCCAGGTACTTGTGCATCAGGTCGTCGTCGATACTTGAAACCGCTTCGACCAATTTATCCCGCCATTCTTTGGCCGAATCAACGAGGTCGGCAGGAATATCGACCGTTTCGTACTGAGCTCCTTTGGTCTCGTCATTCCAGATCAGACCTTTCATCGTGATCAGGTCAACGACACCTTTAAGCTTATCTTCAAGGCCGATCGGGATCTGCAGAGCAACCGCGTTAGCACCCAGACGAGTAAGGATGGAATCAAAACTTCTTTCGAACGATGCTCCGGCCCGATCCAGCTTATTAATAAAGCAGATACGCGGGACACCGTATTTATCCGCTTGACGCCACACCGTTTCGGATTGCGGTTCGACACCGGCAACGCCGTCAAACACGGCAACTGCTCCGTCTAAAACTCGAAGGGACCGCTCAACTTCCATCGTGAAGTCAACGTGTCCCGGTGTGTCGATAATATTGATGCGGTGCTCGACGCCATTTCGCGTCCAGAAACAGGTAGTTGCAGCAGATGTAATTGTAATACCGCGCTCTTGTTCCTGCTCCATCCAATCCATCGTCGCGGTTCCCTCATGAACCTCGCCGATCTTGTGCGAAACACCGGTGTAGAAAAGCACACGCTCAGTCGTCGTGGTTTTACCCGCGTCGATATGGGCCATGATGCCGATGTTTCTAAATTTGTCTAAACTAGTGTTTGCCATAGCAAAATGTTCGTTGTTAGTTGATCGTTGTTCGTTGTTACTAACCAGCAACAATCTACGAACAACGAACGACGAACTAAAATCTGTAATGTGCGAACGCTCTGTTCGCTTCGGCCATACGCTGAACGTCGTCCTTCTTCTTGACTGCTCCGCCACGTCCCGTTGTCGAATCGAGCAATTCACCGACGAGTCTGTCTTCCATCGTCTTTTCGCTTCGGCCGCGAGCATTTGTCACGATCCAACGAATTGATAGCGTCAATCGGCGATCACGGCTTACTTCAAGTGGGACCTGGTAGGTCGCACCGCCGATCCGGCGTGATTTGACTTCAAGCTGCGGCGCGACCGTATCCAACGCCTTTTTGAAGACCTTAAGCGGCTCTTCACCGGTCTTTTCGCCTATCTTTACCATTGCGCCGTAAAAGATCTGTTCGGCGACCGTCTTTTTACCTTGCCACATCAGGCCATTGATGAACTTGGTCACTGTCTGACTGTTGTAGATCGGATCAGGCAATACATCTCGCTTTGCTGCAACTCTTCTTCTTGGCATAAATGAAAAATTCCAAAGTTCAGATTTCAAATTCCAAATTCCAGGACAATCTGGAATCTGGAATTTGGAATGCTCAATTTTACTTTGCTCCCTTCGGCCTCTTTGCTCCGTATTTCGAACGGGACTGATTGCGGTTGGCAACGCCCGATGCGTCCAAAGTACCGCGAACAATGTGATAACGAACGCCAGGCAGATCCTTTACGCGGCCTCCGCGGATGAGGACGATCGAGTGTTCCTGCAGATTGTGTCCGATACCCGGAATATAGGTCGTAACCTCGATCTGGTTGGTCAGACGTACACGAGCGACCTTGCGAAGAGCCGAATTCGGCTTTTTCGGGGTAGAAGTGTAAACGCGGGTACAAACGCCGCGTTTCTGCGGATTTGCCTGCAGGGCGGGGCTTGCCGTCTTATATTTCACGCGTTGGCGGCCTTTGCGAACTAATTGGTTGATCGTCGGCATTCTTTTCTCGTTCGGAGTTCACGCGTCGTGCGTGCATCCTTTTTAAAATCCCAAAAGGCAAAACTAACGTCTTACCTGACTCTTGCCGAATCAAATCCGGCAGTTAGCTCAAGCAGCCTAAGCTGAATGAATTAAACAATTTGTACTTAACGCACGAGAATAGAGACTTTGCTGTAGCGTGGCAAGTGCAGAAGCCCGCACGAAAAGCACGGGCGTAAAGAATCCGCCAGCGTCGGAAGATCGACGCACCTTACGCTACAATTCCTGTTTCAATTCTCAAAAATCTACCTGGCAGACCACAAATCTCCCACCAGACAAACCAGACCGTAAAAGTCCGAAACTCTAGATGTTATGAAGTTCAAGAATTCTTGTCAAGCCGGGAGGGGTGTTGGACTTAAATCGATCTCAAAAATCGGTTCCCGAATCGATGCGGTGGTCGTAATTGCGCGCGTATCCGCCGATCTTTCGCTCGCTTTAATGAGTTTTTCACGTGAACTTAGACCTTTTTCACGTGAACTTAGACCTTTTTCACGTGAATCCAGACCTTTTTCACGTGAATCCAGACCTTTTTCACGTGAAGTTAGGAGTTTTTCACGTGAAGTTAGGAGTTTTTCACGTGAAGTTAGACCTTTTTCACGTGAACTTAGGAGTTTTTCACGTGAAGTTAGGAGTTTTTCACGTGAATCTGGCTTACTTTCACGTGATTCTAAGAGTTTTTCGCGTGCTTTTCTGTTGCTTTATTTGTGTTTAACTCTACTTTTGAGACCTTCCGGCGTTCCTTTGATCCGTGACAGGCGAAATATGAAAGAGCCGCAACAATGTTTGCTGCCTAAGGTCCAAACATCATCAGAGTTGGTGTCTCTTAGGATATTTTGGTAAAGTTTTGGGTTTCGCAAACGAAGTAGATGTTTGCTATCTATTAAGCTATCTATTAATAAAATGACTAATCTCGAATCGTATTTATTAAAATTTTCCGAAGAGGAGTGGCTCGAGGCAATTGAGCAGATTCTTGGGTGTATTCATGAGGTTGACCGTAATGCGGTCCAGATCTGGTTCCGTTTCTATCCTCTTGAATTGATCCGTTTTATTCAGAACGCAGAAGACCGTGAAGAGGCTATTCGCAGCCTGGCCATCCAAGGTGATTTCGAGCTGAACGATCAAGTTGATACGTCGCACACGTTTCTCTACGGCCACCGACATTGGAAGACGGTTAAGGCTGCGATCGTAGCGGAGTCGAAGGTTTTCACTAATCAAACTCCGACGCTTGTCGAAGAGATCAAGCAGATCGGGATGCTGGTCGCTGAAAAGCTAAAGGTCGAGCGGCCGCTGATAAACGGGATCGTCGCCGTTGGGCTAATGACGCTGAATCAAGTCGGCCTCGATGCTTTTGCGGCGACCGACGGAGACGTGGAGAAACCAACTGGCATCATGGCCAAATCCCCCGATCAGATCATCCGGGCACGGGCCGAAGACGATTCGCAAGGTATCTTCGGTTTCCTAAAAACCGACAATAAGAAATACTCCGTGGCATATGCCGACTCAAAGGGTTCGGGGAAATTTAACATCATTAATGACGAAGAGATAGCCTCTGCCAGTGCGCGTAACCAGTCGCAGAAATGGAAGGAGCGGGACGAACGATGCTGGGAAGGCGTTGTCCCGGTCGAATGCCGCTCAGCGAGCTGCGGCACATGCTGGGTCGGGGTGCTCGGCGGGCAGGAAAAGCTTACAGAAGTTGCACGCCGTGAGCGGCGCCAGGTAAAGGTCTTTGGTTATCGGCAGCCGGCAGATCCACAACCATTTCTACGCCTCGCATGCCAGGCCAGGGCGTTCGGCAACGTTACCATTGTCATTCCACCCTGGAATGGCGTCTTCGGCAAAAAGATCTACGGGAATGTCGAAGAACTGGAATTGGAACCTGCCACAACTTCGGCCGCAAAGCTTCGCGAAGCCATCGCAGGAGCCACTTCGAACGAAGGCTAAAGGTCACAAGATTTCTTATTCCACCGCCTGTTCGATTTCAATACGAACAGGCGGTGTTCTTTTTTCTCCGGTCATCTTTTCGTGAATGCCGAAAAACAACCCTGTAATGATTTGATGCGCCAGGGTAATTTTCGCACCCCAACTACTTAAGTCAGTAACCTGCAACCTGCTGCAAACAAAAGATATATTCGAGGCACTAAATGTTTGGAACACGCTTTGCAGTCTCCTCAGTGCTCTTCCGATGGAGTTTATTATAAATGACATACGTATCAAATATTTTCAGGCCTTCAGGTTCAGTTTCTACAGACCCGGTATTCGTCCCGGCGAATACGGCATCGGAGATCGAAACTCACGATTCGAAGGCAACAATGATCAACCGCGATTTGAGTTTGATCGAGTTTTACTGGCGCGTCACGGAAGAAGCCCGTGACCAAACACAGCCCCTTCTTGAAAGGGTTAAGTTCCTGAGCATCGCCGCCTCGTTGATCGACGAGTTTTATATGATCCGGGTTGCGGGACTCAAGGCCAAGGCTGGAACAATAATGGAGCTTTCTCCGGACGGCCTTACGGCGGATCAACAGCTCAAGGCAGCGAGGGAGCGGCTGCTCGAAATGGTCGGGATCCAAAACAGCATCTTTCGTGAGGACCTGATCCCAAACCTTCAGAACGAAGGAATCATATTGACCTCATTCAATTCCCTTTCCGGCGATCAGCGGCTGTCACTTGCAAATTATTTTCAGGAGAACATTTATCCCGTCATCACCCCTCAGGCCGTTGACCCGTCGCATCCGTTCCCTTATATATCCGGCGCAAGCCTGAACATGTGTCTGATGATCAGCCCGAAGTTGAGCCCTCGGGTTGCGCGGGCGCTGAAGAACGCAGGTGAGGAATTCTTCGTCCGGATGAAGATCCCTCAATTCCTGCCGCGCCTTATTCCTGTGGGGGATGATCCTTCGAAGTTTATTTTTGTGGAAGACCTGATAGCTTCGAATATCAACCTGATCATACCGGAAGCAAAGCCCGAGGCTTGCCACTTCTTCCGAATAACGCGTGATGCCGACATAGACGTACACGAATCCGAAGCTGCTGACCTGCTTGAAGCGATGGAGGAGAACCTGAGGCTCCGCCGTTTTGGAGATGTTGTGCGACTGGAGGTTTCGAGTTCGATGCCGGGTGAGATGCGCGATCACCTCGTCAAGTCGCTCGAGATCGGAGACGATGACGTTTTTGTGATCGACGGTCCGCTAAATCTTGGTGATCTCTCGGCACTGGCCGACCTGAATCGACCGGAGCTAAAAGACAAGCCGCTGCGAACAGATCGACCCGAGATATTCGATGGGAAACGGTCGATGTTCGATCTGATCAGGGAAAAGGACATCCTGCTTCATCATCCATACATGCCACATTCCATCGTCACGGAATTCATAGCGGAGGCCGCGGAAGACCCAGAGGTTCTGGCGATCAAGATCTGCCTCTACCGAATGGGGGTTGATTCACCGATCCCGCCCCTGCTTATTCGCGCAAGTGAACTCGGAAAACAGGTCACGGTTCTGATCGAGTTAAAGGCCAGATTCGACGAGGCAAATAACATCGAATGGGCCAAGAAGCTGGAACGCGCGGGTGTCCACGTCATATACGGGCTTCTGGGTTTGAAGACACATGCAAAAACCACGCTGATCGTCAGGCGCGAGGGTGATACGCTTCGCCGGTACGTTCATACCGCAACCGGTAACTACAATCCACAGACGTCCGCGGCGTATACCGACCTCGGACTTCTGACGGTAAATGAAGACATCGGCAAGGACGCTACCGAGCTGTTCAACTTTCTGACGGTCTATTCAAATAGCAACGATTACAGAAAGATCCTTGTCGCTCCGACGAATCTGCGTCCCAAAATGGTCGAATTGATAAAGCGCGAGGCCGCTTACGCCCGAAACTGTATTCCGGCCCGTATCACTGCGAAGCTCAATCGCCTTGCCGATACGGAGATCGTTCACGCTCTCTATGAGGCGTCGCAGGCGGGCGTACAGATCGATCTGATAATCCGCGGGATCTGTACACTACGGCCGGGCGTTCCCGGTCTTTCGGAAAACATTACGGTGAGAAGTGTCGTGGGCCGACTACTCGAACACAGTCGTGTCTATTGTTTCCACAACGGAGGCGACGACGAGATCTTCATTGGCAGCTCCGATTGGATGCCGCGCAACCTCGATCGCCGTGTTGAAGTTCTTACACCGATCGAGTCGCCGGAAATCAGGGCCTATCTAAAGAACGAATACCTGGCCACGTATTTGAAGGACAATGCCAAAGCTGCGCTTCTCAATTCTTCCGGTAAATATGATCGGATCGCGGCGGGCGGCATGGAGGAGAAGTTCGACGCTCAGGAATCGTTTCAAGGTATGCCTAATCTGTTGAACTTCGATAATTTTCGATCGCATCACTGATGCGACATGGGTAGGTGTCTAAGTTTCTAGAATGAAATGAGCGAGGGGGAGAAATGGAAAAAAGCCGCAGAATTCATCGAGCATTGATATTGCTCACAGTATTTTTGATGTTGGCTCTTGGCTCTTATGGTCAAAAGTCAAAATCGAAGAAGCCAGTAAAAGAAACTCCGACGGGACATGCAGTCCTGTGGAAGAATGTGAATGTAGAAGACCGCGATCTCTACAACGGACCGGGCGGCGAGACAATGAAGCCCGACCTGAGCAACATCACGTTTCTTTCGGATGATAAAAAAGGTCACAACAAGAAGTACAAAATAAAGGACGGATCGGATCGCGAATGGGTGGCCAAATTAGGCCGGGAAGCTCGGCCGGAAACCGCAGCCGTTCGTTTGCTGTGGGGCCTGGGTTATGTGACCGAGACCAGTTACCTGATACCGACACTCACGATTCCCGGTAAAGGAACCTTCACCAATGTGCGACTTGAGGCGAGGCCCAAGGGCGTCAAGCGGCTCGACGAGTGGAAATGGCGAGACAATCCCTTTGTGGGAACTAACGAACTTCAGGGGCTGAAGATCATGATGGTCTTCATGACAAACTGGGATCTGCTCGACATGCAAAATCAAGTCCTTCACGTAAAGGATAATGGCGATGCAGAACTCCAATACGTGATCAGTGATCTGGGCGCGACATTCGGGCGCCTTGGAAACAACGACCTCCCAATTTTCTATAGACTTGGGCGAAAGACCGACGATCCGCGGGCGTGGAGCAAGGCCGCCTTCATAAAAGGCGTCAAGAATGGCCAACTTCGCATGGCTTATAAGGGAGGAAAGAGCCGGGGGATCATGAAAGGAATCACGATCGAGCAGGGTCGCTGGTTAGCTGAGTTGCTTAATCGCCTGAGCGACAAGCAGATCAGAGATGCCTTCCGAGCTGCGAACTACTCTGAAGCAGATGTTGATACGTTTGCGCGAGCCGTAAAAAGAAGGGTTGACGACCTAAACCGGGTGGTAGGCGAACAAAACCTCGCCGGGAAATAGGAAATGAGAAAAGCGAATCGCATCCTGGTCCTGAGTCTTGTGGTCGTGACTTTGATAGCACCGATATTTATTTTTGGCTGTTTCGGCGCGGCAGCGCAGAATTCTTCAAAGAGCGCCCAAGCCGCTAATAACCAAACTGTAAACAAAGCAGGCCAGGATGAAAACCCGTTTGCGGCCGCGGCGAATAGCTCAGCCGCTTCGGAACCAACACAACTGAACTGGGCCGAATCGGGTGCACAGATCATTTTTAGGCTGTTCATAGCAGTGCTCTTATCGGGTATCCTCGCATTCCGGCCGAGAAGGGACACTCCTCTCTTTCGGCGCAGCCTGTTTGTTTCGCAGACCCAGATACTCCTCGCGGTTGTTGCAGCGGCA
>Ga0207712_10003030_pt1 | contig 10726 bp, 10 predicted proteins | sample KBSS44metaG_FD_184402 | JGI IMG/M metagenome (GOLD analysis project Ga0207712, IMG submission 184402) | Switchgrass rhizosphere microbial communities from Kellogg Biological Station, Michigan, USA - KBS S4-4 metaG (SPAdes) (version 2) | ecosystem: Host-associated > Plants > Roots > Rhizosphere... | reverse complement strand
CTTTCTCACGGGCGCGGCGATTGCGAAGACTTCGCGGTCACCAAGCTGCAACTCCTGCGCGCCGCAGGCCTGCCGGCAGATCATCTCTATCTGGTGGTGGTTCGCGATCTCGTCCGGCGCAGCGATCACGCGGTGCTGGCCGTGCGGCTCGGCGATCGTTTCGTAGTGCTCGACAACGGCGCCGACGCGGTGCTCGAAGCGGCCCAGGTGCGGGACTATCAGCCGGTGATCACCTTCAGCGCCTCGGGATCCTGGGTGCACGGCTTCCGCGATCCTGCCGCCATCCGGGTGGCGGTCGCGGACGGCGCGCCGCAGCCCGCTGCTGCGCCGGCGCCTTCAACAGGCATCGAGCGCTAGACCGCCGTCGTCTCAAGGAATCCCAGGAAGCTGCGGCTGTTCAGGTTGGCGCCATCGACGGGGACCAGCCGGACGCGACAGGGCGCACGGCGGGACTCGCTACGGAACACCGCCTGGCAGGTGATGAAGCGACGCGAAGGATCGTGCGCCAGTTCGGCGAAGGCGGACGGCGGGATCTCGACAGCCAGTTGAAGGGCGGCGGCGAGCGTATCGAGGGCCACGCCGCGTCCCGGCGACAGGGTCTGCAGATGCGCCAGCAGGCTCGCGTTGATCGACAGGAGCCGCGAGCGCCCGTCCACCGCGAAAGCCGGCGTCGGAACGGCGGCGACCAGGGCGTTGCAGTTCGGGCGCGCGAGGTTCGCCTCCGCGTCGCGCCAAATCTCCAGCAGGTCGCGCGCCAGGCTCGCCCGCAGCGCCGAGCTGTGGTTCAGGTCCGGCGTGCTCGCCTCCAGTCGGGCTTCGACCTCGGCGGCGAGGCTGCGGCCGGCCCGCGCCGCGAAGGTGTCGAGCGCACTCCAGAACGCCGCCTCGAGGCGAAACGCCCGGCGATGTCCGCCGATGACCAGGACGCGGAACTGCGGATCGAACGGCGAGCCTTCCGCCTCGCTTTCCGGCGCGTCGGGCTTACGGGTGGCGCTCATCGTTCGCGCAGCGCCTCGCTGCGGGCCTTGATGACCGGCTTCAGCAGATAATCGAGCACGCTTTTGCGGCCGGTGACGATGTCGGCCGAGCACAGCATGCCCGGCGTGATCGGCAGCCGCCGCTGGCCGAGGTTCAGGTAGGACTTCGGCGTCTCGATGATGACGGTGAAATAGGCCTGCTTGGACTGCTCGTCGTAGATGCTGTCGGCTGAGACCTGCACCACCTTGCCTTCGAGCCCGCCGTAGACGGAGAAATCGTAGGCGCTCACCCGCACCAGCGCTGGCTGGCCCACGCGGATGAACGCGATGTCCTTGGGCTGGACGCGGGTCTCGATCAGCAGCTTCTCGTTGGTGGGCACCACCTCCATGAGCTTTTGGCCGGCGGAGACGAAGCCGCCCACGGTCGAGACCTGGACGTCGTTGACGATGCCGTCGACCGGCGAGCGGATCTCCGAGCGCTGCAGCTTGCCCGCAGCGCCGCGGCTCGACTGCTCGATCACCGACAGCTTGCCCTGCAGCTGGTTGCGCTCGTCCTGCGCTTCCTGGCGGAACTGGAAGTTGGCTTCGGCGAGCTGAGCCTGGGCTTCGCGTACGCTGGCGGCGCCGCGCGAGATCGCTTCCTGCGCCGCCGCCAGCCGCCCCTGCAGGTCGCTGACGTCGCGGCGGGCCTGCAACAACTCGGTCTGCGGCACGATGTTCTTGGCGGCGAGCGGCTCGATCATCGCCACCTGCTTCTGCGCCAGGCCCAGGCTGGTGCGCAGGCTGGCGGCCGTCGCCTGGGCTTCGGCCATATCGCGGCGCTTCTGATCGATCTGCGCATTGAGCGCCGAGTTCTTGCTCGAGAGCGCCTGGGCGCGGATCTGCTGCAGCCGCGCCTCGTTCTCGCAGGCGGCGGAGTCCTTCTGGGTCGCCGGATCGCAGGCGAACGCCGCGCCTTGCGCTTCCTGTTCCAGGCGCGAGGCGCGCGCGGTCAGGGACTCCTTCTCGGCCTCGAGCTGGCCGAGCTCCGAAGAGGATTCGGTGTCGTCGAGCCGCACAAGCAACTGGCCCTTGGCCACGCGCTGACCGGACTGCACCAGGATCGCGCGCACGGTGCTGGGCTCGGCGCTTTGCACCAGCTGCGCCTTGCTGGACGGCCTAACCTTGCCCTCGGCGCGAGCGACTTCGTCGACGCGGGCGAGCGCGCCCCAGGCGAGAAACAAAGCGAAGGCGGCTGCGACCAGGGTCACGACCAGCCGCGTGCCGGACAGCTCGTAGAGGAAGCTGCCACGCAGCTCGCGCATGGCGACGTTGCGGACCTTCGTCGTGAGGCGGGCGTCGGACTTCATGTCGACGGTCTTTCGCTGGCGGCGACGGCCTGAGCGTAGGCCGAGCCGACGTCGGGCACGCTGGGCGTCCAGCCCAGCGACGGGTCGATCCGGCCGGCGAGGTCGTTGGCGGCGCGCCGCTCCGGCGGTCCCGCGGCAGCCAGCGCCTGCGCGTCGAGGGTGGCGATGCGGAACTGGGGCTCAACAATCAACGGCTCGCGGCCCGCATAGCGGCCAACGAACGCCGCCCGCTCGCCGGTCGAACCGGTCCAGCGGTAGAAGATGTGCCCCCCGATCTGGGTGATCTTCGCCAGGCGCGGAGCCCAGTACGGCGCGACATAGTCGGCGTGATAGTGGGTCGCCCCACCGACAGATCCCTCGACTCCACCGGCGAGCGCCTGAGCGGCGACCTCACGCGACCGGCGCCAAGCCGCGGCCGCCGGCGCACGCGACATCGCGCCATCGCAGGTGAAGCTGAACTGACAGGTGGCGAGGTCGGCGCCCTGGAACACCACGCCGCAGACGGTCTTCGGGAAGGCCGGATGGCGCAAGCGGTTCAGCACCACCTGGGCGACCGCACGTTGGCCTAATGCCGACTCGAAGCCGGCCTCGTAATAGACCGCCTGGGTCAGGCACTCGAGCGCGCGCGTCCGATCCTCAGCCGTGGCGGCGGTCAGCATGAACGGGCGCGCCGGTTCCACGGGAAGCCTGGCGCGCGGCAGCTCGGCGTTGATCCGGCGGGCGAGTTCAGCGCTCGGCGGCTGTGCGCTGCCTGGCCGATCGAGCGGGCTCAAGCCTGCAGGCGTGAGCGCCTCGGCCGGCGCAGCGGCAAGCGTCATGGCGGGCGACGTGTGGGGCGTGTGCGCTCGTCTGGAGGGCTCGGGGACGGGCGCCGGGCGCGCGGTCACAACGAGGGCGGCCGCTGTAAGCAGCGCGCCACGCCGCAAGTTCCTTGCGCGACGAGACCCTTCGACCACCTTGCCCCCCGGGACGCCTGAACACGGCCCCGTCGTGTGCCGAAACGGCACGACCCCAACGGAGCTTTAACACACTCGTTCAAGCCAGAGGCCAGCTACCGGGGGTTGAAATAGGGACGGCGCGACGGAAGGGCGCACGCACCTCGCGCGGCGGCGCGCCCGATGCTGTAGCCTGCCCGCATGCCGAGTCTGACCGCCTTCGTCCTCGACGGTTTCAAGATCGATCTGCGGCCCGCGCCGCACGAGCGGGACTGGATGGACGCGACGCACCAGCGCTACGCCTATCGCTGCCTGCCGCTGAACATCGCCAATGCGCACGGGTGGGAGATTCTCTGCGCGGCCGACTTCGGGGCTGTGTGGGACGGCGGCTCGGGGCGCACCTCGGTCAAAATCCTGGAGGGCGGCGAGGCCGCCGGCGCGGTCAGCCACTTCGGCAGCGGCGTGATCACCTTCCACGTCCCTGCCCTGTTCCGAACCGACCCCGGCTACGACCTGTGGGTCGGAGGACCGGCGAACCGTCCGAAAGATGGGATCTATCCCCTGACCGGGGTCGTCGAGACCGACTGGGCTCCCTACACCTTCACCATGAACTGGATGATCACCCGGCCCAACGCGGAGATCCGCTTCACGGCGGGCGAGCCGATCTGCTCGCTATATCCGGTCCAGCGCGGCGCCTTGGAGGCCGTCACGCCGCAGCTTCGCAGCCTGTCCGAGGCGCCGGAGTTGGAAGCGGAATTTCAGCAGTGGTCGCGCGGCCGGGTCGAATTCAACCGCGACCTCGGCGCCAAGGGAAGCGAGGCGCAGCGCGAGCGCTGGCAGAAGCTCTACTTCCGCGGCGAACGCCCCGACGGCTCGTCAGGTGCGGATGACCACCGCAGCCGCCTGCGGCTCAAAGGCTTCTCCGATCCCGAGTAATCCTCGCCACTGGCCTTTCATCGATCGCCGTTATGCTCGACTTCACGATGATCGTCGGGTGCACAAGTGGCCTGGCCTGAAGGCGTTCTGATCCGACATTGCGCGGGCCGGATTGCGCGGAAGGTTCCGCCATTCCTCCGCAGGAATTGGGGCGCGTCCGAATACTACCCACAGGGGCAGGTCGACCGTGCGCTCCGCGGATGTCGTATTTCCCCGCGATATCGCTTCCTTGCGTACGCCGCTTTTCTTTGCTCGGACCAGTTCGCCCAGGCGCTCCCGAACGCGACTGGCGTTCGCCTTCGCCCCGTTGTTGCCGCTGATTCTGTGGGGAAATCGGCGACCGGCCGCCTCGCACGTGGTGTTTGCTCTTCACCTCTATGCGTTTCTGCTGATCGTGTTCTGCGTCGATCTGTTGGTCGTCGCAGCCAGCCTTCAGCTCGGAGGCGCGGGCCTCGCCTCGCATCGCCTGGACGTGGTGCTGTATCTCAGCTCTCTCAGCCTTTGCGGCGTCTATCTGCACAGAGCGATCAGCGTGGTGTACGGCGCCCGCACGATATCCGGGATCATCCAGGCGATCACGCTGACGGCCGCCGTCGGCGCCATTGTCCTGGGCTATCGCTTCGCTGTGTTTCTAATCACCCTCTTCAGCGCCTGAGCGTTGACGATCGTGGACGCGCGGAGCGCCGGTTCGGCGTGGTCCGCGCGTCCATTATCGGATCAGAACGACTGGGTGAACTGCACCCCGAAGGTCCGGGGATCCCCGACGCTGGCGTTGGCGAAGCCAGTGCTGGCCGCCAGGTTGAGGCCAGAGGTGAAGTAGCGTTCGTCGGTCAGGTTCTTGGCCCACAGCGCAAGCTCGGTCTGGTCGCCGATCTTGGCCGCGACGCGGGCGTTGAGCAGGCCGTAGCCCTTCTGGATCAAGCCCGGCACCGGCAGCTCCTGGTCCCGCGGGAAGGAGAGCGAGGGCGCCAAGTTCATCTTGCTCTGATAGGTGTAGTCGACCTGGAAGCGGATCTCGCCGAAGTCGGTCGGCACGACGTAGGACGGCGACAGGCTGAAGGTCCACTTCGACACAGCCTTGAAGTCTGTGTCGCTGAGGTCCAGCGTGTTCGGCCCGGCCGGCCCGTCGGCGAAGAACTTGCCGTACTTGGGCGAGGTGTGGCCCAGGGTGGCGAAGATCTTCGCGTTCTTGAACGGGATCGCCGTCAGGTCCGCCTCGAAGCCGCGCAGCTTGGCCGAGGTGGCGTTCAAAGTGGCGACCACCGAGACCGTCGCGCCGGCGCTGTTCAGGAAGGTCTGAGCGATAGTCTGCTGGAAGTTCTTCACGTCGGTTTGGAAGGCCGAGACGTTCAGGCGCAGGCGCCTATCCAGCATGTCCGCCTTGAAGCCGATCTCGTAGTTGATCGCGGTCATCGGCAGATAGGTCTTGAACGGCACGCCGACGGTGCTGCGCTGGTTGATGCCGCCCGCCTGGAAGCCCTTGGCCGCCCGAGCGTAAACCATGGTGCCTTCCATCGGCGTGTAGTCGATGCCGGCGGTCCAGTCGGTGGAGTTGTACTTCAGCGTCGAGTCGTTGACGCATTGGGCGTTGGGGAGCGGCACGGTGCAGGTGTTCACGCCGGTGGCCTGCGAGATGCTGCGCTGGGTGATCGAGACCTGCTTCTTCTCGTCGGTGTAGCGCAGACCGCCGGTGAGGTTGATCTCATCGGTGATCGCATAGGTCGCCTGGCCGAACACGCCGATCGAGCGGTTGTGGAGGTCGTTGTGCAGGAAATTGGAGTTGCTGCCGATCAGGCTGACCAGAGCGGTGTTGGTGCCGCGCTCTAGACCCTTGAACTTGTAGTAGTAGACGCCGGCCGTGTACTTCAGCTTGCTGTCGAAGCCCGTGCCGTTGAGCTGGCCTTCCTGAGTGAAGGTCTCGCCCTTCGGCTGGGCGCGCGAGAACAGCAGGATCGAGGGGGTGGCGTCATAGTCCTTCGGGCTGTTCTGGCTGAACTTCCGATAGGCGGTGATCGACTTGATCTGGATGTCGTCGGTGACCTGGTAGCTGATGTTGGCCGAGACGCCCTTGTCTTTATAAGTGCTGATGTCGCCCTGATTGTTGGCGCCGGCGAAGTCCCCGCTGTTGAAGGCGGACGTCGGCGGCGTTTGCGACCAGCAGCGGTTGTGCAGGTTCGGCGTCGCGCCGAAGCCGCAGTTGGCCAGGTTAGCCTGGATCGCCGCGAAGCCGTCCGGGGTCGCCGGATTGAGCCCGTAGAAGCGGCCCAGCGCGCTGGCGGCCAGGCCGCCTGGCCGCAGGTAGATCAACTGCATGATGTTGCCGTCGGTCTTGGCGTCGATGTAGTCGCCGGCCAACAGCACGTCGAGCTGGTCGTTGGGGACGATGCGGACCTGACCGCGGACATAGACCTGCTTGGTCTGGCCCAGGCGTCGGCCGTAAGTGGTCTCCTTGGCGAAGCCGTTGTTATCGCTGTAGCCGAGGTTGAGGCGGAGAGCCGCGAGATCCTTGGCCAGCGGCACGTTCAGCATGCCCTGGCCCTGGATCAGGCCGTGGTTGCCGGCCCCGACCAGCACGCGCCCCGAAAACTCATCGAGCACCGGGCGCTTCGAGTGGATCGACAGTGCGCCGGCCAGCGTGTTGCGGCCAAACAGCGTGCCCTGCGGCCCGCGCAGAACTTCGACGCGCTCCACGTCGGGGCCTAGGAAGCTCATCGAGCCCAGCGCACTCGATTGGTAGACGTCATCGATGTAGATGGCGGCCGGCTGGTCGTTGGTCAGCTCGACGCTGGTGCTGCGCAGGCCGCGGATGCCGATCGTCGTCGCCGACGTGCTCTGCGGCGTCGAGGCGAAGGTGACGTTCGGCGTCGCCGAGGCGAGGTCTGAGATCTGGCTGACGGACCGGTTCTGCAACTCAGCCGACGACACCGCCGAAATCGAGATCGGCACCGACTGGAGACTTTCCTCCCGCTTCTGCGCGGTGACGACGATCTCTTCGAGACGCGCCCCCTCGGCGGCCGGCTGCGCCTGCGCCACCGCCGGCGCGGCCATCAGAGCCGCCATCGACGTCGCGGCGAAATAGAGTCCGAGCTTCTTGGATGTGTTTGACATGAGCCCCCCTAAATTAATGTCGGCGTTGTTTTTGCTGTTGAACTGGATGTTGGTCGAAGCGCTCAGGCTAAAGGAAACCCGCAGTCGCGTTCGCTGGTCATGAATAGAAGCGCGCGCCGTTTCGCGCCGCACTGCGATGCATTCGCAGACCGCACGGCGCGGCGCCCAGGCGGTTTGATGTAGATGAATTGTAGATAGGGCCGCGCGATTTCGACCTAGCGGTCGAAACGCGGCATCCGACATTCCCTCCCTCTGCGCGCGCATTGCAAGCACGCTTTTATATTTCAGTATGTGACCAAAATTGCCGTTCTGGATAGTGACCAAATTTCAACGTCATCTTGAATCAATTTCATCCAGTTATGCGGCTATTGAATTCGAGGCGCGCCAAACGCAGCGCGTGCAAGAGGCGTCCAGGCGCGACGGTTGGAGGCCTGCGACTTGACGTTGCTTGCCGGCCTCAGACCTCCTGACAGGGAGCAGTTAAACGCACGCAGGCTTTGCGGAACACAGCACAGCCCCGCCCGTTCTTACCCCTCTGGAGGGGCGGCCGCGGTTGAGGTCGTCGAGTGCAAAGTCTGTTGAAGCGTTTGGGCGCCGTCGGCGCCGGTCTGTTGTTGCTCAATGAAATTCGCGGCCTGTTGATGGTCGGCGCCTTGCTTAACAGCTGGGCGCAGTCGGCTGACGCGCACCCGCATCTGGGCGCCGTCGCGCGGCTGATCGCCTTTGGCGGCGGCTTGGCGTGCTGAGAAACCAACTCGCGGAAATTTCTATGGTTAATAGTCCGTAAAAAATTTGGCACGCCGCGTGCAGACGCCTAGGCTCAGGCTTGGCCGCTGCGCCAAGCTGCGACCTTCAGAGGGTGGACACCGCATGTTGCTGGGTTCGAAGTTCAAGCTGCCGCTGCGCCGCCCCGCCGCTCCCAGCCTGCGTGGCCTCTCGATCGGCGCCTTGCGCGTCGCGCCTTGGGTGGTGTTCGGCCCCATCACCGGCGTCATGAGCGAAGCCGCGATCGCCGCCTACAAGAAGGGCCGCCCCGTGGTGGCCGGCCTCTACGTCGCGGCCAACGTCGGCATTCTGGTCAGCATGCCGATTCTGACCGCCCTGATCGCCACCCGCTCTTAAGTCGCAAAGCCGGAACCGGCGCAGGTCGGGCGAGGTTGCCGTCAGGTCGAGAGCGTCCGCCCTGGGCCAGCCGGCCCCGCCCTCTTTCAACCGCTTGGGAACATCTCGGAGGCCGCCACCAGGAGGCCTCATCATGCACTATCAGCGGCTCGCCGACGTCCGCACCCTCGCCGCCATTACGCAGGTCAGTCCCAGTTTGACGCGTCGGCAGCGCTTGAAGCGCTGGGCCGACGCGCTGGCGCGACAGGGCACGCGGTCGCTGGCGCCGTTGCGCTGGGTGGAATTCTACGCCGAGGCCGAACGCAAGACGCTGCGTCGTGACGGATCGCCCCTCGCGCTGGCCTATGCCGACCCTCTGTTGCGGGCGGCCGGGCTGCGCAGCGATACGTTGGGCGAGGCGCAATGCTTCTTCGAGCTCTCCGACGACGAGGCGCACCGCCTGCTCTGCGACTGCCACTACGCCGGGACCATGACCGGACGCAGCGTGGCGCGGCGGCTGCGGCCGCTCACCTGGCCAGGGATCCTGGGCGCCGCGGGACGCATGCTGCTCACCGCCGGCTGACGCGGCGGCCACGAAAGAAGCGGCCGGGCGTGCGCCCGACCGCTCGATTCGTCGTCCCTGAGAGGACTTAAGCCGAAGGATCAGCCGCCCTTGGCGGCGCTGGCGATCATCGATTCCAGCTCCGCCTTGGTGGCGTTGATCACCGCTGCGCCATTCTGCACGGCGAAGCTCTTGGAATCGACGGTGAAGCTCTTCGCGCCCATCTTGACGGTGGCGGTCTCGCCGCCGGCGCCGGGCTTCAGTTCGGCGATCTGGCCGATCACGGCGCCGGTGTTGTCCTTCACAGGTTGACCAACTGACAGGCTGGCGGCGGCGGGCGCGGTGGTGGAGGTGGCGGCCGCGGTGCCGGTGTCCGCAGGCGCAGAGGATTCGGCCGCCGCGCTCGACGGTGCGGAGGACGTCGAGGACGCGGCGGTCTGGGCCAGGGCGGGCAGAGCCACGGCCATGGCGGCGGCGGCGATCGTCGGGAGCAAGAGGTTACGCATCTGGGCTTCCTTTCCTAAGGCTGTCTCTGAGCGGGACAGAATGCCGGTCAATTGGGCGAGGGCTGGGCCGAACCTGGGCTTCGTGTGGGCCGAGCTTGACCACAGACGCCGGCGGCGGCACGCCGGTTGCGGTCGTCAAGAAAGCCCCATGCCCAGCTTCGCTCCCCCGCAGTTGACCGGCCTCTGGCGCCGGGAATCGATCACCGCGCCAGGCGTCCACGACGCCGAGACCCAGGTCGTCTGGCTGCAGACGCGCAGCTGGTACGTCGACCTGCGCGCGCCGGCAGACCGCCCCCTCGCCGCCGGCCGCGAGCGACTCGACGACTTCACCGACGGCGAATTGCTCACGCTCGCTCGCGTCGAGGGCTTCGCCGGCGAACTCATCGTCGCGGATGGGATCTGCGCCTGGCGCCGCGATCTCGACCACCAGCCGCCTGCGCCGACACCGGACGAAGGCCGCCTCAGCCTCGACGGCGAGATGATGATCGAGGACGGCGTTCACCTGCCCTACCGCGAGGTCTGGCGTCGCGACCTGGATAGCCAAGCCCCGCTCCTGGCCTTCCGCCGCGAAGCGGACGACGGACGCGAGGGGCTGATGGTGATCGGCGGCGATCACCTCGTGGAGTTCGTCGCCCGTCCGGGACCGCCGCTCAGCGCCGATGCAAGCCTGGCCGAGTTGGTCGCATCCGAGGTCGCCGTCGGCCGGCGCGACGCCGCCATCACTCTGCTATCGACGCGCATCCGCTATGCCCGGCGCGAGGGCGGCGGCTGGATCGCGCGCCTGAGCTCGCTGCCTTGGCTGGAGGGCGCGCCGATGTGGGCGGCGGGCGCCGCACGGTTCGATCCCGCCTCCGGCGCGCTGGAGATCGCCGAAGCGGACGGCCCGTCCCGCTGGCGGCTGCTGGACGCGAGCCCTGACGCGCCGGGGGCGTCCAGCCTGTCTTAGAACCTCACCCGGCGATGCTCTGCCCGCCATCGACGACGAGGGTCTGGCCGTTGACGTAGGCGCTTTCCGGCCCAGCCAGGAAGGCGATCACCGCGGCGACGTCTTCCGGCGAGCCGATGCGCTTCAACGGGTTGCGCTTTTCCGTGGCGGCGAGGCGTTCGGGATTTTCCAGCAGCACCTTGGCCATGTCGGTACGGATCAGGCCGGGGGCGACAGCGTTGGTGCGGCTGTTGTGCCGTCCCCATTCGGTCGCCAGGCTGCGCACCAACTGTTCGCCGGCCGCCTTGCTGGCGTTGTAGACGGCGA
>Ga0207712_10003029_pt1 | contig 10727 bp, 10 predicted proteins | sample KBSS44metaG_FD_184402 | JGI IMG/M metagenome (GOLD analysis project Ga0207712, IMG submission 184402) | Switchgrass rhizosphere microbial communities from Kellogg Biological Station, Michigan, USA - KBS S4-4 metaG (SPAdes) (version 2) | ecosystem: Host-associated > Plants > Roots > Rhizosphere... | reverse complement strand
GCTGTTTCTGCACAGATAATACAAGGATTACAAAATATTGTTAGTCGTCAAACTGATCTAACAAAAGCCCCGGTGGTAATAAGCGTAGGAAAAATTGATGGCGGCGTGCGAAGCAATATAATTCCGGAAGAATGTGTGTTGTATGGAACCATTCGTACACTCGATAGCAAAATGCGACTTGATGTACATGAAAAAATAAAAAGGGTTGCTAAAAATATCGCCGAAGCCAATGGCGCCATAGCAGAAACAGTTATTGAAGAAAAAACGTTGGTTACATTTAACGATCCGGAACTTCTTAAAAAACTTATTCCATCTCTTGAAAATGCTGCAGGTAAGGATAACGTTGCAGAAAGAAGCTGGGTAACCGGCGCAGAAGACTTTTCTTATTATGGACTAAAGGCACCAGCCGTGTTTTTATATCTTGGCGGAATGCCAAAAGGGAACGATCCACTAAAAGCACCGGCACATCACACAGCAGATTTTTTTGTAGATGAAAGCGGAATGAAAACCGGGATCAAGGCTTTTTGCAATATTGTTTTTGATTATATGAATATGTCCGCAACTGCTAATCAATCTTCACAAACAAAGAAGCCATTTTAAGAATGAAAAAACTTTTTTTATTATCTCTTTGTCTTCACGGAATTGCATTTTTATTTGCACAAAAAATTGATAGCAAGCTTCAAAATAAACTCGAAGAAACAATACAAGGATTCAATGGCGATATCGGTATTTATGTAAAGAATCTTCGCACAGGAAAAACGGTTTCAATAAATGCGGATACTGTTTTTCCAACTGCCAGTATTGTAAAAGTTCCGATCCTTCTTGGCATGATGGACAAAATTCAAAAAGGAGAATTAGCGTATGATTCAACATTGGTATACAAGGATTCTTTATTATACGAAGGAGAAGATATTCTTGGCTCATTTAAAAACGATGAAAAGATCTTACTTAAGAAAGTAATGATGCTAATGCTTACCACAAGTGATAACACAGCAAGCTTGTGGTTGCAAAGCCTCGCAGGAAAAGGAACAAGAATAAACGAAATACTCGATAGCCTGGGCCTGGTTTATACAAGGGTAAATTCAAGAACCCCGGGAAGAGAAAACAACAGAACAGAATATGGTTGGGGACAAACAACTCCAAAAGAAATGGGGATGATCTTTGAAAAAATTTATCGCAATGAAATTTTTTCTGCCGCAGCCTGCGATCGTATGATGCGATCTCTTGGAAGAAATTATTGGGATCTGAATGAAGCGATCTCTCAAATACCACCTTACATTGAAGTATTCAGTAAAAACGGATGTGTAAATGCAGTCCGCAGCGAAGTATTGTTAGTTAACGCCCCACATAATCCTTATATCTTTTGCATTTTTACAAAAAACAATAAAGACACTCAATGGACACACGATAATGAAGCATGGACGATGGCAAGAAAAATTTCATTGATGCTCTGGAGATATTTTGAGCCAAAAGATAAATGGGAACCGACAAGGAAATAGCACTACTTGAATATCTGGAAAGCTATTAAACTCATTATATAAGCTAATCCCGTCATATAAATAAGCTGAATGATCGGCCATTTCCAGCTTTTTGTCTCACGTTTTACCACGGCTAATGTGCTCATGCATTGCATAGCAAATACATAAAAGATCATTAATGATAACCCCGATGCAAGAGTGTAAACCGGGGTGCCATCTTCTTTTTTTGCGGCTTTCATCTTATCACGCAGTCGAAGATCGTTTTCATCCTGTTCACCAACACTGTAAAGGGTTGCCATAGTGCCAACAAAAACTTCTCTTGCAGCAAAAGATGTAATAAGAGCAATACCGATCTTCCAATCATATCCTAAAGGAGTAATTGCAGGCTCAATTGATTTTCCCAAAATACCGGCATAAGAATTTTCCAATTTTGCTGCACCAAACTCCTTATCTAATTCCTTTGTATTTGCATTGGGCTGTTGCTTTAATTGTTCATAATGCTGTGTCACATCTTTCATTCTGTTTCCAGGACCGAATGAACTCAATGCCCAAAGAATTAAACTTATAATCATGATTACTTTGCCCGCATCAAAAACAAAAATCTTGGCTTTATTGATCATCGTTTGGACCACATTTCCCCAGCGTGGTGATCGATAAGTTGGCAATTCAAGAATAAAAAAACTTCTTTCTTTTGATTTAATAAACCACCGGGCTATAGATGAAACGATCAATGCCATTACTAAACCAAGTAAATAAAGGCCCATCATCACCAAACCCTGGACACTCAAAAACCCTAGCAGGTAATTATTAGGAATAACCAGGCCGATCAAAATTGTGTAAACAGGCAATCTTGCGGAGCAGCTCATTAGCGGAGTTATCAGAATCGTCAGCAATCTTTCTTTTTTGTTCTCAATACTTCTTGCACTCATGATCGCGGGAACGGCGCAGGCAAATCCACTGATCATTGGCATCACACTTTTTCCATTCAGCCCGACACTTCGCATTAAACGATCAGAAAGAAAACTAATGCGTGCCATATAGCCGCTGTCTTCAAGTATAGTGATCAGGCCAAACAATATCATGATCTGCGGTACAAAAACAAGAATACCGCTTAGTCCTGCCACTACTCCGTTTATAAGAAGATCACTCCACCATGCATCAGGTAATGCACCTGATAAACCGGAGCCCAGTTTTGCAAAACCGAGTTCGATCCAATCCATTGGATATTGCGCTATCAAAAACACGCATTGAAAAAGTAAAAACAAAACCGCAAGCAAGATCAGATAACCCCAACGACGATGAAGAAGAACGTTGTCAAGCTTGTCTGTGAACAATGTTCTTTGCAAAGGATCAGGCTCTACCACTGTTTGGTGCATGATCGTTTTAATGCGTGCATAACGTTCTGTTATTTCTTCAGCCTGCGATAATGTTTTATTTAATGGAATATCTTTTATTGAATTCTCAACTATCTTTTTTACGGAAGAATTAATTCCAAGCTCTTTATAGTTAAATGCAAGATGTAAGGCTTTGTAATCGCTTAATTGGGGGAGCTGCTCTTTAATTGCCTGCACCGTTCCTCTTCCCCATAAAGCATCGGGTACAAAATTTCTTATGTTAGTTGGAGCAAGTGAAGTTGTTATCTGCGACAGAGTTTTTTTTAATTGAGAAATTCCTTTGTTCTTTCTCGGATTTATTGGGATCACCGGCACGCCCAATTCTCTTTCCAATCCCGCCACATCTATTTCAACTCCCTTTTTGCGGGCAAGGTCCATCATTGTTAATGCAATAAGGGTAGGAATCTTCAGATCAATCACCTGCGAAGCAAACAATAAATTTCTTTTCAGATTCGAGGCATCAACGATCACAACTAATATATCCGGATGTTCTTCATGATCCTCGTTTAATAAAACATCGTACGTTACTTGCTCATCATGCCGGCGTGGATAAAGACTATAAGTTCCCGGCAGGTCAATAAATTCCGCCCACAACTTATCGTCAATTTTTGCATCACCAACTTTTAAGTCAACAGTTACGCCAGGAAAATTGCCAACTTTTTGATTTAAACCAGTCAGGCAGTTAAACAATGAACTCTTGCCGCTGTTGGGATTTCCCACTAAACCGATATGTATTTTTTTTCCGCCCACTGTAACCCACAAATGTAGAAGTTAGACCTCGTTGATATTTACGAAATTGGGTTTTTGAAAGGTGATTTTGATCATATAGCCAGCTTTGGTGCTACTATCGTCGTCCCTTGCGTCGCACTCTTGTACTTTTGGTAATTCTATTGACCAACATGACAAAACTTTAACCCCATTCATTTATTCTAATTAATAACTTTGCACTAATTAATTTCAAATTCTTATGAAGAATATTCGTGTGGTGTTTTTATTAACTTCTTTTTTTCTTGTTCAAATTTCTTTTGCTCAAAAAAAGAAATCTCCCAAACTAAGTAAAGCAGACAATACAACAGTAACGAACCTACAGGCAAGTATCAGCTATCTTGCCAGTGATAAGCTTGAAGGAAGAAGAGCCGGCACTAACGGAGAAAAACTGGCAAGCGAATATATCAGTCAGAAATTCCAGGCTGCAGGGTTACAACCGAAGGGCAGCGAAGGATTTTTTCAACCATTTGAAATTTATGATGGCAAACAAATAAATAGTGCTACACATTTTGTCATCAATGAAAACAACCTTGCTGTTAACAAAGATTTTTTTCCATTTCCATTTTCCCAAAACACAAGTATTGAAGCATTGCCATCCATTGCTGTGCAGGAAGCCGATATGCCCTGGTTCTACGATCTGAAAGAAACCATGGAAGAAAATAAAAACAATCCGCATTTTGATTTAAATGAATACATCCGCAACAACGCAAAAAAAGCAAAAAGTCGTGGCGCATCAGCAGTTATCCTTTATAACTCCTCATCTATTGATGATCAGTTGAAGTTTGACAGCAAAGACAGAACAGAAAAATTGGATGTGCCGGTGTTATATGTTACCAGAGATGCAGCAAAAAAATATTTCGGCGATCAAACAGCGACAATTGATATTAAATTGAAAGTGGATATTGGCGACAAGAAAAGAACTGGTCACAATATTATTGGATATTTAGATAATGGAGCAGCAAGAACAGTTGTACTCGGCGCACATTACGATCATTTGGGGTATGGCGAAGACGGCAATTCAATGTTGCGCACAGGAGAAAAAGCAATTCACAATGGAGCTGATGACAATGCAAGTGGTACCGCCGCATTGATCGAACTGGCAAGGATTCTAAAAAATACAAAGCAGAAAAATAATAACTATCTGTTTATTGCTTTCTCTGCCGAAGAACTTGGATTAAATGGTTCAAAATTTTTTACAGAACACCCGACGATCGATTTTACTAAGGTCAATTATATGATCAATATGGATATGGTGGGGAGACTGAACGATAGCAGCCAAACTGTAACGATCGGTGGTTATGGCACTTCACCGCAATGGGGTACTCTGATCGACCCCAATAATAAAAAGAATCCCTTTGTGATCAGGATCGATAGCAGCGGAACAGGTCCAAGTGATCATACATCTTTTTACCGCAAAGACATTCCAGTTTTATTTTTCTTTACCGGTTTGCATTCAGATTATCATAAACCAAGCGACGACGCTGATAAAATAAATTACATAGGTGAAACAAAGATCATCAACTATATCAACGGCATTGTGCTTTCTCCAACTACAACGGGTCAAAAACTGGCATTTACAAAAACAAGAGAAACACAAACAACTTCTTCCTTGCGGAGCGGTGGAGTTACAATGGGCATCATGCCTGATTATACTTTTGCCGGTTCAGGCATTCGTTGCGATGGCGTGTCTGATGGGCGGCCCGCTCAAAAAGCAGGATTGAAAGCCGGGGATATTATTATTAAGGTGGGCGATTATACTATTAGTTCGATGGATAGTTATATGCAAACGCTTGGAAAATTTCAAAAAGGAGACAAAGCAAAAGTGAAATTCAAAAGAGGGAACGAAGAAATGGAAACAGAGGTTCAGTTTTAATTTATAAACAGAAACCAAAACCGCTTTGAGCAACAAACTTATTTTAGATACGCAGGATATTACCGATGGTTTTTTTGAAGACACCCGCCTTCTTGGCATTATGGCGCCAATGAAGGATTACCAATTTTGCTGGCAGCTAAACAACATGCTCGGCGTTGATTTCAGGGTAAACAATGAAATCGAAATTCAGTTAAAGAAAAAGAACAGAAATTATTTTTTTGGTTTGTATGAATATCATGAGCCCTCCACTGCACTGGAACATTATATTTATAATAACCAATTTGACGGCGAGTATCTTTTACCAGAATTCAAACATCTTGATTTTTTATGGCTGATGAAGGGTGATATTGTTACTGATGAAATGTTGCAGCAGCAAACAGAGAACATTCGATCACTTAATGGAGTGCAGTTAGTAATGGAACTGACCAATGAAAAGATCAGGAATAAGGAACATCTTGTATTTTAAATATGCCGATTAGCTGATTGGGTAATTTGATAATAAAAAAACTATAATTGGCACATCGGCATATTGTCACATCATCAAATCAATCTTTATGTGGAAAGAAGAAAACAATAAGCTGTATAAGAAATTTACTTTCAAAAATTTCAGCGAAGCATTTGCGTTTATGACAAGGGTTGCATTAGCAGCAGAAAAGATGGATCATCATCCTACATGGACAAACACATGGAATACGGTGGAGATCTGGCTAAATACACACAGTGCAGGAAATACAGTAACCGATAAAGACAGGGAATTAGCAAAGAAGATAGACGCACTACTCAGTTAATAGTTTGCATTTACTTATTTTTAATAAGTAAATGCAGATCACTGACACAATACTTATGGTTCGCCCCGCTTCATTCAGGGCAAACGAAGAAACTGCTACGACAAATTTTTTTCAATCGACCAATACAAAAACAGATCCCCGGTCTATTCAGCAAGCGGCATTGAAAGAGTTTGACTATATGGTTGAGCTGTTACGACGGCATGAAATAAATGTTTTGGTCATCGATGATACACCGACACCAGTAAAACCATCAGCTATATTTCCCAATAACTGGTTCAGTACTTCACCAGAAGGAATAGTTTCCATTTTTCCAATATATGCCGCTAACCGCCGTCCTGAGAAAAGAGACGATATTTTAAAAATGCTTGCTGAAAAGTTTGTGGTAAAAGACCTGCAGGACTGGAGTGAATTTGAAGTAGAAGGAAAATTTCTGGAAGGGACTGGAAGCATGGTGATCGATCATGAAAACAAAGTGATCTATACTTGCTACTCACCAAGAACAGATATTTCAGTGTTGGAGAAATTTGCCAACGCAAATAAGTTCAGGGCGATTATTTTTTTTGCAGTAGATAACAACGGAAATCCGGTATATCATACCAATGTTATGATGACGCTGGGCGAGAACTTTGCAATCCTGTGCGAAGAGGCAATTGAAGAAGAATGGGAGTTGATTGCAGTGAGACAATTATTAGAAAGCTCCGGCCATGAGGTGATAAGGATCACTAAAGACCAAATGCATTCTTTTGCAGGCAATATGTTGCAGGTAAAGAACAGCAAAGGAGAAAAATTTTTATTGATGAGTCAAACTGCTTATGACTCGTTGGATGAAGAACAAAAAGAAGAACTGGCTGCAAGAAGCCTATTATTACCAATACCAATTCCTGTTATTGAAAAAACAGAAGGCGGCAGCGTACGGTGTATGATAGCAGAGATTTTTTTGGAGAAGAAATGAAAAATGACGAACAAGTGTTGGGTATTATTTCGTCAAGCCCTTGTTGGTGGCATGCGCCTCATTTATCCGCGCTAACTATTTGGGGTCAATTAATACAGGATGATACATAGAATTTTCCAAAGCATTATTATAAGCTTCTTCTCCTATTACTCGAAAGTCCGTAACAACATTCACAAATGCTCTTTCTAAACATTCTATAAAAACATTTGTGTTGATATATATTCTACCGTTTTTATTAGCATATGGCACATCTTCATTTCCTCTATTATCAATGTCAAATTTCCCTTGAGATGAATAATTATGAATCAGACTATGCCTGAACATATCGTACAAGTCTAAGCCACTATATTCCTTCATATAATCATTAATAAAATCTTCTGGTCTTTTATTTGCGTCCCTTAAAAGTTTGTACCGAAAGGAAGATAGTTGGTTAATAAAGCACATACATAATATAAAAGCTGCAATCGGTTTACTCCTGTTGTGTCTAATGTCTCCCAAAGCATAATGCTCTAAAGAATGAATGATTTCTAAATCTTGTGGAGTATCTCTTATTTTTCTCAACTTTTCCATTTCGTATTTATGTTGGCCTAGTTTGCTTTAAACAGTACGGCTTCTCACCATCTCCAAATGATGTTCATTGTGATGAATAGTGAAATAAAGCATCTCTCTCAAAGTTACTTTTCCCAATAAAGGATGTGGCAGGATATAAGCATCAAGATCTTTTTCATTTTGCTTTTCAATTTTCAAGATCAGTTTTTGTTTTTGCTCGGTATATTTTTTTATCAACTCATCTTTCTTTTCAAAACCAATAAATGGTGGAATGAACGGACCGCTTGCACGGCCTCCTGTAGCAAGCTTTGCTTTATATTTTGCCACCAGTTCATCATAAGTTTTTGAGGGGCGATTGGTTTTACCAAACAAAATTCGCAAAGCAAACTGGTAAACCATAAGCAAGCTGCAACGGTTTTATAGCACGAATAAGATGATCAAGATTTTGCCCGGCACTCCATTTATCACCTGGCGAAGCTTCAAATTGTTCTTTGGTCAATTGAACAATGTAATTATTGAATGCATCTATATTTTGATTCAACGCTGAAATGATCTGTAGCTTGTCGTGTATTTGCATCGTTGCCGATTTATTTGTTTAACCGGGCTTTAGTCCGATCAATTATTTTAATGAAATAGCAACTTCGTAATGAAACCACATAGACACATAGGACACAATAGGGAAGAAACACATAGAGCCTATGTGAGCACCTATGTTTCTATGTTCCTATGTGGTAAAAACATCTGTATGGTTGAGTCACACGGATAGTCATTTTATTTCTTTACTTCTATCATCTTCTCCCCTCTTGAAACAAACTTTCCTATCGGCTCAATAAATTTTTCCAATCCGCTTTTTTTAAATAAACCGATCACTTCATCCTTTGCATTTTCTTTTACGCTGATCAGCAATCCGCCATTTGTTTGCGGGTCGGGTAATAAAGTAAATGCTTCCATTACATTCACTCCTTTTCCAAATTTTATTTTATCGCTGTAGCTGCTCCAGTTCCTTGTAGTGGCATCCGGAAAAATTCTTTGACTGATATATTCTTTAACGCCATCTGCCACCGGAATTTTATCATAATAAATTTCTGCACCTAGTCCACTGCCTTCTGCCATTTCAATTAAGTGACCAAACAAGCCAAAGCCCGTTACATCCGTCATTGCTGTCACTCCTTTTATCTTTCCTAACGACTCGCCAGTTTTATTTAGCGTTGTCATTTGTTCTATCATCATTTGCAAATGTTCTTCTTTCAGCAATCCTCTCTTTTGTGCTGTAGATAAAATGCCAACACCCAGGGGTTTTGTAAGAAAGATCAGATCACCTTCTTCTGCAGTATTATTTTTTTTCAGATCTTCTTTATTGACAATACCTGTAACTGCCAAACCAAAAATGGGCTCTGGCGAATCAATGCTATGTCCGCCAGCCAAAGGAATTCCCGCTTCATTGCAGATCGTTCTTCCTCCATCAATGATCTTTTGTGCAAGTTCAACAGGAAGCTTTTCAACCGGCCACCCGAGTACAGCAATTGCAAGAAGTGGTTTGCCGCCCATAGCATATACATCGCTTATAGAATTAGCAGCGGCGATTCTTCCAAAATCAAATGCATCATCAACGATCGGCATAAAGAAATCTGTAGTGGAAATTAATGCCATCCCATTTTCAAGACCATAAACAGCGGCATCATCCTTACTGCTGTTACCAACCAGGAGATTTTTATTATCAGGGACTGAAATATTGGTTTTTAAAATTTCATCCAACACCTTTGGAGCGATCTTACAGCCGCAGCCGGCGCCATGAGAATATTGCGTAAGCCTGATGCCCTCATTCCCTAAAGCTGGGTTAGTGGCAGAATTTGTTTGTTCAATCATTCCGCAAATCTCGGGGATAGACGGGATTTATTATTTGTATTTTCTTCTTAGCACAATGGCGGCATTTCTGTCAAAGTCGGCTTTGAATCGTACATAATAGATCTCTTCGCCGTCTTTTATTTGTAAGAGCCCGGTATTCGGAGGATATTTTCCAAGATTATCCGCATATAAGACGATCAGCAAAGAATCGCTTTCTCCCTGGGGCACATAATATGTTTTTCTGTATGCAGAGGATTTCAGCATTTGTTTTTCAACGAACATTACATCGTTAATAATTACACTCACTGTATCACCATCTACCTCGCCGTTATCATACAAGGCGATCGACAGGCTATCAGATTTAAAATAAATTGTTTCCGAAGGAACAGTTTCTCTTCCATCAACCAAAGAAGCGGCAGGTTTCAATTTTCTTCTACTTCTTAGCTCCTGGAATTCATATTGCCCATCAGCTTTATTCTCTGTCAATTTTTTATCAGTTGCTGCTACATCTTTCTTTTCGTTTTGATTCGACTGATTATTAACGGCAACAACAGGTTTGTTATCGGGAAGTTTGGTTTCTTGTTTAGCAACAGGTACCTCTGGTTTCTTATCAACCGTGGTTGAATTAGTAGCAACAACATTTTTCTTTTCATTCGGATCGGTTTGGTTACTAATGGTGGAATTTGTACTTGCTACACCAACATCTTTCTTTTCAACTTGATTTGGTTGGTTGTTTACAGCAATTGAAGTTGTTTTATCATCAGGAAGCTTAGTTTCTGTTTTTACAGTATTGGTTTCAGGTTTTTTCTCAACAGGATTTGTGTTTGTTGCAACGACATCCTTCTTTTCAGTTTGGCTTGGCTGGTTATTTATAGCAGTTGAAGTGATTTTAGTATCGGGAACATTCGTATCTGTTATAATAAAAGTTAGCTGGGTATTCTTCTCGACCGGTTTTGATTCAACTGGTTGAGCACTCCTTTTCTCCTCTTTCTTTACTATATTTTTAGCAACATCATTTTTATCTTCTTTAGCTTTTTCAGGAGTTTTTTCCTTTGGTTTATTAAGGGTAAGCGTTTTTTG
>Ga0207712_10003027_pt1 | contig 10729 bp, 8 predicted proteins | sample KBSS44metaG_FD_184402 | JGI IMG/M metagenome (GOLD analysis project Ga0207712, IMG submission 184402) | Switchgrass rhizosphere microbial communities from Kellogg Biological Station, Michigan, USA - KBS S4-4 metaG (SPAdes) (version 2) | ecosystem: Host-associated > Plants > Roots > Rhizosphere >... | reverse complement strand
AGAACTTAAAACGAGGAATGTCGAATGGATTTGCTGAAGCGGCCAGTAGCGGCCCGTGCAATGAGACGATCCGCTTATTGCGAGAAACCCAGAGTGTTCGCACAGCCGTGAGGTTCCGCGAGGGAAAAATATATGCTCCACTGGCATTTTCGGGAAGTTACAATCCGCCGCTGATCGGCTGTATTGATTTTTCGGGTTATGCCGAGACGAACATCGATCTCGAGTTCGACCGCCAGGCACATAGCCTGATCGGCCGTGTTCGCGTGCTAAATGTTTCGCTTGACGGAACTGCCGGTATCGGCAGCAGCGTTTTGACCAGGATGGTCCAATCGTCGATCGACAAGCGATTGAACCCGATCGAAATATTGAAAGCTGAAAAGCTGTCGTTCAGCGTGCCCGTTCAGAATTCTTCTATCCGAATGGAAGCGACCGCGATCAGAAGCGAGATCGCGAACGGCGCACTCCTCATCCACATCGACTATAGCTTTCCAAAATAGATATTATTTTCGTGTACGCAAATATTCCAAAAGGTCAACGCCTATGCTGAAATCGTATCAAATGGACTGTTTATGGGTGTTTAACCATAGCAGAATCAATAAGTAGCAATTCTGGAATAAGGCTTGCTACAAATGTAGCGTTACCGAATCCATTTTCGGTTTTGAAGGCTTAACAAGAGGGTGAAATTATGAAATCCAGCAATCTAAAAAAACTAAGTGCAGCAGGCTTGGTTGCCGGGAGTTTGCTATTCGCTTTCGGTTCCCAGGCAAATGCGCAGGGGCGCGGCCGTGATAAGGACAGGGGTGATAAGGACAAGCCGCAGCAACAGCAGAAGCAGGTCCAGCAGGACAATCGTCAGCAGCGCAACGACCGGGCGGTTCAGGCCCAGCAGGCGGCGCAGGCGCGTCAGGTTCAACAGCAACAACAGCAGCAAGAACGGCAGCAGCAGATCCAACAACGCCAGGAGCAACAGAGGATCTGGGCGGAGCAACAACGCAACAACAATCAGCGCGGAATCGATCAACAGCGTCAACGCCAGCTTGAGCAGCAGCAAAGGATCCAGCAGCAGCAAGAGCAGCAAAGGATATGGGCCGAGCAGCGGCGCAATACTAATCAGCGGAGCATTGACCAGCAGCGTCAGCAGCAGATCGAACAGCAGAGGATTTTGGACGCGCAGCGGCGCAGCCAGAACGAAAACCAGCGCGGTGTCGATCAGCTACGCCAGCGTCAGCTTGAGCAGCAGAGAATACAGCAACAGCAGCAGGACTATCGTTCGCGACAGACTGGACAGTACACACGGGGCATCGACCAGCTTCGAAACCGGGAGATCTGGCAGCGGTCACAGCAGCAGCAGATACAGCGCGAACGGCTTCAGCAATATAATTCGCGTTGGAACAATTGGGATCGTCTAAGAGACCAGCGTGAACGAGAGCTCAGAAATGAGCGGCGCAATTCATACCTCCGATACCAGCAAAGGTACTGGGAACGGCTACGCCAAGACCAACTTCGGCTGCAGCAGGCACGGTACTATGACAGTATTGTGAACAACTATCGCTACTATCGTGGCGGCAGTTATTATTACACCAGCTCATACGGTGCACAGATGCTCCGTGATGCTGTGAATAACGGTTATGCGCAAGGCTTTGAGGCGGGCCAGGCAGACAGGCAGGACGGATGGCGTTTTGATTATGAAAGTGCTTATGCCTATCAGGACGGTTCGTTTGGCTATGACTCTTATTACGTCGGCCTTGACGAGTATAACTACTACTTCCGCGAAGGTTTCCAGCGCGGGTATCAGGATGGCTACTATGGCCGGTACCAGTATGGTAATTACTCGAATGGAAGATACAGCATTCTCGGAAGCGTGATCGGTTCGATCCTTGATTTCGTAACCGACTAAAACCACTTGGCCGCCAATTTGGCTACTCAAAGGCTTCATTCGAATGAATGGGGCCTTTTTTACGGCCTTTTCGTTGCTGACGGACGACATCGGTCATTCCTTGACAATAGAGCGTCTTCGGGCATAATTCTCTCGGCATCAAAAACTAATAATGTGCAAATAAATGTAGTGCTCGCGCCAATGAAGCAATTCCTCCATTTCGGCTTTTTGTTGCTGCTGGCAATCATATTCGTTCCGGCGCAGACGACACAGCATCCGGCCACTTACATCGATAAGGGGGCGTGCCCCTTCGAATGCTGTACCTACCGTCGCTGGAAGACTGAAAAAGACACTGTTGCCTACGCCTTACCCGACAAACGTTCAAAACGCGTCGGCACCTTTCGAAAGGGAAGTTGGGTGCGCGGCCTAACTGGTGAGGTCCATACGATCACACCCGGGAAATTTGTCGTAAGACGCGACCATGACAGATACCATTATCAGGACGTGCTTTGGGTCTACACACCACTGGGCGAAGGCTTTTACAAGATCTGGTACAAGGGTCGAATGCGACAGGAAAGTCTTGATTTTATGAGCGGGCCGTATGAAACTACTTCACCCTCATGCGTCGAGACTCCCGACTGCTGGGGCGAAATTGAAGTGCCGCTCAAGACCGTTTGGTGGGCAAAGGTGCGCAGCTCGGCCGGATGGGTCGGATGGACAGATCAAACTGGAAATTTCGGAAACATGGACGCCTGCGGATAAGAAGGCTGAAACCGGAATCCCGCCATATACAGGGAGAAACAAAAGATGAGATTTGTTCTCGGAGTCATTTTTGTAATGTTTTTTATCGGCTCGCTCGGCTGCGGAATCCTGCTCGGGGGCCCGCCGTCCTCTGTTTATGATTTTCGCGATCTAATCATTGGCCTGGCGGGAGGGCTCTTGTTTATGGCGGGGATCGTTCTGATCGCTCTTGTATTCGGTATCGGCTCTGCGGGCAAAAAGCGCAGTCTGTGGCGGCTGCCTATTTTTTGTCTCGTGGCTGGGTTCCTTAGTTTTCTGTTTGGTATTGCGATCCTTGCCTCGAATATGGAGGACATGACTCCGCAGCACGCTGCCCTTAACTTTCGATTGAAGATCTATGCCGGCGGAATGATACTCTTCGCCTTGTTCTCGGGCCTGTGTCTATTGCTTGCATACTTACTGGCCAAACATCATAACGGCAAACTTCCGCCTGCCTGACACAACAGACCGATTTGCTGTTTGTTCCTATGGTTCGGGTACAGGGGAACCAAGCAGGTGGTCGGAGTAGCCCGCGTCGGCCTGTGTGCTGCAGAAGGATGCCCAGACCGTTCCAGGTTGTTCAAGACCGCTGAGCACGCCATCGCGGATCTCAAAGGTCCAGAAATCTCCGATGCCATTGCAGTCGCCATCGCCTAGTGCGAACGCGATAGAATACTTGTTCTCGACGATCACCGGTTTTAGAAAAAAATAAGCTTTGCGCTCCTGATGGGTGGTCTGCCGCTTCGTCAGGAGCACCCATCGGATGCCTTCTATCTTTGGTAGCCATGCAGGCCTGATTCCTTCACTGGAAAAGTAGATCGCCTTTACGTTTTTTCCCGGTTTGAAATACCGCCTGATGATCCGGCCAACCACCTCTTTCATCACCCGGTCGGGCGGAACGATCTCCGGCTTCGAATGGGTTTCAAACCCGCGCGCGGCACCCGCATATAGAACACAAATAACCAGAACCGCCGCGATCACGGAAAAGTTTCGGGTCGTGAGCATAGTAGATCAGATGCGGGCTGTATCACTCTGGATGGTTGACGCTCAAGATTCCCCAAGCGGCCCTCGTCCAGGTTTCCGCGTTCATGCATGCCAGCCTTTAAAGCTCTCGAAAAAGAACAGTGCGGAAGCTGCTCGTAACGAGGCAAAAACAACCTGTTTTTCATACCGCTCACTTTTTCCTTGATAACGTGCTATCCATATACACCCGCAACGTTCCCCGAAAAAGAAAAGCTTCACGCGGTTGTCCGGATGAAGCCCTTCGGGAGTTTAGACCAGAAAGAAGATTACTTTCTAGCCTTGGCGACGGCCTGAGCCCTTACGAGTGCGTAGCCGGTTGTGTCGAGCTGGTTCCAGTCGACGATCTTTTGGTAGAGGTCCATCGCGCTCTTGCTGTCGCCGGCACCTTCAAACGCTTGAGCGCTGCTAAACCATAGATACGGATCCTGCTGGTTTCCTTTAGCATAAAATTCATTCGCTTTCACATAATGCTTTTGCGCCAATTCAACGTTTCCAGCCATGGTGTTGTACGCCCGCTCGGAGTTCGGATGCAACGAGGCATATTGGCGCATCGATTCGACCTGTATCAGGGCTCCGGCAAAATCACCGCGCCTAGACATTAGACGTGCCTGCCCTAGGGTACGGTTGAACATACGATTGTCCTTTAGCTCCGGCCGCAATGAGGCGCTTCCCTCGAGCTTTAACGCCATATCATAATGCTTGGCAGCACCATTGAGATCGCCGGTTTCGCCCAGGATAAATGCTGACAGATTGTGAAGGCCAATGACAGTGCCGATGTCACCGTCCAGTTCTGCTTTAGCGATGCGCTGCTCGTTCACACCGATCGCCTTGCCAACGTTACCTTCGGCGATCCAGGAGTTCATCGTACTTGAGAGCGCGAGGTCACGGTTGCCGTCGTTCGTCGATTTATCGAACATCATTTGGTAATTCTCGCGTCCCTTCACGTAGTCACCTTTGAACTCGTAATTGTTACCGATGCCCCGATATGAGTTTACGAACGTCGGATCCTTTGCTAAAGCCATGTTGTACTGGACTATAGAGGCATCGAATTTACCGCTATTCATTAAGAACTCCGCGTACGAATCGTATGGATTGGCGTTGTTCGGGATGAGTTTGATGTAGTGTTTAAAAGCGGCCTCGGCGAGGGCGTTCTTGCCGAGGTTTATGTTGGAATATCCGATCAGGTTATAAGCCGGGGCGTATTTCTTGTCTATCTTCACGGCGTCGCCCAAATGGCGCAATGCTGTCGCGTCGTCGCCTCTGTTGCGATAATAGTTCGCGATCTGCATATGGACACGCTTATCGCGGGGAAAGAGTTTCACCAACTGCTCGAGATGCGCGAGTTGTCCTGTGATATCACCGTTGTTTGCATCGCGGGTCGCGAAGATCCACTCTCGTTCGCCCGGTGATACCTTATCGGCAAGCGCTACAGCCGTCGCGACGTTCTTCTGAAATTCCAGATTGGTTTGACCTGCGAATAGGTATCCGAAGGCGAAGTTAGGATCCTTTTGGATCACCCGGTCGAACATTGTGCCGGTGTCCTCAAGATTCTCGCCCTTCTCACGTGCCTGGATAAAAAGCGCGCGTGCCTCCTTGTTGGCGGTGAGTGGCATCTCCTTTTGGGCTATCACGCCGGAGGCTGCCGCCGTGGATAGGAGAAAAATGGCCAGGAACGCGGTCCTGACACTCCGTGGTGTTTCGTTAATAAACATTAATAGCTCCTTTTGAGTGTCTAGTTCTTAGATGACGGTGGCCGACGGGTCTGGGGGATGCCAGATAAAGCTGGGAAGGGGCGTAAGCTAAAGTTACATCTTAGCGGACTATAGCACGGGTCAGGGCGATTACCTATTTATATCGATAATCCGCCGGCTTCTACTGGCCCGCGTGGGAAACCCAGTAGCCTTGCTCGAAAATATATCGGAGGCAATAGGGTAGAAGCGTGCCAGGCGAAATTCTCACCCACGTTAATACAGGGGCGGCCGGCTAAAGTCTCCGGCATCACTACGTAACAACTTTATCCCGTAGAAACTCGCGGATCGCAAATTACACGCCTGACAGTAGATAAACTCATGGATTGCCGTGATACATGCTAGAGGATAAAATGGCGCTTGCCCGCGATCGGCGTCGTTTACAACTTGCGTCTAACCTGTCACACGGGTCAACATAGGTTTCATGAAGATCGCGTTACTGATCCTTGCGTTGTCAATAGCAGCCGCTGCTCAAAAACCGAGCCCGTCGCCAACGCCGACGTCATGCGCGCTTACGCTTGCTCAATCGCCCGCTTGGCAGGACATCAAGCTCGGGATGACCGAAGGGGAGTTTCAAAAGATATTTCCACGAATGCCATCCATGGTCAACAAGCTCGACCTTCCGGACACTCCTGCTTTTGCGAATGTAGACAACATGATGTTCACCTTTTACAAAGAGCGTCTCGAGGAAGTGACTATCCAGTTCGACCTGTCAGTTCGTTGGGATAACATAGGCCAATTTACCGACCACCTTTCGGAAACGCTTTTGCTGCCGAAGGCCTGGACCATTTCGGTCGGTACGGGCATGCTCGTATGCAAAGGATTCAATATGCGCGCGGTCAGCAGCCGAAACGAGATAAAGCTTCGCGACACCGTAGCGGCAAAAAAGATGCAAGCTGAAAACGCTCCGCCGCCGCCAAAGGACCCACCCCAGAAACCGCGGCCATACCGGTAGATTTAATGATCTTGGATTTGCATCGGGATATTGGATTGAATGCGGGTCGAAGCTCTTCGTCAGTTTCGACCCGCGCTGACCGAACACAAATCTCTAAAAGTATTTGTACAATGATCCGACCGGCCTGCGCGCTTTGCGCTCGTTCATTTGATCATTCCCGGCTCGTCGATCAATCCCGACGACTAACAACACCTGAGTCGACGGTTTGCCCCGTTCGGGAGATCGTTTGAAAATACATCTGATCTTTGACGAACTCGACAAGCATAAACGCCAGGTCAGTATCGAAATACGCAGCCGTCAGGGGCGAAGATTTGTTCACATTACCCTTACGAAGCTGTCCGCCGGAGCCGGTCACGAAATACTGGATTCCGTCCTGCGGCTTGATTCGCTCGTATATATGATCATGCCCGGTGAAGACGACATCGACCCCGTATCTAATAAACATCGGATGGAGCACCTCGCGCATCTTTTTGTCCGATCCGTGAAATCGTCCCGATGAGAACGGCGGATGGTGAAAAAATGCGATCTTCCACTTGTTGGTATCGGCAGCGAGCTTTGTGGCGATCCAGTCGAGCTGGCGTTTGTCCATGTATGTGCTGTTCAATGCATAGAACGAAATGCCGTTTTTATCGAACTTGTAATACTCCTCGCCCTTCATATTGAATAGCTCGTAGAAACGCTCGTTCGACGAATCGTGGTTGCCCAGACAGGCGTAGAATTTCACGCCCTTTGATTCAAGAGAGGTATACGGATCTTCAAATTTCGCTTTCATGTCCGTTGCTTTGTTTGAGCCGTAAATGTTGTCGCCCACCATAATGACGGCATCGAAAGGAAACGCGATCTGATATGTATTCATCATCCGGGCAACCTCATATTGCTCGGGTTTGCCGCTGCCCGTATCGCCAAAAACTGCGATTTTTAGCGAATTCTTTTCCACCGGCAGCCTCAGCGGCGATGGTAAGGTAACGCGCGGTCCTGCGGCCGCGGGAACCGGCACGTTCTTTGACGCGACCAACTTTTTCGACACCTGCGGTCGAACCGATACGCTCGGCATAAGCGAGGTCGTAGTGATCAGTGCTAGATAGATTAGTAAGTGGCGTTTCATTGGCTAACTCCTTACCGCTTTCCTTTAGGGAAGAGCGTTTGTCATATAATCGACGATCATTTCGTTTTCGCGGTCTACTAGAAGAAGATACGTGCCGACCAACCGATACTTGAGCTGTTTCGGAAGCTGCGGCAGTGTAAGCAGAAGCTGCGGAGGCATATCCATCACCTCTTTCGATTCCGGGTATTCCACATTTACTTTTACGCGTACTTTCGTATCTTCACCCTCGAAAACCCTTTTACGGAGATCGGCCCGGTCGCGGCCCTTGAATTCGTCCTTGATCATCTGACGAATGACAACGGATGCCTCGGGTGTAAAAATATCGCCTTGCTTCGCCCCGAAGCGCTCGTGCTGTACGCCTTTCAATAGAGCGTCATGGTGAGCCTGGATCTGCTCCTTAGTCGCCTTCTTTGGTAGGTTGGGAAGAGTATTGTCGATCCGTTCGCGCAACTTGATATAGTCCTTCGCGTGGTCTTCAAATCCGGAGATAACTGTTTTTTGCTGCGGTGTAAAAGCATTTTGGGCTGTCACCGAGACGGCCAAAAACATCAGAATAATTGGAAAAATGTAACAAAATCCTACAGTTTTCATAAGAAAAACCTCTGTTAATAAGGCTTTTCGCAAATAACGTGCCTTAACTAGGGGAGAACTTCTATGATTTTCGACAGGCTCATCCTTCCGTGCCCTCACGAAACGGATATGGTCTTGTAGGCGAACTGGAACGAAACAAAGTTCCAACCAGTCGTTACAGGGCTTTCTTCTACCCAAATGAGGGCCGGATACCGACCGCATAGTGGCCCCTCCGACAAGCGCGGGATTTATCATCAGAACACTTGGCGTTAAATAAAGACGCCCAGTCGATAAGATCTTCCCGCGAATCCAAGCGATGAGACGCGAATGAGGAGTTTAGACCATTGGTTTTTGCCGGTCTTCAGCAAAAGGGGGAAGACTTCTCGTCAATACGGCAAGGCCCGCCGTAGCGGGCGATCAGAAAAAATACAAAAGGAGAATGGGTGTCGTTTCCCTTAGAGGACTATGGAATATGTTGCGGTTTCTGTTGTGATCGGCGTCGTTGCGGCTTTGCTGGTGTCGGCAAGCGTTCAAAACAAGGTTAACGCGAAAGGTGGATGTCCGGAGTGCGGAACACCCGTACCGAGGGTCCGGCGGCCGACTTCCTTTAGGCAGGCGATGTGGGGCGGCTGGACGTGTACAAAATGTGGAACTGAAATGAACCAACGCGGTGAGGAGCTTCGTCGATCTGAAGTATAAAATTATCGTTTAATAGGTTCGTAGGGTCGAGAGCCTAGTCCAATTTGGATGCGTGGACTTTTTGGATCAAAGCAGTTACTCAGATCGTCTATTAACGGATCGATCGCAAGGCCTGGACAGCAGTAGTTGCCGTAATAAACATTCGGATCATCGTCATGATCCACGCTTGCATCGAGGGCATCGTTTCATACTTCTATCCCGGCAGATTCAGGCGTTTCAGCATTGCCGCAAAACGGGGATCGTTGCGCAGTGAGTCCATGAAGGGATCGACCTTTAATCGCTGCAGAAACCAATCATGTGCCTGATAGGCTTTTTCAAGTTCGGCAAAGGCGCCGTCCTTTTCACCAAGGGCGGCGTATGTGACGGCGACCCAATAGTTCATCACATATTTTCTCTTCTCGCCTTCTTTCCATCTCTCAATGATTCCAAGAGCCTTTTCCTTTTGACCGGTTTTTGCGTAAGCATAGCCGGCATCGGCGAGAAAAGGCATATCGGAATCCAGTGACTTTTCTGCGATCGCCAAAGATTCCGCATACATCCCTTTCATGTCATAGGTGTGACAAAGCCAATTCTTACCGCCAATAAAATTCGGGTCGAGATCATAGGTCCTTCTCGCCTGATCAACAGCTTCGTCAAATCTGCGGGCATACATAAGCACACCGGCATAGTTTGCTCCTTGTATTAGGTACAACGGCTCCTTCTCCATCGCTATTTTCATTTCCGCTATGGCCTCGTCGTGCCGTCCCATCGGACTAAGGTAGGTCCATGCGTAACGGTAATGTGTAATGGCGAGGTTTGGATCAAGTTCGAGTGCACGTTTGAACTCCCTTTCGGCCTTCTGCCAGTCCCAATCGTAGGTGGCGGCGATCATTGCGGAAACCGTGTGGGCTTCCGGAAGATCGGGATCGATCTCAAGGGCTTTTGTGACTGCTGCTTTTGCTTTAGGCGTCGCTTCGCTTGGAGCCGCGTAGGGAAATGACGGGATCACGGTCCAGGATTCTGCAATCCCTACATAACCTAGCGCGAATTTTGGATCAAGCTTAACTGCCTGTTCGTAGATCTCGATACTTTTGAACAGGTCCTCTTTCGTCCGTTTTGCGAAATGAAAGCGCCCTTTCATGTAAAGCTGGTAGGCCTCGTTATTGTCAGTGTATTTTTTGGTGATTCCTTTGTTGTCATTGCCGGCTAGTTTTAACTGCAGCTTTTCCGTAATGGTCGTCGCGATCTCACGCTGCGTTGCTAGCAGGTCGGACATCTTGCGGTCATATTGCTCGCCCCAAAGCAGTTTCTTTGTTCTTGCATCCACCAATTCGACGCTGATCATCAAATTGTCCCCTCGCTGAACGAGCCGCCCTGACATTACCGCGTCCACCTCGAGTTCTTTAGCGATCTGAGCGACGTCGGTGTCCTTGCCCTTATAGCGCATGACCGAGCTTACGGGACTGACCTTCAAACCCGGCAACTGTGACAATCTGAAGATGAGCGATTCTGACAAGCCGTCGGAGAGGTAATCCGTATCGGCATCCCCGCTTTTGTTTTGAAACGGCATTACCGCGATCGAATTGATGGGAGCAGATTCGCCGGTCGCGGTACGCATCTTGAAGAACCAATATCCAAAAGCGGCTCCGCCGAGAAGTAGGACCATAACAACCACCGCAACGCCGCGTTTATGATTGCGCACCTCAGTTACAAGGTATTCGGCACTCGAAGTTGTTCGCGAATGGCTGTCGGCTAGTGATCCGGAAGGCAGGACCACCGTTTGATCCGTCGTATTGATCTTAGCGCGGGTTGTCGCTTCGCTTTGCGGCTCAGTTGTGTGAAGGATCGCCGTCGCGGGTTCGTCCGGCGATACGGAGCCGCTTGACGGGCCTTCGAGAAGCTCGCTTCCATCATCCAGACAGTAAAGCAAACTGTCGTCGTAATAATCTCGTCTGCATTCAGGGCATCGCTTCATATTCTTTTCGCCGGCTTCG
>Ga0207712_10003026_pt1 | contig 10732 bp, 10 predicted proteins | sample KBSS44metaG_FD_184402 | JGI IMG/M metagenome (GOLD analysis project Ga0207712, IMG submission 184402) | Switchgrass rhizosphere microbial communities from Kellogg Biological Station, Michigan, USA - KBS S4-4 metaG (SPAdes) (version 2) | ecosystem: Host-associated > Plants > Roots > Rhizosphere... | reverse complement strand
TTCCATCTGTGGGTGTGCCGCGCGCATGGCGCGCCCAGCCGTCGCGATGGCACTTCAGCATCCCGCGAAGCCCGAGCACCTCACGACCGTCTTCGCCGGTCAGGACGCCGACGCCACCGAGCGCGCACGCAGCTACTTCACCGGCTACGCCCCGTCGTCGCCGCAGATCGCTCTGCTGAAGGACGGCAAGGTCGTCTTCATGCTCGAGCGGTGGCAGATCGAAGGGCGCTCCGCGAACCTCATCGCTGAGGACCTCGTCGAGGCGTTCGACGAACACTGTCGCTGATCAGATGAGCGCCCGATCCCGCTGATCGGATCGGTTGATCGACGGTCGCGCCGACCTTGGGCACGTGCTCTGCACTCCCTCGCGTGTCACATACGAAGGAGGCAGTCATGGAGAGAAACGCCGACGACACGTTCGGCGCCACCGGAGATCAGGGCTCTACTACCGGCGGCAGCAGCTCATTCGGCACGCAAGCACAGGGCATGGCGGGCAGCACGACCCCCGTCGGCAGTGCGGATTATTCATCGAGCGCCGCGACGAACCCGTCCGGCAGTCTCGAGACGTCGAAGGTCGACCAGGCGAAAGCCGGCGTCCAGAACAAGCTCGACAAGGCGAAGGAGAAAGCGCGCGAGCTGCAGTCCACACTCGCCGACCGCCTCGACGCGGGTGCGGAAAGGCTGCGTCTGCGCAACCAGAATGCGACGCTCTCCACGGCCTCCGGCGCGGGCAGCAGCGTCGATGTCGTGTCGGACGATCGCATGGCGCAGGTGAACGATTCCGTCGCGCGCGGCATGCACAAGTCCGCCGACTGGCTCCGCAACGGCGACCTCAAGGCCGACATCGAGCGGCAGGTGCGCGACAATCCTGGCCGCACCTTGCTCATCGCGCTCGGCGTGGGATACCTGCTCGGTAAGGCATTCCGTAGCGATCGTCGCTAGGTCGGCCTATGGGCATTCACGTCGACAATGGGCGGTCGCGTCCTCTCGGTGCGCTCCTGCGCGAGCTCGCCGAGGGGAGCACGTCGCTGATCCGGCAGGAGGCGCAGCTCGCGCGCCTCGAGCTGGACGAGGCGCTCCGCGGGGTCGGGAAGGGCACGGCGTTCATCGTGTCCGGTGGCGTGCTGCTCTTGTTAGGCGCGCTCGCGTTCCTGACCGGATTGATCCTGCTCGGCGGCGATCAGTGGCTGCGTGATCGCTATTGGCTGGCCGCACTCATCGTCTTTGTGCCGGCGGGCGGGGTGGCACTCTGGTGCCTCTCCCGCGGCTCGACGCTTCTTTCACCACGGCAGCTCGCTCCGGATCAGACGGTCGCGACGCTCAAGGAGGACACGGCATGGCTGAAACAACAGCTGACGTCCGGCGCGACATCGAGCTGACGCGCGAACGCATGTCGACGACGCTGCAGCAGCTCGAGAACAAGCTGAACGTCAAGCAGGTCGTGCGCGACAATCCGTGGCCGGCGCTGGCGATCGCGGTCGGCGCAGGCGTGCTGCTCAGCCGGTCACACACCGATGTCAAGGCGGCGGCCGCAACCGTTGCCGCGACGCGCGGCGCCAGCAGCAAGGTCGGAACGGTGCTGGACGACGTGGTCGCGAACCTCGTCAGTGGGCTCCACGAGGCGTTCGAGTCGCGCATCACGTCCATGGTGAACGATCTGAAGAGCGCAATCGGGGCGCCCGTTTCGCGGTCCGGGAACGGCGATACGCGCGCGACGGGAGTATCCGTCGATCAATCGACTGCCTCCCCCGTCGTTGCAGATCGGATCGACGGCATGGGCCGGCCTGTCGACCCTCTGGGCACTATGCAGCCGCGGCGAGCCGACTGATTCCTTTCGTGATGGATCAGGGCGCATGATGGCCCGCACAGGCAGGCGTGGGGCCGAGTAGCAGTTGAACTCGGCCCTCGCTTTTGTCTATCGTTCGACACGCCGCTGCACCGCCACCCCGATCATTCCAACGGCTCGAGACAATGCCGCTCCATGGCTGAGCGTCCGTCTCCGACGGCGTCCCGACGTGTTACGCCCATCGGCGAGCGGCCTGCATCGTCCCGCGCGCGCGGCGACGGCGGAACGGTGATCGCCGTCTACGGAAGTCGCCCGGACGTCGGCGTCGCCGCGGTAGCCACAACGCTCGCGCTGGCGTTCCGGTCGCTTGGAACGGGCGATGTTGGCCTGGCAGAGCTCGATCCGCGGCTCGCCGCTCGCACGCGTGCCGGGGCCAGCCGCCCGGGCACAAGCAACGACAATGGCAGCGAGCACGTGTCGGACGCCCCTGATGCGATCGCCATTCCCGGCATTGACGCCGCGCTCGTCAAACGACAGGACGGCGTCTGGACGCTCGCGATGCCGCGTCTGCGGACGACGGCGATCAGCGACGCCAAGTCCGTCATCATCACGGTCGACGCGATGCGCGAGCGGTTTCCCATGAGCGTCACGGCGCTCGGCCATCAGGTGAACGAGCGAACGCTCGCAGCGTTCGACACGGCCGACCGCATCGTCGTGATCACCGATGGCGCCGTGCCCTCGGTGCGCGGAACGCAGCGCGTGCTCAGGCTGTGCCGACGCCTCAACTATCCGGACGAGAAGATGTGCGTGGTCGTGAACCGCTTCGACGCGCCCGGGTCCCTGGCCGTCACGGATATCTCCGCGGCGCTGAGACGCGAGGTCTACTGGAAGATTCCGGCCGGTCCGGTGCCTGACGTCGCGGGCTTGGCGGCCAGGCTCCTGGAGCGTTAGGCTACTCGGTCATCCCCGCTTCGATGTCGCTCGCTCCGACCTTTTGCAGGAAGATCTGATGCAACGATGGACGGACGAGCTCGAACCGCTGGATGCTCGCCCCTGCCTCGATGAGTCGCCGCAGAAGCAGTTGCGGGTCGGCGCCCGTCGCCACCTCGATCTCGAAGAATCGGTTCGAGTCATCCAGGCGTGCCACGAGACGCGGGTCGCTCAGCACGGCGCCGACCCCGTTGCCCGAGCCTCCGCCTAACGACAGAGCGACGTGTGTTCCGCCGTGCTCGGCGCGGACCTCCTCGATCGGCCCGTCGAGTACCTTGTCACCCCGCGCGATGATGCACACCGCATCGCACAGCCGCTCGGCGCTGTCCATGAGGTGTGTGCTGAAGATGATCGTGCGGCCCTCGCGCTTGAGATCCACCACCGTGTCCTTCAGTGCCTGCGCGTTGATCGGATCGAGTCCGCTGAACGGCTCGTCGAGAATCACGAGCTCGGGCTCGTGCAGCATCGCGGCGATGAACTGCACCTTCTGCTGCATGCCGCGCGACAGCTCGTCCACCTTCGCGAGCCCCCAGTCCTTCTCGGGCTTCTTGAGCGACAGGCGCTCCATCCACAAGTCGATCCGGCGCTCCGCGTCCCGTGACGACACGCCCTTGAGCGCCGCGAGGAACTTCAGAAGCCGCCGAACCTGCATCTTCTTGTAGAGGCCCCGCTCCTCTGGCAGGTACCCGACGCGATCCATCACGGCCGATGCCGTGTTCGGTTGCCCTAACACCTGAATCGTGCCCTGATCGGGCGCGATGATGTTGAGGATCATCCGAATCGTCGTCGTCTTCCCCGCGCCGTTGGGACCGAGGAGTCCGTAGACGGATCCAGACGGGACCTGTAGCGACAGGTTGCGAACGGCGACGTGCCCTGCGTAGCGCTTTACGACGCCGTTGATGTCGACCGCGAGAGGGGGCACGGGGAACTGGGACCGGGAACTGGGAACTGGAAACTGGGAACTGAGGGCCGTGCCGGGGAGGGAATAATACGCCACTTCCCGCTGCCCCGTGCGCGCTGCACGTTGCTGCGCGCACCGCCGAGTCCGAATCCGCCGTTCTCGCTTTTCGGTTCCCTGTTCCCGGTTCCCTGTTCAGTTTCCAGTTGTCTCGCTCTCTCGCGTCGATCGCCGCCGCCCTCTTCGGCTCGCTCCTCTTCCTCTTTCTCGTCGCCCCGATCGCCCAGCTCGTGGCGACGGCCGGCGTCGAGGGCGGGGCGAAGCTCGCGACTGACGCCGAGCTCAGGCGCGCGCTCGGGCTCACGGCCGCCACCGCCACGGCCGCGATGGTTTTCGGCGTCCTCGGCGGGACTCCGATCGCCTACCTCGTCGAGCGGTGGAGGTTTCCCGGCCGGGCCGCCGTCGCGGCGCTGCTGGACCTGCCGCTCCTCATTCCGCATCCGGTGGCAGGCATCGCGCTGCTGCTCGTCCTTGGGCGGGACAGCGTCGTGGGCGGAGCCGCGCTGTCCCTTGGGCTGCGCATCGTCGGCTCGCCTGCGGGCATCGTCGCCGCGATGCTGTTCGTCTCGGCTCCCTTGTACATCAGCGGCGCGCGTGAGGCGTTCGCGCGCGTGGATCGCCGCTACGAAGCCGTGGCGCGCACGCTGGGGGACCCGCGCTGGCGCGTATTCCGTCGCGTGACGCTTCCGCTTTCCGGCCGAGGTCTCGTGGCGGCGGCTGTGGTGATGTGGGCGCGTGCGGTGAGCGAGTTCGGCGCGATCGTCATCCTCACGTACAATCCGAAGACCGCGAGTGTGCTGAGCTACGATCGCTTCACGAGCTTTGGGCTCCGCGAGGCGTTGCCAGTCGCCGCCATTCTCGCCGTGCTCGCGCTGCTCCCACTGACCGCGCTGCGTACGCTGCGATACGAGCGACGCCCGGGGTTCGACATCGCCGGCACGGGCAGGTAGACGGGTGATCGAGGCACGTGGGCTGTCCGCGCGGGTCGGCTCGTTCGTGCTCGCCGACGTCACGTTCACGGTCCCGAAAGGGGCGTACGGCGTCGTCATTGGACCGGCGGGTTCCGGGAAGACGACGCTGCTCGAGACGATCGCCGGGATCACGCCGCAGTCAGGTGGGTCGCTTTCGCTCGATGGCCGGCAGGCCTCCGCGCTGCCGCCCGAAGCCCGAGGGCTGGGGCTCGTGTATCAGCATGGCTACCTGTTTCCGCACCTCTCGGTCGAGGCGAACATCGCCTACGGTGCCGTGGACGGAGACGTGGCGCGTGAGGTCGCCACGCGCATCGGCGCGTGGCAGCTGCGGGAGCGGGCGGTGGATTCGCTGTCGGGCGGGGAGCGACAGCTCGTGGCGCTCGCGCGTGCGTTGGCGCCACGGCCGTCGATCCTGCTGCTGGACGAGCCGTTCAGCGCCCTCGACCCGCGTCGTCGCGAGAGCACACGACGCGAGCTGCGGCGGATCCACCGGGAGTGGGGAATCACGGTGCTGCAGGTCACACACGACTTCACCGAGGCCGGTCTGCTCGGCGACGTCGCGATTCTCCTGGACGGAGGCCGAGTGCTGCAGAGTGGGAAGCCCGAGGACGTGTTCCGAAAACCGGCGTCTCCCTACGTCGCCGAGTTCCTTGGCGCGGAAAACGTGTTCGCGGGTACGGGACGCCTGATGGTGGGCGAGCCTGAGGTCGATCCGCCGGTCGCCAGAACCGCGGCCGAGTCTCCAGCCGCTGGTCCCCGGTCCCTCTCGCATGCGGTGGAGTTCGCGAGTGGCCCTCTGACCATTTACGCCGTCGCGAGCTCGGTCGAGAACCCGGGCTACGCCGTCATTCGCGCGGAGGAAGTCCTGCTGTCGCTCGAGCCCCAATCGATGTCGTCCGCCCGCAACCACTTCCGGGGCCGCATCACGGAAATCTCGACGCTTGGCGCGCTGACGCGTGTGACGCTCGACGTGGACGGCACACCGCTGGTCGCCGCCCTCACGACGCGCTCGGCGCAGGAGCTCTCGCTCGCCGTCGGCGTCGAGGCGTACGCGTCCTTCAAGGCCATGGCTGTTCACCTCTGCTGAGAACGTCCGTCAGGGGCTGCTAATGGCAGGACGTACGGTCAACGGAGAGTGACCCGAGCCGACTCGACGGCGTCCTAGCAGCGTGACCGCCCTCAGTCGCCAGACAGTTCTCGTGTTCCTCATCGTGTGGAGCATTTCGGCCGCGTTCCTCATCCGGCACATGGACCGCGGGTGGGTGCCTCACGATGAAGGCCTGATCGGGCAGACCGCCGAGCGCGTGCTCGCCGGCGAGCTGCCGCATCGCGATTTCGACGACGTGTACACCGGCGGGCTCGCGTACGTGAACGCCGGCGCCATGCGCGTGCTCGGCGTCAACCTGCGATCGCCGCGTATCGTGCTCGTCGCGCTGTTCCTGCTGTGCGTTCCGGCCCTGTTCTATGCCGCGACGCGGTTCGCTTCGCCGCTCGCTGCGGGCATCACGACGCTTGTCGCCGTTGCCTGGAGCCTCCCCAACTACACGGCGTCGCTTCCCTCGTGGTACAACCTGATCTTCGCGGTGTTAGGCGCGGCCGCGCTGCTTCGCTTCGTCGATGTGCGCAGCGGGCGCTGGCTCTTCATCGCGGGTCTGTGCGGCGGCCTCTCGATTCTCATGAAGCTCGTCGGCCTGTATTTCGTGGCTGCCGTGCTGCTCTTTCTCGTGCACTCCGAACAGGAGGGTGACGGCGATGCCTCGACGGGTAGCGATGGCGCGCCGAGCGCACGCAGCGTCGCATATCCGGCGTTCGTCATCGTCTGTCTCGTCGTGTTCGTGCTCGCGCTCGGCCGGCTGGTCGGCACCATGCGTGGCGTCGACTACCCGATCTACTTCGTCATGCCGGGAGCGGCACTCGCGGCCGTCCTCGTGTACAACGAACGAGCCGTCAACGCGCGTCGAGGCTCCTCACGGTCGCGCTTCGCGACGCTCGCGCGGCTCGTCTTGCCGTTCCTCGCCGGTGTCGCGATCCCCATCGCAATCTTCCTCGTGCCGTACGTCGCGTCAGGCGCCGTGGGAGACCTCGTACGCGGCGTGATGAACACGCCTGGCCGGCGCCTGACGTTCGCCCAGACGCCACCGCTCTCGTGGACCCGCGGCGCTTCGACTGTCGTCGTCGTCGCTTTGCTGCTGATCGCGAAACGGCTCCCGCGGGCTGGCTCCCATCGACTCAGCGTGCTCGTGGCGATCGGTGGCGGTTACATGGTCGTCATGGCCGGGGTCTCGCCGCCCACGTACCGCTACGTCTTCTACGCGGCTGTCCTGCTGCAAATCGTGACGGTGCTCGGAGCCGCACTCCTCGTGGCCGGCGCAGCGGCGCGGCCGTCGCTGCGCCGCCAGCGGCTGATGATTGTCGCTGCGGCTCTGGCGATGTTCTCACTCATCCAGTTCCCGTTCGCCGCGCCGATCTATTTTTGCTACCTCACGCCGCTGCTCGCGTTAGGTGCGCTCGCCGTGACGCGTGAGCTCGAGCTGCCGTCGCCGGCCGTGCCCGCGGCGCTCGTCGCGACGTTCCTCGCGTTCGCCGTTGTACGGATGCACCCGGGATTCCTGTACAACGTGGGCATCGGCTTCGCCCGCTACCAGCCGCTCGCCCCGCTGCCGTCGGGGCGCGGGGGTGACGTGCGAATCCTGGCGGGCAGTTCGGCGGAATACTCGAAGCTGGTGGACGTCGTTCGCAGCCACGCAGGCTCCGACTCGAGCTACATCTACGCCGCCCCCGATTCGCCGGAGGTCTACTTCCTCACGGGGCTCAGGAATCCAACGCGGACGATGTACGACTTCTTCGACGACCAGGAAGCGCGCACGCCCCGACTGTTGGCCGCGCTCCGGACGCACGACGTCAAGGTTGTCGCCATCAACCGGGCGCCCGAGTTTTCCCTGAAGGTCGATGGTGAGCTGCGCACGGCGCTCGAGCGTGAGTATCCGCTCTCGACTGCGGTTGGGGTCTTCGAAGTACGGTGGCGCGAATGAACGCGATGGTGGAGCGCCTGCTCGAACAGCCGATCGTGTATCGGTGGTGGATGGCGCCGTTCGCTGAGCAGAAGCTGCGCCCCGTGCAGGCGAACGGAGGTGTCCAGCAGGTTCGGCGCGTCCTCGACGTGGGCTGCGGTCCCGGTACGAACGCCGGCCACTTCGCGCACACCGATTACCTCGGCGTCGACATCAATCCGCGTTACATCGAGAGCGCACGCCAGCGCCACCCCGGCAAGTTCATGGTCGCCGACGTGACGACGTTCGAGGCGAAACCTGGCGAGCGATTCGATTCCATCATCGTCAACAGCCTGCTCCATCACATCCCGACCCCGGAGGTCGAGCGACTGCTGGGGCACCTCGAAACCCTGCTCACGGACGACGGCGCCATTCACATCATGGAGCTCGTCCTGCCCCCGCACCTCTCCGCGACCTGGGCGCTGGCCAAGCTCGATCGGGGACACTACGCACGTCCGTTCGCCGAATGGGAGCGCATCCTCTCGTCGAGCTTCGAGCCCGTCCGCTGTGATCCGTACTCCATCAAGGCACTCGGCATCCCGCTATGGGACATGATCTACTTCAAGGGTCGCCGCCGATCGAACGGAGAGACCCTCCGCGCATCTCGGTAGCGATTCCGCTCTACAACGAGGAGCACGGTGTCGACGAGCTGATTCGGCGCGTCGGCAACGTCCTGTCCGGTATGCCCGGTGGGCCGCACGAGATGGTGCTGGTGGACGACGGCAGCAGCGACCGCACGCTGGCGCGCCTCGAGGCGGCGGCGCGGCGGGATCCGCGCGTCGTAGCCGTGACCTTGTCTCGCAACTTCGGTCACCAGGCCGCGCTCACGGCGGCGCTTGACTTCGTCACGGGCGACGTGACCATCGCGATGGACGGCGACCTCCAGGACGCGCCCGAGGCCATTCCGCAGCTGGTCGCTCGGTACCAGGAGGGATACGACGTCGTGTACGTGAAGCGCGTGCAACGCAAGGAAGGCCTCGCGCTCCGTCTCTGCTACTGGCTGTACTATCGCCTGGCCGCACGCATGTCGAGCATCGAGCTCCCACTCGACGCGGGCGATTTCGGGCTCATGTCGTATCGCGTCGTCTCGGAGCTCCGCGGGATGCGAGAGCAGCATCGATACCTGCGCGGCCTCCGGGCCTGGGTTGGTTTCCGACAGATCGGCATCGAGGTCGAGCGCGCCGCGCGTGCGCAGGGAGAGACCAAGTACAGCGCAATCAAGCTGCTCAAGCTCGCGTCGGACGGACTGTTTGCGTTCTCCACCGTCCCGCTGAGAGTCGCCGCCGTGTTGGGCGCGTTCGCGATGCTCGCGTCGCTGACATTTGCGCTGTATTCGATCGTGGCGAAGGTCTTTTTCGACGCCGCTCCCCGCGGGTTCACGTCGCTCATCGTCGTCGCGACGTTTTTTGCTGGCGTGCACCTCTTCTTTCTCGGGGTGATCGGCGAGTATGTGGGGCGCATCTACGAGGAGTCCAAGCGCCGGCCGATCTACATCGTCGGCAACATCGTGCGTGGGGACCAGATGGTGCCTAACGGCCCCGCGATGTCTCAGCGCCTGACGCTCGCCACCGACGCGCCCTCCGAGCTGGTGTCGTTGTAGGCGTGGGGGTTAGCCGACGGCACCCCATGTCATCCCGAGCCACCCCATATCATCCCGAGCGAAGCGAGGGATCTCGCCTGCGATCATCGTGGCCAGACTTGCCACGAGTTCCTTCGGCGAGATCCCTCGTTGCTATCGCTCCTCAGGGTGACGGAGACAGTTCTCAGTCCTAGGGACTCAAAACTGCCCCCTGGGTACTGCCCCCTGGCCACTGCGACTGGCCACTGTTGCCCGATGACTGACTGACTACTGCCAGCGTCAGTGGGTTAACGGCGAGCGTGCCGCGTGACGCCGTTCGTCTCGATCTCGATCTCGCGATCCGATATGCGCGAGACCCGAACCAGATGACCGGTGAACAGGTCGAACGACGCGAGCGCTTCGTCGTTCTCTCCGCGGAGCCGAACGGCGTAGGCTGCCCTCCCCGCAGGCTCGAGGCCCACGAGCATCCCTCCGCTCCACACGAGTGAGACGATCTCGTCTCCGTCGGCTCGGCGGATCCGCACGTAGCTGCGGGCGCCATTCGGCGAGTCCACCGCGGTTCCGATCACCGACGCGCGGCTGCTCACCGAGTCTCCAATCAGCTTGCGCACCTTCGCCAGGTAGGAGCGCCGCGCGTCTGCCGGGATGCTCGCGTGCATGAAGGTCACCGCCAGTGTATCGCTGTCGAGCGACGCCAGGACGCGGCGCGCGCGCTCGTCGAGATCGGCGGCCCGGCGCGCCTGCTCCTCACCGTGACCGGCCAGCGCCGTGAGGCCGGCGCGGTCCGTCGCGCCCATCAGGAGCGAGTCGCCCGACATCCAGAGCTCGACCGTGCCGCTGTCGTCCAGCGTGTATCTGCCCGCGTAGCCCACGAGCGTCGAAGCCGCCACCGGAGCAACAGGCGGCGGTAGCGGGAGCCGCTCACCGCGGGACATCCTCGCGACGTAGTTCAGCACCAGCTCCCGATACCCGTGGCCCCGCACGCGCGCGTTCGACGCGAACACGACAATCAGCCGCTCGTCGACGTAGTGCCGCACCTCGGCGTTGAAACCACCGATGTCGCCCGCCGCTTGCCGCAGCGTGCCTGTGGGAAGCGAGACCAGCATCCAGGTCAGTGCTTCCTGCAGGTTCGGTCCGAGGCGGACCACGGGCGCGAACAGCGTATCGCGTTGCGCGTTAGGCAGAAGGTCGCCGTCGAGTACGGCACGGTACCAACGGTACAGATCGTCGACGGTGGACACGATCGACCCGGCGCCGACGAATCGGGGAAGCGACGGCACGTCTGCCAGGGCGGCCTCCGGAGTGTCGTCGGAGTACGAGCGTACCGGCCACACGCTCCATCGTTCGCGCTCGCCCAGAAAGCCCGTCGACTCGAGCCCCGCCCGCTCGAACAGCGTG
>Ga0207712_10003022_pt1 | contig 10746 bp, 10 predicted proteins | sample KBSS44metaG_FD_184402 | JGI IMG/M metagenome (GOLD analysis project Ga0207712, IMG submission 184402) | Switchgrass rhizosphere microbial communities from Kellogg Biological Station, Michigan, USA - KBS S4-4 metaG (SPAdes) (version 2) | ecosystem: Host-associated > Plants > Roots > Rhizosphere... | reverse complement strand
GGTCCTGAGCGCGCCACCGCTGCTCGCGCTGGTGGCAGGGCTGGCATTGCGCCCCGTCGGCTACCCCGAGTGGCTGACGGAGGTGCTCACCCGGCTCGGTGACACGCTTACCCCGCTCGCGCTGTTCGCCATCGGCCTGCAGCTCGAGGTGAGCGCCGCGCGGCGATGGCGGCGTGAACTGGCCGTCGGTCTCGCGGTGAAGCTGCTGGTCGCGCCGGCGCTCGTCATCGCCGGCTACTGGCTGTTCGGCGGGCTGGACGACCGGGCGGTCCAGGTCGCGCTGTTCGAGGCGACGATGCCGCCGATGGTCGCGGGCGCCCTGATGGCGGCCCGGCACGACCTGGCGACACCGCTGCCGAGCATGCTCGTCGGCGTCGGCGTTCCCGTCTCGATCCTCACCTGCGCCGGCTGGTCCTTCCTCCTGCACCGGTAGCCACCTCGGGCAGGCTGGCGGGGCCGTGCGGTGCGCCCGCGCCCCGGTCACCACCGCCCCGGTCGTCACCGCCGCGGTCGCCGGTGCTTTGGTCGTCGGCGTCCCGAGCGTCGCTGTCGTCGTCGCTGTCGTGCCTGGTCATCGGTGGTCGTCGGCGTCGCGAGCAGGCCTGAACAGCGGGCGAGCGGCGGGTGACATCTTGGCCGCCCTTGCCCACCGGGGCTGCCCGGCGGTAAGAACGGCGGCCCTCGCTCCGCTTACGGCGTTTCCTCACCACGATCCCCGTCAAGCCCGCGTCCTGAGCCATTACCGGGAGCCCGACGCTGTCGGCGGAGGTCTCCCGGCCCGTCTCCCCCGGGCGGGGGAGGCGGGCGCTCGCGCACGCGCGGGGCCGGTAGCCCGGGCTAGGGTGGATTTGATGCCACGTCTTCGGTGTTGGGGCCGGGCCGGCCGTGTCGGACGGTCCCACTGAGGTGACGTCCGGCCCATTTAGCTGGACGTCCTACAGTCGGCCTTCCTAGGAGGGAAAATGGGCGATCGGGCCCAGGCCAGCCGGCGTGGACGAGCGAAGCCGGGACAGGGTGCGTGATCGGAGGAGGACCCGTGGTGGACGGCGAGCAGGTCGAGCTGCCGGCGGTGCGACGGCTGGGTGTCGTCGGCTGCGGCCTGATGGGGTCCGGCATCGTCGAGATCGTCGCGAAGGCCGGCGTGGACGTGCTGGTCCGCGAGATCGACGCCGGTGCGGTGGAGGCCGGGCGGTCGCGGGTCGCCGCGTCGCTCGACCGGGCGGTGAAGCGCGGCAAGCTGTCCGCCGAGGACCGGGACGCGACCTGGGGCCGGGTGGCGTTCACGACCGACCTGGGTGACTTCGGTGACCGTCAGCTCGTCATCGAGGCGATCGCCGAGAACGCGCAGCTCAAGACCGAGATCTTCTCGACGCTGGACAAGGTCATCGCCGCCCCCGAGGCGATCTTCGCCTCGAACACGTCCTCGATCCCGATCATGAAGCTGGGGATGGCGACGAGCCGGCCGGAGCGCGTCATCGGGATCCACTTCTTCAACCCGGTACCGGTGATGCCGCTCGTCGAGCTGGTCCCCTCGCTGCTGACCACCGACGCCACCAAGGACAGCGCGCGGGACTTCGTCACCGGTCTGCTCGGCAAGCAGGTCGTCACCTCGCAGGACCGGGCCGGATTCGTCGTCAACGCTCTGCTCGTGCCGTATCTGCTGTCCGCGATCCGGATGTTCGAGTCCGGCTTCGCCTCGGCCGACGACATCGACAACGGCATGGTGCTGGGCTGCAGCCACCCGATGGGCCCGCTGCGGCTGTCCGACCTGATCGGCCTGGACACCATCAAGGCGGTCGCCGAGTCGATGTACGACGAGTTCAAGGAGCCGCTCTACTCGCCGCCGCCGCTGCTGGCGCGCATGGTGGACGCGGGACTGCTCGGCAAGAAGAGCGGGCGCGGCTTCCACGACTACCGCGGCTAGCCTGGCCTCGTCCCCCCGCGGGGTGGCCGGGGCCGGGAACGTCGCGGCCAGCCCGGGTGGCACGGCGAGCGAAGCAGGAAGAGCCGAGCGGGAAGAGCGAAGCAGGAAGAAGGCCCAAAGTGGACTCCGGTTTTGATCTGTACCGGCTGCCCGACGAGCACGTCGCGCTGCGCGAGGCCGTGCGTGACCTCGTCGAGTCCGAGATCGTCCCGCACGCGGCGGACGTCGACGAGCACGAACGCTTCCCCCAGGAGGCGCTCGACGCGCTGAACCGGGCCGGGTTCGCCGCCGCGCACATCCCGGCCGAGTACGGCGGCGACGGCGCCGACGCGGTCGCGAGCTGCATCATCATCGAGGAGGTCGCGCGCGGCTGCGCGTCGAGCTCGCTGATCCCCGCGGTGAACAAGCTCGGGACCATGCCGATCCTGCTCGCCGGCTCGGAGGAGCTTAAGAAGCAGGTACTGCCGTCGGTCGCGGCCGGCGAGGCGATGGTCTCCTACGCCCTGTCCGAGCGGGAGGCGGGCTCGGACACGGCATCAATGCGGGCGCGGGCAACGCGGGACGGGTCGGACTGGGTGCTCAACGGCACGAAATGCTGGATCACCAACGCCGGCATCTCCACCTGGTACACCGTCATGGCGGTCACCGCCCCGGACGCGTCCCGCAAGGCCGACGGCATCTCCGCCTTCGTCGTCCACAAGGACGACCCGGGCTTCGAGATCGGCTCCAAGGAACGCAAGCTCGGCATCAAGGGCTCACCGACCCGTGAGATCCATTTCGTGGACTGCCGGATCCCTGGCGACCGGATCATCGGCGCACCTGGAACTGGTTTGCGTACCGCGCTGCGGACGCTTGACCACACCCGCCCGACGATCGGCGCCCAGGCGGTCGGCATCGCCCAGGGCGCGCTGGACGCCTCGATCGCCTACACCAAGGACCGCAAGCAGTTCGGCCGGCCGATCGCCGACAACCAGGCCGTCGGGTTCATGCTCGCCGACATGGCGATGCGGATCGAGGCCGCCCGGCACATGGTCTACGTCGCCGCCGCCCGCGCCGAGCGCGGGGAGCCAGACCTCGGCTTCATCACCGCGGCCGCGAAGTGCTTCGCCTCCGACACAGCGATGGCGGTGACGACGGACGCGGTCCAGCTCTTCGGCGGCGCCGGCTACACCCGCGACTTCCCCGTCGAACGCATGATGCGCGACGCCAAAATCACCCAGATCTACGAAGGCACCAACCAGATACAGCGCGTAGTGATGTCCCGGCAGCTGCTGAAGGGTTGATGGCGGCGCGTTTGCGCTGGTCAGAGGCCGAAATCGTCGTCGAGAAGCTCGACGGCTGGAGCGATATCCGTGACGCTGGGTGTCTGGTCGTGGCCGGCTAGGGGCGGCTGTGACCGGGTGTCTGTGGACTCGGCGTGAACTCGATCATGGTCGGTCGTGTCATCACGGTGAGTGGCCACCGGCGCGGACGGCGGTTGCGCGCCCCGCTGTTCGGGGGCGAAAGAGCGTCCGATCGGGCGGAGCGATCTGGATCGGTGACGGTCCTCGGTGCCGCCACCGAGTCGCCGCGCAGGTCCGCAGGGCTCGAACGTCGGCGGCGGTCTGCTCGACTCCGCCACCTCGAATCGCAGGCCCGGACGCGCGCTGAGACCCTGCGTCTGGAGTCGACGGCACGCTGCGCGATCATGCGTACTGCGGAGCCGAACTGTCGGGCTCCCGCCTGCTGAACGAGACGATCTGCGCAGACGGAGGGGTACGGGTCATTGTGGCCAGGGCGGTACCGACACAGGTGGCACATTTCACCCACCTCGACCAGCTTGCGGCGATCGCCGAGCAGGGACTGCTGTCGGAGACCGTCGCGATCAGCGCTGACGCTCGGCGGACCGAGGTCGGGAACCCAGAGATCAAGGCCACACGCCGGCGCCGCCTGGTGCCCATCCCGCCGGGCGGCGTCGTGGCGGACTATGCGCCGTTCTACTTCGCTCCGCGCAGCCCGATGATGTACGCGATCCACCGCGGACGGGTGGTCACCTACTCCGGCGGCTGCGAGGAGCTCGCCTATCTGGTCACCTCCGTCGAACGCCTGACCGCCCTGGGCCTCAGGATGGTCTTCACCGACCGCAACGCCGTCCTCGATGCCGCGACGTTTCGATCCGACCCGGCGGACCTGGACGCGCTGGTCGACTGGCCGCTCATGCGAGCCACCATGTGGGCGAACACCGAGAGCGAACCCGATCGCAGGGAGCGCCGGATGGCGGAATGCCTTGTCTACAGCCAGGTGCCCTGGGCCGCCTTCACCGAGGTGGCCGTCAAGTCAGCCGGCAGCAGGCGCAAGGCCCTGGCCGCCCTCTTGAAGGCACAGCCTCAGCTGCCGATTACTGTCCGACCCAGCTGGTACTTCTAGACCATGGGGCCGAGAGCGATGATCACCGAGGCGGCGGGCAACCTCCTTGACGCCGATGTCGACGCCCTCGTCAACACCGTCAACACGGTCGGTGTCATGGGCAAGGGCCTGGCGCTGCAGTTCCGTCGCGCGTACCCGGCCATGTTCGACGACTACCGGCAGGTAGCCGCCGCCGGTCAGCTCCACCTGGGCCAGATGCACGTCTGGCGGACCTGCGCCGCGACCGGACCGGCATATGTCATCAACTTTCCCACCAAGGGCCACTGGCGGTCCCGGTCGAGGATCGACGACATCGACCGGGGACTGGCCGACCTCGTACGAGTGATCCGCGACCTCGGCATCCAGTCGATCGCTGTCCCCCCACTGGGCTGTGGCAACGGCGGCCTCGACTGGGCCCAGGTCGAGCCCCGAATCCGCGCCGCCCTCGCGGGACTCGACGACGTCCGGATCCTCCTCTACCCGCCTGGGCGAACCCCGTCCGCGGCCGAGATGACCACGCGGACAGCCTCTCCTGCGATGACCGCGCCCCGCGCAGCCCTGGTCCGAATCGTCGATGAGTACACCGCACGGGCGCTCGACGTTTCGATCATCGAAGTCCAGAAGCTCCTGTACTTCCTCCAGGCCGCTGGCGAACCCCTTGGGCTGCGGTACACCAAGGGCTACTACGGCCCCTATGCGGACGATCTGCGCCATGCCCTCATCAGCCTTGAGGGGCACTACGTGGTCGGTTTCGGCGACGGCAGCGCCAAGGTCCTCGACGCCGAACCGCTCAGCCTCCTGCCTGGCGCCACCGACGCCGCCGACCGCATCCTGGTCAACCGTCCAGCGACGACCAGCCGGATACGGCGCGTGCTCGATCTTGCCGCCGGCTACGAGACGCCCTACGGTATGGAACTCCTTGCCAGCGTCCACTGGATCGCCACCCACGACGTCGCCGACCCCGCCGACGCCGACCAGATCGCCCACCTCGTCCGCGCCTGGACTCCTCGCAAGGGCCGGATGTACACCGAAGACCACATCCGGCTCGCCTGGCGCACCCTGCGCGAACGAGGCTGGCTACCCAGAGGCAGCTCCTGAAGGGCTGATTGGCGGCGCGTTCGCGCTGTTCAGAGACCAAATTCGTCGTCAGGTAGCTCGGCGACGGGAGCGACCTCGGCGACGCTGGGTATCCGGTCATGGCCGGCTACGGCCAGCTGCGTCCGGGTGTCTGTGGACTCAGCGTCGATTCGATCATGGTCTGCGGCGTCATCGCCGAGGGCAGCTGCGGGCGCGTCCGGCGGCTGGGTGTCTTGCTGTTCGGCGGCGAAGGAGGCGTCGATGAGGCGGAGGGCGCGCTGTTCCTCGCCGACGATGCACTTGGCGTAGACGGTGAGGAGCACGCAGACGCTGCGTCCGGCCCACTCGGCGACCTGGGTGGGCGGTACGCCAGCGTTGAGCCAGCGCGACACCGCGGCGTGCCGCAGGTCGTATGGCCGGCGGGCCAATGGCGATGCGGCCTCGGCCGGGGTGAGTGCCTGTTGCCGTGCCCTTCGCCAGATGGTGAGGGCACCCCACACTGCCAGGGCACCCCACACTGCCAGGGCACCCCACACTGCCAGGGCACAGATGGAACCGGTAGCTACGCCACCGGTTCCCAGGACCGCTACAACCGCCCGCCGAGCCACAGCGACCGGGCCGGGGCGGGCCCAATGCTGCGCCAGACGGTCAGGTAGGTGGACATCCTGACCGGGCCGCCGGTTGCCGACCGGAAGATCCGGCCGTCGGGGGCGATTCCGAACTCGTCGATGTGCCGACGGAGCAGGGCGACCAGGTCGGGGTGCAGCGGCACTGGCCGGACCTCGCCCTGCTCGTGCGGATAAGCCGCCCGCGGCGACGGCGTTGCGGACATCATCCCCGGCTGGGTCATCGACAGAGCGGAGATCGTCGGCTGCGTGCACTCCTTCATGAGTTAAGTGCGCGCAGCGAGCGCAGCAGGAGGCGGCCGAAGCGGGTGAGTAGGAGGCCGCTGGTACCGGCTGCCGCTGCGGCGAGGCCGATCAGGAGATCGGGCCAGGTGTTGGCGCCCAGCACCTGGAGGACGGCGAAGGCTGCGCCGAAGGGGAGTCCTACGACGGTAAGGATGCCGAGGGCGGCGCTGACGCGTTGGTTTTCTTGGCTCTGGGCGATGCGGTTGAGGTCGGCGATTTCGTTGAGGACGGCGTCGAATTTCGCGGGAAGGTCGTGTTGGGCTTGGTAGGCGGTGAGGAGGTCGTTCGCGTGGCTGTGGGTGCTGGCGTCGCGTAGCCAGTAGATGGTGCGGAATTTCGCGACGCGGGTTTCGAGGCGGGCGAGGTGGCGGGTGAGGTCTTTGGCGTCGAACGCGAGTGCGGTTTCGTCGATGAGGGTCGCGATGGTGGTGTTCTGGATCATTCCGATGATGAGGGCGTCGGTGTAGGGCGCGTGTGTGTAGTACTGGGCGAAGCCGAGGTAGGGGTCGTCGTTGCCTTGGTCGGCGCGTAGGGCGAGGAAGGCGGCGCCGTCGCGGGCGACGAGGCCGCGCCAGTCGGCGGACAGAGCAACCGTGCCAGCGAGGAGTTCGTCCGCGTAGTCCGGGTCGGGAGGGAAGTCGGCGCAGGTCGTGCGGGAGGCCAGTTGCCAGAGCCACTGGTCGGCGTTCGACCAAGCGACCACGGGTGCCGCGTCGCGAGGCATCGAAGGTGGTCCGGCGGTGAAGGTCAGGAAGGCGACGGTGAACACCTTCGCGCTGGCCTTCAGCGTCACCCAGGCGGGCAGCAGACTTGCGAAGTCCGGGGGCGTGGCTGTGCTGTCGCGGCGGTGAGCGATCGCGCGCAAGGTGTCGATGAGTTCAGGGGCGTCGGAGCGCAGGTGGAACACGGCGAAAGCCTCGCCGAGGTGATCGGATGGGTTGAGAAGGACGATTTCGGCGCCGAAGACGACGCCTGCTGGGACCGGTGCGGACAGATGTCGGTGCCAGCGGTGTGGTTGGTGGTCTGTTCCGTAGAGTATGCGGGCGCAGGCGGGGCTGAAGTAGGTGGCGCGGGTGGCGGCGTTTGCTTCGGCCTGGCGGTAGCGCAGTGAGAGTGGTCCGGTGGGCCAGTCGGGCGGGCTGGTGATGGTGGCGGGGCAGATGGCGACGAGGGAATGCCGGCCGGTGGGGGCTATCGGTAGAATTCGTCGACCTCCGGCAGGTCAAGGCGGATGACGAAATGTGCGCGGCCGGTGTCTGGATCGGTTTCGAAGCGGACGCGTTCTCCGAGGATGACGGTGCGGAATCCTTCGGTGACGATATCGCTGTAGTCGAAGCCGTGGATGTCGCCGGTGTGGTCGTCGCGGACGAAGTAGGTCGCGGTGACATTGTGCGGGCCGGCGCCGAGGGGTTGGCGTTCGACGATCCGGCCGAACCGCTGACCCGTGCCGGTCGCGCCCTCGACGGTCATGCGATCTCCTGGACGCAGCGGAAGCCGACGGCGTTGCTCGATCCCCGGCGCCGGTAGAGGGCTTTGGAGGAGGTCTGGACGGCGCGGTAGGGGTTGTCGTAGGAGCCACCGCACATCACGGCCGAGTTGAGGTCGTCGAAGACGGTGGCGGTCCATTCCCAGACGTTGCCGGCCATGCCGCGGACGCCGAACGGCGAGACGTTCGCGGGGTGGCCGCCGACCGGGGTGGGGGAGCAGTCGCGGAGCTGGCCGCGGTCGATTTCGTCTTTCCAGACCTCGTAGGTGACCAGCGGCCGGCCGCTGTAGGAGTCGGCGCAGTTGACGGCGGCAAGGTCGAGATTGTCGCCCCAGGGGAACAGCCGGCCGTCGGTACCGCGGGCGGCGGCCTCCCACTCAACGCAGGTCGGTAGGCGTTTACCTTCGAAGCGGGCGAAGGCGTAGGCCGACCACCAGTTGACGCAGATGACGGGGTGGTCGTCGTAGCGGGGGTCGGTGAAGTAGTCGGGATTGCGGAGCCGCTCGGCCCAGGGCTCGTGGGTGTGCTCGGCGGGCACGTCTGGATGGTCGAAGGCCGCGCAGCCGCCTTGCTCGATCGCGGCCAGGAAGCGTTTGTACCGGCGGACCGTGACGGGGTGCTCGTCGAACAGCACGGGTTTCTCGATGCGTCGCAGCAGGAGGCGGTGGCTGGGACCAACCAGGTAGGTGCCAGCGGGCAGGACCTGCGGCGCCGCGGCGACGGGGTCGGTGCCGAGGTGGTGGAGGAACCGGCGGACCTGCTCGGTCAGGAACGGTTCGCCACCGGCGAGGGCCGCGCCGCGTCCGGCCGCGGAACGCAGATAGCGGGCCGCGAAGAACTCCTGGAACACGGTGTGGACAGGAGCGACCGTGTCGCGTCCGGCGGGCCGGAACAGGGGAGCCAGAAGAAACGTCTCGGCGGTGACCCGTCCGTCGGCGAAGCAGTCGATGCCGATGTCGGTGCAGATCTCGGCCAGAGTGAACACGGACCGGTCGGCCAGGAATGCGGTGCCCAGAAGGTCGTCCAGCTTCGGGCCGAGGTGGGCGAGTCCGCGGTCGGCGAGGACCTGGTCGACGCGCGCGGCGACGAGTCCGGCGAGCCGGCCTGTCTGCTCGCCGCCCAGTCCGCCATCCTGCGGCTCGCCGGTCTGCTCGGCCAACAGCAGCTCAAGCGGAGACACGGTGACGACCTGCGCCTCGCGGTGGACCTCGACGTCGTCGAGGCGGACGACGCTGAACCGGGGTAGCTCCAGCGGGTCGATCCCGCCGGCGTGCAACTGCTGGACGAGCTTTTCCGAGATCAGCGTCGAGCTGTTGAGCAGCCGGCGAACCTGCGGGGAGTCCGCGAGGAAGGAGTAGCGCGATGACAGGACGACGGTCGACTCGGCGGACAGCGCCTGCGCGACGTCGGCGAACAACTCCAGGAACGCCGGCAGGCTGGTTCCCGCAACGGCCTCGTCGATCGCGTCGAGCACGCACAGCACCGATCCGGCCCGGATCAGGTAGAGGAACACGTCGAACACCCGGTTCCGCGGCACCTTCACGTAGGGGCCCAGAACACGGGTCACGAAGTCGGCGAACTGCTCGTCATGGCCCTTGAGGCTCATGTCCAGGTAGAACCGGTACCGATGCGCTGTAGGCGCCGCGCCGCCGACGGCGAGCTGGCGCAGCAAAGTCGTCTTCCCGCTCCCTGGTCCACCGATTACCAGGACGTTCGCTGAGCTGCCCGCGAGCCGGCGCAGGATCGCCGCCGCGTCGTCGGTCTCGGTCACCGTCATCTCGCCCGTGCGCGGGTCGGTCTCCAGCACCTCGCCCGCGATCGTCACCGCCCCCGTCGTGCCCGGTACCGGGGCGGCGGCGAGTGTGGCGAGGTGCGCCGGGATATCGACGATCCGCTCGACGAACCGGTCGTACGCGACGACCCGGATCTCGCCGTCCACGAACGGCGCTGTCTCTGCCGGCGGCTCGTCGTCGACGACGAGGAAGCGGGTCAGCTTCGGCAGCTGTGTCTGGAGCAGCTCACCGCCGGTCGCGGCGATCAGCTGTTCCAATTCCACCGGGTTCCGGCCCAGGATGATCTCCACGTAGTCGACCTGCAGCCCCGCCTGGCGGCAGAACAGCTGATAGACCGTGCTCTCCGACAGCTCGAACCGTTTGATCAGCCGGTAGCCCAGCGTCGTGTACAGACCGGCGAGGAACTCCGCCTTCCGCTCCACCAGCGGGTCCAGCGACGGCGCCTCCCCGGTGATCGCGGCGATACCAGTGGAGGTGAACCACTCCAGCACGTCCAGCAACCGCCGGACTGCCAGCAGCCCGTCTTCCTCGGCGATGTCGTAGCCGTCGTGGGTCGAGCGGTTCCGTAGCCGCTGGATGTCGGTCAGCGCGTTGACGACGTTCGTGCTGCGGATATGCGGCCGGCAGCCCTTGATCAGATCATTCAGCGCCTTCCCGGACGGATCGCCCGGCACCCCGTGGTGCGTCCACAGCTGCTTGAGCAGCCGCTCGGCGATCTTCCCGATCAGCGCTACCGTGTTCTCCGGATAGCCGTCCCCGAGGGAGCGGACCGGCCGCTCGAAGTCCAGACCCAGATGCCGCGCGATCCGCGCGTGCCCATCCAGCTCCGCCCGTAGCCGACGCAGCCGGTCATCGACCGTCTCGGTCACCGTCGATCCCCGTCCCGCCGGCCCAGCACGAACGCGAACCTGTCCGGAAACACCAGCTCCGGCCAGGGATGGCAGGCGTCGATCTCGGCGATCCCGGCCGCGAGCTCGTCGTCGTCGAACATCGCCAGCAGCGACATGTACCGAGACCGCACCATGCCCAGATACCGATCCTTCGGAATCCGCAGCTCGAACTCCCGGTAGCCGACGGTCACGACCAGGCCCGCGTCCCGCATGTAGGCCGCGACGTCCTGCGGGTCGGGCTGCAGCTCCTCGAACCGCCGCAACGCCCCATCGAACAACG
>Ga0207712_10003017_pt1 | contig 10751 bp, 10 predicted proteins | sample KBSS44metaG_FD_184402 | JGI IMG/M metagenome (GOLD analysis project Ga0207712, IMG submission 184402) | Switchgrass rhizosphere microbial communities from Kellogg Biological Station, Michigan, USA - KBS S4-4 metaG (SPAdes) (version 2) | ecosystem: Host-associated > Plants > Roots > Rhizosphere... | reverse complement strand
GGTCCACCCATGAACAGTGGACGGTCTCGGCCCGGGTGGGCGCTGGACCATGTCGCCAAGACCATGTTTCCGAGCGCGACCGGGACTACCTCGCCCGCGGACACTGAGCGTCAACCTCGTCAGCGTAGTGCCGTGTCCAGGCCACCGCACCCAAACAGGCTGACTGCCCCGTCTCTGGACCATCCAAGGACCATCCAGGCTCAAAGGAATGGATGAGCTGAGGCGCCTCACTGCCCGACGGATACTCATAGTAGCCAATGTCGACGTGGTGGGGTTGGAGCTGACCAGTGGCACTGGTCATGGATGCTGTCGGCACGCGATCAGGTGCCCTTGGTGAGTAAGGCTTGTGACCACCATGGCGATCTATGCCTGCCTGGCCACCATGGGCTTCATAGGGCGCCGTCACCGGCTGCTGGCCTGCCTGGAACGGGAAGCGGGCCAGGGCCTGGTGGGGGCACGTCGCCGTGCCGCCAGCCGGGTCCCGGCCCAAGCCCTTCGACACCAATCTCAGCCGGCGAGCCTCAGCCGGCGAGCCTCAGCCGGCGAGCCTCAGCCGGAGATGGGGCGCTCGTCGGCCTCCCCGGCGGGGGTGCCACTCACGGTGCCGGCGCCACGCAGGTCGTAGCGGGCGATGGCCTCCTCGACCAGGCTCGCCTTGACCTCACCGGTGCGGACCAGCGACTCCAGCGTCGCGACGACGACCGACTCGGCGTCGACGTTGAAATGCCGGCGCAGTGCCGCGCGGGTATCCGAACGGCCGAACCCGTCGGTACCCAGCGAAGTGAACGGCTGCGGTACCCAGCGGGCGATCTGGTCGGGCACGGCTCGCATCCAGTCACTCACCGCGATGACCGGCCCGGGCGCACCGTCCAGAACGCGCGTGACATACGGCACACTCTCGGGCTGCTCCGGGCTGAGCAGGTTCGCCCGTTCTGACGCCAGCGCATCCCGGCGCAGCTCGTTCCAGGACGTCACCGACCAGACGTCCGCGGCCACGCCGAAGTCGGCGGCGAGCATCTCCTGCGCGGCCAGGGCCCAGCGCATCCCGACACCGCTGGCCAGCAGCTGCGCCCGTGGCGCCGTCGTCGTCCCATCCGGTGCCGCCGCCTGGCTGGCCGAGCCAGCCAGCTCACTGGCGGGGCGGAACCGGTACATACCGGCGATGATCTGCGCCGGGTCGATTCCGGCCGGCTCGGCCGGCTGCGGGTACGGCTCGTTGTAGACCGACAGGTAGTAGAAGACGTTCTCGTCGCGCTCGCCGTACATCCGGTCCAGCGCGTCCCGGGTGATGTGCGCGATCTCGAAGCTGAACGCCGGGTCGTAGGCGACGCAGGCCGGGTTCGTCGAGGCCAGCAGCAGCGAGTGGCCGTCCTGGTGCTGCAGGCCCTCTCCGTTGAGGGTCGTGCGGCCGGCGGTGGCGCCGAGCAGGAAGCCGCGGCCGAGCTGGTCGCCGAGCGCCCACATCTGGTCGCCGGTGCGCTGGAAGCCGAACATCGAGTAGAAGACGTAGACGGGGATCATGTGCTGCGCATGTGTCGCGTACGCCGAGGCGGCGGCGATCACCGAGCCCATGGAGCCCGCCTCGCTGATGCCCTCGTGCAGCATCTGGCCGGCCTCGGACTCCTGGTAGGACAGCAGCAGGTCCCGGTCGACAGCCTCGTACTTCTGGCCGTGCGGCGAGTAGATCTTCGCCGTCGGGAACATCGCGTCCATGCCGAACGTGCGGGCCTCGTCCGGGATGACGGGCACGAAGCGCGCGCCCATCTCCTTGGTCTTCATGAGGTCCTTCAGCAGGCGGACGAACGCCATCGTCGTCGCCACCGGCTGCTTTCCCGAGCCCTTGCGCAGAACGTCGAACAGCGACGCCGGCGGCTGCAGCAGCGGCTTGGCGTGCACCGCCCGGCGCGGCACCGAACCGCCGAGCGCGGCCCGGCGCTCCTTCATGTACTGGATCTCCTCGGAGTCCGCGCCCGGGTGGTAGTAAGGCGGCAGGTCCGCCTCCAGCGCCGAGTCCGGAATCTCCAGGTAGAGCCGGTCACGCAGTTCCTTGAGCTCCGTCTTGGTGAGCTTCTTCATCTGGTGCGTGGCGTTGCGGCCCTCGAAGTCCTTGCCCAGCGTCCAGCCCTTGATGGTGTGCGCCAGGATTACCGTCGGCTGGCCCTCGTGCTCCGTGGCGGCCTTGTAGGCGGCGTAGAGCTTGCGGTAGTCGTGGCCGCCGCGGGAGAGCTTGCGCAGGTCGTCGTCGGAGAGGCCGGCGACCATGCGGCGCAGCCGCGCGTCCGAGCCGAAGAAGTTCTCGCGGATGTAGGAGCCGGGCGACGTCGAATAGGTCTGGAACTGGCCGTCCGGTGTCGTGTTCATCCGGTTCACCAGGGCGCCGTCGGTGTCCTGGGCCAGCAGCGGGTCCCAGTCGCGGCCCCAGACCACCTTGATGACGTTCCAGCCGGCGCCGCGGAACAGCGCCTCCAGCTCCTGCATGATCTTGCCGTTGCCGCGGACCGGCCCGTCGAGGCGCTGCAGGTTGCAGTTCACCACGAAGATCAGGTTGTCGAGCTCCTCGCGGGCGGCGACACCCAGGGCGCCGATCGACTCCGGCTCGTCCATCTCGCCGTCACCCAGGAACGCCCACACCCGGCTGCCCGAGGTGTCCTTGATCTGGCGGTTCAGCAGGTAACGGTTGAACCGGGCCTGGTAGATCGCGTCGATCGGGCCGAGGCCCATCGAGACGGTCGGGAACTCCCAGAAGTCGGGCATGAGCCGCGGATGCGGGTACGAGGAAAGCCCGCCAGGAACTCCTTCCCGGCGGAAGGCGTCCAGCTGCGCCTCGGTAAGGCGGCCTTCGAGGAACGCGCGCGCATAGATACCGGGGGAGGCGTGGCCCTGAAAGAAGATCTGATCGCCGGAGGAGCTGCCCGGTGAACTGGTCAGATGGTCCTTGCCGCGGAAGAAATGGTTGAAGCCGACCTCGTAGAGGCTCGCGCTCGACGCGTAGGTGGCGATATGGCCGCCCACGTTGTATTCAGGACGGTTGGCCCGGCTCACCATGATGGCGGCATTCCATCGGATATAGGCCCGGATGCGCCGTTCCACATGCTCGTCGCCGGGGAACCAGGGCTCCTGCTCCGGTGAGATCGTGTTGATGAAGTCCGTGCTGGTCAGCGACGGTACGCCGACCGCGTTCGCACGGGCGCGCTCGAGGAGTTTGAGCATGAGGAAACGGGCGCGTCCCCGACCCTGCTCGGCTATGACGGCGTCGAGGGACTCGAGCCATTCGCTGGTTTCCGACGGGTCTACGTCCGGCAGCTGGCTTGGCAGTCCGTCGGTGATGACCGAGAACTTCCGGTTACTGTCCTGTGCCACTTTCCTCTGCTCCTAGCCCTCGGGTGCTGGCCTCCCAGGCAGGTCGTGCCCGGGCGGACATGCTTACGTCATGGTGCTCCGTCCCGTCAGGGACGTCACGCACACCCCGGTTAACGCCGAGTTCCGACGCGTCGACTGTGACGAGCGTCAACGAAACTGTGCAGCGAAATCAACGTTCGCCGCGTACCACCGTATGCCCTGGCCCGCCCTTGGCCGCCGGCTCCGTCCGGAGTCGGCCCGGTACGCCCGTGACGCGCCCACTTCGGGTGTATCTCGGGTGAATCTCGGGCCGCTGCGCAGGCCGGGTGAGCGCGTCAGGCGGGGCGCGGCGGCCCGAGCCGGGCGACGATGATGCGCGCATGGACACGACCACGATCTCGGTGCGGACCGGACGCGTCGACCGGGTCTACGACCTCACGGCGGAGGCCGGCAGGTTCGTCGCCGGCCGCGGAGACGGGCTGCTGTCGGTCTTCGTGCCGCACGCCACGGCGGGTGTCGCGATCCTCGAACTGGGATCCGGCAGCGACGATGATCTGCTGGCCGCGCTCGCCGACCTGTTGCCTGCCGACGCCCGGTGGCGGCACGCACACGGCTCGGCGGGGCATGGGCGTTCGCACGTCATGCCCGCCTTCATCCCACCGTCGGTGACCGTGCCGGTACTCAGTGGTCGACTTGCCCTCGGAACCTGGCAGTCGGTCGCGCTGGTAGACCTCAACGTGGACAACCCCGAACGGAGCGTGCGCTTCTCCTTCTTGGCTGGATGAGGCGGTCCAACGGTGCGAAGCAGATTTTGCTCGGAAACAAGCGCCGGGGCGGTCCTTGGTGCCCTTGTCCTCTGTTCGCGACGCGGCGACTAGCGGAGACACTGCGCCTAGCCGAGATACTGCGACTCGACCCGGCACCTCGGCCGGCTATGCCCTGTTGAGGTGCCACGGAACGGACGGCATACACCCGGTTGTCCACAACCAGCGGCGTGGCACTTGCGTTGTCACCGCATGGTCCGGTGGACTTAGGTCACGGCGGGGCTCACGGCCGCCAGGGCCGTCGAGTTTGTCCGACCGGGACGCGCGGGTTTACGCTCGCCCGTCAGGCATACGAGCAGGAGGTAGCGGAGGGTGAGTCCGACCGCGGCGAACGCCGAGGGTCAGCGACGTGCGGAGCGCCTGGGGGTCGTCGCCGGCACGATGGTGCAGTCGATCAACGAGGACGACGACATAGCGAGTGACCTGCTGGAGGCTGTCACTGCCGCCAGCGGCACGGAGCTGGTGCCAGAGGACTCCGACGACGTCGTCGACATCGTGCTGCTGTGGTGGCGGGATGATGACGGCGATCTCGCCAACGCGCTCATCGATGCCCGGCGTCAGCTCTCCGACCAGGGAATCATCTGGCTGCTGACCCCGAAGGCCGGCCGCTCCGGCCACGTCGAGCCGAGCGACATTCTCGACGCCGTACCGGGCGCCGGACTGGTACAGACGAGCACGGTCAGCGTCGCGCAGGAGTGGGCCGGCATGCGTCTGGCCGCGCCCAAGTCCCAGCGCGTCCGTCACCGGTAGTACGGCCGGCCGCCGCTCGGTAGCACGGGCGGCACTGGCCGGCGGAGTCTGGCTGGCGGCGCCGGTCGGCTGAGGCTGGCTGGCGGCGCCGGCTGGCTGGCGGTTGCCGGTGAGCCTGGCCGGCTGAGTGCGGGCGGATCCGTCCGCACTCTCATTGGCGCGCGCCCGACGGAGTTCGGTGCACCAGGCTTGGCTATGAGGACGTGGGCAGGCCATCGGTCCGGCTGCCACCACGAAGGTGGGGATGGCCCGTCCGCCCACCTGGCATGACCTGTCCGTTGCGCATGCCTGTCTCCGCTGGTAGGGCGCCTCGGCGCCGAGGGGTGGCTGAGGCGTGCCTGGGCTCGTATCGCCTTGGCGAAAGACCACCCGTCTCCTGTGGGGTGCGGGCTTACGGTGCCGGGCGATGTTGGGCGATGGCGGCTGGTCAGGCCGTGAGACGGTCAGGCCGTGAGCGGTACCTGCTGGCCCTCGACGGCCGTGGGATGACGCGACCAGATCTTGTTGATCTCCAGCTGGAGGAAGAGCGGGCCGAAGCCGACCAGGAACAGCAGGAACGCGAGCCCGGTGTTCACCTCGGGCACACCCGCGGCGCGCTGCGCCTGGGCCGTCCGCGTGCACAACCGCCACACCGCGACGAACGGCGGCACCAGAACGATGGCGCCGAGGGTGCACGCCAGGACCGACACGGCCGGGTTGACGGTGATCCGGCGGTCGTACTGCCCTAGTTCCCGGTTCGTCTTGTAGATCCAGACCAGACCATAGATCCCCAACGTGATCAGCGGAAGGCCCAGCCAGACCGCGACCGGGTTCCGGTGCTTGCCCAGCACGCCCCATCCGGCCCCGGCCGGGGCGTCGGGCCCGGGCGGCTGAGGCGGCGCCCACTGCGAGGCCGCATCTGTGTTCGTCACTGGTTCCCCATCCGTCCGCGCGGCCCGGCGAGCGCCGGGCGGGCTCAGAGTAACGCCGAAGGGGGCATCTGGCCGGAATTGGACACCTGATGGCTGAACAATGCACTCCCGGCCATGGGAACCGTCGGTTCCGCGGTCAACTCGGTGCGTCGCCGGTGGCCGCGCTGAAGGCCGTCCAGAGAGACCGTGCACGAGGCGGGCCGGGCCGAAGAGGCTGTACTGCGGCGCCGTGCTGACTTGAGCGAGAGGGCCAACCGAGGGCGTGAACGCCGCGGCTGGACTCGGACGCAGTCCCTCCATCCCGCCGACGCGCCGTCCCGCCGTCCCGCTGCTGCGACGTTCGCGTGCAGACCTTGCCCGTGCGGGACCGTAGCCGATTGGTTTCGCTACCTGGCGTAAGCATGCCCGAGCGTCGCGCAGGCGCGAGAACGCGATGAACGGCGCAATGAGTCGGACCCGCCGCGATGGCATGCTGGGCACAGCACGCGCGTCCGCGCTCAGGCCATGACCGGAGGATGATCACGTGACCGTCGATGTGGGCGCTGTCGCCCCCGACTTCTCGCTGAAGGACCAGAACAACGGGGTCGTGACTCTGTCTGACTTCCGGGGGCGCCGCAACGTCGTCCTGATCTTCTACCCGCTCACCTTCACCGGCGTCTGCCAGGGTGAGCTGTGCTCGGTCCGTGACGACCTCGGCGCGTTCCAGAACGACGACGTGCAGGTCCTCGCGGTCTCCGTCGACTCGGCGTTCGCACACAAGGTGTGGGCGAACGACCAGGGGTACGAGTTCCCGCTGCTCGCCGACTTCTGGCCGCACGGTGCGGTCGCGAAGTCGTACGGCGTCTTCGACGAGGAGAAGGGCATCGCCCTGCGCGGCACCTTCGTCATCGACAAGGAGGGCGTCGTGCGCTGGAAGGTCGTCAACGGGATTCCCGACGCGCGCGACCAGGCCGAGTACCTCAAGGCGCTCGCCGCGCTGTAGGACCGGCTCACAGCAGCAGAACCAGCTCCATAGGACCGGAACGGATCGAGCGGTACCTCGATCGGGGGTCATCGTCGTGCCGTGTTATCGCTGTCACACCCGCCAGACCGACCCGGCCCGCGGGGCGAGCCCGTGGGGCCGGGCGGTCATCGGCGGTGAGCAGGTTCTCGTCTGCCCAGACTGCCAGCGCGAGCCGACCGGGCACCGGGCCTTCGACCGCTGCCCCACCTGCGGCTCGACCCATCTGGCCAAGGCCCTCGGCCTGGTCGTCTGCCGCGACTGCGGCGCCCGCTCCGAGCCCGCCCGCTCCGAGCCGGCGCGCTCTGACACCGGCCCCGCCCGCCCGGCTGGCGCCCGGACCGGGCCGGCTGGCCAGGCCGGGCTGCCCGGCCACCCAGGCCCGACAGGCTCAGCGGACCTGGGCTCAGGTCTCGCGGGCGCGGCGGCCGGACGAGGGCGAGCAGGACGGGCCGAGGCCGGTGCCGTGGCCGCTGTACTGCCCGCCGGGGCGATCCGATCCCCGTCCGGCGAGCCGGATCCAGGCCGGACAGGTGGCAGCCAGGCCGCCTCGGGACCTGCCAGCGGTGACTCCGCTGGCGAGGCCGGGCCGAGGCCGACAGGCGGGACCGATCTCGCGGCGGACGTCGAGGCCGCCTTGGCGCGGATGTTCGGCCGGGGTCCCAGTCGGACGACCACCGCCGCCCGCCAGCCCGACGAGGCCGACGAGGCCGACGACCGGTAAGATCACAGTGCCGGCAGCCCCCTGGAGGCACGCGATTGCGTACTCTGGCTGGACTCCCGGGCGTGTAGCTCAGCGGGAGAGCTCTCGCCTTACAAGCGAGCGGTCGCAGGTTCGATCCCTGCCACGCCCACGTTTCTTTACGCCGCAGCGATTTTCGGCCCCCGTCGAGCCTCCGGCACATGAGCATGCCGCTCGCCCGAGCGGTCTATGTTCCGGAAATCGTGTCGTAGACGCGCGCCGTGATCGACACTCTCCGTCGTCGCGGGTCCGCGCGTGTGCCGGCGCCATGTCGACAGGCCGTCCAATTTTGGTCATACTTTTGACTATGACGACGTTGCCGTTGGGCGAGGTGAAGTCCCATCTGTCGGAGCTGGTGGGCCGCGTGCACGACCACCACGAGCGGGTGACAGTCACCGTGCACGGGCGGCCGTCCGCTGTGCTGGTCGCAGTGGAGGATCTAGAGCAGCTTGAGGAGACACTCTTGATCCTTAGCGATCCGGCGACGGTCCGCCGGCTCGCCGAGTCCGACGCCGAGCTTGCGCGCGGCGAGGAGGTCACGGCGGAGGAGTTGGCCGAGACCATGCGGCGCCGGCGCGGCGCGTGACTAGCGCAGCTGGGTTCTACACCCTGCGGACCACGCCAACGGTGCGCCGCGCCCTCGGTGAGACTCTGCCGGAAACGGTCGCAACGGCCGCGTACGAGTTCATCACTGGGCCGCTCCTGGAAGCGCCATACCGAGTCGGCAAGCGGCTGTTGCCGCCGCTAGACGATCGTTTCAGCGCGCGCCGCGGCACCTATCGAATTATCTATCGCATCGATGACAAGACCATGACCGTGACTGTCGTCGACATCGACCACCGTCGCGACGTCTACCACCGCTGACATAAGAGAACGCTCAGGAACGGGTTGGCGTGAGGCTGAATATGGCGGTTGACTCGTGACCGAGTTCTATGACTGGGACGACCTCCGCGCCGAGCTGCACGACGGCGACGACGAGGCTTTCGCAGCGGAGCGAGCGCGTACTGAGGTGTGGATGAGCGCCTTCCGCTTCGCCGAGGAGTGCACTCCTTGGTCTGGTGCGGCCCCACCGGGCCGAGTCGACGGAAGTCCCACCCCGATCGGGTGAGCCAGATAGCAAGCGGCGATCTTGAGTCCGACGAGGTCGCCACTCTGAGCCGCGACGCCCAGGCGCTCGGTTTCCGGCTGCGGATCATCTTCCACTATGGAAGTGAACGGCAACGGGTCAGCCGAGCCTCGCGAGCGGGCGAGTCGCGAGATTGGCTACTCTGAGTGAGATCGTTTGGGTGATCGTGGGCAGCGCACTTGCCGAGGCAAACGGGCCGCAACGCACGGATCGCGCTTGCAACCGCAAGCGAATGCTCGCAGAAGTAAGCGGTGCGGGACCCCTCGGACTCCGGGAAACCGGATGCGGGTGGGCGATGGCTCCCGCGACCCAGCGTTTCGCCGTGCGGTCGCTGACCTCGTGGGCTTTGCCGTAGAGGCTGGTCGCCGTGTCCGCGTACGCGCTGCGGAACTGCTCCACGGTCCACTCCCGCTGGACGAGCAAGAGCGCCAGGAGCGTGCGCGGTCGGGGGCTCGGGGGCATGGCTTCCTCGGCGGTTCGGTGGCGATCCCCTGATCGTCGCGGGCGGGCGCCGTGCTGTCAGCCCGCACGGGCGCCGTCCTGGCGAATGTCCCGAAAAATGTCCCCATCGCTGTCCTGGACACGCGCGCCGATGTCCTGCCAGGGACATCCCGAGCTGTCACTTTCGGCATTCTCCTGACCCCGGATAGTTGCGCTTGCTGGTCAGATCGGACACGCCGGTCCGACTGACCCCAGGACGCCCGCGTGCGCGGATGGCCTTGTCGAGCGCGACCGTGGGAGGCGCCCTCGCGGCCGTGGTCGCCGCACTGGTGCCGGGCACCTGGAACGGCTGGAGCGGTGCCCCCACGTCTGCCGCGCCCCATCGCCGCTGTGCCGGCGACGGCCGCGACGGCCGCCAGGGTCGCCGCGGAACTGAACGACTGGCTCTACTCGGCCGGCGGTATGGCGGCCGACGCGACCACACGAGGCGCGGTCGCCCAGCTTCGTAACCACTGTCGCCTCTGGGCCAGGGACGGCGATCCTCATCGTCCGCCCGACCTGTACGGGTGGCGGGACCAAGCGCTCCTTGCGCTAAGGCGCGATCTCGACCTGCCAGAGCTACAGACCTTTTGACCTCGGCCCCGAGTCGACCATGCTCAAGCGGCTGGAAGCCGACCTGCTTTAGCGCATCCGGGGCCATTCGTGAGCTGGGGCGCGGGCGCATCGGTAGATCCGAGGCTGACCAGCGCTCGACCTGGAGGTGCTCAGAACTCGCCGTCGGCACCGCGCCGCGGGGTTGACTGGCCGAGCGATCGGCTACCTAGAGTCACCCGGCCGGTGGCTGCGGTCGAGGTGCTGAATGTGGCAGCAGGCTATTTTGAAATCAATCTTGCTGCGCCACCTAGCGTTCGCTTGCAGGAGCAAGCGGCCGGTGACGGCTCGGGCTCTCCGGTGCTACCGTGGGCGAAGGCAATTCGCCTGTTGCGTCTTCGTTCGCGCGGGTGATGCGAGAAGGCTGGTCAGGACAGCGCTTGGAGGCTTCGGCCTTACAAGCGAGCGGTCGAAGATTCGATCCCTGCCACGCCCACAAACCACCTCTGATGCGAAGATTCAGTCTCACCCTGCGTCCGCTGCCGGACTGCGACTCGCTGCAAGCCGCGTTTGACCCATCGCCTCGCGAATGATCGTAATGGATAACCCTGCGGCTCGACCCGCAGGAGAAGTTTCTCGTAAGGCTGGCCGAACGAGTCGAACCCCTGGCCTCGCACTGTCCAGTCCGCTGGACAGCCCGAGGCAGGGGTGCGCTCTCGGCTTCACACGAGTGTTACGGCTGTGACCAGTAGTTGGTGCCGACGCCGCCGTCGGGGCCGATCCAGAAGACGTCGAGGTGTTCTGGGAAGCGGCTGACTGCGGTGATGGCTCCGGGCTTGGCGTGGCCGGGTGGTGCGATGGGGAATGGTTGGTGCCAGCCTTCGTTCTGGTGCCAGTAGTTGGTGCCGACGCCGCCGTCGGGGCCGATCCAGAAGACGTCGAGGTGTTCTGGGAAGCGGCTGAGTGCGGTGATGGCTCCGGGTGTCGCGTGGCCGGGTGGTGCGATGGGGAATGGTTGGTGCCAGCC
>Ga0207712_10003014_pt1 | contig 10751 bp, 6 predicted proteins | sample KBSS44metaG_FD_184402 | JGI IMG/M metagenome (GOLD analysis project Ga0207712, IMG submission 184402) | Switchgrass rhizosphere microbial communities from Kellogg Biological Station, Michigan, USA - KBS S4-4 metaG (SPAdes) (version 2) | ecosystem: Host-associated > Plants > Roots > Rhizosphere >... | reverse complement strand
CACCGGCCGCAGCTCGAGCGCCTTGGACCAGTGCGTCAGCGCCGTCTTCGTGTCGTCCTGCGCAGACGCGATCAAGCCGAGACGGTAGTACGACTCCGCTTCGCCGGGCTTTAACGCCGATGCTGACTGCAATGCTTGTTTTGCTTCATCGAGGCGATCGAGGTTGTAAAGCGCAATGCCAAGATTGTAGAGGACTTCGTAAGTCTGCGGCCGCAACTCATTAGTTCGCTGAAACAGCCGCACGGCTTCAGCGTACTGGTGCGCTTCCGCCAGGCGCAGCGCGACAGTGAAAAGCATCCTCGGATCCTGGCCGGCAGCTTTTTCCAGGAGCGGGGCCGCGCGTTTGTAGTCTCCACGCGCCGCGTACAAAGCTCCGAGGTTGAAGATCGCGCCCTCGTGTTTCGGATCGATCTGAAGCACTTCTTCAAACTTCGCGATCGCCTCACTCGTGCGATTCGTCTTCGCCAGCAACACACCAAGGTTCGACAACGCACTCACGAGCTTCGGTTGCAAACGCAAAGCGGCGCCGTACTCTTTCTCAGCATCAGCCGTCGCGCCCCGCTGATCGAGAATCACTCCTAACAAACTGTGCGCTTCAGCATTTCGCGGGTGACTCGTGAGGATCTTGCGCGTCGCTGCTTCTGCTTCAGCGAGTTTTCCGGCCTGGACCAGCGCCCCCGCCTCGCTCAGTAACGTATCGGCATTCCCCGAAGTACGCTGCGGCGCACCTAAAGCCGTGAGCGCCAACGTAAGCAGAAGTAGACTACGGAGTAAAACCATTTGAAAGTCCTTCATCCACAGATTACACAGATAAATTGAATCTGTGTAATCTGTGGATGAGAAAGACGCTTGTGCCTTTTTTGTGGCGATAAATCTTAGAAAATAAGCTTGAGGGAGAACTCCATCTGCCGCCGCCGCTGTTCGCTGATGTCGCGTGCAAAGTCGTTCGCGTTGTTGAAGTCCCCATTCGGGAACGAACGGTTTACACGGTTCAGCACGTTATATGCGGAGAACCGGAACTGAACATTGAACGCTTCGCTGATCGCGGTGATGGGGAAATTCTTGAAGAGCGATGCATCCCAGTAAAACTGCGGGTCACCACGAAACACGTTGCGACCAAGCGAACCTATCCGCGGAGACTTTTGACCGCCCGGGAAGGTATCGGGATCGCCGGCAAAGACTTTCGTCACCGCACATCTAAATGCGCTGCGATTGAGTTGAAATCCATTGTCTCTTTGCGCCTCACTGGGTGTCGGATCTCCAATCAGGTCTACGCGTCCACCATCGCACGTCACGTTGTACACCGGTCCACTCTGCCACGTGACGATGTTGTTGAACTGCCAGCCACCAATCGCGGCATCGAGCCCCTTGTTCATATCAGAGCCATACCGCCGGTTACGTCCAATCGGAAGATCCCAAACATTAGAGAATGTAAAGCGGTGCCTCACATCAGTGTCTGCGTTGCCACGATCGAGCCCGGGTCTGGTCGGATCGTCCGGACCGCAATCACGCGCGCTCGCTCCGCCTGCACAAATACCACCGGGCGAGTCGTCGATCGCGTGCGCCCACGTGTATGACGACAGCAGAGACAATCCTTTTGAAAACCGCTTTTCGATTTTGGTCTGCAGTGAGTTGTAACTGGAGCTGCCGATGTAGCGCGTGGCGGTAATTGCGTTCGAGCTACCGGCCGACACGAGTATCACTTCGCGCGAGCCGGGACCGCCCTGATCGTTTCCAGTGCCGATATTCTGAAGCACCAGCAGGTTTCGACCCAGCGATCCGACATATGCAGCTTCCGCGAGCCAGCCAGGCGAAAATTCATACTGCAACGTCAGGTTGTACTGGTGATACATCTCATCCTTACGATTCGGATCGTTGAAGAGGATGAGACCGCCACCCGTCGGCGCCGCGAAAGCCGTGCCCGGCGCAGCTACTGTGAACGGCGCCGTCGGCACACCGCGATCGAAAGGATTGCGCGCCACGAAGAATGCCGGACAACCGCCCGGATTCGTGATTGGAGTACAGGCGTAACTGCCGGCGCCGGTGCCGGGATTTGAAGTTAACGGTTGAGCAGCGCTGACATCGACGGCGTACAAAAGGCCGTACCCACCACGCAGCACCAAAGTCTTGTCTTGCTTGAATCCGCTGTAAGCAAAGCCGATGCGTGGTCCAAAATTGTTCTTGTCAGTCTCGGCCAGAGTGCGTCCGCCAGGTGCGTTATCGCCGGCCACCTGGATAGTCTTCGTCGCTGGATCGAAGTTGGATTGCCGATCATAACGTTCAGTCGGCGGCGTAAAGATGTCGTAACGCAGGCCGAGGTTCATCGTTAAATCAGGGTTGACTTTCCAATCGTCCTGCACGAAGAACGCGATCTCTTTGCTCGACTGGAAGTATGGACCACCCGGATCGCCGCGGCCCACAAAACCGGGCCTGTAACCGAGCAGGAAGTTTGCGAGCGATGAGCCAGTGTCGTTCGGACCAATGCCGTTGTAGTTGCCGGCCACAAACCCGCTGTCCGTGGTGCCGTACTGGTAGTTCCCTTTTGTACCGTTGTTCCGACCACCGTCGTAATTACTGTTCTGCCGGACGCGATAGTCACCGCCAAACTTGTAGGTCGAGTTTCCCTTGACCACCGTCACTGCATCGGCCGCGTGGAAGTTGTTTGAAAGAAAATAGAACGGACCGCCGTCCCCGGTAAATTCAGTGGCGCGGTCTTCGTTGGTTAGATTGTCGACGATGCCTACGAGGACGATACCGCTGCTGTTTGGACCAAGATTGATGTTCGGAGCGCCGAGGTTTGCGGAGACATTCGAATTAAATCCGCCCGTGCCGTTCACACCCGTGTTGAAGATTCCGATCTGCACTCTGTTATAGCCGAAGCGCGCGTCATTAACGATGCTCGGCGAGAACACATGCGTGTCGCCCAGAGTGAAGCCTTTCGAGTCGCCAAACTCATCGCCCGCTGATGGTCCAGCCGGTAGATCGTTGCCGTTCGGTGAATCGCCGAGCGGGAAGAAGTTGTCGCGCGAGCGAGCCGTATCGGATTTGCTGTAACGGCCAAAGAGACTGTTTTTGTCGGTAATGCGATGATCGATACGGATGTCGTAGCTATCGACGTTCGCGTGCTCTTTGCGATTGGTGACGAAGTTTCGCCCCGCGCCGGGAAGATTCGGCAGTGGGAAAGCATTTATGTAGTTGAATGCAAATGGAGAGAATGGTCCACAGCTCGCACAATTGCGGAGATCGTTTCCGGGGATTGGCGTGCCGTTGGGCGCGAAGATCGTGCCCTGCGGGGCGACTACGCTACCGCCACCTGCGAGCGTGTAAGTGCGTGTTGTTCCCGGTCGCAACAGCTCACTGAAATCACCCAGGCGCATCCTCGCAGTCGGAACCGGCACTGCCTGCGGATCACCGGTGCCGCCGAATATGGGCGTGCTGTTTCTCTGTCCATTCAGCGAGAAGAAGAAGAACGAGCGGTTGCGTCCGTTGTAAAACGGTGGCGTGCCTTCGCCGGGACGTGGCAGAAAGATTGGACCACCAACCGTGCCGTAATAGTTGTGCGTCACGTAGTTCGGCACCGGCGGTGAAGTCGGATCGTCAAACCGGCTTGCCGCAGCGCTCAGGAAACGGCCCTGGTAGATCTCACCGATCGTGCCGTGAAAGTCGTTGCCGCCTGACTTGAAGGTCGTGGAGATGATGCCGCCGCCGGCCCGTCCGGATTCCGCCGAGGGAACGCTCGACTCAATCTTAAACTCCGCAATCGCATCCGGGTTCGGGTAGATCGCGATCTGTCCGAACTGAGATTCGTTGTTGTCGACGCCATCGAGGGTGAAGTTGTTGTTTGTCGCGCGCGCGCCGTTGACAACCAAAACCGAGCCACCCGATTCACGAAAGCGCGTCGCTTCAGTGTTGTTCTGTCCACCGCCGCCAGCAACGAAGTTGCCACCGCCACCGAGCAGGCCGAGGTTTGGGCGCGTCACGCCCGGAGACAAACCGGCGAGCAAGGTAAAGTTTCTTTGCGGAATCGGAAGATCGGTGACTTGCCTGCCCGTGATGAGATCACCGCGCACGCTCGTCTCACTCTCGACGAGCGGAGCCGACTCAGAAGTGATCGTTACTGAAGAGCTACTTGTCGCGATGCTTGCGAACTTCACGTCGAGCGGCAAGCGAGAGTTGGTCTCGACTTGCACTGCTTCGAAGTTCACCGTTTGGAAACCGGGGGCCTCGACGGTAACGGTGTACGTGCCAGGTTCGAGGTTGGTGACGGTGAAGGTGCCGTCATCGCTGGTGTCAGTAGTACGAACCTCGCCATTCTTAGTACTCGTGACTTTGACCTGGGCTTTGGCGACAAGAGCGTCGTTGGGATCTTTGACGGTGCCGACAATCGCGCCTTTATTGTTCTGGGCAAAGGTGGAGATGGCGGAAGATACGATCAGCAGTGCGAGCAGCAGTAGCTGCGCAGAAGGCTTTCTCATTTTCTCGGTCCTCTAAAAGCTGAAAAGCGGATAAAACGGCGTGGAAATGCTGACAACTAAGTCGCAGAACCTAGTTTGTTGTCTCAACGAACGAAGTTTTTAGTATAGATTTTCGACCCTGTCAACTGTTTTTTCAGTCAGTGTTACCCGCGTAATCTGTGGCTAAAAATTATTAAGCAGCGAAGGCGGCGGCGAATTTACTCGCGAGGACGAGGCTGAGGGCGCCGTGTAAGGTAGGTTTTTCACCCAAAGTCGAAGGCAAAATGCGTGCGGAAGGAAGACCGCGGCGGACGCTGTTTCCGATCGTTTCCGTCAAAGCACTCTCGATCAGGTCCCAGGCGCGGGCGATCTCGCCGCCAACTACGACCGCCTCCGGACTGAATCCGATGATCAGGTTTGAGATACCGACGCCGAGGTGCCGCGCCGTTTCGACGAGTGCGGCTTTTGCATTGGCTTCACCGGCGAGCGCGCGATCGACGACCTCGATAAATGTCGTCTCAGCAGATGCTCCGGACAGTTTCAGATAACGCGCAATCGCGGCACGCTCCGAAGAGAAAGCCTCCCAGCAATCGTCGCTGCCACACGAGCACGGTACCGGCGCGCCCCTACCGATGACCATGTGCCCAAACTCGCCCGCCGCGCCGCGCTGGCCGCGATACACCTGCCCGTCGAAGATGATTCCCGTGCCCACGCCTTCCGCAACGAGGACGAGTATGAAATCCCGTGCGTCGAGGACTTCTGGTCGACCAAACCACAGCTCAGCGAGTGCGACTGCGTTCGCGTCGTTGTCGATCACGACCGGCAAGCCGACGGCGTTCGAGATCATTTCCGAGATCGGAAGATCGCGCCAGAGGAAGTAAGGGATATAGAGCGCCGTGCCGGTTGATGGATCGACGAGGCCCGGAAGACTGACGCCGACGCCTTCGATCGATCCTTTGTAGCGTTCGGTAAAATTGTGTACGACGTCGATCACCTGGTTCAGTGTCGTGTTCGCGTCAGTAAGAAACTCTTCCTGATCGATTACGCGGCCGGCGAGATCGCTGGTAGCGATCGTGGTGCAGGTTGGAGTGATCGAGACGCCGAGCGCGATCGGGCCGGCGGCTCGTAGTTTCAGCATAGTGGGCCGGCGGCCGCCAGTCGACTCGCCTTCCCCGACCTCCTCGACGAGTCCTTCAGTTTTCAGATCTTCGACGATGGCTGAGATGGTGGAGCGCTGTAAATCAGTTTCGCGCGCGATCTCAGCGCGTGAAATGGGTTCCCGCTCGCGCACGTAGTTCAAGACGATCTGGCGATTGATATCGCGGATCGTGTTGAGTCGCGCTGCCTGCGCTTTTCTCAGATCAAGTCGTCGCACGTGATTCTCGGGTCAGTCTTAGACAGGATTTACAAGATGAAACAAGATTTACATGTTAATCCTGAACAATCTTGTAAATCTTGTCTACAACTTTCCTTTGCCTTCAGTAATCGTGATTACTTTATCAACACTGGGCACGTCAAACGATTCGACGCTGCCGTCCGGCCATTTGATTTCGAGTTTATCGATCTTTGTCGCGGCGCCCAACCCGAAGTGCAGTGTCGTGTCGTTTTGCGAACAAAACACAGCGCCGCTCAGAACATCCTGTCGCTGCCTCACCGCGCCCGTCGTCACATAAGCCGTACTTCCGATCGCGTCGCGGGGACTCTTCTTCGTCACATCGCCAATCAGTCGCAACCCCAACCAATGTCCGTTTGTCGTCGCGACGTTGCGCAGGACCGCTGGCTTCGCATCGAGATTATTGATCACGAGATCAAGCCGGCCATCACCGTCGAGATCGCCGACTGCAAGTCCTCGTCCGGCCCACGCGTTCGCGAGCGCACTGCCCGGCGGCGCGCCGACACGCTCAAACTTGCCTTTCAAATTACGAAACAGCAGCGCCTGTTGCGCGTAACTCGTTCCCCACTGGTGCTCATCAACCGCAGGATAGACGTGACCATTCACGACAAACAGGTCCAGCCAGCCATCGTTGTCGAAATCGACAAAACTCGTCCCCCAACCGAGAAACGGAATCGACACTTCACCAAGTCCCGCCTGGAACGTCACATCCGTAAAGTTGTCGTCGCCGTCGTTGTGATACAGCGTGTTCGAGTCGTCTGAAAAGTTGGTGACGTGAAAATCCACACGCCCATCGTTATCGTAATCACCAACCGCGAGGCCCATCCCCGCTTGCTCGCGCCCGTTCTCGTTCAGCGCTACACCTGACGGATAACCGATCTCCTCGAACGTGCCGTTGCCTTTGTTGATGTAAAGCTGGTTCGGCGTCGAATCGTTTATGACGATCAGATCGAGCAGCTTGTCGTCATTAACATGAACAAACGCGGAACTGAAACCATAAAACTTCTCCTTGTCGCTCACGCCAGCTTTCACGCTTACGTCTTCAAACGCGCCGTCAGGCTTCTGGTGATAAAGCGTGTCGCCTTCACCCGTCAGCCCGCGTGGACCACACATCACCGGAGCGCCGCGAAACTGGCATCCAGCACCGCCCGATTTGCCGGCTTCACTCGGACTCGGCGGCAGGTTCGCGAGATCGATCTGCACGTAACCCGGAACGAAAAGATCGAGCCGGCCATCGCCATCGTAATCGCCCCAGCTCGCGCCTGTGCTCCAACCTTTGCGCGCCACGCCGAGTTTCTCTGCAACGTCAGTGAACGTGCCGTCGCCGTTGTTGCGGTAAAGACGCGATACACCAAAGTTTCCAACAAACATGTCGGGGCGACCATCGTTGTTGTAATCACCAACAGCGACACTCATTCCCCAACGCTCATTTGCGACGCCGGCTTTCTCGGTGACGTCTTCAAACTTCCAGTTGCCGAGATTTCGATAGAGCGCGGCGCGCGGAGCTTTCTCTTTGCCACGCATCGCACCGAGTGTAGATCCATTTACGAGATAGATATCCGGACGACCATCGGAATCGTAGTCAAAGATCGCGACGCCGCCTGTAGGCGTTTCAAAGATGTAGTCTTTAGCCGCTTCCCCTGAGCGGTTACGGAAACTTGCGAGGGACGTCTTGTCAGTTACGTCTTCAAAGACAACGGGCGCGCTCGGATCCGTGATGCCAACCGTGCGACGCGAAGTGTAGGTGGCGGGCGCTCCGGTTGAAGCGCCGCCCATCGGCTGCTGGTCCGGTTTCTTTGGCGTCTCCTGCCCGAGCAGGACCAACGGAACCAGTAAAATAATGCAAACTAACGAAACAATCTGATGGCGCATCGCTGTTAATTACTGCGCAGCGATCACAATGTAGTTTTTGCCGTTGTAAAGTCGCACGCCTTTCGGATCGGCTGCCATCATCAATGGGCGCGGACGTTTGAGATCTTTGTCGTTCGTGATCGAGACTGACATGAGATCTTTTCCAGCGAGATCCAGCACCGTCAGTTTTCCTTCATTCGCAAAACCAAAACCGTAAGCGCCGGGTTGCAGCGATTCGCCGTTGAGTGTGATTGGAGAATCAGTGATCAGGAAGCCGACGTACTTCGCGCGAACGTCGGCCGAGTAACCGGACGTGTCGACGAGACCCGAGATCACGTAGCGGTCTTTGCCGAAGCGCACGGCTGCGGCGTTGCGCATCTGCGTCGGTGCGCTGAGGCCCTGGAAGTAAAAGCCAGTTGGAACAACGCGTGTTAACTCGGCGCCGGCGAGTATTGTGGCCTGCTCCTGGGCCACAGCCGAGCCGGCGGCCAGGAGCAGTGCAGCAATAAGGGCGAAAAGCGTCAGGGAACGTTTCATCGGATTCACCTCGCGGCACACAATACTCTCGGAAACGCGCGCGTGGCAAATCGTCTTCCGAAACTATTCGGCGTTGTTCCGTCTTAGTGCGATCTCGATGCGCTGAGATTTTACGCCCTTCTTGTTGGTCCAAACCTGTCGCCCGCTGTCGGCAGTCAGCCAGATCTGTGCGAGCGCAAATTGGTCGCCGTATCTCTCGAAAACGATGCGCTCCACTGCGTTCGGATCGCTCGAGCTATTCGTGACTGGTGCGTGCAGAATCACACTCGATTGGCCGTCTTTACTGCGCAGCGTCACGTTGTTGCCGGACATTCGTTTAATGCTGTAAATACCTGCCGGCAGCGTGGTCTTGCCTGCGGAGAACTCGAAAGGAATGTTCACTTCCACCTTGCTCGGAGCCTGCGCGTGGCCCGCGACGGCGAACGTTAATAAAATACCGAAAATGGCGACTATCCTGTAAGTTTTGTTGTTCATAACTACCTCCATTTACTAACGCGACAGTCCTCGAAAAAGGGGCTCAAGTCGCAAATAGGACAAAAGTCCCAAAAGCGTTATGCTGCTCAGGTTGTGAAGGAAGGTGGGGAGAACATCACGGAGCTGCTCGTCGGTTACGGTCGTGGCGAGAAGGAAGCTCTCGATACGCTGATGCCCATCGTCTACGACGAACTTCGTCGTCAGGCCGCCCGTTATCTACGTCGCGAACAGGCGGGCCACACGTTGCAAACCACGGCTTTGATTCACGAGGCTTACGTGCGCCTGGTGGATCAGCGGAACGTGCAATGGCAAAATCGCGCACACTTCTTCGGCATCGCGGCGCAGATGATGCGACGCATACTCGTCGATCACGCGCGCACAAAGAAGCGCGCGAAACGCGGCGGCTCTGATGTAAAGGTTTCGCTTGCTGACGCTGCGATTCCTGTGAAGGAACAAGATCTGGATGTCGTTGCGTTGGATGAAGCACTAACTCGACTTGCTGAGATCGACGAGCAACAGAGTAGAGTGGTCGAGCTCCGTTTCTTCAGTGGGTTGACGGTTGAAGAGACAGCGGAAGTGATGGGAGTCTCCACCGCCACTGTCAAACGCGATTGGAGCATGGCCAAAGCCTGGCTCCACCGTGAACTCAGCGGCGAAGCTTGAAATCAACTGTAGGGGTGGCCCTCCGTGGCCACCCGCGGCTGATTGTTAACGAACGGGTGGCCACGGAGGGCCACCCCTACAGTTGATTTCAAGTAGCTACCCGGTTTTCATAGATGAGCTGGCAACGTGTGAAGGAGATCTTCGAGGGCGCGCTCGAGCGTCAGGGCGATGAACGAGCGGCGTTTCTCGATCGCGCCTGTGACGGCGACGCAGAGGTGCGTGAGGAAGTCGAGTCGTTGCTGCGCTCGTACGAAGTCGCCGGCAGCTTCATGGAATCGCCCGCCCTTGCACACGCCGATCTCGAACAAAAACTCACGCCCGGGCAACGCGTCGGGCACTACCAGATCGTGAATCTCATCGGCGAAGGCGGTATGGGTGAAGTCTATCTCGCGACCGACACGATCCTCGGCCGTCGCGTCGCGCTGAAAGTGCTGCCAACGTTCGTCAGCAAGGATCCGGAGCGGCTGCGTCGTTTCACTCAGGAAGCCCGCGCGGCTTCGCGATTGAGTCATCCGAACGTTTGTGTGGTCCACGAGATCGGCGAGACAGAAGACGGACGCCCGTTCATCGCCATGGAGTACGTCGAAGGCATAACCTTACGCGAACGTATTCGAAGCCAGGCGATGAAGCTCGGCGATGTACTCGACATCGCTATTCAAGTCGCCGAAGGCCTGATCGCGGCGCACGAAGCAGGCATCGTCCACCGCGACATTAAACCCGAAAACATCATCATCCGCCCCGAAGGCTACGTGAAGATCCTCGACTTCGGACTCGCCAAACTCACGGAACGGCACAAGAGCGCAACGACCACCACGATGCCGACACTCTTGTTTCACTCGACGCCGGGCGTCGTGATCGGCACCGCTGCTTACATGTCGCCGGAACAGGCGCGTGGTGTCGCTGTCGATGAGCGCACAGACATCTGGGGACTCGGCGTCGTGCTTTACGAGATGGCTTCCGGCCGGGCTCCGTTTACAGGCGAGACTCCGACCGACGTCGTCGTCGCGATCGTCGAGCGAGATCAGCCGCCGATTTCTCAGCACGTCGAAGGCGCGCCGCCCGAGTTGGAACGCATCGTCAAAAAAGCGCTGCGGAAAGACAGAAACGAGCGCTACCAGATCGTGAAAGAGATGGCGATCGATCTGCGCAGTTTGCGTCGCGAGTTGGAAATGAACTCGATGCTTGAGCGCTCGATCATGCCGGCAACGGGTGCGAGCGACTATGCACGCGCCTCAACACGTGATCGCAAGGTCGAGACGAATGAGCTGAAGCAGGCGCGCACGACGATTTACAAACCGACTCGTAGTCGCGCGTGGCTCGGCCTGGCTGCACTGGCTGCGATCGTTCTTGCCCTCGCGGGTTATGGTTTTTACAAAATG
>Ga0207712_10003006_pt1 | contig 10776 bp, 13 predicted proteins | sample KBSS44metaG_FD_184402 | JGI IMG/M metagenome (GOLD analysis project Ga0207712, IMG submission 184402) | Switchgrass rhizosphere microbial communities from Kellogg Biological Station, Michigan, USA - KBS S4-4 metaG (SPAdes) (version 2) | ecosystem: Host-associated > Plants > Roots > Rhizosphere... | reverse complement strand
GCGCACCCGCAAGCTTTTTGAAATCTGCCGCCTGCGCGACATTCCGATCATCACCTTCATCAACAAGATGGACCGGGAAACCCGCGAGCCGCTTGACCTGCTGGACGAGATTGAAAAAGGCCTGGCGTCCATCTTCGCAACCAGAGCAAAGATGGCGGCGCTCAAAACTTTGGATGTGACCATCAGATTTATCAGGCCGGATGTCGCAATCGCGCACGTAACCAACGAGATGAGTGGCGTCGTGAATGCTGAAGGTGAGAAACAGTCACCGCACAGGGAGTTGAGTATTCGCGTACTCGTGAAAGATAAAGGCATTTGGCGCGTCAGCGCTTTTCATAACACGATAATTAACTCGCCTTAGGATTCAACAGCTTGCGGACTCATCCTATGCTTGCGGCACAACAACGGTGAGCAGCTCAAGCGCAAGGTCGCTGGGGAGCGACCTGGAGCATTATTTATTAAGGACAACTCTCCATGAGAAAAACATTCGCAATAGCCGTTCTGGTCTTTGCAGCAGCCTCTATCGCCTCAGGGCAAAAGCAGCGCGCGCGAAGACCTCCAAGAAAGAGCGTTGACGAAGTCATAAGGCAAGTCGATCATGAACGCATTCAAGCGCAAATTGGTGCTGATGCTGCGGCGCTTGACCGCATCTACGCTGATGATTTTGTTGGCATAGGGCCAAGTGGTACATTGAGAGCCAAGCCTCAGGTTCTTGCAGATTTCACGTCAGGTGATTTGAAATTTCAATCCATCACCACCGACGATGTACAAGTGCGCGTCTACGGTAATACAGCAGTGGAGACTGGCCGCTCAATCATGATTGGGCAAGACAAAGGGAAAGCTGTTCCACGTGACAATCGCTTCACCAGAGTATGGATAAAACAGTTCGGGCGCTGGCGGCTGGTTGCCAACCATTACTCTACACTGATTACACAGTGACGGTAGATGACCAACCGTGATCGTGGCGAAGCGAGCCGAACGTTGCGCTCGGAGCGGACTCGCCGTGAGCAGGCGTCTTGTTAAGTTGCGTGGGCGAGCTGCTCAAGCGCAACGTTAGATGCATTCATCGCTCCAACTGACAGATTCTTCTAGCTATGCATCAGGAGGTGGTTGTTCACTGATTTAGAGTTAATGAGCATCCACGTCCGCGCCTTGTTCACCTGCGATCCTGAGTCGGTCTTCTATTTATCAATGAACTGGGCATCGGGATTGCTCACGAGTACGGGTTCGAGGCGCGATTCCGTTATACAGCACATCCTGGGAAAATGACGCCTCGCAAGCGGTGGCGCGGAAACTGCATTTAGCAAGTTATGGCTCCGATTTCGGCACCAGTTAATAGATAAGAAAAGAATCCTAAGATGAAGCGAAAACTCATTTGCCGCTCACGGTTCGCGATCTTCGCAGTCGCTCTGCTCGTATCTTCTGTGTTAATAGTTCGCGCTCAGTCTACCAGCACGGATCCGCTTAAGTCTTACACAACTTGTAAAGTTCCCGGCGATCTAAAAATCAAAGAAGTTACTCGCCGGAACGCCACCAATAACTATCGCGAGGTAGAGACAGATAGTGGCAAGCAAAGAGTCTCCGTTGTTGCCGGCTATCGTGTGATGTTTGCGTACCCCGACCTACCTTACTACTTTGCAAATGTGAAGATTGAGCAATCGGATCCCGATAGTTATGTCGCGGACAAAGAGATACTCATTAACCAACTCAAACACTATTCATCGATCAAAGAGGCCCACCCGATGATCTTTGAAGATAAGAAGATGCTCAACGACTTCGAGCATTATGGAATGGACCGCGACAAGATCGACGTTGGCGACCAGGTGGGAATTCACGTTCTGTTTTACGATCCGGCCCATCTGGTGGTCACAATCTATTTTCTTAACCAATCAAAGGCGGCATTCTTCAATAACAGAAGATATGAAGATATTAAGGACTATCGAAAAATCAGAGACGACTTCCTGAACTCTTATTCCGAATGTCTGAAACGCGTTGCCGGAGAGGCTAAACACTCACGGCCTCCAACAAGTACTTGGAGCGGACTCGCCATTAGCCTGGTTCTTTGTTAATTTGCGTGGGTGAGCCGCTCAGGCGCAGCGTTGGATTGCTCGTTTGGTAATTGGATTACCGTTGGCTACACTACCTTTAACTCACAAAGGGGATCCTCATGATGAGTATGAACAACGAAGAGTTCGACCGAAAGATGGCTTTTATCGTGGAGCAACAAGCTCAGTTTGCTTCGGATATTCAACAGCTCCAGGAATCCCAGGTTCAGCTGCAAGCATCCCAGGCCCAAACCGATCAAGTGGTAGCCCAAACAGCTGCGGTTGTTGGTCAAATGGGTGAGGTCGTCACCCGTTTGGCCAACGTGACGCACGCAGGTTTCACCGAGGTGAATGCAAAGATCAATGCCTTAGTCGATGCGCAGATTCGCACCGAAGAAAACCTTGCTCGCACTGATAAGAACGTCGCGAGTACGGATGAGAACCTTAAAAAACTCATTGCAGTAGTCAACCGTTATCTCGGCAGGCGAAATGGGCAGTAGCTCATTGGTCCAATAGCGCGATCCAAATAGACAAGGCATAAGGTAGTGTCCTAATTTGGATTTCTCTGTGAAGAATTTCAAATTAGGTCACTATCAGGCATAACAGGCGCTTGCAGCGGACGCGATTGAGTGTTAGCTCGTAGTGAAATCAAAGTAGTGTTCGGCGAAACTATCAATCGGGGATTGGAGTCTAAAGACGGAAATGAAAAGAATCACTCTCCGATTAGCGATTGCGATCATCACGTTTTTCGTGGGAGTAGCTGCTGCAGGCTTGTGGACGATGAAGCATTACCCTGGCGACAAGCCTGCACTAACTGAAACTGATTGCATTCCTAACTATTCTTCAGTTTCTTCCTTAGCAAACAAGGATGACTGGAGCGCCGTCCTCGATAGATTCCACCAGATGCCTTTCGAAGACTTGACTGACTGCGTCGATGAAAGCTATCGATTGATTTGGATTCCCACATTTCATGCTCCAATCTCCGCTCGGATCTGGAGATCTGGTGAAAAACAATTTCTAGCCACAAAACAGCTTGACGGAAGGGGCGGCTATGGCATGGGCCAGCTCACATTCCAAAACATCCGTTCGCTAAGTGACGACGAGTGGAATGAATTCATGCGTCTTCTGAGGCAGGCGGGCTATTGGGATTTGCCATCACACGACGATAGACTTCCTGAAGATGGAGCCGCATGGATCATCGAAGGTATTCGGAATGGGAGACATCATCTAGTAAACCGACGTGCGCCAAGCTCTGAGTTTCGCGAAGCATGCATCTATCTCGTTAAGTTATCGGGTCTCAAGACGGAAATTGAGAAATATTAGTACCGAACAAGCGATTGGAACAGCGGCAATTTCAGTCGCGACAAATCCTCGCTGTTCCCAGGGTTATGCTTTCGAACAAGGAGACCGCATGCAAGTAATCCGATTGTTCGGCTTATTCATCCTTTTTACGATTGGCCTGACAGTTCCCGCGACGAGAGGTTTCAGTCAGCAAGACGTTTCGCCACCGACAAGGCTGGCGTTGGAGGTCACGTTTTATCCGGGTCGAAAACCTGCCTATCAAAGCGTGCCGGGCCCAGATTCCAAACCAACCGGATCATGGTACGCCTTGTTTGGTCGTATAGCAGGTTGGCAACCGCCCGTTGGCGCTCAGCCAATAGAAGCGGTGCGTGTTATTTCTCAGATCGAAGAACTTGGGGTAAGAGTGACCGTGTCGACGCTGTCGGGCAGAAAGGCTTTGGAGAACGAGCAGCGAGTCGGCACTTACTTTATTCGAGAAACCGAGAAAATCAGCATCGACGATTTAAAGCGATTCGGAATCGAGCCTTTTCAAATCAAACTGGTCCGAGTTAATCCCAACATCCCACCCGTCCCGCCTGTGATTTTAAAGGGCGTCGATTCCGTCGTGGTTGTTAACTCGATGGCGAAAGAAACGACATTACCGTCTTATAGGATCAACTTACACAATCAATCGAATAAAAATATTGTCGGACTTGGAGTGGACGTCATGGCTGGTGACAAAGTCGCATTAACTTCCAAGCCGCGCGGAATCGACGGACAATCACTCATCGCAGCAGGCAATGAATACTGGCTCAGCGTCCGGGCTCCGAACCGAGCGCAGCGAACAGCTGATGGATATACACCCACTTCGCCATCCGATCAGCAAATACAGATAAAGGCCGCCGTGTTCGATGACGGCACATATGAGGGTGACGCAGAAACGGCCGCAGCCATCAGGAGTTTTCGAGCCGGCGAAAAGATGGTGTTACCCAGACTAATTTCTTTGTTAGAAACTGCTTTAAATTCTTCCAATGCCGACCTAACCGAGGCGCTTAAGAATCTCGAAGCTCAGGTATCGTCGGTTGAAACTGATGCCGATGCTCAAATAGTCCAGAGCCTGACTTCTGAGTTTCCGCCGGCAAGCAATGCGAGAAGAAAAGAAATCAAGACAATGATCGAGGTCAGTGCTACGACGATCAAGAGCGATCTGCTCAAAGAAATTCAGACGTTAGAGAACGAGGGAGCTCCACCATTAAATGCAGATCTCTATCGCACCTGGCTAACCAAAACCAGGGAGCGGTATGAGCAGTGGCTCTCCCGACTATCACTTTGATTTAACGGTGTGCCGAAGAAGCGCTTGGGAGCGGACTCGCCACTGAGTTGCCTTATTTGTAGTTGCGTCTTGAGAGCTCAGGCGCAACATTCGGCTTCTGTCGTGAAAGGTGGAGTTAAAGCATGAAAACTGTGATGCTGTTCTTGCTAACTTCTTTGACTTACGTCCAGCCATTTCACGGAGCAAATGCAACCATGAGGTGCCTGAATGGTCCGAAGTCGATAAAGGGCGTTTTCAAAAACTCTACTGCCGTGTTCTCTGGCGAAGTTGTCGAGATAAGGAGTGGTGTTAACTTCCTCCAAGCTCAATTTCGCGTCGAACATTCCTGGAAAGGGGTTAAAGCGGAACAGGTTTCTGTGTTCACTGAAAATACTGCTGAGAGCCCTCACTATCGCGTTGGTGAAAAGTATCTTGTGTTTGCGGGTATTCGAGAAGGCAAACTGTTCACTGGCAACTGCTCCAGAACTAAACGGCTGGAATATGCAGATGAAGATCTGAAACAACTTGGAGAAGGAAAAAGTCATAGCAACGCAGAGTGAATCCATATAGTAGTGATGCTGGCCGCGCGGTTGGAGCAGACCCGCCACTAATAGATGATCTGGAACCCCTGTCTTCAGGATGAGCCGCAATTTGCTTACGTTCCTCTCCAGCTGGCACCCGATTGGCAAAGAAATCTCTCAGCGCAGCCGACATCTAGATTTTGGACCGTCATTACAAACATCGGAGCTAAGAACCAGTCTGAGTTCTCGTCAACTCAGTTCCCTGCAGAGTTTAGGTTCAAGTGGTCGCATAAACAGTAATGACGAATTCGAATGTTACCGCAATCCAACAAGCGCTTGGGGCGGACTCACCAATCTCATAATCGAGGTAGCCAGATGCCATCAATCTTTGCTGCAGTTATATCGCTCGCGCTTGTTATGGGTTGTGCAAGTATCTTCGGGACGGCGCAGAAAAGTAGCATTGTGCACGTTGAACAAGAGACTGTAAGCGCTGGCAGGAATGTGGGTGCCCTTTGAGTGTTGGTCCCGTAAAAGTCATTCATGGTTCCCTGGAGTCAACTGAGGGTGGGCAGGCGCTGGAGGCTCAACGTCTATTTGAACCGGGAAGCAAGATGACGCATGAGCAAGCGCATCAGTTGTGGCACACGGCGGCGCGAATGTTTGCAGAGCAAGCTAGTGGGACAGTGACGATCTTTATGAGTGAGGTTATAGCAGATAGCGTGTTTCAGGCAGTTGAGTTGCCCGCATTGAAGAATAATCCGAATGTCACGCTAGTTTTCAAGTAATCGCTCTGTAACTCGAAGAGCTATGAATAAGCTCGTTACTTTGAATTGGATCTCAACCGCTGATGCAGATTCCCGTGACTACACCACCAGATTAGTTCACCAACGCTGCCGCCTTTTTCTCCAGTTCCAAAGCTTCCTCATTCAGAGTGTTTGCTCGCTCGGCCAACTCGTTACGTTTCGCACCAATCGAACTCATATCACCATCGCTCAATGACAACTCGGAACGCTCACGAATTAAATGAATGGCGTCCGCTCGCTTGCCGTTTGCGACAGCGAGAAGCGAAAAATACTCTTGCTGTCGAGACGACAACTTCATCTTGCTGGCGTTTTCTGCAATCGCAGCAGCGTTTCTCAAAAGTCTCGCGCACTCATCCAAAAGCGCAATCTGTTTTTTAGCTATTTCTACAATCGCCGCCTTGTCTTTGAGCCGGATCTTGTTGTCTATTTCCGTATCGAGAGCAATTACCTGAATATTCAGGTTCTTAGCCTCCGACCTGAGTGCGTTAATCTCGTTAAGTGAACCACTCGCTGAGGCCGATATCCCATTCGGATTGTATTGCGTGTGATGCGGATCAGACGCAAGTGTGTTCTGCCTAAGAAAACTCCAGGCGTCCTCGTTTATTTCCGGCGCGAGATCGTAATACCAGTGATCGTGGGCCTTCATGATCTTCACTTCAATTGGGAATTGTCGATCTTTGAGTGCCGATTCGGTTGCTCTAACGGAGTCCAAGGAGAAAAAGTTATCACGATCGCCAACTATGATCTTGATTGGTATCTTGCGCCTTGCCAGATCTATGTTCAGGTATTCCTCTTTGGATCGCCATGAACCGGCGTGGACTGCCAAACCCGCAAAGTATTCTGACTCCATCATCGCCAGATTCAACCCAAACACAGCGCCCGCCGAATGTCCGAACATATACACTCGATGAGGGTCGACTCTATATTGTTTGATTAGCGCTTCGACTACATCGTGGATAAATTCCGGACCATCGTCCGGTATCCGCCATCCTTCACTGCTTGACGAGTCAGGGCCTACGATGATGAAGCCTTCTTTGCTGGCCAGATCTTTCCATTTTTCGACGAGTGAAAGGCCGTTCCGTCCTGAGCCGTGAAACAAAACTAACAGAGGTGGATTGTTTGTCTGTGATGCCGACGACGGTACAAACAAGTAGTAGTTACGTTGTTTACCCTGTGACTCGAGCTTCTGCTTTTTGATTTGATCGGAAGGGCCATGGAAAAAAGTCAGCAACAACAACAAACCCAGCTTCAGTGACGTCATTATCTAAGCCTCCGGTTGAGGTTGAAACCCGATCGATGGGAGAGGGTCGCGCACATCATACGCGTGCTTCAGAACTACCAACAGTTCCTGGCAAATATCTTTCGGCTCTCCTCAGATCGGGCTCCGTTGTAAAATTCCGTGGGCGTTCTATATGGGTTAAAAGAGTAAAAGAGTATCGATGAAGCGCTCGAAGAAGAGAGTGTTTTTATTTCCAGTTGAGCAGGTCCATTATATCTCTTAGACTAACCCGCGCGCCTTTTGATGTGTATGCTCAACCTTCTATTTCAGATCAGAGCGGGATACAAATACCTAAAATCCTTCCTCAAAACTGACTGGACCATTAAGGATTACCCTCTGCGCTTTCGGCATTTCAAAACCGCCGGACAACATGACGGCAACAGTCGACTCAAACCATTTCCATGGTCCGCCCAAATAATCAACTGGTGGCAAATGCATGGCAGCGGCGAAACGAAAGAAGCAGCTTTTGCCGATCTAAAAGCAAGGTTCCAGATTGCAAAGGAACAAAAGGGATCGCTTCCGAGACCAGGCACCGGATTGCCCATCGAATTCTCTTCAACTGATCAAATCAGTCTGCACTGGAATATAGCTGAAGATTTTTTCAATCGCGTTCTGGACAAGAATTATCACGATTGTTGGATCTCGGATGAGTCGAGTTTGTGGGATTTTCATCACCACGAGTCGAACGATCATTTAAACAAAAAGGTCTGGGAATGCTATCGGGTTGACATTTCTGACATTGAAGACGGTAACCTCGTTAAGATCTTTCAACGCATTGAGGATCGCTAGTAGCAAGGTGCAGAACAACTGTTTCGCTAAACGGTAGTTCCCTGTTACGTAAGCGAGCCGTTCAGTCGGTAACGGCGAAAGGGCAACTTTATGATTTGCTTATTTGTACTATTGATCAATCTTCACTCGGCGCACAGCAGCTCGGTCACAAAAAACCCGCACGTGCCTGCACCCTATTTGGCTTCCAGAGGAGTTGAACCTCAACAAAAAGTCTCAACAATTACCTGCGATGCAAAGAATCGCGTGGCAGACTTCGCCATTGCCGTACAGATCGCAATGCAAAGTCTAAACAAAGAAACATACCTGGATCAGGACGTTCCGAAAACAAAGCTGCCGGCGAGTGTAGAGAGTATTAGTATTTTGGACGACCAGGGAAAAGTGACAGACAGCACCCGAAGTGACTTCATAAGTAAAACCTATCACGTACCGTCTTCAGGTGAGACAAAAGAGGGTGAGTATTACATTCAGCTCAAGAGCACGTTGGGCATTAGGTGGATTCTCATTAAGACGAAGGCACAATAGCTGAGGAAGACAACAAGCGCGCTTCTTTTGTAGGTTGGGGGGGTCGAGCCGCTTAAGCGCAGGCGTTCGCAGTTAATCTTAGGACATGAAAAGAAGGCTCGGAGACATTATCGGCGGTTGCTTTCTCACCGGATGGATCCTCGTGATCCTTTTATTCGAAGTGAGCGCCCTCCTCGGGTTAATTACCGGCGAGATCTACCTGCCGGATAAAAAGGGTCACGGAGGGACACTGCACGGGATTACGGCGAGGCTAGTCTCATTAATCATCCTCGTCATTTGCACATTTATTCTTTCAAAGCTGTGGCATGGATGGAGGCGTCGTCCCGTAGTTCATCCAATGGATTTGCCAATTGACGAAGCGCTTGAACGAATGCGCGAGAGAAAGCGCCAGCAGGCTATGCGAGGGGCAAATGTGACGCAGGAGGCAGAGCGCCCGAAGGCCACGGATGCCAACGAGTAGCAGGACACATCATAACAATGCACGAACGCCTGAAGCGCAATCGCTCGTGAGTAGTTTCTATTCGTAATTTCAGGATATGACGAATCTCATCATCGCTTGTTCGTTTGTAATGCTTTGCGGCTTCGGAGTCGCTGATGCGCAGGTCGTAAGGTCTCGTGGGTTCGACCCTTCGATGAGTAAGCTGCTTACCGTGAAGTGGATCTCAAGCCACAATCGAAGTTTTGGCGGGAGCAACGACTTCTACCAACTCTCGAAGGAGTTCCTGAAGAGTCACGACTCCTCTGATTTCAGGCGAATGGTAAATCAGCGCAATCCGATTTTTAGAGCCATGGGCCTTTTGTGCCTCGCACAACTGGATCGAGATCAGTATTTCCTACTCTTGCTGTCACACTGGACAGATCCGGAAGAAGTATCTTTGCATGAAAGATGCTTCGTAACGCGCATTACAGTAGGAGAGTTTGTGCAGCGATTGTTAGTTAACCCTCGCTTTCTTAATAAGTAGAGATGAGTACTAACTACGTAGCGCAGGGCTGGAAAAGCTTGATGGTAAATGGAAGCCACTTGAGTGGAAAGGATCATCGTGCGCATGGGCATCGTGAAGTTGTGATCGCGGTGAACAACCGATCAGAATTAACAACCTACCAGAATCTAACAAGATTCTGGTAGCTTGCTTAGGTTCTGGTAGCTTGACGCTTAATGCAAAATCCTCTAACGAAACCTGATGTGATCGAATGACCACGGCTACAATAAACGCTGCCGCTCTTTCGGATACCGCTCAGCGTCAGCAGTTGCGGCGCGCTGTTATCGCGAGCGCGATTGGTACCACCATCGAGTGGTACGATTTTTTTCTATATAGCATCGTCACGGGCCTCGTCTTCGCCAAGCTGTATTTTCCACAATCAGACCCACTGGCCGGCACACTGCAAGCGTATGCGGTGTTCTTTGTCGGTTTTCTGTCGCGCCCCGTCGGTGCCCTTATCTTTGGTCACTATGGCGATCGCATTGGCCGGAAATCGGCGCTGATCGCGACATTGCTCCTGACCGGTTTGGCAACCTTCGCCGTTGGCTTAGTGCCGACGTACGCGCAGATCGGCGTCTGGGGTCCGGTGCTTTTGGTTGTGTTTCGTTTTATCCAGGGGATTGGCGTTGGCGGCGAGTGGAGTGGTTCGGTGTTGCTATCCATGGAGTGGGCGAAGACCAATGCGCATCGCGGTTTCATTGCCTCCTGTCCTCAACTTGGCTCCCCGTTTGGTCTCGCGCTGGCAAACCTGGCAGTGCTGGTCTTTAGCCAGATCTCGGGTGAAGAGTTCCTAACCTGGGGCTGGCGCATCCCTTTTCTGTTAAGCATCGTCATGGTTGGGATTGGTGCTTATATCCGTCTCGGCATTACGGAGACACCGGTCTTCGCCCGCATAGTCGCCGAAGAGCGAGTTGAGCGGGCACCATCACTCGAAGTAATAAAGCGTCATCCGAAGCAAATCATCCTGTCGGCATTCGCTCGTGTGGGAGAGCAGGCTCCTGGTTACATTTACCTTGCCTACCTCTTCACGTACGGCACGACCGTGATAGCAGCGTCGCGCGATTTCCTGCTCGTCGGGCTGCTGGCAAGTGCAGTCCTGGGTTTCCTTTGGGTTCCAATCGCGGGCCACCTATCGGACCGGATTGGCCGCAAACGAATGTATATGATCGCCGCTTCGATTGCCGGCGTGTTCGGCTTCATCTATTTCATGCTGCTCGATACGCGGTCGCCGATATTGATCCTGG
>Ga0207712_10003001_pt1 | contig 10786 bp, 10 predicted proteins | sample KBSS44metaG_FD_184402 | JGI IMG/M metagenome (GOLD analysis project Ga0207712, IMG submission 184402) | Switchgrass rhizosphere microbial communities from Kellogg Biological Station, Michigan, USA - KBS S4-4 metaG (SPAdes) (version 2) | ecosystem: Host-associated > Plants > Roots > Rhizosphere... | reverse complement strand
AGGTGTTATTAAAGAGTTTAATAACAATGAACTACTTCTGAAACTAATGGAAATGGGCTGTATACCTGGGGAATTGATTGTTATTGAGCAAGTCGCTCCCCTTGGCGATCCTATTTCGGTGAGCATAGCGGGATACCATCTTAGCCTTCGATTAAGTGAAGCTGAACAAATCATTGTCGAACTAAATGATTGATAATCAATAAATTAAATGCATATAGGCTTATATTTCGGCTCCTTTAATCCTATTCATGTAGCCCATTTACTTATTGCAAATCATATTTTAAATGAGACAAAAATTCAAAAAATTTGGATTGTAGTATCTCCCCAAAACCCTTTCAAAGCCAACGATAAATTATTAAATGAGTATCATCGATTGCATTTGGTAAGATTGGCAACAGAAGAGGACATTCGAATTACTGCTTCAGATATTGAATTTAGCCTGCCCAAACCTTCTTTTACTATTAATACATTAACCTATTTAGAAGAAAAATATTCTCAACATCAATTCAGTATAATTATAGGAAGTGACAGCTTTCAAAATCTTCATAAATGGAAGAATTATGAAATGATTGTAAAAAATTTTCCCATTTATGTATACAAAAGAAGTGGGTTTGAAATAATAAATAATTTAAATGCTCAATTATATATTGTCGAAGCGCCCTTGCTTGAATTATCTGCAACGCAAATAAGAAATCTAATTAAAAGCGGGAAATCAATTCGCTATATGGTACCGGATAAAGTATTAGAAGAAATTGAAAAAGGCGGATACTATAAAAAATAGAATTAAAATATATATACCAGTATAAGACAGCCAACCACTATAATTGGAGAAGCAAGACGGGTAAAATTTAATAATAAAAAAGTGCTGAATATAACCATAACATTTATAAAACTTATTGTTTTGGGCTCAATGATGGATATATCTTTCATAATATAAAAACTTGAAGCGATCATTATTCCGACAACGACTGCATTAATTCCTTCGATAGATCTATAGACCGCAGCATATTTTTTTAGATTGCTCCATATAGGAAAAAAGAATAAAACAAGCAACGCACTTGGTAAAAAAATAGCGATCATTCCAATCAAACAGCCAACCAACTGCATTTCTGTTCCCATATCTTTTAAAGCCATTCCGCCTGCAAAAGAAGCAATTGAAAAAACGGGTCCAGGCACTGCTCTTACCATTCCCATTCCTGTATACATTTCTTCTTTATCAATTTGAACAACATTGCGATCTTTTGCTTTTACGGCTTCTGGCCGAATACTAAATTGCTCATACATCATTGGCATTAAAACATGCCCGCCTCCAAACACAAGACTTCCCATACGATAAGTATTTTCAAAAAGATTAATTGGTTTTCGATGAGGCCAATTATCCTTTCTTGCAGTATCACTAATAACGCCAGCTATTATAAAAATGATTCCGAACAACCAGAAGTTCCACCATTTTATTTTTTTTGGCTTCTGACCGATCTGAGGAATACGTTTTCGACTTAAGTTAGTTGATAAACCCCCTAAAATAATTAATAGGGGAAAAACCCACGGCTGTTTAAATAAAAGATAAGTAGTTGCAACACTAATCAACATTATGATCCAGGTAATAGTATTGCGTATAGCATGAGGAAAAGCTGCAACTGCTGCATATACAAGAAATCCTGCAGCCATTGGGGGAATGAATTTAAAAATATCGGTTTGCAGAGCTTTTTTATCAATATAATGGAGTAGAAAAGATAAGGCACCCATTAATATGCATGCCGGAAGTATCCATACTATTAATGTTAAAACAGCTAATGGAACTCCACCTCTTTTATATCCAATAAGTGTCAAGGTTTGAGTAGAAGATGCTCCGGGAAGTAATTGACAAAAAGCATTATACTCCATTAGTTCTTGTTCTGTAACATAAGGCCTGCGATTTACAAATGTTTTTAACATCATGCCAATGTGGGCTTGTGGTCCTCCAAAAGCAGTTATACTGTGTAAAAACACAGCCTTGAGAAATGGAACGTGACGCAGTAACATCGTAGTTTAAATATAATGAAATAAACAAAGCAAGAAATGATTCAAAAACAAAGTACCATTTATGGTATATTCATAAAAAAATAAAGAATGAGAAAATTATTATTAACAGGGATTACTTTTTTATTTTCTTTTTTTCTTATGGCGCAGTATGATAGTGAAAAGTTGAAAGAAAAAATTTCAATAGCTGCCGATAAAATAGAATCAAAATGTATTGGTTGGAGAAGAGATATTCATGAGCATCCTGAATTAGGTAATCAGGAATTCAGAACAGCAAAAATAATAGCCGACCATTTAAGGAAATTGGGAATTGAAGTAAAAGAAAAAGTTGCCGTAACGGGAGTAGTAGGGATATTGCGTGGAGCTAAACCAGGTCCATGCATTGCATTAAGGGCTGATATGGATGCCTTACCTATTGTAGAAAAAGGAAATTTTCCTTTTGCGTCAAAACAAAGAACAGGATTTAATGGACAAGATGTAGGCGTTATGCATGCTTGCGGCCATGATGCACATGTCGCAATGCTAATGAGTGTAGCAGAAATTTTATCAGGAATAAAAGACCAGATAAAAGGAACAATAAAATTTATTTTTCAACCGGCAGAAGAAGGAATACCTAATATAGAAGAATCCGGAGCTCCTTTAATGATTAAAGAAGGGGTAATGGAAGATCCCAAAGTGGATGTAATATTCGGACTGCATATTGAGTCAGCAATTGAGGTTGGAAGAATTGAATATAAAGCCGGTGCATTTATGGCTTCATCAGATTGGTTTACCATTAAAGTAAAAGGTAAAGGAAGTCACGGATCACAACCCTGGCTGGGTATAGACCCCATTCAGATATCTGCACAGATCATAGAAGGTTTACAAAACATAGTAAGCAGGCAGTCTGAATTGACAAAAGCTCCGGTAATAATTACAGTTGCAAAAATAGACGGTGGAGTTAGAAATAATATTATCCCAGACGAATGTACAATGTATGGAACTATACGAACATTGGATGCTTCTATGCAAAAAGACATTCATGAAAAAATGAAACTGACTGCTACGAAAATCGCAGAAGCTTCTGGAGCAAAAGCCGAAATAACCATTGATACAAAAACATTAGTTACCTATAATACTCCGGAGCTCGTAAAAAAAATGATCCCTTCATTGCAATCTGCAGCAGGTATTCAAAATGCAGCAGAAAGAGAATGGGTAACCGGCGCAGAAGATTTTTCCTACTACGGAACAAAAGCACCTGCCTTCTTTTTTTATCTTGGAGGAATGCCAAAAGGCAATGATCCAAAGAAAGCACCACCACATCATACTGCTGAATTTTTTATCGACGAAAGCGGAATGAAAACCGGAATTAAAGCTTTTTGTGATCTTGTTATTGACTACATGAATATGAAATAGGCAATGAAGAAATTATTTATTATATCATTGTTGCTTAGCCTTAACCTATTGGCTGTATGTCAAAAATCAGAAAAAAAACTACAAGCAAAGCTTGAATCGATCATTAAAGGATATAATGGGTATATTGGCATCTATGTAAAAAATTTAAAAAATAGAAAAACCGTTTCAATTAATGCGGACACAATATTTCCAACAGCAAGTATTGTAAAAGTGCCAATAATGCTTGGGGTAATGGATAAGATTCGAAAAGGGGAATTAAGCTACGATCAGGAGTTAATTTATAAAGATTCACTTCTCTATGAAGGAGAAGATATACTTGGGTCTTTTAAAAACGGCGAAAAGATCATTTTAAAAAAAGTGATGATGCTGATGTTAACCACCAGCGATAATACCGCAAGCCTCTGGCTTCAAAGTCTTGCTGGCACCGGAACCAGGATAAATGAAACGTTAGACAGTCTTGGTTTCAAAAACACAAGAATAAATTCAAGAACTCCGGGCAGAGAAAATAACAGAACAATATATGGATGGGGCCAAACAACTCCGCTCGAAATGGCTACAATTTTTGAACGCATTTATCATAACGAAATATTCTCACCGTCAGCTTGTGAAAGAATAATGCGTTGCCTTGGCAGAAATTATTGGGATGAAGATGAGGCTATTTCTCAAATTCCTCCTTATATAGAAGTATTTAGTAAGAACGGATGCGTAGATGCGTCAAGAAGCGAAGTTCTTTTGGTAAATGCACCACACAATCCTTATATATTTTGCATTTTTACAAAAAACAATAAAGACACGACCTGGAAACATGGCAATGAAGCGTGGACAATAGCAAGGAAGATCTCTGCATTATTATGGAATTATTTTGAGCCAAAAAATAAATGGATTTCATCTAATCCATAAGCTATTTGAACAATTGATAAACCAATAAACTCATTAAGTACGCAAGTCCTGTCATATACAAAAGCTGAATGACAGGCCATTTCCAACTTTTTGTTTCTCTTTTAACGACAGCCAAAGTGCTCATGCATTGCATAGCAAACAAATAAAAAACCATTAAAGACAGACCTGATGCAAGATTGAATACCGGCTTACCGTCAGGACGAACAGCGGCTTTCATTTTTTCTTTTAATAACAAACCACCCTGGTCTTTATCACCAACACTATAAAGCGTTGCCATTGTGCCGACAAAGACTTCTCTTGCGGCAAATGAAGTGATCAAGGCAATACCAATTTTCCAATCATAACCCAATGGCACAATTACAGGTTCAATTGTTTTTCCTAAAATACCGGCATATGAATTTTCAAGCTTTGCCGTATGAAATTCTTTATTGATCCTGTTGACATCTGCACCCGTCTGATTTTTTAGTTGTTCATATTGATGGGTTATCTTCTGCATCCTGTTAGCCGGCCCAAATGAACTTAATGCCCAAAGAATTAAACTAATAACCATGATCACCTTGCCGGCATCAGTAACAAAAATGCGGGCCTTGCTGATCATCGTAGGAAAAATATTTTTCCATCTTGGCGAACGATATACCGGCAATTCGAGAATAAAAAAACTTTTCTCTTTTATCTTAATAAACCATTTAGCTACATAGGAGACAATAAGTGCCATTACAATACCAAGCAAATACAATCCCATCATAACCAAACCCTGCAACCCTAAAAAGCCAAACAAAAAAGTTTTGGGAATTACAAGAGCTATAAGGATTGTGTAAACAGGCAGTCTTGCTGAGCAGCTCATCAATGGTGTAATCAGGATCGTTAATAGCCTTTCCTTTTTGTTTTCAATATTTCTTGCACTCATTATTGCCGGCACTGCGCATGCAAATCCGCTGATCATCGGCATTACACTTTTTCCATTTAATCCTACACTTCGCATTAACCTGTCAGAAAGAAAACTGATACGGGCCATATAACCTGTGTCTTCTAACAGCGTGATCATTCCAAATAATATCATGATCTGGGGAACAAAAACCAATATGCCGCTTAGCCCTGCAATAAAACCATTGGTTAAAAGATCGGTCCACAAATTATTCGGCAATGTTGATGAAAGCCACAAACGCAGTTGTGCAAAACCTGCATCGATCCAATCCATAGGAAATTGCGCTAGCCAGAATATACTTTGAAACAATAAAAATAAAACCACGAGAAGAATTAAATATCCCCAGCGGCGATGTAATAACACATTATCCAGCTTTTCAGTAAATAAAGTTTTTTGCAACACATCAGGTTCGGATACCGCTTGTTGCATAACATGTTTGATGCGGGTATAACGTTGCAAAATTTCTTCTCCCTGAGTTTTAGTGGGATTGAAATTATATTTCCGCTCAATGTTTTCAACGGTTTCTTGTAAACTATCAGTAAGATCAAACGATTCGTGATTGATAAGATAATGAATAGCCCTATAATCGCTTAGCTGCGGAAAATGTTCTTTTACTTCATTGATAGGTTCAGTTGCAAGTTTATTATTTTCAATAAAATCGCGGGCAGGCAAATGATATAAACGCTGGCCCGTTTGTTCAATGATTTTTTTAAGTTGAGTAATACCCTTATTCTTTCTTGGATTTACTGCAACCACCGGCACACCCAATTCTCTTTCCATAGCAGCTATATCTATTTTAATGCCCTTTCTTTTGGCAAGATCCATCATGGTCAATGCAACAACCACGGGGGCTTTCAGATCAATGATCTGTGTACAAAAAAGAAGATTGCGTTTCAGATTGCTGGCATCAGCAACGGCTACAATAACATCTGGTTTTATATCCTTATCCTGATCTAATAAAACTTTATAACTAACCCACTCATCCTCTCTTCTTGGATATAAACTATAGGTTCCCGGCAAGTCTGTGATCTCAGCTTGCGTTAATTCAGATAGAGAAGTAAATCCCGTTTTTTTGTCGACTGTAACGCCGGGGAAATTGCCCACTTTTTGATTCAACCCTGTAAGACAATTGAACAGCGAGCTTTTTCCGCTATTGGGGTTTCCTACAAGAGCAATATGTAGCTTATTTTTTTTCAAACTGAATAGCCGACAAAAATAAACCTTAGGTTTTCAAGGCAGGTTACGATTTGCGATTTTTAAACATCCTTTTCGGGAATTATGCTGTATTGAAATGTTTCTTTAAATGCTGTTTGAAATAAAAGGAAAAACAAAAGGCATCAATATCTTTGCAGCATAATTAATTAACTATCTCATGAAATTTTCCCTTGTAAGGATCTTGTTGCTATTGTTTGTTGTATCATGCTCGGGACCAAAAAAAATTTCGAAGCCCGAACCTTCAGTTGCTGATAATCTTCGTAATCATATACAATACCTCGCTGATGATAAATTAGAAGGAAGAAGAACGGGCACTAATGGGGAAAAATTGGCAATGGAGTACATCAGCAATCAATTTAAAACAATCGGGCTTTTACCAAAAGGAACAGATGGTTATTACCAGGCGTTTGATGTAATAGATGGCAAACAAATGAATCCTTCCACTTATTTTATTATAAATGATAATAAGCTTCAGGCCGGAAAAGATTTTTTTGTTTTTCCATTCAGCTCCAATCATACGATCGAAGCTCTTCCTTCAATTGCATTAAAAGAAGTGGACATGCCATGGTTCGTTGATCTTAAAGAAACAGTAGAAGAAAATAAAAGTAATCCGCATTTTGACATAGAAGAATATATAAAAGCAAATAGCAAACAGGCTAAAAGCAAGGGTGCATCAGCGATCATTTTTTACAATACGGCATCCATAGATGATAAATTAAAGTTTGATCCGAAAGATAAAACTGAGCAATCAGCCATCCCGGTTTTATATGTAAATAATGAAATCGCTAAAAAATATTTTAAAGATGCATCAGCTACATTAAGTATAAAATTGAAAACAGATATTGGCGAAAAGAAAAGAATTGGACATAATGTGATCGGATACATAGATAATGGCGCAGCTACTACAGTAATATTGGGAGCACATTTTGATCATTTGGGATACGGCGAAGATGGAGGTTCATTATTCAGAACCGGCGAAAGCCAGATACATAATGGAGCAGATGATAACGCAAGCGGCACTGCCGCACTGATCGAGCTTGCAAGGAAATTGAAAACATCCACTGCAAAAAATAATAACTATTTATTTATAGCCTTTTCTGGTGAAGAGCTGGGATTGTTCGGTTCAAAATATTTTACAGAACATTCAACTGTTGATTTAAAAAATGTGGATTATATGATCAACATGGATATGGTAGGGAGATTAAATGATAGTTCGAAAGTAGTAACGATAGGAGGATATGGCACATCCCCAACATGGGGAGAAACCTTTTCATTACTTCAAAAAGAAAGATCTCCTTTTATTTTTAAATATGATAGCAGTGGCACAGGACCAAGCGACCATACATCTTTTTACAGGAAAGACATCCCGGTATTGTTTTATTTCACAGGCCTGCATTCAGATTATCATAAACCATCGGATGATGCTGATAAAATAAACTATGCAGGCGAGCAAATGATTGTTGAACATATTTATAAGCTGGTAGAATCACTCAATAATAAAGGACGTCTGGCATTTACTAAAACCAGGGAAACACAAACCTCAACTTCAGCAAGGTTTTCTGTTTCATTAGGTATTATGCCCGATTACACTTTTTCCGGCACGGGAGTAAGGGCTGATGGAATAAGCGATGGAAGGCCTGCACAAAAAGCAGGAATAAAGGCAGGCGATGTGATCATTCAATTGGGAGAAACCAATGTAAGCTCGCTGGAAAATTATATGCAGGCATTGGGAAAATTTAAAAAGGGAGACAAGGCTAATGTAAAATTTAAACGAGGAAATGAAACCTTAGAAGCTACTGTCGAATTCTGAAATGAATAACTGATAATTCAAATTTGCTTATGGCAGACCGCAGTGCAAAATTGATACTTAATACTAAAGAACTAACCGACGATTTCTTTGAACAGACAAAGCTGCTTGGCATAATGATGCCCGTGAAAGATTACCAATTTTGCTGGCATCTGAATAGCACAATGGGTATGGATTTCCGTATTAATAATGAAATTGAGATACAGCTAACCAAAAAGAAACGCAACTATTTTTTTGCGGTGTATGAATATTGTGAGCCTACTGGCTCCTTAGCGCATTATGTTTATAACAATCAGTTTGACGGCGAGTATTTATTACCCGAATTTAAGCACCTTGATTTCTTATGGCTCATGAAAGGTGATGAAGTTCCGGATGAACAATTACAAAAAACTATTACGACTATACGTTCAATTGAAAAAATACAATTAGTAGCAGAGCTAACAAATGAAAAGATCAGGAACAAAGAAAATCTCGTATTTTAAAATTTAAATTGAAAAATTATGTGGAAGGAAACTGATAATAAATTATACAGGAAAATTCAATTTAAAAACTTCAGCGAAGCTTTTGCCTTTATGACAAGAGTTGCACTTGAGGCAGAAAAAATGGATCATCATCCACTCTGGACGAATGTATATAATACCGTAGAGATATGGCTCAGTACTCATGATGCCGGTGATATTGTGACGGAGAAAGATCACAAGCTCGCAAAACTAATTGATGCATTACTTTGATAATACTATTCAGGCATGAGTAAGCGAGGACGTTTGCGTTTCAGTTTACATAAAAGACTTCTTATTGACTCTTTAAGAGTTTGAAGCATGCCAGCCGCTTCTACCATATTAATGATCAGGCCAGCTTCGTTTGGATACAATGAAGAAACAGCAGCCAATAATTTTTTTCAATCTCATTCCAACCTTAATGCTGATGAACTACAGCAAATCGCAGTGGTCGAGTTCGATAATATGGTTCGGATATTAAGAGACAATGATCTTAATGTGATAGTCATTGAGGATCTGAAGGAACCGCCGAAGCCAGATGCAATCTTTCCAAATAATTGGTTAAGTACTTCTCCTGAAGGTATTGTTTCGATTTTTCCTATGTATGCACCAAACCGAAGACTCGAAAGAAGAGATGATATTTTAAAACTACTCACCGAAAGATTCTGCGTAGAAGAGATACAAGACTTAAGTGGGTTGGAAAAAGAAGGGCACTATCTTGAAGGAACTGGTAGCATGATCATTGATAATGAAAATAAAATGATCTATGCAGCTATATCTGAAAGGACAAGCATTACTGCATTGGAAAAATTTGCTTCAAACGGCGGGTACCAGGCCATTGTTTTTATTGCCACCGACAAGTACGGAAAACCAGTATATCATACAAACGTAATGATGACCCTGGGAGATAATTTCGCAATTCTTTGCGAAGAATCTATTGATGAAGAATGGGAGCTCATAGCTGTACGTCAACTATTAGAATCAACCGGCCATTCAATTATACCTATCACAAAAGAACAAATGCATGATTTTGCAGGCAATATGCTTTTGGTAAAAAATAATAGAGGAGAAAAAATTTTGGTGATGAGCGAAAGAGCTTATCAGTCATTGCGAAAAGAACAAAAACAAATGCTTGAAGCTTATTCAAGTCTTCTTCCTATTTCTATTCCAACTATAGAAGAAGTGGAAGGCGGAAGCGTAAGATGTATGATGGCAGAAATTTTTTTAGAGCCTAAGAAATAAATTATCGTTTTACCCGCCTAAATATAACGCCAGCGTTTTTTTGAAAATCTGCACTGAACCGAACATTATATACATCATCACCATCATGTACTACCAGCAGGCCTGTATTGGGTGGATATTTTCCTAAGTTTTCAGCATACAAGATCAATGAAAACTCATCACCATCTTCGGGGGTTATATAAACCGTTTTCTTAATTGCAGAAGCTTTTAATCCTTGTTTAGCAAGAATGATCTCACCATTCATTATTACACTTACTGTATCGCCATCTATTTCACCATTATCATAAAGAGCCAATTCAAGGCTATCTGATTTAAAATTTACAAACTGGTTGAATTCTGATTTTCTTTCCTCAATAAGAGCGGCAGGTCCGTTTATATCAACTGGTTTTTTAAGAATGGGTTTTTTAGATGGAGTTTCTTTTTTGATCTCTGAGTAAGAAAATGAGGGATCTTCTTTCTTTTCAACCTTTGCCTGTGTTAAAGCTACAGCCTCATTATTCTTTGTTGTTGTGACAACCTCTTTTGTCTGAATTGGTGAAACAGAGCCAATGGAATTGTTTGCTGTATTTTTTATATCGGCTGGCTTCTCAATTTTTTGATTTACTATTTCAGGATTATTTGTTACTGGTGTCTTTGTTTTTTCAATTGGCTTATTTACTGCAACATCAGGATTCTTAATTAAAGCTGATTGTTCTGTTTTTATTTCAGGCTTTGCTGCAGTTATAGACTGTTTTTTGTTAGTTAAAGGAGGATCTACTTTTGTAACCACCTGTTGTTTATCTTATT